>ERZ1739169.1-NODE-1-length-359107-cov-29.336812_pt1 | contig 359107 bp, 346 predicted proteins | sample MGYA00581756_ERZ1739169 | MGnify/ENA primary metagenome ERZ1739169 (study PRJEB40789, sample SAMEA7425667) | Salamandra salamandra | biome: salamander skin | place: Germany | collected 2020-03 | study: cvxcv | reverse complement strand
CTTTCGAGGGGCGGACTCTAGCTATTCCTGGAGGAGTTTCAGGGGGTCACGTCACACCCCACTCCAGTTTCTCGGTGAGAACGTCCATGCCTGGGGGCACGCCATCGGCCTCAACGAGGTGGGCGGACACCAAAAGGTTGTCGGCATCGCTTGCGACGGAACTCGTGACAACTTCCGTCACCTTATCGACGCAGATCGTCTTGCCGAGCAGGATCAAAGCGTCGCGATGGGCAGCGAAATCGGAGACAAGTTCATACAGAGAGGTGACACCGCCGCCGAGTGTCATCGAAGAGGCGGAATAGGTGAGGTACATCAGGTTGTCCGCCACCCGGCGAGCGACAAGGGCGCTGCAGCCCTCAACGTCTGTCAATCCCGCAACAACTTCGCGAAGATCATTGGGCGATTTTTCCAGATCGCTCTCATAGCCCACGATCGCCATCTTTAGCATGGCCGAAGCGACATCGCCTTCTGCACAATCGTAATCCTTGCAGATGGTGGCGATGTAGGCGCGCAGGTCATGTTTCGCCGGCAGCCCTTTGACGCCACCTCGATTTTTGATCGAGGTGATCAAGAATGCGATGCAGTTCTTGTCCTGTTTCTCGTCCCAGAATCCGTGGTTGGTGACGAAATGATACGCCTCGAACTTGCCCGGAAACTTCTTCTCCAACTCGGCAAACCGCGCGATGGATTTTTTGAGTGCGGCGTCACTTGATTTGAACGGCTCGCCCTTGAACTGGCGCGTCTTGACCTGAACGCCTTCGAAGGCGCCCGTCTTCTTCCTCAGAAGGATATCCTCAAAGTTCTCGCAATAGACGGTGTCGTGCTTGCAGTCAGGATGCAGCAGTTTGGCGCATTGGATGGCCGCGTATGCGTGCTGATACCGGAAGCGACGCTGAGTGTCGTCACCGGGATCCTTTGTGTCGAGGGTATCCCCCGGGTCTAACGACAAGGCTCTCTCCGATCAGCGCATGTAAATCGTCGCGTTTGCGCCTCGCGCCAACACAGCTTGCGGTGGAGCTTAGTAAGCCAGCGCGACTACAGTCAATTCGCTCTAGGGTCCAGGCACGCAACCGAGAGGGTTGCGTCTAGACGCCTCGTTCGAGCCTCAGCCGAGAAATTCAATTCACTTCGATCGCTCTGACAATGACGATAGCAGGTTCCGGAACGGGCAGACGCTCGTCTTGAGCCGCAGGAGGTATCAAGCGATGTGGATGCTCCTTCGTTGAGACGAGATGCCGCCGAGATCCGTGTTGTGTTGATGGCCCGAAACGCCGGGGACCGTACTTCAGCGCTGCCTCGATCGTTCACCGAGCCGCTTGCCGTCCTCCCCAAGCCACCGACTACGGTCGATCCTCGCCGAAAGCTCCTCACCGCGAGTCCGAACCGACGGCATGTCTTTCACGAACGCCGCGAGCGCCGCGCCCAATTCACGATCCTCCTCCCGATCTGAACGAGACAACGCAAGAGCTTGGGCCGTAAAATAGCGGCGGACGTCCGCCTGTCGCGCGCGACCCGCCTCGACCCACGGCGTCTTTCTCGTTTTGTCGAGCGCCTCCCGCACGGCCGCCACGTCGATATTGGGTGGTTTGCACTGGCCCTGGCTGAAGCGAGAACGAATTCTTCGGAGAACCCCCTGCTCCGCCTTGCGCACGACGCCTCGCGTGCGCCTCGGGGTCGCCTCAGCCTCAACCCCGCGATCCCGCAGAGCGGCCGCAAAGGCCTGCCGCCACTGCTCGAGATCCGCCTTGCGCGGGTTGAGCTTGCGTCCGTCGTGGCCAAGGGTCCGAACCGTCAGATGGACATGGGGATGCCGCTCATCGGTGTGGAAGGCGAAGACATAGGGATGGCTGTCGCCGAACATCTGGCCGGCGAAGGCCCGCGACGCATCGTGCATGCGGAACGGGTCCGTGCCGGGCGGCATGCTGAGCACAATGGAAAGGCTGACCGCGCTGTCCTTGCGACGACGTGGATCCGCCTCGACTTCCGCCATCCAATCTCCGACGAGCCTCCCGACCTCGGCCCGGGACTGGAGCCGCTCGCCGTCCGGCCCCTCAAGCGGAAGTTTTCCGTTCCGCCCGATGTAGGCGAGATGGTTTTGTAGGTGACCGCCGTCGCGGGTCCGCCCCGTGATCTTGACCATCACCTCCGGCACGCGTCGGGCGATCCGATCGAGCCGCACGCGGGGGGTCATGTCGGGGCGGGATCGTGCGATCTGCCCTGTCGGATCGGTCAGGCGCGCGCGCTTTTGCCGGACCGGTGGGCGCACCGTTTCCTCGAACCCACGAACCTGGACGAAGTCCGCCATCAGCGGTCCGACCAATAGTGGAGGTTGCCCTTGAAGGCGTCGTGGACCCCGCCGAGATGAGCGCGGATCTCGACGGCGAAATCGGCGAGTTGAGCGACCTCCAGATCGAGCACCTTGCCCTCGAGGACGGCGGTGTTCATCGCCCTGGCGATCTGGTTCACGTTGACGCCGATGCGCCGCAGCTCCCGCTGGATACCTATGAAGGCGATGGCTTCGGACCGCGAAAGCTGAGGCCGCTCATGGAGGCGCCGCCTGATTAAGGCGACCGTCCATTGGGTGCGGGACAGGCCCGTGCGAGCCGCCTCGAGCTCCAGCAGCGCCATGTCGTCAGAGGTCAGACGGAGAGACAGTTTGGTGTCGAGCCGACCCACGGACGGTGCGGCGAGCTCTGGAAGAGCGAAGCGAGCCCCCGCAGCGAAGCGGAGGACCGCGATGAGAGACTTTCTTGTTCGCGAGGAAGGCCGTAAGGCCGGGGACGAAAGTCGCGAAAGCGGTTGCGCCAGCCGACCGGGCTTCGGTCAGATCCGCCTCATCGAGAGGCCGCGCCGGCTGGCGCGAAAAGGATGCGAGACGATGGCCGCCGCCTTACCTCCGACACCGCTGGCGACACGCGACCGGTCGCTCAGCCCCCCCCTCGGTCGTTCAGGCTCAGGCCGTGATCGGGAAGACCGTCTCGACGTTGAGGCGCCCCTGAGCAGAGCTGGCCCTGCATCGGACTCGGGGCGCTGAAGATCGAGTCAGGCTGCACCCTCCTCGGGCCGCAAAGGCAAAGATCGGGTGGTCGGGGCAGGAGGCGATACCCTGCTCCGTGGTCAGAATGGCCCAGGCGACATCCTTGATCATACCCGCCACCTGGAAAGCCGTTCGCGGGACAGCAAACGCCTTTCTTGCTGCCGATCAATCGGCGCCGTCAGTCTCGTCGCGCAGCTGGGCAAGGCGTTCCTGACAGACAGTTACAGTCAGACCGCGCAGCACCTCAACCCGTTCGGTCAGCCAAGCCAGTTCCTCGCCGCTGATCTTGTAATGCTCGGAATATCGCGCCTTCACATAGGCCTCGCGCAGCAGTTCGAAACAGCGGCGTTCGAACTTGGTCTCGCGAGGCCAGGCCTCGGCAAGTCGCGGATCGATGGCTTCGGCCTTCTTGCGCAGGAATGCGAGGTTGTGGGCCTTGCCGCTGTAGAGCGTCATGACCAGCAAGATGCAGTGGTACAGGTGCTCTGCACCTTGGTTCAGTAGAAACGCGGCCCAGTTTTGGTTGCCGGCTTCGATGTAAAATTTAGCCCCCGACTGCGCCCCGACCGCCGTCGCCATCCACTTCGCATAGTGCCGCTCGGCCTCCTCCAGCGCCACGCGCGCCTTGAGGTCCGCCGGCTTGTGCAGCTTGGCGCCCGGCGTGTCATGGAGCAGCACGCCCTCGCGCACGATGTCGGCGAAGAAGTAGCGCCCGCGATCCAGTTGCTCGTTCACGTCGTCGAGCGAATGGACGATGAGGCTAACGGGGGTGCGGATATCGGGCCCGATCGGCATGGTGCGGTTTTCAGCCTCGTGCCAGAACTCGCCGTCGGTCAGGTCTTCATGATCGACCACGATCAGCAGGTCGAAATCCGAGAAATAGCGCCCGACGGGGTCATGCACCCAGTCGCCGCGCGCATAGCTTCCGTAGAGGATGACCTTGAGAATCTTGCCGTCCTTCAACCGCGCGGCGCGGCGGGTCGAGATCGCCTCCTCGAACGCCGCGCGCACGGTCTCGACCACCTGACGGAGTTCGGCCTGTTTGCGCAGCGGCAGATGATCGAGGCTTTTCTTCATGGCTAGAGTCTCCGCGATACGGCTGCACACGGCAAGGCTGAATACGCCTCCTTCCACCGTCGACCTCGTCGAGCGAGCTTCCTCCAATGCGTACGATGGTCTTCGCCGCCGCACGGCGACGCCCATAGAAAAGCCGCGCGCCCCCAGAGGGCGCGCGGCGAGTTTTCCTTGTCTCAGGGACGATTATTCCGCCGCAAACGAATAGGCGTCGTCATCGCGCGGTTCGCCTGCGTCCTGCCGCTCCGGCTCCGCCGCATCGGATACCGTCCGAAGGACCGGGGGCAGCCACCCCTTGCCCTCCACCAGCCGCTCCGCCGCCTCGGCCATGTCGCTTTTCTTGAACCCGGCGATCCGGCCCGCCTCCTCCGCGTTGACGGCCTCCGTCACCGCCTCCAGCACGCGCGTCTTCGGCACCCGCATGAAGTAGCTGGCCGCCGTCGCCGACCACGTCGCGGTCATGTCGAGGCCGACCGTCGTCACCAGCGTCTCGGCCTGCGCCAAGGCGCCGGGTCGCCGGTCGTGCGGGTCACGTACGGCGTAGAGGCCGACCCCGGCGCAGCAGGCCATCAGGTCCAACTGGTCCGATGGAGCCAACCCGAACACCACGCCCCACAGGTCCTCGGCGCGCTCGGGCAGTCGCGCGCCCCAAGCCTCGCATCGGTCCCGAACCCGGCGACCGGCAGGCCCGTCCTCCACGCCGGGCGCCAGCCGCTCCAGCCCGGTCGCCGTCAGGCGAAGCTGCAGAGGCGTCCAGAGGCCATAGCCCGGGTAGAAGACCTGCAGCGCCAAGGCGTGAACCACCGTCGCCAGCGCCGCGCCCACATCGGCCTGCACGGCGTCGCGCAGACCCATGGTCTTGTGGGCCGTCAGGTCGATGACCAGCCGGTCCGACAGGGCGCTCCCGACTTCTTCCGGCTCCGGCGCGCCCCCGCCTCTCCCGGCGTCTACGTCGCCACCGTCGTCTTCGGTCTTCTCCTCCGGCGGCGGCGCCACGGCGTCCTCGGCGCGGACCAGTCCGCGCTCGAAACGCGCCAGTCCGTCATGGCCGAGCATCACCATGACGCCAGCCCGCGCCTTGGTGTCGGCGGTATAGTCGAAGTCAGGGCCGAAGGCCTGCAAGGCCTTGTCGATCTCCTCCAGCCGTGCATCCGCTTCGGGCGACAGCCCCTCCCCGCCCGCCTCGGAGACGATCCGGTCATATTCTTCCGACAGGGCCGTGATTTCGGCGGCGTCCGCCTCCGACCGTTCGACGGCCACCGGATAGACCCGTCCGAAGACCGAGACGTCCGGATAGTCCAGGGCCGACTCAGCCCACTTCCAGCCCTCCCGCTCGCGCGCCTCGTCGGCCAGCCCGGCCAGCTTTTCACCGACCAGCCGATCCAGCAGGACCACGTCCTCCAGCCAGCCGCCGCCGTCCTCGGTGAACAAATCCCGGAGGATTCCGCCACCTTCGGCCTCATAGGCCTCGACGCCGACGAAGCGGACGCGCCGGTCGCCGACGCTCACCTCGGCCTCGGTCATGGCACGCCGGATGGCGTAGGCCGGGGTATGGGGACTGACCTGCTCCAGCACCTGCCGCTGCCGGTCCTGATCGTCACTGACGCAGAAGGCGGTCAGCTGATCCAGAGCCAGCGTCCCGGCCCGATAGGCCGCCATCAACTCCGGGGCCGCTGACCCAAGCCGAAGGCGCTGACGCACGACATGGGCCGACACCCCAAACCGGGCGCCGATCTCTTCGGGGCCGTAGCCCTTCTCGACGGTCAGCCGCTGGAAGGCCTCGAACTGGTCGGCGGGGTGCATGGCCTCGCGCGTCATGTTCTCGTCGAGGCTGATCTCGTGGGCGTCGTTCTCGGCGTCCACGATGACGCGCACCGGATGGGTGCGTTCGATCGCCTTGCGCTTGGCCAGCAGCCGAAGCCCCTGACGGCGCCCCTCGCCGATGGTGACAAGGTAGTTCCCAGTCGGAACGCCCTCTCCGTCCCGCTCGACCTCGACCACAGGCGGCTGCAACACCCCCTTGACCTTGATGGAGGCCGCGAAGGCCTCGATGGTCGCTGGACTGTGCGGCGTCTTCCTCGCGTTCTTCGGCGAGGCCCTGAGCCGGTTCAGCGGCACGGTGATCTCCGCGCCATGCGCGGGGGTGGTCGCCTCGGTCGCGACGGTTTCGATGGATTGAGCAGTCATGTCTGCCTCCTTTGGGCATGGGTTGCAGGCACGCGAACTGCGCGCCTGAAACCCTGCCCGTCGGCGAGACCGGGGTAGCAAGGGCCAGGGCGGACCGGCCGGAGGGGGATCGCCCGACCTGCACAAGCCTGACCCTGATGATCATCATGCCGCCTGTCGCCGGCGCGGAAGGTGGGGGAGACCGGGCGGTCCGGCGGCGGAGCCGCTTCACCCTGGCCCGCGCGAGGGCGGAGCCCTTAGCTCTGGACGCCCGCGGGACCGTGCGTTCCGTCGTCAAGGTCGATCGTCATGAACGTGAGCGTGTCGATCACTGGCCACGACACCCTGTTGCAGCGAGGAAGGAGCCTGAAGAAGGCGTCACCTGTCCCGCGGTGAGGAATGAACCGCGGCGAAGCGATCGGCATCGGCGTCACGTCGATCAGTCGTCCATGCTCGTCTGCAACGACGGAATGGGCGACGATGTGGAGCTGGAACGCATCCTGCGCCTCGATCAACCAGCCGTGGACCGGGATCGCGTCCGGCGTCTGCGCCGCCCAGCGCACAGCGTTGGCATGACAGTCGTTGGGGCGCGCCGCATCATCATCGCGAAACACGACCTGAAGTGGTTTCGGGCAAAGCGCTTCGGAGCGGCGCCCGTGGACCTCATCGAAATAGGCGACATCATCGGCGTCGAAGGTGATCGTCATGTCTCGTCCTCTCGCCATCGACGGCCCGATGGCTCCGAAGGCATGACACGCTCTCGACTTCCGACCAAAGCAGAGCTTCACTCCGATATTGAGGCTCTCGCCTCCGCCCGAGGGCGGAAAGCGGCGGCGCGAACTTCGAGGACCACACCCTGTCATCCCCCACCCTGATATCCTTCGATGAGTCCGGCTTCACCGGCCCCAATCTGCTCCGGGACGACCAGCCGGTCTTCGCCTATGCGGCGGTCGAACTGTCCATCGAGGACGCCAATCAGCTGATCGCGGAGATCCGCGGCGGTCGCAAGCCGGTCATCCAGGCGGCCGAACTGAAGGCGTCCGGACTCAAGAAGCGGGGGGACTGGCCCGAGATCGCGGGCCTTGTGCTTTCCCGGATGGAGGGCCGTTACAGCTTTCTCGTCGCGGACAAGCGGCTGGCGTTCGCGGGCAAGGTCTTCGAGTACCTCATGGAGCCTGTGCTCGAGGACAACAGCCTCCTCTTTTACCGTCACGGGCTTCATCGGCTGGTCGCGGGAGCCGTCTATCGAAGCATCGCGACCGCCGGTGGACCGGCCGAGGACCTCGCCCTGCAGCTCGAGACGTTCATGCGGAGTTTCGATCCCGCAGACGCCCCCGTGGTCTTTGCCGCGACCGGAGAGGCGCCGGCGGATGCGCGGGTCCTGGGCGAGGTGTTGCGGTTCGCCCGGGGCTATTCCGAGCGGATCAAGGCGCGGACCGAGCACCTGAAGGACGACGCCGAGTACGCCAAATGGGTGCTGGACCTGACTTCGACCGCGCTGATGTCGCTCCTTGTCAACGGTTTCGGCCCCAAGCATCAGCAGCTCGAGGTGCTTTGCGACGACTCCAAGCCGCTGCAGGGCATCGCCTCGACCTTCGACGGCTTCATCGGTCGCGATGAGGAATTCCCTCTGCATGGCGGCAACCGCGTGGTCAGCGCCAGGCTAAATCTCGCGGGGCCGATCCGGTTCGGCCAGTCGGATGACAATCCGACGCTTCAAATCGCCGACCTGATCGCCGGCCTCGCCGCGCAGCTCTATGGCCGCAACCCGCCTGCCGAACTTCAGCCTCTCAAAGCCGACCTGGACCGTCATCTGCATGAGGATCACATCCTGCCGGAGACCGCGGGGGACTCGCAGATGACCGCGGTCGAGAAGCAAGCCAATATGTTCGTCCTGCGTCACCTCGCGGGCCGCGCGGCGCTGGGAGCCGACCCTCTCAAGGGCATGGCCAAGGTCTACGTCCAGGCCTTCAAGCGAGCGAGCTCCGTCGGGCAACGTCTGCGAAACCGGCGCTGAGGACACGTAAGCCTGCCACCGCAGGCCTGCGTGTTCACCCTCCAGCATCTTTCGGTTCGAATCGACCGGAACAAGGAGATCCTCCATGGGACAGACCCATTCGCCCCTGCCGCGAACGATCAAGAAGCCGGAACTGCGCCAGATGGTGCCGCTCGCAGACAGCACGATCTGGGAGATGGAGCAGCGCGGGGAATTTCCCAAACGCTTCCGACTGACTCCGCGATGCGTGGTCTGGGATCTGTCGGAGGTGCAGGCCTGGCTGGATAAACGTCGCCGCACGCCCGTAACGCCAGCCAAGGCCCCGGATGTGCGCCTACGCCGATCACGCCCCGTCCACGACGCGCCGGGCGCCTGCCGGCCGCACCTCTGAGCGCTTCCAGCTTCAGAAATCAGCGAGCTGGTCATAGAATGCTTCATCAGGGGACGGCAGTGACCCGGAGACCGGGACAGGGGCGTCCAGGGGCGATGATTGATTTCTTCACCCCCAGGACTTATATGTCCTCCCGAGGCCAGATCGGTTGAAACAGCCTCACCCGCCTCTTCGGAGGTCCACGCGTGAGCGAGATAGGGATTTCGGTCCCGGAAGCGGCTACCGAGTGACTTCTGATAAGGGCGCCTCCGGGCGCCCTTATCTTTTCCGGTGAAACTTCAGCTTCTCGCCCTTCAGCGTCTTGTCGATCAGCACGGCGAAGCGAACCTTGCTCATGTGGGCGATGGCGAGCGCCTGCGCCGGTTCAGGGCTGTAGGCGCTTTCCACGAAGAGCTTGAGATCGACGCCGGCGCCGGTGCCCCGCTTGACCCTGAAGAAGACCCTGTAGTCCCCTGCTCCGCCGTCGTTGCGCACACCGATCCGCAGGAAGTTCGCCTCCGGGGTCTGATAGACATGCGCGGTCGGCAGACCTTTCAGGATATGCGGCAGCGCTTGCGACAGCCCATAGCGGATCGGACAGAAGACGCGCCGCCTCGGGCCGTCCCAGACCGCCACCGCGTTGTCGTCGTGCCGGGCGGCGTCGAAGGTTTCGCTGAAGCAGTGGTTGCTGAACCGGACATCGATCTTTACGCCGTTCGGACGCGACTGGGTCGCCATCTCGAGCACGAAGGGCTCGAGATGATCGAACGCGAGCGTCTGCCCCGCGACCTCCAGCGGCGGAAAGTACGGCCCGGCCATGATCTATAGTCCGGACAGGTCCGGCGACCGCTTGCGCAGTCCCGGCCGAACGGCCGCGCGCTTGGTGGCCGCGGCCTTGTCGCGCGCGTCGATCATGTCCTTGGCGATCGGCTTAAGCTTCTCGACCAGGGGCTTGAGGTCATAGATGTTGCTGGCCTGCCCTCCGCTGGAATGGCGACGCACGATCCGACGGACAAGACCTTCGTCTTCGAGGCGTTTGATGGCGCGCTGGACGGTCTTGTCCGACACGCTGAGGCGTTCAGCCAGCCTGCGCTTCGAGGGGAACGGCATCTCCTCGTCCTCCCACCAGTGGTCGATCAGGTGCATCAGCACCGCGAGTTCGGTGGCGTTGATGTGCAGGCGAGCCTGGGCTCGGAGCAGGACCGAAGGGACGAAGGTGAAGCCTGGGTCGATTACGCCCTTGGTCCACCGCTTCTCCAGAACCTTGCGCGAGGTCTCAGGCGTGGCGGGGGGACGGAGGGGGACGACCTTGTTGGTGGTTTCGCTCATGGTTGATCTCATCGATTGAGCCGATACAATGGACCTTCAAACCGTTGAACGGAATGGTTTGGGCCCGCCTCTCCCCTGGACATAGGCGCCCATACCCCCGGACGCCATCGTCCCTCCGCCCCGGTCGCCACTGTCCCCCGAATAAGCACGCCGCGCGTTTCAGGACGCCGTGTCGCATGACGCTATTGGAGTACAACCACCCCCTGGTCTTCTTTGTCCACGGGGGTCAGATTTTGTGTGCGGGTCTGTGAGGTGGCCGTTCAGAACTTCGGATCGAAACGCGGTGCGCTGACCTCTGACACGGCCAGAACCGGCGTGTAGGCGCGGCCCGCTTCCCAGGCGTCCACGGCGTTCGACCATTCCTGCGCCATGTGGCGGCGCTGGGCCTCGAACTCCGCCTTGTTGTAGACGCCTCGCGAAGATCGTTCTTCGTGAGCCAGTCCTTTCTCGATCCAGTCCGAGTTGAAGCCCATCTCGTGTAGCAGGGTCGAGGCCGTCCGGCGCAAGTCGTGGACGGTGAAGGGCTCGAGCGGAAGGTCACCCTTTCCGGCCCTTTCAGCGATCGCACTGGTGACGCGATTGAAGGTCGCCCGCGACATCGGCGCATCGGCGTCGTAGCGCGACGGCAGGATATATTTCGAGTTGCCGGCGCAGGTCTTCAGGGCGACTAGAATGTCGAGCATCTGGGTGGAGAGGTAGACGTTGTGGGGGCGTGAGCGCTTCATGCGCGCCGCCGGGATCGACCAGACCGCATTGTCGAAATCCACCTCGGTCCATACCCCGTCCTGAAGTTCGCTCTTCCGAACCATGCTGAGCAGGATGAACTTCAGGCCGAGCCTGATAGTCGGCAGAGTCGCCACCTCGCCGAGGAGCATCAGCATGATGCGGATTTCGGCTGGGGTGAGTGACCGATCGCGCGGTCGGAACGTGGCGATCGAAGCCGGACCCACGTCATCCGCAGGGTTGTCGATCTTCTCGCCGTGGAGGATGGCCCAGCCGTAGATCTGTTTGACGATATCCCGGACATGGATCGCCGTGGCGGGCGCGCCGCGATCTACAATCGCCTTGCAGTGGGCCCGCAGGTCGTCAGGTGTAATCTCGCTTAGCAGACGGTTCTTCCACTTCGGCAGGATGTCCCGATTGAAGATCGCCCGGCGCATGTCGCGGGTGCTGTCCGCCATCGGCGCGCGGTCCATCCAGCCCTGGGCGACCTGTGCGAAATCGTGAGCTTCCTTCAAGCGACGTTTGGCGCGCTGCTTTTCAACGGCGGGCGATACCCCGTCTGCGATCGCCTTCTTCACCTCGATCAGCCGCTCGCGGGCTTGGGCCAGCGTCAGCCCGGCCCGACCGTAACGCCCGAGCGTCATGGTCTCTCGACGGCCGTTGAACCGATAGTCGTAGCGGAATGAGATCGCGCCGCCCGTCGAGACATAGACGTACATACCGTCCCTGTCGGTACTCTTGTAAGCCCTTGCTTTCGGACGCAAATTCTTCAGTGCGGTGTCGGTTAGCACGGTATAATCGCCTCTGGCTGTCGGTCCTCGAATTCGGGCGCGCCAAGACAGCTTTTTCTCATCCATTTCAGAGACTTGCTGGAAATGAATACCGTCAGGGCTTGGCCCGATGTCAGGACGGTATGAGCCCGAGTCCGCCAGATCAATGCAGCGGCGTACCGTCGGGCAGTCCGACAAAACGAAAAAAGACCCTCCGAATGGCTCCGAAGGGTCTCGACAGAATTCACAATGTTGTCAGCCCTTTAGAGGCGGCTTCGGAAGCGATACCGAATGCTACCGAAGGGTCGGGACTATTCCCATGCCGATGACGACCGCAATGCCCGAAATCACGATGGTCAGCAGCAGGGTCTTCAGGCCCGTTCGACCCAGCGAGGCCAGATCGCCCATCTCGGCGACCCCCATGACCAGGGCCGAGAACAGCAGCGGGATCACCATCATGAACAGCAACCGCAGGAAGACCTGGCCAATCGGCCCGGTGACGTTCGCGGTCAGCCACTGCACCCAGCCCACGTCCCCGCCGACAGCGAGGTGAACCAGAAGGCCGGTGCTGAGACCCAGGCTGAAGCCGATCAGCATCTGCCAGTGAAGCGGGAGCTTTCCGCGTTTCGTCTCCGTCATCTTTCCTCCTGCGGAAAAGGTGCGCGTGTCAGCGGGTTACCGGATCGGCAACCCGTAAATCAGGCCCGGCGGCTGGGCGTTCCATTGGGCGTTCAGGCCGCGCTCCAGCTTCAGCGGGGACTGCGGACCCAGATTGCGGTCGAAGATCTGACCGTAGTTGCCGGTGGCGCGCACCGCGTTCGCGCCCCAGGTCTTGGGCAGGCCCAGCATGGCGCCATAGTCGCCTTCGACACCCAGCAGACGACGGACACGGGGATCGCGTGAATCCTTGGCCTGAGCCTCGGCGTTCTCGCGGGTTACGCCCAGTTCTTCAGCCAGGATCACAGCGTTCAGGGTCCATCGCACGACCGACGCCCAGCGTTCGTCGCCCGCCTTGACCACCGGCCCCAGCGGCTCCTTGGACGCCACGTCGGACAGGATGGCGTGCTCCTGCGGATTGGTCAGGGTGGTGCGAGCCGCGGCCAGGGCTGAGATGTCGGCGCTGAAGGCGTCGCAGTCTTCACGGGCATAGGCGTCGCGGGCCGCCTCCTCGGTGGCCAGGACGACCGGGCGATACTCCACCCCGCGCGAGCGGAAGAAGTCGTCGGCGTTCGCCTCTGCGGTCGAGTTGGACTGCACGCAGACGCGGGCGCCGTTCAGTTCGGTCGCGCTGGACAGGTTCAGCGACCGCCGCACCAGGAAGCCCTGACCGTCGTAATAGTTGATGCCCGCGAAGATGAAGCCCTCGCCCGCGTCGCGCGTCATGGTCCAGGACGAGTTGCGCCACAGGACGTCGATCCGCCCATCATTCAGCGCCTTGAAACGATCCCCGGCCGACACGGGTACGAAACGCACCGCATCCCCGTCGCCCAGAATGGCGGCGGCCAGAGCGCGGCAGAAGTCGGCGTCGAACCCGCGCCACTGTCCGCGATTATCCGTATAGGCGAAGCCAACCAGCCCCTGATGCACGCCGCAGTTCAGGCGACCACGCTGTTTCACCGCCCGCAGGATCGGGCTTTGCGGCAGATGGCCCGCCTCGGTCGTTGCGGCTTCTGGCGCTGGGGTTTCCGGCGCAGGAGCAACCGCCTGTCGGCTGCAGGCCCCTGCCAGCAGCAGCGCCGCCATGGCTCCGATTGTCCAGCACCGCATCGCGTAAACTCTCCCTCCGCCGCTTGCGCCCGGCAGAGTTTAGAGGCCTTTAGGCCCTGATCCGCAACCCATCGGAGAGGTCATGTCGCCGCACTCAGATCGCACCCGCCTGATCGCCTCCGCAACCCGCCGGGGTCAGGGGCGACGGCCCGTGAACCCGCCGATTGAGCGCGCCTCGACCATGCTCAGCGACACGGCGGGCGCCATGCGCGATGGGGCCGACGGCCCGGTTTATGGGCTGGAAGGCACGACGGCGGCGCGAGAACTGCGTGCGGCCCTGGCCGATCTGGAGGGCGGTGTTCAGGCGTTCCTGGTTCCTTCGGGTCTGGCGTCCGTGACGGTTCCGGTCCTTGCCCTGACGCGTCCGGGCGACGAGATCGTCACGACCGACGCCGTCTATGGCCCCACGCGACGGTTCCTTAGCCGCTATCTGGCGGGCCGCGGCGTGACGACCCGGTTCCTGCCTGCGGGCGCCGACGCCGATGCGATCATCGCCGCCGTCGGAGAGAAGACGCGGTTGGTGCTGATGGAATCGCCTGCATCCCTGACCTTCGAAATGGTCGATGTGGCCAAGGTCGCGGCCGCCTGTCGGTCGCGCGACGTCCTGACGGTGCTGGACAACACCTGGGCGGCGGGACTGGCGTTCAAGCCGCTGGCGCATGGCGTGGATGTCAGCGTCCAGGCCCTGACCAAATACGCCGCCGGTCATTCCGACGTGCTGATCGGCGGCATCGTCGCCAATGAGGCGCGACTGATCCGGGCCATCGGCGACGCCATTGAGGACATGGGCTGGCATGTGTCGCCGGACGATGCCTGGCTGACCCTGCGAGGCCTGCGGACCCTGCCGCTGCGCTACGCCGAACAGGGGCGGTCGGGGTTGCGGGTGGCCCAGTGGCTGCAGGCGCGGCCTGAGGTGGGGCGTGTGCTGTATCCGCCCCTGCCCGGCTCGGTCGGCCATGATCTGTGGGCGCGCGACTTCACAGGCGCCGCCTCGCTGATGGGCGTGGTGATGAAGGGCGGTGACGCGGCGGCGGGGCGACGTTTCCTCGACGCCCTCAGCCTGTTCGGTCTGGGCTATTCATGGGGCGGGTTCGAAAGCCTGACCACGCATGAAACGCACCAGATGGCCTATCGCGACCATCCCACACCGCTGGAGGGGGAGTTGATCCGTTTCCACATCGGGCTGGAAGACCCCGCCGATCTGATCGCCGATCTGGAGCGGGGTTTGGCGGCCTTTGCGGGCTGATCAGGCGGGCATGGCGCGGTCCAGAATGGCGGCGGCGTCAATCACTGCATCATGGGCGCCGTAGGCTGATCCCCGGTCCGTCAGCCGCAGGCGGCAGAAGGCTTCGGCCGACGGATTGTCCCACGCCAGCAGGATCGCGGCCTGAGCAGCCAGCGCCAACCGCTCGACCACCAGACGCGCGCCCGCCTCATGCGCCGTCTCGAATGACAGGCCGTCCAACCAGGTGTCATAGGCGCCGTCGCGTCCGCGCTGCTGCTCAAGGAAACCGCGCAGGGCTTCGACTGATTGCGGCTCACGCCCCATGGCGCGCAGGACGTCCAGGGCGATGACATTGCCCGACCCTTCCCAGATGGCGTTCAGCGGGGACTGGCGGAACAGGCGCGGCATGGGGCCTGTCTCGACATAGCCCGCACCGCCCAGGCTCTCCATCGCCTCATAGACGAAGCCGGGCGCCCGCTTGCACACCCAGTATTTGGCGATGGGCGTCAGCAGGCGGCCCAGGGCGTCGTCCTCGTCAAAGGTCTGGGCCAGCCGCAGCCCCATGGCCGTGGCCGCCTCGCTGTCAACCGCCAGATCGGCCAGAACCGCCGCCATCATCGGCTGATCAATCAGCCGCTTCTGGAAGACCGAACGATGCGCCGCGTGCCAGACCGCCTGGGCCAGGGCGCCGCGCATCTGCTGGGCCGATCCCAGAACGCAGTCCAGGCGCGTATGCTGGACCATGCGGATGATGGTGGCCACGCCGCGTCCCTCCGGCCCGATCCGCTGGGCCAGGGCGCCGTGGTATTCGATTTCGGACGAAGCGTTGGACTTGTCGCCCATCTTGTCCTTCAGCCGCATGACGCGGAACCCGGCGTTGCGCTGGCCGTCCGGCGTCCAGCGCGGAACCAGGAAACAGGTCAGCCCGCCCTCGGCGTAGGCCAGGGTTAGGAAGGCGTCGGACATGGGCGCCGAGCAGAACCATTTGTGGCCGGTCAGGGCGTACCAGCCCGCCTCCCCTGTCGGATCGGCCCGCGTGGTGTTGGCGCGCACGTCCGATCCGCCCTGTTTTTCGGTCATGGCCATGCCGATGGTGACGCCTGCCTTTTCAGCAGCCGGGCGCCCAGCGGGATCATAACGGCCGGATTGAACGCGCGGCGTCCATTCTGCGGCGGCCGACGGTTCGACCGCCAACGCGGCGACCGAGGCATAGGTCATGGTCATTGGGCAGGTCGTGCCTGAATCCGCCTGCCCCGTCATGAACAGGTTCGCGGCGTGCGCCACGTGCCCCTTTGGCGTCCCGTCCCACGCGACAGAGGCGAAGCCGGAATCCAGGCCCAGGTGCATCAACTGATGATAGGCCGGGTGAAACGTCACCTCGTCGATACGGCGGCCATAGTGGTCGAAACTGTCCAGAACCGGCGGATTGCGGTTGGCCTGAACGCCCCAGCCGATCACCTCGGCCGACCCGCAACGTGCGCCCAGTTGGTCCAGGCGCGCGGCGTGCTGACCGCCGTCTGCCTTGCCGACTGCATCCTTCAGCGCCCGATCGCCTGAGAACAGGTTGACGTCCTCCAGCGGCGGCGGCTGATTCAGGACCTCATGCGTATCCAGATGGTCGATGGGGCGAAGGGCGGACATGGGCGTCTCCGTCTGCGAAGCGCCAACGATAGGCCATGAAAAAGGGCCGCGCCAATCGGCGCGGCCCAAGGTTCAGGTTGAGAGGATGTGACGCGGTTCAGAACTTCACGTTCAGGCGCGCGAACAGCTTGTTGTCGTTGTAGTCGTCCTGATAGACGCCCGCATATCCGACCTCGACATTGGTGCGGTCGTTGGCCTGGATGTTGACGCCCAGACCGGTCAGCAGTGCGTCCTGACCGATGTTGGCGCCTGCGACCTGGAAGATCGGACCATCAGCGAATTTGGCGCGGAATTCCGGGCCGTCGTCGTTGAAGTCATGGCTCCAGGCCAGGTGGGTGACCGCCGTCAGCGTCGGACGACCCGCGCCTTGCGACAGGATGGTCTCGGTGCGGAAACCAGCGGTGACCAGATCCGCGACCTGCTCGACGCGACCCGACAGGGCCGCATCGCCGCCCACCTCAGCCACATCCGCATGATAGTCGACGCGGGTGTAGTTGGCGTAGGGCTCGATGGTGCTGGCGCCGAATGACGCGCGCCAGGCGATCTCGCCATAAGCCTGCCAGCCCTTGCCGTCGTAGTGACCGGTCAGTTGGTTGCTGAACTGGTTCAACGCGGCCGTGCGGTTGGTGCGCAGATTGGCGTCGATCCACGATCCGCCGACGCGTAGGGCGAAGGCGCCGGCGTTCATGCCGCCATAAAGGCCGATGTGCTGGTTACGTGCGGTGCCGCTGGAACGCAGGCTGTTGGCCGTGATCTCCGTGCGGGTTTCACCGACGGCCAGACCCAGGTGGGCGCGGCCGGACCATGCCTTCTCCAGACCGGCCAGATAGCCGGTGGAGTCAGAGCGATAGCCCGCCAGTTCGTTGTCGCCGTCGAACTCGCCATTGCCGAAGACGCCTGAAGCCCAGGCGTTGACGCCGCGGCCCTCGGTTTCATTGGCAGGCGCACCACGTCCGCGCTGCAGCATGGCGTCGCGGATATAGCGGCTGTCCGACACGGCGACACCACCCAGAGAGGCGTGAACCTCGCCCGTAAAGCTGCTCAGCGCTGCCGCCACATTGGCCACGCTGCCGTCCAGGATCGCATTCTCAAGCGTCAGATCGCCCGTGGTGTTCTGGGCCGTCATCACGTCCAGAGCGCCCCCGACAGCCCGCTCATTCGGCGTCTTGCCGACCGACGAAATCAGCACATCGTTGCGCAACAGGGTCAGGACGACCGTATTGTCGGTGTACGTCAGCTTTGGCGTAAGGAAGGCCAGGTCGCTGGTGGAGCCTGCGAAGGCGCCGGTCACGCCGCCGTCGGCGGTAACGATGTTCAGGCGCGTGCGCAGATTCCAGGTGCCCTGGTCAGCCTTCAGAATGACGTTGCCGCCATTCAGGATGGCCTCGCCGCCGACCTTCAGCTTGGAATAGGCCGTGCCGTTGACGGCCGAACGCACCCACAGGAACGAGTCCGGGTTGAAGGTGGCGTCACCAGTGACCGTGAGGGTGCCGAACGGGTTGGCGGCATTGCCCGGCGCCACGACGCCGCCTGCATCTGCGGTCAGATTCGCCAGGGTGCCCGTGCCGCCGATGATGCCGACATCCGCCACCGTCGTGTCCGAGCGAAGGATCGCCCCGTTGACCGTGAGCAATCCGCCCTCGACCCGGGTCACGCCCGTGTAGTCGATATTGCCGGTCAGGACGAGTTCGCCCCCGCCCTTCTTGACCAGGCCGCCGATGTCGTCGGGGAAGTCCGCCAGAACTTCAGCCGAATAACGATCGCGCGCATCGCCGATGTCATTCGTCCAGACGTCCACCGTGCCGACGTTGACGGTTACGTCACGCACGGCGCGCAACGCGGTCGGCCCGCCCAACGCCACATCCATCTGCGGGGCGCCCCAACCGGACTTCAGGTCCACGCCGGGCGTATCCAGATCTTTCGAACTGGACAGAAGGATGTCGGTGATCAGGGCCGTATTGTACTCGGGGAAGGCTTCCATGAGCACTGCGGCGAAACCTGAGATGTTCGGCGCAGCCATTGAGGTGCCCGTATAGGCTTCGTAGCCAGGGCCCGTGAAGTTGACGAAGGTGTCCAGTCGGCGAAGGAATTCGTCGTTAGCCTTGGTCAGAATATCACGCGAGAAATCTTCACTCAGCAAGGCGACGTTGTTGGCGTTCGAAAGAATATTCCCCATCAGCGAGGTCACGCCATCCGGCGTATTGATCAGTGCGCCGGCGACGAAAGTCACCGCCACCAGTTCGTCCACCACCCGTTTACGCGCAGCCTGCTCATCGAACGGCTGTCCCAACCGCGCCGCGAGCGCCTTTTGGTTGAGGTAGGTGTTCAGGGCGTTCAACACGCGAGTCTGCGCCGCCGCATTCAATTGAGCAACACTGCGAGCATTATAGAGCGTAGAGAAAGAGGCTAGCGGGAATGCCGCCAGTAGAGCGGGAATATTGTATTCATATCCTGGCACAGAGGAAATGATGTCCGCGCCAGGCCCGGCGACACAGTACGTCGCGGTGCGGCCGCACAGGCTGGATGATGGGTCCGGCAGCAGACTTTCGTTATAATTGACGACCGAGAGCCAGTTCGACCTTAGTTCCGGCGCGGCCAGGGGAATCACTGCCGTAGCCCCCGCGTGCACGCCGCCGCCATTGCCCGCCGAGAATACGACCAGGACATCATTCTTCAGAATCGGATCGAAAAAGTCTTCGTAGTCGTCGCCGAGATTAGCTAGGACCGTCTGAAGCGACGCATCGAATCGAACGCTGGTCTGCGACCCCCAGCTATTGTTGATGATCCGTACCTTGCCGGTTTCCGCCAGGTCGATGATATTGTCATACGACGTCTGAATGTATTTTCCGTCGATGATGGCGTCACGCCACCAGAGGAAGTCACCTGCCGCGAAGTTGGCGGTGGCGGCATAAATATTGGCGCCATACGCGTTGCCGAACATCAGGCCATCGGTTGTCCGGTTCCCTGCGGCGGTGCCGGCGACGTGAGTGCCGTGTCCTTCCCAAGGGCGGCGGGGGTTGATTTCGCCGTCATTGCCATAGTCGCTCGAGACTTCAGTGTGCAGCCCCGTGATCTTACCCGCCGTCTGGAACAGCGGGTGGTTCATGTAGATGCCGGCGTCGTTAATGCCGATGGTCTGCCCCTTGCCGCTCAGGCCGCGTGCATAGGCATGCTCCAGGCCCAGAAAGCGTTTGGAATAGTCAACGGAGAACTGGGCGTCTGCGCGCCAGGACTCAATAGCAGCCGCATAGTCAGCGGTGCGGCTGCCGTCCGCCATATAGAAAAGCTGGCCAGTCGGCGCCGGCGTGGTCTGAGCCTGAGCATTACCCGCCCCCGCGCCAAACAGCACCGTAGTCGCCGCTGCCGCCAGTAGCAGAGTTCTGGTGGTGTACGTCATAGCCCCTCGCAAACAATGTAATACCAAATGCGTCAGCCCTGCGAACAAGTGCGACGCAAATGTGTCTGGTCAAAGTGAAATGACGTAAAGCTGCATGTCAAGTGAAGTCTGTGGGCGGAATCCATGCAGAATAGACTGGCTGTGATAATTTATGCTTATGCTTAATAGCTAAGCTTGATCGATTTTACGTATTTATACCGGAATTCATCGTCGTCGGATTCACGGATTTGGTCTGAATTTTTTAGATAAATCTCTTATATCGACCGTTTTTGGATGAAAAGCCGTTACGTCTAACGGAGATCGTTCGAATTTTTGAAATAAAAAGCAAAATTTTTGCACGAATTAGCGAGCTTGAGCCGCGGAAGGGCACCTGCCTGCGGGGCTGGCTTCACAAGCTTTCAGCCGAATTCACATCGACGACATGCGACATATTCGCCAGAGTAAACCCGTCGTCGTCCGACGGCCTGCGCCCTCTTGGCGAATGTCAGCCTTGGTTATGTAAAACCTGCTGTAAAATCGTCAGCCGGAAACCGACCAAAACCGTGGCGCGCCCTGCAGGACTCGAACCTGCAACCGTCCGCTTAGAAGGCGGGTGCTCTATCCGGTTGAGCTAAGGGCGCCTGACGCGGAGTGCCGGGCGTTTAGTGCGTCCAGGACTGCTTGCGGTTGGTGGCGAAGTTGTCGGCGTAAGCCTTGATGATCAGCGGCGGCTCGTTCGGCTCGTGCAGGCGGAACGGGATGCCGTGGCGCTCGGCGTAGGCGACGGCCTCTTCTTTCGAATCGAAGCTGAGGCGAACCTGGCCCTTCATGTCGCTGGAGCTGGTCCAGCCCATCAGGGGGTCGATCGTGCGGGCCGAGGCGGGCTCGAAGTCCAGACGCCAGTCGCGGCTCTTGGCCTTGCCGGACTGCATTGCGGTCTTGGCAGGACGATAGATGCGAGCGAGCATGGAGAAATCCTCAGCAAAGGCGGTCTTGCGACCTGCCATAACGCGCGCTGGACGGATAATCCAGCGGCCTTCCGTTGGTCGGGGCGAGAGGATTCGAACCTCCGACCCTCTGGTCCCAAACCAGATGCGCTACCAGGCTGCGCTACACCCCGGACCGAACGGAGCGCTCTATTGGCACTTCGCGACGTGATCCGCAATCAGGGTTTGAAATAAGAATGCACGACCTTGTCGCCCGGCTGGGCGCCGATCTCGGCGGCGCGCCCGGCCCGCAGTTCCAATACCCCGTTGGCAGGCCCGTTTGACGGGATGGGCGCCTCTGAGAACGGCGTGGCGTGGGCCGCGATCGAGACGATTTTCCCCTGTGGATCAATATAGATGATGTCCAGCGAACTGGGCGTATTACGCATCCAGAAGCTTTGCTCGCGCGCCGGTTCGCCCGGCCATTCGAACAACATGCCCCGGTCGTCCTCAAGCGGAGGGCGGAACATCAGGCCCCGCTGACGCTTGGGTTCGGTGTCGGCGATCTCGACCCAGAAGTGATGCTCGCCGCTGGCCGTGACGATCGACAGGCGTTCAGTGGGATCGCCATTCGGCCCCACGGGCCCCTTGGCCGCACAGCCCATCAGGCCCAGCGCCAGAACGCCGGTGAGCAGGAAACGTCTTGTTGCGCCGATCATGCGCCCTCCCAAGGGCGGTAAAATCAGCCGCCCGTTCTGATGTCCGCGACCACCAGCCCCTTGGGGCCATCGGCGAATCGCACCTGAACCGTGTCGCCGGGAACCAGTTCGTCCAGACCGCAGCGACGCAGGGTTTCGATGTGGACGAAGATATCGCCCGCCTCGCCGTTGCGCACGACGAATCCGTACCCCTTGGTGCGATTGAACCATTTGACGACCGCAGGCTCCAGCGAGCCGCCGACCGGCGGAGCGGAATCGGCGACGGCCGCGGGTGCAGGTTTTCGGGCAGCGACGAGCGGCGCGCCCTCCCCCAGGTGGTGGATCTCCACCGCCTGCCAGCCTTTAAGCCGTTTGACGCAGTCGCAGGTGATCGGCGCGCCCTCATCGGCGTTTTCGCGACCGCTGTCCCGCAGGCTGCTGACATGAAGGAGCACATCGCGCAGTTCGGTCAGCGTCGGATCGTCCGGCACGATGAAGCCGTAGCCCTTCGTGGGATCAAACCATTTTACGCGCCCGACGACACGAACGGTCTCCGCCGTTTCCATCACTGGGTATTCAGACAAGATATTAGCCCCCGCCCGTTCCTCTTACGGGTTCGCGGCCATTTAACACCGTTCCGCGAATCTTTGAAAAGCCGAAAATGCGTCTAATCCGTGTGTCCGCGCACGGAATACGCGCAACCGTTGTGAAAGAGTGAGGTTTTGCGTGGAAATACAGTGGCCTGGAGGCGCAACTGAAACCGCCCGCGTGGCAGTCCCTAGGGGAGTCGAACCCCTCTTTTCAGGTTGAAAACCTGACGTCCTAACCGATAGACGAAGGGACCGCTGCGCGGGAGAGCGGGCGATATAGCCGCGCCTTCCGGATGGCGCAAGCATGTTTTCCAGTTTTTTCGAAGCCAGCGGTTTCCGAGGCTTAGCCCTGGATCATGCGCGGATCGGACACGTCCTCAATCTCGAACTGAACACCGCGCCGACCATTCCAGTCGTCGGCTTTCAGCCGCCCGACAATGCTCAAGCCCCCCTGCCCTGACAGCAACGCCTGTCCGCCCGGCAGATCGGCGCAGCGCCAGGCGATGGCGCGTACAGAACTGCCGTCGGGGCCGACCAGACGGCACCGGACATGGCCGCCGTTCATCTGCACGGGTTCGCGCGCCTGCACCCCGGTCAGGGCGAAGACGGGCTCGGGGTTGGCGGGACCGAAGGGCGCCAGCTGCTCGAAGGATTCGAACAGGGCGCGGTTCGCGCCTGCGGGTTCAACCAGGGCGTCGATCTCCAGCCAGTCCTGCGCCACCGCCTCGATCCGTTCGTGGGCCAGCCGGTCGTTGAGGAAGGCGGTCAGTTCGCCCAGACGCGCGCTGTCGACCGTCAGACCGGCCGCCATGGCGTGACCGCCGCCCGCCAGAAGGATGCCTTCCTCCCAGGCCGCCTGAATGGCCCGGCCCAGGTTCATGCCCGGCTGCGAACGGCCCGACCCCTTGCCCAGACCCGTTACAGGATCGACGCCGACGACGATGACGGGCTTGCGCCAGCGTTCGCGCAGGCGTCCGGCGACGATGCCGACCACGCCGGGATGCCAGTCGTCGCCCGCCACAATGACCACAGCCGATTCGTCGGCATGGGCGCCGGTCGCCTCGACCTTGCGCACGGCGGCGTCGGTGACGGCCTTTTCCACATCGCGGCGTGACAGGTTCAGCGCGTCCAATTCGATGGCCAGACGTTCGGCCTCGACTGGATCATCGGTGGACAGCAGCCGCGCGCCCAGATCAGAGCGCCCGATGCGTCCGCCCGCATTGATGCGCGGCCCCAGGATGAAGCCCGCGTGATTGCTCTTGGCTGGCCCCTGCTCCGCGCCGGCTGCCGCCAGCAGGGCGCGCAGGCCGGGGTTCTTCCAGTCGCTCATGACCTTCAGGCCCAGACCCGTCAGGGCGCGGTTGAAACCGGTCAGGCCGGTCACGTCGCAGATGGCGCCCAGCGCAGCCAGATCCAGCCACTGGCGGATGTCGGGCTCTGGCCGATCGGCGAACAGGCCGCGCTTGCGGCCTTCGCGGTTCAGGGCGGCCAGCAGGACGAAGACCACGCCCGCCGCCGCCAGATTGCCCTGGCCTGAGTTGCAGCCGGGGCGGTTCGGGTTGACGACCGCCAGCGCCTTGGGCGGTTCGTGGCGCATCAGGTGGTGGTCGATGACCACGACATTCAGGCCGATGCTGTCGGCGTGGGCCAAGGCCTCATTCGCGGCCGCGCCGCAGTCGACCGTGACGACCAGATCAGCGCCCAACGCCTTTAAAGTGTCGAAGGCTGCAGCACTGGGCCCATAACCTTCCTTGATCCGGTCAGGGACATAGATGGGCAGTTCGGCGCCGACCGCACGGAACCAGCGCACCAGCAGAGCGGCGCTGGAGGCGCCGTCCACATCATAGTCGGCGAAGACATGGATGCTGGCCTTGGCCTGCAGCGCATCCAGAATGGCGTCGGCGGCGGCGTCCATGTCCATGAAGCTGGATGGATCGGGAAACAGCGCGCGCAGGGTCGGGGTCAGAAAGTCGGCGCCCTGATCGGCGCGAACGCCGCGCGAGGCCAGGGCGCGGGCCAGCGGCTCCTCCAGCCCCAGACCCTGCATATGGGCGCGGGTGGTCGCGGCGTCAGCCGGTCGCTGTCGCCAGGCGCGACCCGAAAGGGAGCGCGAGACGCCCAGAAATGCGTTCAGGGTTTGAGAACCGGTATCGTCCGCCATCAGCGCATCATCGCGGGATTCTGCGTTCCCGGCGAGATTTATGGGATCGGGCGACGGTCGATAGGCGGCGGGGCCTTGGCCCGGTCGCGCAGGGATTGGGCAAGGGCCTCGATGTCGTCAGCTGTCTGAAGCGAATCAGGCGAGGTCGGAACGGCTCCGACCTGGGCGCGCGTGCGGGCGGCCAGGGCTTCGGCGTCGTCCAGGGTCCAGTCGATGCGCGACACTTCGCCGCCAAGGGCCGCGCCCTTGCCTTCCAGAGAGCGCACATTGGCTGCGATCTGGGTCGGCGACGGCAGGTCCTGCGGCGCGGTCGGGAAGTCAGCCCAGCGCGGATAGTGACGGTTGGCGTCAACCAGGGCCGCGATGCGCGGTGCCAGCGGGCCGTTCGGATCCGTTTTCGCGCTGAAGGCGGCGCCACAGCCGCTCAAGGCCAGCCCGCCGCCCAGAACCGTCAGGGCGACAAGGTGAAGCTTGGTCTTTTTGCAAAACAGCGCGTTCATGTCAGGACAGGTCTTATGCCATCATCGCCTTGGGCGGAAGGGCGACGACCGTGAACCGCTGACAGGAAACGCGAAGGGCATCCATGGCCAAGTCCCCGCAGACGCCGACTGAACCCGCGGCACGCGCCCCCAGAAAGGCGGGACGGCCTACATCCGCCAAGCCTCGCCCGCCCAAGGCGTCAAAGCCTGCGCCGATAGAAGAACCCGTCCCCGCAGCACCTGAGCCTGCACCTGAACCGGCCATCGCCGCCTTCCCCGGCGCCGAGCAGGCGCAGCTGATTGAAACCCTGTCGATGAACCTGGCCAAGGCGGCGATGATGGCCCAGAGCGCCATCGCAGAGGCCGCGCTGAGCCAGGCCGACCGCCCCGCCGCCCTGTCCGCCGACCCGTTCAATGTCGCCCCGGCCATGAGTTCGGTCATGACCAGTCTGGCGGCCCGGCCGGAAAAGCTGTTCCACGCCCAGGCTGACCTGTTCAGCCGCTATATGGAGTTGTGGGCTTCAACCGCGCGTCAGGCAGGCGGTGAGGCGCCGACGCCCGCCCCCGCCGACAAACGGTTCAAAGACCCCGCCTGGTCCGAGAACCCCATGTTCGACATGATGCGTCGGTCCTACCTGCTGACCTCGGACTGGATGAACAGCCTGATCGCGGGCGTGGAGGACATTGATCCCACGCTGAAACGCCGCGCCCAGTTCTTCACCCGCCTGCTGACGGACGCCTTCTCGCCATCGAACTTCCTGGCCTCCAACCCGGTCGCGCTTAAGGCGCTGGCGGAGACCAGCGGCGAATCCCTGGTGAAGGGAATGCAGAACTTCGCCGCCGACCTGGAGCGTGGCGGCGGCTCTCTGCGGATCAGTCAGGCCGACTATGGCAAGTTTGTCGTGGGCGAGAATGTCGCCACGGCCCCGGGTCAGGTGGTCTGGCGCGATGAACTGTTCGAACTGATCCAGTATGCGCCGCAAGGCGAGACGCAACACACGATCCCGTTGCTGATCTTCCCGCCGTGGATCAACAAATTCTACATCATGGATCTGCAGCCGGGGAATTCCCTGATCCGTTGGCTGTCGGCGCAGGGGTTCACGGTCTTCGTCTGCTCGTGGGTCAATCCCGATCTGGACAAGGCCGGGTTCGGCTTTGACGACTATCTGCAAAAAGGCATCTACCGCGCCGTCGAAAAGACGCTGGAGCAGGCAGGCGCGGAACAGCTGAACGCCGTCGGATACTGCATTGGCGGCACCCTGTTGGGCGCCGCGCTGGCCCATATGGCGGCCAAGGGTGACAAACGCGTCGCCGCCGCCACCTTCTTCGCCGCCCAGCACGACTTCAAGGAGGCGGGCGACCTCCTGCTGTTCACCGACGAGCACTGGCTGAACGAGATCGAACGCCAGATGGATGCGGCGGGCGGGGTCCTGCCCGGCGCCGTCATGGCCGAGACCTTCAACGCCCTGCGGTCCAACGATCTGATCTGGTCCTTCTTCATCAGCAACTATCTGCTGGGCAAGGATCCGCCGGCCTTTGACCTGCTGTTCTGGAATGCGGACCAGACGCGGATGCCCAAGGCGCTGCACATGGCCTATCTGCGCCAGATGTACGGGGCCAACGCCCTGGCCCAGGGCGCCTTCCAGATCGGCGGGTTGACGGCGGACCTGTCGCAGGTGTCGATCCCGCTCTATTTCCAGGCCAGCCGCGAGGACCATATCGCGCCGATGAACTCGGTCTATCGCTCAGCACGGCTGTTCGGCGGCAAGGACGTGACCTTCACATTGGCCGGATCAGGCCATATCGCCGGCGTCATCAACGCCCCTGTCGCCAGGAAATACCAGCACTGGATCAACGACCAACTGCCGGAAACTCTGGCCGAATGGCAGGCGGGCGCCGTAGAGCATCCGGGCAGCTGGTGGGAACACTGGGCCGGTTGGCTGCATGAACGCTCTGGTCCGCAGATTCCGGCGCGCGATCCCGCCAAGGGACCGCTGAAGCCCATCGAACCGGCGCCGGGCAGCTATGTGAAAGTGAAGTCTTGAATCGTCTAGAACCGAACACCCTGCTGGCGATCAGCACCGCCGTCGCCCTCGCCCTTCTGATCATGACCGCCAGCGTCTTCGGCGTGCCGGGCACCGCGCTGAAATACGTCATCATCGCCGTGATCTGTTCAGTTCTGTTCGTGTCCCTGAACGGCTGGATGGCCCGGCTGATGAAGCGCCCGGCTCCCTTGCCGCTGATCCTAGCCGACGCGCCGTCGACGGCGGCCTGGGCCAGCCTGTTTCCGCTTCTGGTCATCATCGCCGCCGCGATTCCGGTCTTCTTCTCCGGCCACGATTACGGTCTGCTGATCCTTTTCGCCTCGATCTGGTTTGCGGTGACGGTCGATTCCGCCATCCGCGCCAACCGCCGTGGCTAGGCGGCCATGAATTTCAACGCCACGCCGTTGTTGCAGTAGCGCAGGCCGGTCGGCCGGGGGCCGTCGTCGAAGACGTGCCCCTGATGACCCAGGCAGCGGGCGCAGTGGTATTCGGTGCGTGGAATGCCGATGGCCAGATCGCCCTGTCGCCCGATATTGGCGGCGATGACGTCATAGAAACTGGGCCAGCCGGTGTGGGAATCGAACTTCCACGTCGAACGGAACAGCGGCAGGTCGCAGCCCTTGCAGACGAAGGTTCCGGGCCGATGCTCGTCGTTCAGCGGGCTGGTGAAGGGCGTTTCGGTCCCTTGATGCCGCATCACCCGCCACGAGGCGTCGCCCAGCCGTCGTCGCCAGTCCGCGTCCGACACCCGGCGATAGGGAGAGGCGGCGTATTCCCCCTGCCCGGCCTCCGAGGTTTCGGGAGCGCAGGAGGACAGGGCGAGCGCGCCGGCGCCCATCAGAAGGCCCCGGCGATGCAGGATCAGGGACTGGGTCATGACTCCCATACGACGGGCGCCATGAAATGGTTTCAGGCCGTCCGATCACATGATCAGATCAGGCCGGTCGCCTCATCCAGACCCAGCATGATGTTCAGGTTCTGCACCGCAGCGCCCGACGCGCCCTTGCCCAGATTGTCCAGCAGGGCGACCAGCCGCGCCTGTTCGCCGTCGCGGGCGCCGAAGACGTGCAGACGCAGGCGATTGGTGCCGTTCAGGGCCTCTGGCTCAATGCCTGTCATGGCTTCGGTCTCGTCCAGATCGGCGACTTCGACGAACTGCTGGCCCTCATAGGCTTCGACCAGGGCGCCGTGAATGCGTTCGACCGACGGGGTTTCCGGCAGGGCGCCCAGATGCAGCGGAACCTCGACCAACATGCCCTGGCGATAGTTGCCGACCGCAGGGGTGAACAGCACGTCGTTGCTCAGACCCGTATGCTTGGTCATCTCCGGCACATGCTTGTGTTTCAGCGACAGGCCATAGGCGCGATAGGCGGTGGCGGCGCCGGGGGCTTCGAACTCGGCGATCATGGCCTTGCCGCCGCCGGAATAGCCCGACACCGCATTGACCGTGACCGGATAGTTGGCAGGCAGCAGCCCCGCCTTCACCAGCGGGCGCACCAAGCCGATGAAGCCGGTCGGATAGCAGCCGGGGTTCGACACGAACTGCGAACGCGCGATCAGGTCGCGTTGGCCCGCGTCCATTTCAGGAAAGCCGTACGCCCAGCCCGGCGCGACCCGATAGGCGGTCGAGGCGTCGATCACCTTGACCGACGGGTTCTCGACCATGGCCACGGCCTCGCGCGCCGCATCGTCGGGCAGGCACAGGATCACCGCGTCAGCGCTGTTCAAAGCTTCGCGGCGTGCATCGACATCGCGGCGTCGGTCGCCCAGCAACAGCAGCTCCAGATCCGAGCGGGCTTCCAGCCGCTCACGGATTTCCAGGCCTGTCGTTCCGGCTTCGCCGTCGATGAAGATGGTGTGGGTCATCTGAAACTCCTGCCTTTCTTCCTCTACGGGAGAAAGACGCAAGAAAAAGGGCGCTCCGGGTCTCCCCGAAGCGCCCCAAATCCAAACCGCGTGAACGCGATTAGCGCTTCGAGAACTGGAAGCTGCGGCGTGCCTTGGCGCGGCCGTACTTCTTACGCTCGACGACGCGGCTGTCGCGGGTCAGGAAGCCGTGCGGCTTCAGAACCTTGCGCAGTTCCGGCTCGAAATGCGTCAGGGCGTGCGACAGGCCGTGGCGGATAGCGCCAGCCTGGCCCGACAGGCCCGAACCTTCGACGGTGCAGACCACGTCGTATTGCGTGGCGCGGTCCGAGACGGTCAGTGGTTGAGCGATCATCATGCGCAGCACGGGACGAGCGAAATACTGCTCCTGGTCCTTGCCGTTGATGGTGATCTTGCCGGTGCCGGGCTTAACCCAGACGCGGGCAATGGCGTTCTTACGCTTGCCGGTCGAATAGGCGCGGCCCTGTGCGTCCAGCTTCTGAACGTAAACGGGAGCGTCGTTCTCGACCGAAGAGCTCAGGCCCTTCAGGGCGTCGAAGCCGGTGGCGGTGTCTTGCGTCGCGTCAGTCATGCTCAGGCGCTCCGGGTGTTCTTGGCGGACGCCGACTTGAAGTCGATCGTTTCCGGTTGCTGGGCTTCATGCTCGTGTTGGCTGCCTGCGAACAGACGCAGGTGCGTCAGTTGCTTGCGGGCCAGCGGGCTTTCCTTGGGCAGCATGCGCTCAACAGCCTTTTCGAGCACGCGCTCGGGGAAGCGGCCGTTCAGGACCTTCTCGGGGGTCGTCGACTTGACGCCGCCCGGGTGACCGGTGTGGCGATAGTAAACCTTGTCGGTGTTCTTCTTGCCGGTGAACACCACCTTGTCGACGTTGGTGACGACGACGTAGTCGCCGCAGTCAACGTGCGGGGTGTAGTCGCCGCGGTGCTTGCCGCGCAGACGGTTGGCGATGAAGGTCGCGAGACGGCCCACGACGACGCCTTCGGCGTCGATGTGGATCCATTTCTTCTCGACCTCGGCCGGCTTCAACGAAGCCGTAGTGCTCTTCAGCATGAGGGGGTTCCTGGAGACGAAAATCGGGTCCGGCCCCCGAAGGAACCGAATGAAGGCGCGCTGATACAGGAGGTGTTCAGCAGCGTCAACGTCGGTTCGCGCGCTTATTCCTCGCTAACCCACTAAGAACAAACGATATTTTCAATGCGGTATTAAAATACCCGACGTTTTGGGCTCTAATTCGACTTTCAGGCGCCTAGAGACGTGGCCCAGACATGAAGATGCGGGCCTGTGCGCGCAGCACCAGCCACAGGTTCGCTGTCGCCACGCCCAGCACCACAGCGGCGCCGCCCTGGTGCAGTACACCCAGCCAGACGGGCACCGCGTTCATCAGGGTGGCGATGCCCAGCAGGGCCTGCAGCCAGATCACGCCCGCCAGCGTGAACGCGGCCAACCCCATGCCCTCGGCGACGCGCCAGCGCCACGCCTGGAAGGCGTAGATGGTCGCCACGATCAGCAGCACATAGGCCACGATGCGGTGATTGAACTGGGTCAGGGCCTGATCATGCAGGAAGGCGCCCGCGCCCTGGCTCCAGTCGGCAGGCGGCAGGACCGCGCCGTTCATCAGCGGCCAGTCCGTATAGACTAGGCCAGCGTGACCGCCAGCCACCAAGGCGCCCAGCAGGCACTGCACAAAGACCAGGCCGAGCAGGACTGCAGCCCCCCTCGCCCATCCCGCAGGCGGACGACCGTGATCCTCGCCGTTCCAGGCCTCAAGCCCGGTCCAGATCAAGGCGGCGAACAAAACGAAGGCCAGACCCAGGTGCGTCGCCAGACGCTCCGGCGCGACGCTGACGCGTTCCGACAGGCCGCTGGACACCATCCACCAGCCGATCAGCCCTTGCAGTCCGCCCAGGCCCAGAAGGACCACGCAGCGCCAGACCAGACGATCCGGCATGGCCCAGCGGCGGAACACCGACCGCTGTGGGAAGAGGCGGCAAACCAGGAAAAAGACCAGCGGCAGGGCAAAGACGACGCCGATCAGGCGCCCGATCAGGCGGTGCAGCCATTCCCACCAGAATATGCCCTGGAATTCGCCCAGACTCATGCCCGCATTGATCTGGGCGTACTGGGGGATCTGTTTGTACTTCTCGAAGGCGTCGGCCCATTGGGCGTCGGTGATCGGCGGGATGGCGCCCATGATGGGCTTCCACTCCGTGATCGACAGGCCAGAGCCGGTCAGGCGGGTGATCCCGCCGATGACCACCATCAGAAAGACGATGGCCGCACTCGCAAACAGCCAGATGGCGACGGCCTGATTGCGATCTGTATTTCCGAAACGGTTCATTCGACGCCCGACACTGACCCGGATATGCTGTCGCGCTTGACCGTGACCAAATCGCGACCGTGGCGGTATGCCCGCCCCGGCCGCAGAGCGCGAGTCGGAATAGACATACGGCGTCGTTCGGACACGGCGGCGATAAGGAGATCAGGGTGCAATACGCCGAAATCGTCGCCGCCGTTCTGGGCGGACTAGCACTGGCCTGGATCGCCGATCTGGCGACGGGGCGCCGCGGCCTTGGCGCCACCGTGCTGGTGTCCGGCGTGGGCCTGGCCTGCGGCTGGTTCCTGGCCGTGCGGGTCTTCGGCGTCAGCACGATGACGGAGTGGCTGTGGACCCTGTGGGCCCTGATCGGCTCGGCCTTCTGCCTGGTCGCCTTCTTCCTGTTCCGGAGCAAGCGCTGATGCCGCCGCGCGCGCGTCGATTCGTCGCCGCCATCGCAGTGCTGGCTTTTCTGGCTTTCTGGATCTGGGGCCTGATCGCCCTGCGCGGCATGCTGCCTGCGTCGCAGTGGATCGACTTCCTGTTCTTCGGCGTCGGCGGCACGGCCTGGGGCCTGCCGCTGATTCCGCTGCTGAAATGGGCTGAGCGGGGCTGACGTAAGCCCAGATACGGCGATGGGGCCGTCCGTAAGGACGACCCCACCATCATCATTCTATTTTTCAAGAATGGTCGGAGCGACAGGATTCGAACCTGCGACCCCTTGACCCCCAGTCAAGTGCGCTACCAGGCTGCGCCACGCTCCGAAGGCGCTCCCTATAGACAAGGGTTTCGTCAGCCGCAAACCCTAAAAGCAGGTTTTCCACCTAGGTTGAAAGAACGGCGTCCAATCGACGCTTCGCCTGCTCCAGATCTTCAAGCACAGCTTGAAGACGGGGTGTTTCATGCGGGTTGAAATAGTTGCGTTCGTCGTGCGCGACGGAGGCGGCTTCGTCGATCAGATCGGCGGCGTCGGCGCCCAGAAGCTTCTGAAGCCCCTGATCTTTATGCAAACGCTGCACGCCGCGAATCGTCAGACCCTCGTCATGCAGCAGACGTTTGACCGCCTTCAGGACCGCAATGTCCTGGGCGCGATAGAATCGCCGCCCGCCCGCACGTTTCAACGGCGCGACGAATGTGAACTTGGTCTCCCAAAAGCGCAGCACATGCTGCGGCGTCCCGACCTCTTCGGCCGCCTCGGAAATAGTCCGAAAGGCGTCGGCGCTTTTGGCCACCCTTAGTCCTCGACGACGGCGTCGTGGACCCGGCTCTTCATGATCTGGGAGGCGCGGAAGCTGATGACGCGGCGGGGGCTGATGGCCGCTGGTTCGCCGGTCTTGGGGTTGCGCCCCATCCGGGCGCGCTTTTCACGAACCTGGAAGACGCCAAAGCCCGAAAGCTTCACCGTATCGCCGTGTTCCAAAGATTCGACGATCAGCTCCAGAGTTCGCTCGACAAGTGACGAGCATTCCTGGCGCGAAAGTCCCACCTCATCATGAACCGCTTCGCACAAATCCGCGCGGGTGAGCGTTTCCTGGCCTGTCATACTCGGCTCCCAGTCGTTCTAAGGGCCACATATGTTAGGCAAAATCTCTGGAAATCAATGGGCCTCAGACGACTTACAGCCGCAGAGCGCAGGCGCCCCAGGTCAGGCCGCCGCCCATGGCTTCCAGAAGCACGAGATCGCCCTTCTTGATTCGTCCGTCTTGGATGGCCGCGTCGAGGGCCAAGGGGATCGAAGCCGCCGAGGTGTTGGCGTGCATGGCGACGGTTGAGATCACCTTTTCCTCGTCCAGGCCCAGTCGGTCGCCGACGCCCTTGATGATGCGCTGGTTGGCTTGGTGGGGCACGAACCAGTCCACGTCCGAGACCTGAATGTCGGACGCGGCGCAGGCGGCGGTGATGGCTTCCGAGATATTGACCACGGCGTGGCGGAAGACTTGATTGCCGGCCATGCGCAGATGGCCGACCGTGCCGGTCGAACCGGGGCCGCCGTCGACATAGAGCAGATCGGTCTTGGTTCCGTCAGCGCGCAAGGCGAACCCGAGCATGCCCTGATCCTGGGACGTCCCCTGCCCTTCGCGCGGCTCCAGCACCACGGCGCCCGCGCCGTCTCCGAACAGCACGCAGGTGGTGCGGTCCTCCCAATCCATCAGACGGGTCATTTCTTCGGCCCCGATGACCAGGGCGCATTTCGACAGGCCGCGCGCGACGAAGCCGTCCGCGACGCTGAGCGCATAGACAAAGCCGGAGCAGACCGCCTGAACGTCGAAGGCGATGCCGACGCCTGCGCCCAGCTTGCGCTGCACGATGGCGGCGACGGCGGGGAAGGTCATGTCGGGCGTCGTTGTGGCGACAATGATCAGATCGACGTCGGCCGCCTGCTTGCCTGCGTCCGCCAGAGCCTTTCGGGCCGCCTCGACCGCCAGATCGCTAGTCGGCTGATCGTCGCGCGCCTTGTGGCGCTGTTTGATGCCGGTGCGTTCCTGAATCCATTCATCGGAGGTGTCGACGAACTTGGCCAGGTCGGCGTTGGTGACGATCTGTTCCGGCAGGTAGGAGCCGACGCCGGTGACGGCGCTGCGGGTGACGCTCACTGAAGGGGTTCTCCGGCAGGGGCGGACGTGGGGCTGGAGTGGTCGAACACCGTGTCCAGCTTGCCCAGATTGGCGCCCACCTTGGTCATATAGTCACTACGGGCCAGATCGACAGCGATGCGGATAGCGTTGCCGAAGCCCTTGGCGTCTGCGCCGCCGTGGCTTTTCACGACAATGCCGTTCAGGCCCAGCAGAGGCCCGCCGTTGATGGCGCTGGGGTCGATCTTCTGTCGCATCTGCTTCAGGGCGGGCATGGCGATCACCGCACCCAGCTTGGATTGCAGGTTGGAGGTCAGGGCCTCGCGCAGCAGGGCCGAGATGTAACGCGCCGTGCCTTCGGCGGTTTTCAGCGCGATATTGCCGGTGAAGCCGTCGGTGACGACCACGTCCACCGTGCCCTTGGCGATGTCGTCGCCTTCGACGAAGCCGAAATAGTTCAGGTCGAACGGGCCGTCGCGCAGAATGGCGTGCGCCTCGCGGACCTGTTCATTGCCCTTCATGTCCTCTGAGCCGACGTTCAGAAGGCCGATGGTCGGGCGCGCCACGCCGCGCACCGCCGACTGGAAGGCCTCGCCCATGATGGCGAACTCGACCAGTTGTTCGGCGTCGCTGCCGATATTGGCGCCCACGTCCAGAACCGCCGTATGACCCTTGAAGGTCGGCCAGCTGGCGACGATGGCCGGGCGTTCCAGGCCCGGCGCTTGCATGCGCAGGATCAGCTTGGAGATCGCCATCAGGGCGCCGGTGTTGCCGGCTGAGACAACGCCGCCCGCCTCGCCCGACTTCACGGATTCGATGGCGTTCCACAGGCTGGAGCCCTTGCCGCGACGCATGGCCTGGGCAGGCTTCTCGTCCATGGCCACGACCTTTTCGGTGTGCCGGATTTCGTAGATGTCGCCGGACAGGGCGTATTTGGTCAGCTCAGCCGTGATCTTCGCCTCGTCGCCATGCAGCAGGAAGCGAACCCCCTCCCCGCGATGGGCGCGAAGGTAGCTGCGGATGCCGGGCACGATGACGGAGGGGCCGTGATCGCCGCCCATGGCGTCAAGCGAGATCGTAACTGGGGCTGGCAAATGGACCTCTTATTGTCGCGTCGTCTTGTCGCGCGACACTTATAGGGTTGCGCAAGAACGATAGCGTGAAGTCGGGGGATGCAACCAGCCAGCCCCTACGTCAACCTCAGCCTTGATCGTCTTGTGATTTAAGCGCCTTCAGCGCGGCGAAAGGCGAGATCTCCTTGGGCTCTTCCGGCTGCACGAATTCGGCCCCCGGCTTGCGCGGGAACGGGTCCAGCGACAGGGCCAGCTGTTCAACGGCGTACTGGCCCAGGTCGATCTTGCCGTCCTCGATCAGGTCGGCGTCTTCCTCGTCCAGGGTGACTTCGATTTCGTCGGTTTCCTGCGGCGCGGCCTCGACCAGCTGGATCGAGAATCGCCGATCCACGTCCACCGGAAGCGGCTCCAGCGTCAGGCCGCAGGTCTGGACGGCGTGGGCGGTGACCCGGCCCTTCAGGGTCCATTCGCTGGTCGAGGGTGTGGGGGTGACGCTGATGTCCACGACGAAATGCTCAAGCCCCTGCAGATCCAGGGCGCGGGCGATTCGCTTGCGCGCGTCCGCATCCGGCTCCAGCGTGCGGCTGAGACCCGCGCCGATCTGATTGACCCGCACCGTTTCGCTATAGGGCAGAGCTGCGCTCATCTCTTAAACTTCCGACCAGGCTGGCCGCGCCAGCACATCATTGAAACTCTGCGTCGCCAGAGCGGCGCGCGTCGTCAGGGCGTAACGCGCCAGATCGGGCGCGTGTTCAGCCTCAGCCTCGGCATAGACGTTGCGCGCCAAGGCCTCGACCAGTCCGCCCTCATCCGCATCGCGCAATGGCTTTTCATAGGCGGCCATGCGGCCATACAGGGCCTCGCCCAGTTTGCGCATCTTCTTGCCCACTGCGACGTCGCCCACGCCCTCTTCGCGCAGGGCGTGATCCAACGCCGAGACATAGACGTCGAACAGGGCCTGCGCCGTATCCTGGCCCTGCGGCGTGTTTTCATCGCGCAGGCGCAGAACCAGCAAAAGAACGTGAAGCGTGTAAAGTTCGAATCGCGCGTCGATCCGGTCAGCTACGCCCAACCGCGTGTAAAAGCCCACATTCCGGGCCTGATTGACCGCCAGGGCGTAGAGTTCGCCGCCGATCCGGGCGCCGGGACGGGGTTTGAATAGGTTTTTCAGCATGGATTCCTATGGCCCCTTTTCCGCCGCGCCGTTGAACTAGGACGCAGGTCCGTCTAGGTCAAAGACCTTGTTCTCTCGCAGGCGCCCGACCATGTCCCGTTTAGCCCCGCTTTTCGTCGCTGTTTCGCTGGCCGGTCTGTCCGCCGCCTGCGCCCCTGTGATCGGTTCCAACGGCTTCCAGGCCATCGACGCCAAGCCCCAGGACATCGTCGCTGGCACCGACACCAAGGAAACCATCCTGGCCCGTCTTGGTTCGCCCTCGACCACCTCGACCTTCGAGCCGGATCAGGTCTGGTACTACATCAGCCAGACGACCGAGAAATACACCTACAACCGCCCGGTGATCTCGAACCGCACCGTGACCGAGGTGACCTTCGAAAAGGGCACGGACAAGGTGGCGGCTGTGCGCACCCTGGGTCTGAACGACGGCGAACAGATCGCCATGAACCGCAACGAGACCCCGACCCGCGGCCGCGCCCTGACGGTTCTGGAGCAGTTGCTGGGCAACGTCGGCCGTGGCCAGCTGCCGCGCACCGAAGACAATACGCCGGGCCAGCGCCGCCCCGACTGATCGGCATGGCCGACCAAGAAAAAACGCCCCAGAGATCGCTCTCTGGGGCGTTTCCAATTCAGGCTAGCTCGTCCTAGCCGATGTTGCCGCTCGCCAGCACCGCCAGCAGCAGAAGCGCCACGATGTTGGTGATCTTGATCATCGGGTTCACCGCCGGGCCAGAGGTGTCCTTGTAGGGATCGCCGACCGTGTCGCCGGTCACCGCCGCCTTGTGGGCCTCAGAGCCCTTGCCGTGGACGACGCCGTTCTTGTCGGTGAAGCCTTCCTCGATCACCTTCTTGGCGTTGTCCCAGGCGCCGCCGCCGGACGTCATCGAGATGGCCACGAACAGGCCCGTCACGATCACGCCCATCAGCATGGCGCCTAGTGCGGCGAAGGCGTTGGCCTTGTCCGAGATGTTCAGCACCACGACGAACAACACGATCGGCGACAGCACCGGCAGCAGTGACGGCACGATCATCTCGCGGATCGCCGCCTTGGTCAGGATGTCGACGGCCCGGCCATACTCCGGCTTGACCTGATAGGTCATGATGCCGGGGTTCTCGCGGAACTGACGACGCACCTCGGCGACGACCGCCTCAGCCGCGCGTCCGACCGCCATCATCGACATGCCGCCGAACAGGAAGGGCAGCAGACCGCCGAACAACAGGCCGACGACGACATAGGGATTGGTCAGGTCAAAGGTGACCCCGCCCATGTCGGCGAAGAACGGGTAGTCCGCCGGATTGGCCGAGAAATACTGCAGATCCGACGTATAGGCCGCGAACAGCACCAACGCCCCCAGGCCCGCCGAACCAATGGCGTATCCCTTGGTCACGGCCTTGGTGGTGTTGCCCACCGCATCCAGAGCATCGGTCGAATGACGCACTTCGCTGGGCAGGCCCGCCATTTCCGCGATGCCGCCTGCGTTGTCCGTAACCGGACCAAAGGCGTCCAGCGCCACGATCATGCCCGCCACACCCAGCATTGTGGTGGTGGCGATGGCGATGCCGAACAGGCCCGCCAACTGGAAGCTGGCGACGATGCCGACGATGATGGTCAGGGCCGGAAGCGCCGTGGACTCCAGCGACACCGCCAGACCCTGGATCACGTTTGTGCCGTGACCCGACACGGAGGCATTCGCCACAGAACGCACCGGACGGAAGTTCGAGCCTGTATAATATTCAGTGATGACCACGATGGCCGCCGTAACGCCCAGCCCGACCATCCCGGACCAGAACAGGGCCATCGGCTGGATCTCCAGCCCGCCGACCGTCGTAATCGGCCCTGTCACCATCTGATTGATGATCCACCAGACGGCGACGATGGACAGCAGGCCCGTGACAATCAGCCCCTGATACAGGGCGCCCATGATGTTCCGGGACTTGCCCAGACGTACAAAGAAGCTGCCGATGATCGAGGTCACGACGCAGACGCCGCAGATCGCCAGAGGCAGGGCCATGATGACGTCGACATAGGGCTGGTCGCGGAAGAAGATGGCCGCCAGCACCATGGTGGCGACTGTGGTCACCGCATAGGTCTCGAACAGGTCGGCCGCCATGCCTGCGCAGTCGCCGACGTTGTCGCCCACATTGTCGGCAATGGTCGCGGCGTTGCGGGGGTCGTCCTCGGGGATGCCCGCCTCGACCTTGCCCACCATGTCGCCGCCCACGTCGGCGCCCTTGGTGAAGATGCCGCCGCCCAGACGCGCGAAGATCGAGATCAGTGAGGCGCCGAAGCCCAGCGCCACCAGACCGTCGATCACCTCGCGGCTGGTCGAGGCCAGCCCCAGATGCTGGGTCAGGACGATGTAATAGCCCGACACCCCGATCAGGGCGCCGCCCGCCACGAACATGCCGGTGATGGCGCCCGAGCGGAACGCCAGGTTCAGCCCCTTGGCCAGGCTTTCAGAGGCCGCCTGCGCCGTACGCACATTGGCCCGCACCGAGATCAGCATCCCGGCATAGCCTGCTGCACCCGACAGGACGGCGCCGATCAGGAAACCGACCGCCGCATAGACGCCGATCAGGAAATAAGCCGCGATCAGGATGACCACCCCCACCATGCCGATGGTCAGATACTGCCGCTTCAAATAGGCGGACGCCCCTTCTTGGATGGCGGCCGCAATTTCACGCATATTGTCGTTACCGGCGCTGGCCTTCATCAGCACGCCGGTCTGGACGGCGCCATACAGCACCCCCAGAACGCCCGCCGCGAAGGCTAGCGAAAGATAGATTGTCATGAGCGTTTCCATGCCCTTGCAAAGAAGCGCGCGGCCCCTTGGCGCGGCGGGCGTTATCGCCTCTATCCGCCTTCCGGTCCCCCCGCACGCGGCAGGCGCGTCAGTGCGCCCCTTGGGATCTGCAGGGGCAGCCTGTCATGAGGATTCAAATCACGCAACGGGGGTCGGTGAAGCTTTGCCTTGGCTCAGGACGCCTGCATCCCTGAATGACGACGCGGCGTCTGGGCTACGATCTCAACCCGCGTGATCGAGCCGGGGCCGCTTATGCTGTTGGCGGCGGACACCAGAGCGGACGACAGACGCGCCTCGTCCAGTCGTGTCCAGTCGCCCGCCACGCTGAAGGGCGTGCGGTGCGCGGCCTTGACCAGGGCGTCGCGAAAATAGGCTTCCTTGGGCCGCATCTGCTCGATTGTCTTGCCGCGACCCATCTCAAGGCGCAGCGACACGAAGACATAGTTGCGCAGCCGTCCGTCAGCGATGACGGGCAAGCCCAGGCCCGCGATGCTGAGGGCCGGGCCGCTGGATCGGGACGGCTTCGGATTTGATGCGGCGGCGGTCTGTGCGACGACCGACGTCAGTGCGACGGTCCCTGCGGCGATGAGCGATCTGCGATCCATGCCGCGACCCTGACAGATCGACGTTAGGATTCCCTTGCCAACCTAGCCGTGCGTCCAGCCGGTTCGCGCCAGCTGGATCGGCTGGTCGTCATAGAGGACGGTCAGGCCGGCGCCCGCCGTGACCTCGCCGATCCGCGTCAGGCGCAGGAAGCGGCTTTCGGCCAGATGGCGCAGGGCTTCTTCATGCCGTGGATGGGCGGTGAAGGCGATTTCGTAGTCGTCGCCGCCGGTCGCCAGCTCCTCCAGCGACAACTGCGGATCGACACGGTCCGCGAACCAGGCCTGGGCCGCCGTCGACAGGGGCAGGACGTTCAGGTTCATCGTCAGGCCCACGCCGCTGGCCTTGGCTATGTGGGTCAGGTCCGCCGCCAGCCCGTCCGACACATCGACAGATGCGCTGGCGAAGTCGCGCACGACATCGGCGAAATCCACGCGCGGCATCGGCATTCGGTAGTGGGCGGCCAGGGCCTCGATCCGGTCCGGCTCCAGCGACAGCTCGCCCCGCGCCGCGCGCAGGCCCAGCCGCCCGTCGCCGATCTGGCCGGTGACGAAAACCAGATCACCGACCTGCGCCCCCGCGCGTGAAATAGCCCGGTCCTTGGGAACCCAGCCCAGCCCCGTCAGGGAGAAGGACGCCGGCCCCGACGTCTTGACCGTGTCGCCGCCCAGCAGAAGGACGCTGAACTGCACCTGGTCCTGGGCCAGGCCTGCGGCGAACGCTTTGCGCTCTGGCCAGCCGCACCGTTCCGACCAGGCGCAGGCCAGGAGATAGCCGAACGGCTCCGCCCCCTTGGCCGCCAGATCGGACAGGTTCACCCGCAGCAGCTTCCTGGCCACGGTGTCCATCGGGTCTTCGGGCAGGAAATGCACGCCCTCGACCAGCATGTCCTTGGTCAGGACCAGATCGTAACCGGGGCGTGACGGCAGCACCGCCACATCATCGGCCAGACCCCTGCCCCACTCAGGATGGGCCAGGGGCTTGAGCAGCCTGTCGATCGTCTCGAATTCCCCCGCGACGTCGAGGGCGGGCATTATTTGCGCGTGTCTTTCGCCACGCCGTCCAGCGCCGCATTGACGAAGCGCGCCTCGGAGTCGTCGAAGAAGGCCTTGGCCAGTTCGACATATTCGTCGATCACCACTTCACGCGGCGTCTCGGGATGTTTGACCAGCTCCCAGGCGCCGGAGCGCAGCAGGGCGCGCAGGGTCGCGTCGATCCGCTCCAGACGCCAGTTGGACGCCAGTCGGGCCTTGATGGCCGTGTCGATGTCGCGCTGGCTTTCGATCACGCCGCGCACGATGTCGCCGAAATAGGCTTCGTCAGCCTCGGCCAGGGCCTCGCCCTCGATGTCGGCGTCGAAACGGAAGTTGGAGAATTCGGTGATCACCGTCTCCACGCCCTCGCCCGCCAGCTCCATCTGATAGAGGGCCTGGACGGCGGCGAGACGCGACACGGTGCGGGCGCGGCGCTGCTTGGAGCTCAGGTTCGGCTCGGCACGCTGCTTTTCGGCCTCGGCGAGTTGCTCAAGGACGGCTTTTACGCTGTTCGGTTCAGTCATGCGCCGACGCCTACGCGCAACCGCTTCTTCAATGCAATGAGGTCGAGGCAAGCTTTTGCCGCGCCGCCGCCCTTATCCCCTTCTGAAAGCCGGGCGCGAGACCAGGCCTGGTCTTCATCCTCGGTCGTCAGGATGCCGTTGCCGATGGCCACGCCCTTGACGCCCAGCGCCATGATGCCCGCCGCGGACTGATCCGAGACGATTTCGAAATGATAGGTTTCGCCGCGGATCACAGTGCCCAGGGCGACATAGCCGTCATAGCGGGGCGCTGTCGGGAAACGACCGGCTTCTTCGGCCATGGCGATGGCGGGCGGCACTTCCAGCGCGCCCGGCACGGTGATGACGTCGAAATCGACGCCGCGCGCCTTCAGGGTTTCCTTGGCGCCTTCCAGCAGGGCGTCGGCCAGGTCGTCGTAGAAACGCGCCTCAACAATCAGAATACGGGGTGCGTCGGTCACGACTTGTCTTCTCCATTCATGTCGCGCCAGCCGACGATGCGCAGGCCGTAGCCCTCCAGCGCCGTCGGTTCAGGTCGCGTCGAACTCATAACGATCATATCGCGCACGCCCAGATCCAGCAGGATCTGAGCCCCGACGCCATAGGCGCGCAGCGAGCGGTCCACCGCCGTCGGCTTGTCCGCCCCCGCCAGCCGCTCGGCCAGCGAGTTCAGCGAAGGGTCGCGCAGGAAGACGACCACGCCGGGGCCGTCATGTTCGGTGATCTGTTTCAGGGCGTTGGGCACATAGTCCTGACGCGCCTCGACATGGCCCAGCAGGTCGCAGGCGAAGTCCACCTGATGCATCCGCACCAGCGTGGGCTTGTTGGGATCAATCCGCCCGTGGACCAGGGCGACGTGCTCGGCGCCCTCGATGGTGTTCTTGTACAGCATCAGGCGGAACGGGCCGCCGTGGACGCTTTCGAACGGCGTATCCATGACGCGTTCGACGAACCGTTCGGTCCGGCGGCGATAGGCGATCAGGTCGGCGATGGTGCCGATCTTCAGGCCGTGCAGCTGGGCGAAGGAGATCAGGTCCGGCATCCGGGCCATTTCGCCGTCGTCCTTGATGATCTCGCAGATCACGCCCGCAGGCGTCAGGCCCGCCATGCGGCTGATGTCGACGGCGGCCTCGGTGTGGCCTGCACGGACCAGCACGCCGCCATCGCGCGCCACCAGCGGGAAGATGTGGCCCGGCGACACGATGTCGTCGACGCTGCTGGTCGGGTCGCTGGCCACATGAATGGTGCGGGCGCGATCCGCCGCGGAAATGCCGGTCGTGACGCCTTCCTTGGCCTCGATCGAGACGGTGAAGGCGGTCTTCATGCTTTCGCGGTTGTCGGCGGCCATCGGCGGCAGGCGCAGTTGGCGCGCCCGGTCGGCGGTTATGGCCAGACAGACCAGGCCGCGCGCCTGGCGGATCATGAAGTTGATCTGATCCGGCGTGGCGAACTGGGCGGGGATGATGATGTCCCCCTCATTCTCGCGGTCCTCGGCGTCCACCAGGATGTAGGGACGGCCGTTGCGGGCGTCCTCCAGAATGTCCTCGATGGGGCTGATCGGGCTGTCGTTCATGTTCGCGGCCAATTGCATTACGCCGTCTCCTGCCACCGCGCGAGGTATCGCGCCAGCATGTCGATTTCGAGATTGACCGGATCACCGGCCTGCAGCCGCCCCAGCGTCGTCGCATCCCACGTATGTGGGATGATGTTCAGCGAGAAAATCCGATCCGCGACGCTGTTGACCGTCAGGGACACGCCATCGACCGTGATCGAGCCCTTGGCGGCGACATAGCGGTGCAGCGGCGCGGGCGCCTCGACCTCGATCCGGTGCGAGCCGCCCTCCGGCGTGATCGAGACGATCCGGCCCAGGCCGTCGACATGGCCCGAGACCACGTGCCCGCCCATTTCGTCGCCCAGACGGGCCGCGCGTTCCAGATTGACGCCGTCGCCGGCCTTCCAGGCGCCCAGCGTGGTCTTGGACAGGGTTTCGCCCGACACCTCGACCGCGAACCAGCCGGGGCCCTTTTCGACGACCGTCAGGCAGCAGCCCGCATGGCTGATCGAGGCGCCAAGGTCGATGCCGTCCGTGTCCCAGATCGTTTCGATCTCATAGCGGCGGTCGCGATTGGTCTCGCGAACGTCGCGAACCCGCCCGATGTCGGTGACGATGCCGGTGAACATTTACGCACGATCCCCTTCGGGGCCAAAAAACATAGTCTGAATAGTCTGAATCGTCTGAAATCGAGGGCAGCGGGCCTCACGCCCGCACGTAGCGTTCCCACAGATCGTCGCCGACGGGCTCGACGCCCAGACGCCGGAACTTGGGGGCGTCCGCCAGGTTTGCAAGCGCAAGCGTGGCGATACAGGGCCTGCCCTCGCCGCCCAGCAGGATCGGCGCGCGGAACCACTCCAGGCGATCGACCGCGTCGGCGCGCAGAAACGACGCCGCCACCTGCCCCCCGCCCTCGATCAGAAGCGAGGCGACGCCCGCATCGGACAGGGCCGTAAGCACGGCGGAAATGGCCAGGCGGCCCTCCTCCATCGCGATCCGGCGCACTCTGGCTCGGCCGATGGCGCGGGGTTCCGCCGCCGTCAGGATGAGGGTGTTCTCGCCCGCGAGCCGAGCGGTCGGCGGCGTGCGCAGGCGGCTGTCCAGAACCACGCGCAACGGCTGATCGACAGTGCGACCCGGCAGGCGCGCGGTCAGTTCGGGATCATCCTTCAGAACCGTCTCGACGCCCACCAATATGGCGTCATGGGCGGCGCGCAGGCGGTGACCCTCCAGCCGTGCTTCCTCGCCCGTGATCCACTGGCTTTCGCCGGACGCCGTTGCGATGCGCCCGTCCAGAGACGTCGCCAGTTTCAGAGTGATCCGGGGCCGCATCAGGCCTTGCCGGTCGGTTCGTCAAACCCCTCGTCGCCCAGGAATTTGGCGAAGTCGCCGGTGTGGCGGAAGTCCTTGTAAACCGAGGCGTAGCGGACATAGGCGACCTCATCGACGCCCTTCAGCGCCTTCATGATGAAGTCGCCGACCGTGCTGGACGGGATTTCCGTCTCACCCAGGCTTTCCAGCTGACGCACGATCCGGTTGACCAGCTGCTCGACCTGATCCGGCTGGACCGGGCGTTTGCGCAAGGCCACGCCCAGCGACCGTTCCAGCTTGTCACGCTCGAACGGCGTGCGCCGTCCGTTGCGCTTCAGGATCACCAGCTCACGCAGCTGCACCCGCTCGAAGGTGGTGAAGCGCCCGTTGCAGGCCGGGCAGGACCGACGGCGTCGGATGGCCGAGCCGTCGTCCGACGGTCGGCTGTCCTTAACCTGGGTGTCCTGATGACCGCAAAAAGGGCACTTCATGCGTCATCTCATCCGTAGATGGGGAAGCGGCTGGTCAGTTCGCGCACCTGGGCCGCGACGCCCGCGACGACAGCCGGATCGGCTTCGTCGCCGCCGTTCATCGACGAGACGACATCGGCGATCCAGTGACCGATCTGCTTGAACTCTTCTTCGCCGAAGCCGCGGGTCGTGCCTGCGGGTGTGCCCAGGCGAACGCCCGAGGTGACGGTGAAGGGCGCAGTGTCGAACGGCACGCCGTTCTTGTTGCAGGTCATCAGCGCCTTTTCCAGCTCGTGCTCGGTCGCCTTGCCGGTCACGCCCTTGGGACGCAGATCGACTAGGGCCAGGTGGCTGTCGGTGCCGCCCGAGACGATGGCCAGGCCGCGCTCGATCAGCACGCCGGACAGGGCCTGGGCGTTCTTGACGACCTGTTGGGCGTACAGCTTGAACTCGGGCTTCAGCGCCTCGCCGAAGGCCACGGCCTTGCCGGCGATCACGTGTTCCAGCGGACCGCCCTGCAGGCCGGGGAAGACCGCCGAGTTGATCTTTTTGCCCAGGTCCACGTCGTTCGACAGGATCATGCCGCCGCGCGGGCCGCGCAGGGTCTTGTGCGTCGTCGTGGTGACGACGTGGGCGTGGGGCAGCGGATCGGGATAGGCGCCGCCCGCGATCAGGCCGGCGTAGTGGGCCATATCGACCATCAGATAGGCGCCGACGCTGTCTGCGATCTCGCGGAAGCGCTTGAAGTCGATGTGACGGCTGTATGCCGATGCGCCCGCCAGGATCAGCTTGGGCTTCTCACGCTCTGCCATTTCGGCGACGTGGTCATAGTCGATCAGATGGGTGTCTTCGCGCACCTTGTAGGTCACCGGGCGGAACCACTTGCCCGACTGGTTGGCGGGCGAACCGTGCGTCAGGTGTCCGCCGCAGGCCAGATCCATGCCCAGGAAGGTGTCGCCGGGCTGCAGCAGGGTGAAGAACACCGCCTGATTGGCTTGCGCGCCCGAATGCGGCTGGACGTTGGCGAAGGCGGCGCCGAACAGTTTCTTGGCCCGCTCACGCGCCAGATCCTCGGTGATGTCCACGAACTCGCAGCCGCCGTAGTAGCGACGACCGGGATAGCCCTCGGCGTATTTGTTCGTCAGCACGGACCCCTGCGCATCCAGCACCGCCTGCGAGACGATGTTCTCGGATGCGATCAGCTCGATCTGCTCGCGCTGGCGACCCAGTTCGCCCTGAATGCCCTTGAAGATGTCCGGATCGGCATCGGCGAGCGTCTTGGTGAAATAGGCGTCGTGGGTGAAGGCAGTCACGCTGAAGTCCCCGCAAATCAGAAGGTGGCCTATCTAGTCCCCAGCGCGTCTGACCACAACATCTTGTGGTGCGACCGCACCACAGCTCTCGAGCGCGGGAGTGTGATCATGCTGTCAAGAGCTGACGACAGGGCGCCTCCCCGCCCGTCAGCGAAAGCCAAGATTCTGAGCGGCTTATGAAATCAACAACCAAGTTTGTAAATCAATACAATCTACGATTGCTTAACCTTGACCATTCTAACCAAGAAGGCCCCTGACTGTCGCGAGTAGATTTCTGATGAAGTTCCTCCGCCCCTCAGCCCTGATCCTTGGTATGGCGACGATGGCCTCGACCGGCAGCGTCCAGGCCCAGAGCGGCGCCGACAGATGGCGCGTCACCGTCAGCCCCTATGTCTGGGCGACCTCGCTGGATGGAAATGTCACGCTGGCGGGGCGCTATGCGCCGGTCGATGTGCCCTTCTCCGACGCCTTCGAGCATCTGGAAGCCGCGGTCATGGGCGATGTCGAGGTCCGCAAAGGCCGCTGGGGCGGATTTGTCGACTATCAATACGCCCGAACCCATGAGGAGGTTTCGCTTGCGGGCTTGCCCGCCGAACTGGGCACGCGCGCGACGACGGTGTCAGGCGGGCTGCTGTACCGACTTGTCGATGTTCCCCTGAGCGGGCGCACGACCTTCGGCGATCAACGCAGCTTCCGCGTCGAGCCGATTGCGGGCGCGCGCTGGAGCAAGCTAAGGGCCGAGCTGGACACGCCGCTGGGCACCACCAGCAAGGGCGCGGACTGGACCGATCTGTTGCTGGGCCTGCGTGTCGAGGCCGACGCGACCGAACACTGGACCCTGCGCGGCCAGGTTGACGCAGGCGGGCTGGGCGACAGCGACCGTCGCAGCCGATCATGGCAGGTTCTGGCCTCATACCGCACCCCGGCGGCAGGCGGCGCCGTTTCGTTCAATCTGGGCTACCGCCTGCTTGAGCAGAACTATCAGCAGGATGATTTCACAGGCCGGAATTTCAACTGGAACGTGTCGCGCCACGGCCCGGTCATCGGCCTTTCGCTGACCTACTGACTTCCCACCCAAGGAGACGACATGCGTATTGGAATGAAGAAGGGCGTCGCCGCCCTGACCGCCGCCTTCATGCTCGCGGTTCCAGCGGCGGAAGCCTGCACTCGCCTTGTCTATCATGGCCATGAAGGCACGGTGATCACGGCGCGGTCCATGGACTGGAAGGACGAAATCCTGACCAACCTCTGGATCTTCCCGCGCGGCATGGCGCGGGATGGCGCAGGCGGTCCGAACTCGCTGAAATGGACGTCGAAATACGGCAGCGTCATCGCCAGCGGCTATGATGTCTCGACCGTGGACGGGGTGAACGAAGTCGGTCTGGCCGCCAATGTCCTGTGGCTGGTGGAGTCCGAATATCCGACCTATGACCCGAACAAGCCCGCCCTGAGCATCGCCGCCTGGGCCCAGTATGTGCTGGACAACTACGCCACCGTCGCCGAGGCGGTGGACGCCCTGAAGGATGAGCCCTTCGTCCTGATCACCGACAATGTGCCCGGCCAGCAGCGGCTGACCACCCTGCACCTGTCCCTGTCGGACGCCAGCGGCGACAGCGCCATCTTCGAATACATCGACGGCAAGCTGGTCGTGCATCACAGCCGCGACTATCAGGTGATGACCAACTCGCCCACCTTCGATCAGCAGCTGGCCCTGAACAGCTATTGGCAGGAGATCGGCGGCACGGTCTTTCTGCCCGGGACCAATCGCGCGGCGGACCGCTTCGCCCGCGCCTCCTTCTACGTCAACGCCGTGCCCAAGTTCGAAGACCCGAACCTGGCGCTGGCCAGCGTGTTCAGCGTGATCCGCAATGCGTCCGTGCCCTTCGGCATCTCGACGTCGGATCAACCCAACATCTCTTCGACCCGCTGGCGCACCGTCGTGGACCACAAGCGCAAGCTCTACTTCTTCGAATCCGCCCTGACGCCCAACACATTCTGGGTGGATCTGAAAAAGATCGACTTCTCACCGCGCGCGCGGGTCAAGCGGCTGGTGCTGGGCGAGAACCAGATCAACACCCATGCGGGCGACGCCACCGCCAGCTTCAGCGACGCCGCGCCCTTCCCCTTCCTGGGACCGCAATAAGGACTGCGCGCCTGTCGGCCGCTGAACGCCCGTTCGGCGGCCGACACAGCGGTGTCAGGCAGGCAGGTCCAGCGCCCGCCTCAGCTTGGCGATCGCCACGCGTTCGACGGCATTCGGCTCACGCACAGGCCCCATGGCGCTGACCTCGCGGCCCGTGGCGACGTGGATGGCGGAGCATTTGACGTAGGGGCCGTTGCGGGTGAACTCGACGATCACCTCGCCCAGTTCTGAGCGGGGGGCATCGGTCGCCACGCTTGAACCTCAGGCCGCGACGGGGCGGCGCGCCACGTTGCAGTGGGCGAACAGCTTGTCCATCGCCTGGACCAGATGATCCATCATGGCGTCGGTGTGGTTCGGCGAAGGGGTGAAGCGCAGGCGCTCGGTTCCCTTGGGCACGGTCGGATAGTTGATCGGCTGAACATAGACGCCGTACTCGTCCAGCAGCATGTCCGAGATCATCTTGCAATGGATCGGATCGCCGACGTGCACCGGCACGATGTGGCTCTCGCTCTCCATCACCGGAATGCCGGCGGCGGCGAAACGGGCCTTCAGGGTGGCGGCCCGCTCCTGATGCTGCGCACGCAGTTCAGGGTGGACCTTCAGGTGGCGCACCGAGGCCAGCGCCCCCGCCGTCAGAGCAGGCGGAAGCGAGGTCGTGAAGATGAAGCCCGAGGCCCAGCTGCGCACCGCGTCGATGATGACTGCATCACCGGCGATATAGCCGCCCATGACGCCGACGGCCTTGCCCAGGGTGCATTCGATGATGTCGATCCGGTCCAGCACGCCGTCGCGTTCCGCCACGCCTGCCCCGGTTTCACCGTACAGGCCGACCGCATGGACCTCGTCCAGATAGGTCATGGCGCCGTATTTTTCGGCCAGGGCGATCGTGCCCGCCAGGTCGGCGATGTCGCCGTCCATCGAATAGACGCTCTCGAAGGCGATCAGCTTGGGCGCATCCGAAGGGGCTGCGGCCAGCAGGCTTTCCAGATGCTCCAGATCATTGTGCCTGAACACATGACGGGGGCCGCCGCCGTGGCGGATGCCCTCGATCATCGAGGCATGGTTCAGCGCATCGGAGAAGATGATCAGGCCGGGCAGAATCTTCTGCAGGGTCGACAGCGTCGCCTCGTTGCCGACATAGCCCGAGGTGAACAGAAGCGCCGCTTCCTTCTGGTGCCAGCTGGCCAGCTCGGCTTCCAGATCAACGGCCGAGCGCGTGGTGCCCGAGATGTTGCGCGTGCCGCCAGCGCCCGCACCGACCGCGTCGATCTCTTCGTGCATCGCGTCCAGCACAACGGGATGCTGGCCCATGCCGAGGTAGTCGTTGGAGCACCAGATCACGACGTCCTGTTCAGACCCGTCCACGCGGCGGCGCACGGCCTGTGGGAACTGTCCACGGACACGTTTCAGGTCGGCGAAGACGCGGTAGCGACCCTCGCTGCGGACCTGCTCTACGGAGCTCTTAAAGGCGGCCTTATAGTCGAACAAACTACGCGTTCTTTCGCTTATGGCGACGTATTGGCGTTATTTGCTCCACCCCTGACGGCTTGTCCATGTCCCCGACATGGACAAAACGCCCAAACCCTTAATTGATAACGGTTCTCACAACAGGGTCGTGATCAGCCCGGCTTGCGGAAGCGATAGACGAACTGGTCAGTCCTGCCCCGGATGGCGGCGTCGAAGACGTTCAGGCTGTGGTCGTCGGCGGGATTGGCCACGACCTTACTCTCGCCCTCAAACACAAAGCCCGCCGCCTCAACTTCACGCCTCAGATAGTCGCCTTCGATCCGGTGCAGGGTTCCAACGACCGAGATGCCCGTCCCCGGCGCCGCCTGATGGTCGATGACCACATACCGCCCGCCCGGCTTCAGCGCTGCAAACACAGCAGCATTCATCTTCGCCACATCGGTGTTGAAGCTGGGAATGTGGAAGTCGTGGTATTCCTGGCTCATGAAGATCAGGTCCAGCGGCTCGGCATAGGTCATCGAGTCCAGCAGACCGTTGACCCGCGTAATGTTCGGATAGGCTGCGGCCAGCGCGTCCGCCGTGGGGTTCTCACGCTCCGCCGTCCGGTTCGGCACGAAGGCGTAGATCCGTCCCGTCGGCCCCGCCACGTCCGAGAACAGGCGGCTGAAATAGCCTGCGCCCGGGCGGATGTCGGCGATCTTGTCGCCTGGCGCCACCTGAGCGAAGGCCAGAATATCCGCCGGATGGCGCAGCGGATCGCGGGCGACCTCTTCCGCCGGACGCTTCGGATCGGCGATCGCATCGGCGTACAGGTCGGCGTAGGACGAAGGCTGGGCGGACGCCGTATTGGTCACGACCGTCTTCTGGCCGCCGCTGGATGACACGATGATGCAGCCGGACAAGCCCGCCGCCAGAGCCAGAACCGCCGCACCTGCCGCCAACCGCTTGATCATCGCCATCTCCATGAGTTGCAGCGATAGGCCCGCATTTCCGTTCTCCGTGCAAGCGGCGTCTGCGTCGAACACGATCCGACACATCACGCGATTTGCGCCGCGACGCCCACGGCGCTAGTCCCGCGTCAGGTTTCCAAGGTTCCGGTCCATGCTTCCCTATCAGCCCGCCCCCTTCCCGCTCGCCCGCCCGCGCCGCCTGCGCGCCAGTCCGTGGGTGCGCCGTCTGGTCGCCGAGACGACCCTGACGCCTGCGGATCTGATCTGGCCGCTGATCGTCCATGACGGCGCCGAGGACCGTCAGCCGGTCGCCTCCATGCCCGGCGTCTTCCGCCTGTCACCCAGGGAGGCCGCCAAGGCCGCCGTCGAGGCGCGCGATCTGGGCATTCCGCTGATCGCCCTGTTCCCTAATGTAGATGGCGCGATCAAGGACGCGGTCGGCACCGGCGCGACCGACCCGGACGGCCTGATCCCTGACTGCATCAAGGCCATCAAGGACGCCGCCCCCGAGATCGGCGTCATGACCGATGTGGCGCTGGACTGCTACACTGACCACGGCCACGACGGGGTGATGGAGGGCGACCGCATCGCCAACGACGCCTCGCTGGATCGTCTGGCCGAGCAGGCCTTCATCCACGCCCACGCCGGCGCCGACGTCGTCGCGCCTTCGGACATGATGGACGGCCGTATTCAGGCGGTGCGTGAGGCGCTGGAGGCCAATGGTTTCCAGGACACCATGATCCTGTCCTACGCCGCCAAGTTCGCCTCAGCCTTCTACGGCCCGTACCGCGACGCCGTCGGCTCGTCCAAGATGCTGACGGGCGACAAGAAGACCTATCAGATGGATTACGCCAACTCGGACGAGGCGCTGAAGGAGGTGGCGATGGACCTGTCGGAAGGCGCCGACGCCGTCATGGTCAAGCCGGGCATGCCCTATCTGGACATCGTGCGCCGCGTCTCCGAGACCTTCCGCGTGCCAACCTTCGCCTATCAGGTGTCCGGCGAGTACGCGATGATGCAGGCCTCCATCGCCAACGGCTGGCTGGACGAGGACCGCGCCATTCTGGAGACCCTGCACGGGTTCAAGCGTGCGGGCTGTGCGGGCGTCCTGACCTATTTCGCGCCCAAGGCGGCGCGGCTGCTGGGCGCATAGCTTGCTGGAGGCGGCGGCGGATCATAGGGTGGCCTCATGCTGAGACGCACCCTGATCGGTCTGACCGCCGCCCTGCTGTGGCCCGCCCTGGCCCTGGCGCAGGAGGCCGCCCCTGCGCCCCTGCCCCGTGTCGTGCTGGAGACGACCGCAGGCCGCATCGTGATCGAGGTCAACGACCGGGCCGCGCCGATCACCGGGGCCAACTTCCTGGCCTATGTGGATCAGCACCGCTTCGACGGAGCCAACTTCTATCGCGCCATGAAGTCCGGGCCCGAAAACGGGTTGGTGCAGGGCGGCGCGAACAATGATCCGGCCCGCCTGCTGGCGCCCATCGCCCACGAGCCGACGACCGAGACGGGCCTCAGCCATGTGGACGGCGCCGTTTCGATGGCGCGCTATGATCCTGGCACGGCGACCGGCGACTTCTTCATTTCGGTCGGCGCCACGCCTTCCTACGACGCCGGGCGGCCCTTTTCGATCGACGCCTATGGCTTCGCCGTCTTCGGCAAGGTGGTCGAGGGCATGGACGTGGCCCGCGCCATGCTGAACGCCCCCACCTCTCCGACCGAGGGGGAAGGCTTCATGCGCGGCCAGATGCTGGAGCCGCGCATCACCATCGTCTCAGCCAAACGCGAAACCGCGCCCTAAACGAACATTTTGTTCAAACCATCAGACCTGTGGCGGCCGCAGGCTTTCCCAGACACCTATGGCCATCAGGACGATGGTTGTTGCGATGCTGAGGGTCAGAGGCGTCGTCCACGGGACCACCAGCCACCCAGTCGCCAGCACCGCGCAGCCGACCAGCCGCGTCCAGTTGACGTGGCGCCAGATCGCCCAGCCCGCCACCGCCGTTCCCAGCAAGAACAGAATCGGCCCGCCCAGCAGCGTCAGGGCTGTGGCCATTGAGACATGACCGCTGGGATGCGCCAGCACCAGTTCATCGCTGACCGCCACGACGATGATCCCGGCGATGACCAGAATGGGCGAATAGGTATAGGCCCGTCGCGCCACACGCCCGGGATCCGCGGCGTGCATGATCGCCTCGGACGCAGATTCGTGCGCCTGGCTGAAGAACAGCCGCCACATGGCCACGGTCGACAGAATGGCCGAGATGAAGGCGGCCCAGACCTTGGCCGACGACCAGTCCAGTTCCCCGAAAGTCGCGCCGGACACCAGCAGGGTCTCGCCCAGACAGATGATGACGAACAGGCCGACGCGTTCGGCCATATGCCCGCCTTCGATGGTCCAGTCCTCGGTGCGGGACCGCCCCAGACCGGGCACGAAGAAATACAGGGCCGGAGACGCATATTCGACCGCCAGCGCCGCCAGCCAGAACCAGAGGCGCTGTTCGGGCGCGGCAAGACCGCCCGCGATCCACAGAACGGCCGATGCCGTCAGCCAGATCAGAATACGGACGGCGTTACGCCTCAGGCCCTCGTCCGCACGCATCGCCCAGACCATGAAGGCGGTACGGCCCACCTGTATGCCGACGAAGGCGAGTGCGAACGAAAGCCCCGTCTCCTGGAAGGCGTGCGGCAGCGAGGCCGACATCACCAGCCCGATCCCCATCAGGACGAACAGCGCGGCCTGCACCGGCACAGTCTCGGGATCGAGCCAGTTGGTCATCCATGAGGTGAAAATCCAGGCCCACCACACGGCGGCCAGCAGCATCGCCGCCTGAACGGCGCCGAGCGGCGTCAGATGCGCCAGCAGTCCGTGGCTGACCTGGGTGATGGCGAAGACGAAGACCAGGTCGAAGAACAGTTCGACAAAGCCCACACGGGCATGTTCGCCCTTCACCCGTTTTCGCAACAACGACGCCATGCTCGCTCTCCTCCTTTGGAGAGCAAGGTTAGCGCGACATTCTGTCGCTGTCCCGCCGGATCAACGTCGGGACAGCAGCAGGATCAGAGGTGCAGCATGCGTCCGTAGGCGTCCAGCGCGGCTTCGTGCATGGCTTCCGACATGGTCGGATGCGGATAGACGATGCCGTGGATGTCTTCTTCCGTCGCTTCCATGGTGATGGCCGTGACGTAGCCCTGGATCATCTCGGTGACTTCGTGGCCGATCATGTGGGCGCCGATCAGGGCGCCGGTCTTGGCGTCGAAGATGACTTTGACGAAGCCGTCGACTTCGCCTGCCGCCACGGCCTTGCCGTTCACGCGGAACGGGAAGCGGCCGATCTTGACCTCGCGGTTCTCGGCGCGGGCGGCCTGTTCGGTCACGCCGACCGAGGCGACCTGCGGCTGGGCGTAGGTGCAGCCCGCGATGGGCGAATGGACGTTCGGCGTCTTGTAGCCGGCGATGTGTTCGGCGGCGTGAATGCCTTCGTGGGACGCCTTGTGCGCCAGCCAGGGCGCGCCGGCGCAGTCGCCGATGGCGTACAGGCCCTTCACATTGGTCTGGCAGTGGCTGTCGGTCTTGATGTGGCCACGGTCCAGTTCGACGCCCAGCGCTTCCAGGCCGATGCCGTCGGTGTTGGCGGTGATGCCCACGGCCGAGATGCAGACTTCGGCTTCCAGGGTTTCGGCCTTGCCGCCGATCTCGACAGCCACGGACACGCCCTTGGCCGACTTGGTCACCCTAGTGACCTTGGCGCCGACTTTGAACTTGATGCCGCGCTTCTCGAACGACTTCTGGGCGGCCTTGGAGACCTCTTCGTCCTCCACAGGCATGATGCGGTCCACCGCCTCGACGACCGTCACCTCAGCACCCAAGGCGCGGTAGAAGCTGGCGAACTCGATGCCGATGGCGCCCGAGCCGATGACGACGAAGGTCTTGGGCAGTTTCTTAGGCGCCAGAGCGTCGCGATAGGCCCAGATCCTGTCGCCATCGGCCTCCAGGCCGATCTGAGGCAGGGCGCGGGCGCGGGCGCCGACCGCCAGCATGACCGTCTTGGCTTCAATGGCGCGCGTTCCGCCTGCCTTGAGAGCGACGACGACGTTGGGCGCAGCGGAACCTTTTTCGAACGTGGCCGATCCCTCGATCACCTCGATCTTGTTCTTCTTCATCAGGAAGCCGATGCCCTTGTTCATCGTCGCCGCGACACCGCGCGAGCGTTGGATGATGGCGTCGAAATCGAACGACGCGCCCGATGCCGACAGGCCGTATTCCTTCAGGTGCGACAGGCTTTCGAACTTCTCGCCGGACTTCAGCAGGGCCTTCGTCGGGATGCAGCCCCAGTTCAGACAGATGCCGCCCAGATTCTCGCGCTCGACAATGGCGACCTTCTGGCCAAGCTGGCTGGCGCGGATGGCGGCGACGTAACCGCCGGGGCCCGAGCCGATGACGACGAGATCGAATTCAGCAGCCATGATCAGATCAACTTCTCGATGTCGGCCTTGATGGCCGAGGGTTCAGTCTGAGGCGAATAGCGCGCGACGACGCGGCCTTCGCGGTCGGTCAGGAACTTGGTGAAGTTCCACTTGATGGCCTGAGAGCCCAGGAAGCCACGCTTCTGTCGGGTCAGCCAGGCATAGAGCGGGTGACGGTGCGGTCCGTTGACCTCCACCTTGTCGAACAGGGGGAAGGTCACATCGAAGCTGGTCGCGCAGAAGGCGGCGATCTCCGCCGCCCTGCCCGGCTCCTGGTTGCCGAACTGGTTGCAGGGGAAACCAAGCACCTCGAACGGCGCATCCGCAAAGTCCCGGTGCAGTTTCTCCAGACCCTCATACTGGCCGGTGAAACCGCACTTGGACGCCGTATTGACGATCAGCAGCGCCTGACCGCGAAAGCGGTCCAGCGATACGTCCGTGCCGTCGATGGCGCGGGCGGAGAAGTCATAGACCGAGGTCATGACCTCACCCTCCCCTTAGGCCAGCATCGCGACGGGATCTTCGATCAACGGCTTGAACGCCTGCAGGAAGCGGGCGCCGGTCGCGCCGTCCACTACGCGGTGATCGCAGGTCAGGGTCACGGTCATGACTGTGGCCGCAACCACCTGGCCGTCCTTGATGACCGCGCGCTGTTCACCTGCGCCAACGCTCATGATGCAGCCCTGCGGCTCATTGATGATCGAGGTGAACTGCTTGATGCCGAACATGCCCAGATTGGACACCGAGAAGGTGCCGCCCTGGAACTCTTCAGGCTTCAGCTTGCGCTCGCGGGCGCGCTTGGCCAGGTCCTTGGACTCGGTCGCGATCTGCGCCAGGCCCTTGGTCTCGGCCTTCCTGATGATCGGGGTGATCAGGCCGCCGTCGATGGCCACGGCCATGGAGACGTCGGCGTTGTGGTGCATGGCGATGCCTTCGGGCGTGTAGGAAGCGTTCGCCTCCGGCACGGCCTTCAGGGCCAGAGCTGCCGCCTTGATGACGAAGTCGTTGACGGAGACCTTGATCCCCTGCGGCTCCAGCATCTTGTTGACCTTGGCGCGCACGGCCATCAGCTGATCGATCTCGACATCGATGAACAGCGGGAAGTGCGGCACGTTCTGGATGCTGTCGACCATGCGGCGGGCCACAGCCTTGCGCATGCCGTCCAGCGGGATCAGGTCGTAGCTGCCGTCCGGGATGCCCATTTGCGCCAGCGACTGCGCCTTGCGGGGCTCGATGCCCGAAGCCGTAGCAGCAGCCGGGCCCGTCGACGCCGCAGCAGGCTGAGCAGCCCCCTTGCCAGCGGTTTGGGGCGCGCCCTCAACGTCACGCTTGACGATTCGGCCATGCGGGCCGGTGCCCTTGATCGATTTCAGGTCGACGCCGTTCTGGGCGGCGATGCGACGGGCCAGGGGCGAGGCGAAGATGCGTTCCCCGTTCTCGGACTTCGGCGCAGCAGGCGCAGGCGCGGCGGCCTTTGGCGCCTCAGCCTTTGCCGGAGCGGCCTCAGCCTTGGGAGCGTCCTCCGTCTTGGCGGCGGGCTTGGGCGCGGCGGCCCCGCCCTCATCCTTGAGGCGCGCGATCGGCGTGTTGACCTTCACATTCTCCGTGCCTTCCGGCACCAGAATGTCCGTGACTTCGCCCTCGTCCACGGCCTCGACTTCCATCGTGGCCTTGTCGGTCTCGATTTCAGCGATCACGTCGCCGGCGGAGACGACGTCGCCCACCTTCACGTGCCACTTGGCCAGAACGCCCTCCTCCATCGTCGGAGACAGGGCAGGCATCAGGATGTCGGTCATGCCACCACCTGCTTAACGGCCGCGATGATCTTGTCCACGCCCGGCAGCGACAGGGCTTCCAGGTTGGCGGCGTAGGGCAGCGGCACGTCTTCCTGGTGCACGCGCAGCGGCGGGGCGTCCAGATAGTCGAAGGCGTGTTCGATCACGCGGGCCACGACCTCGGCGCCCACGCCCATCGGACCCCAGCCCTCTTCGGCCGAGACCAGCCGGTTGGTCTTCTTGACGCTTTCGACGATGGTTTCATGGTCCAGCGGACGCAGGGTGCGCAGGTCGATGACCTCGGCCTCGATGCCCTCTTCGGCCAGCTTCTCAGCGGCCTGCAGGGCAAAGCCGACCATGCGGGCGTGCGCCGTGATGGTGACGTCCTTGCCTTCGCGACGGACCTTGGCCTTGCCGATGGGCAGGACGTAGTCGTCGACTTCCGGCACGTCGAACTCGGTGCCGTACAGCATCTCGTGTTCGAGGAAGACGATCGGGTTCGGATCGCGGATGGCGGCTTTCAGCAGGCCCTTGGCGTCAGCGGCGTCATAGGGCGCGATGACCTTCAGGCCCGGAACCTGGGCGTACCAGGCGGAATAGTCCTGGCTGTGCTGGGCGCCGACGCGGCTGGCCGCGCCGTTCGGGCCGCGGAAGACGATGTCCGCGCGGATCTGGCCGCCCGACATATACAGGGTCTTGGCCGCCGAGTTGATGATGTGGTCAATCGCCTGCATGGCGAAGTTGAACGTCATGAACTCGACGATGGGCTTCAGGCCCGACATGGCGGCGCCGACGCCCAGACCGGCAAAGCCGTGCTCGGTGATCGGCGTGTCCACGACGCGGCGTTCGCCGAATTCCTGCAGCAGTTCGCGGCTGACCTTGTAGGCGCCCTGATACTGGGCGACTTCCTCGCCGATCAGGAAGACGCGGTCATCACGACGCATTTCCTCGGCCATGGCGTCGCGCAGAGCGTCGCGCACGGTCGTCTTGACCAGCTTGGCGTCGGCCGGGATTTCCGGATCGCGCAGTTCGACCTTGGGGGTCGAGGTCTGCTGAGGCGCCTTTTCGGGATTGCCCGTCTTTCCTTCAGCCGTCGCCGCCGGGACGTCAGCCTTGGGCGCGGGCGCCGCAGCGCCGTCCTCACCGGCCAGACGCGCGATCGGCGTGTTGACCTTCACGTTTTCCGAACCCTCGGGGACGAGGATTTCCAGAACTTCGCCTTCATCGACGGCTTCGACTTCCATCGTCGCCTTGTCGGTTTCAATCTCGGCGATCACCTGGCCGGCCGATACGCTGTCGCCTGCCTTGATGTGCCATTTGGTGAGCGTGCCCTCTTCCATCGTGGGGGACAGCGCCGGCATCAGAATGTCGGTCACGGATCAGGCCTCCACGTAGACGTCAGTATAGAGCTCGGACGGATCCGGCTCCGGGCTTTCCTGTGCGAACTGCACAGACTCGGCGACAATCGCCTTGATCTCGTTGTCGATGACCTTCAGCTCTTCCTCGGTCGCGTTGGCGGCGGCGAGCAGCAGCTTGATGTGGTCGATGGGGTCGCGGGTCTTCTTGACCTCGTCCACCTCTTCCTTGGTGCGATATTTCGCCGGGTCGGACATCGAGTGGCCGCGATAGCGGTAGGTCTTCACTTCCAGAATATAGGGCCCGCCGCCTTCGCGGGCGCGCTTCACAGCGCGGGCGGTGGCGTCACGCACGGCCAGCACGTCCATGCCGTCGACCTGCTCGCCCGGAATGCCGAAGCTGGCGCCGCGCATATAGAGCTCGGTCGTGGACGACGAGCGGTCGATGCTCGTGCCCATGGCGTACTGGTTGTTCTCGATGATGTAGATGGCCGGCAGCTTCCACAGCTGCGCCATGTTGAAGCTTTCGTACACCTGACCCTGGTTCGAAGCGCCGTCGCCGAAATAGACGAAGGCGACCGAGTCATCGCCGCGGTACTTGCCCGCGAACGCCAAGCCAGTGCCCAGCGCGACCTGGGCGCCGACGATGCCGTGACCGCCGTAGAAGCCGGTCGGCACGTCGAACATGTGCATCGAACCGCCCTTGCCCTTGGACGAGCCGCCGATGCGGCCGGTCAGTTCGGCCATGACTTCCTTCGGGTCCATGCCGGCAGCCAGCATGTGGCCGTGGTCACGGTAGCCCGTGATGATCTTGTCGTGGCCCTGTTTGACGCTCTCCTGAACGCCCACAGCGACCGCTTCCTGGCCGATGTACAGGTGGCAGAAGCCGCCGATCAGACCCATGCCATACAGTTGGCCTGCACGTTCCTCGAAACGGCGGATCAGCACCATTTCGCGGTAGAAACGAAGGAGGTCTTCCTTCGACGCCGTCGGCGTATTTGGTATTTTGTCAGGCGCGTTGGTCTGAGCGTTCTTGGCAGGGGCTTTCGCCATCCGGCATCTCCCGGCTAGGCGCCAGTGGCGACGCCTTACTTATCGTTACGGAAGGGGGCTTTAGCAGCCTTCCTTCCCGGAACGCAAAGGGGTGCGATGCCGCCTGTAACAATAGTTCAAGTATTGACTGACGTTCAGCCTTGGACGGTTTGCGCCGGAATGCGGATCACATAGTCGCGCGGATCGGAAAAACCGATCACGGCGCGCGCGCGCTCTTCAAGAAGATCTTTTGAAAGACTGTCGGTCCGCAGGTAGCGGACGCGCGTCTCCAGGTCGCGACGCTGCTCAGTCAGATGCGCCAGTTGTTCAGCGCGCTGGGTCAGCAGCGCATCCCGCGAGGCACCGCTCAACAGGCCGCGCTCCCCCGTGAGGGCCTGCACGCCGAGATACGCGAACAGAAGCAGCAGGACGATGGAGGTACGGTACGGTTTCATCCGTTCAGGCACAGCAGACGCTCCTTCTGAGCGCGAAAACACAGTTCACGAACTGTGGCTGACAATGCCTAACAAATTGTAGCTTGACGGTAAGAAGGTCGGTGGAGAACGCTGATTCTCCACCGACAATTCAAAGACCTATTTCAGCAGCATGCCGTCGCCGAAATAGACGGCCTGGTCGCCCAGCATTTCCTCCAGGCGCAGCAGCTGGTTGTATTTGGCCACCCGGTCCGAGCGGGCCAGCGAACCGGTCTTGATCTGTCCGCAGTTGGTGGCGACGGCCAGGTCGGCGATGGTGGAGTCTTCAGTCTCGCCCGAGCGATGGCTCATCACGGCGGTGTAGCCCGCGCGCTGCGCCATATCGACGGCGTCCAGCGTCTCGGACAGGGTGCCGATCTGGTTGACCTTGATCAGGATCGAGTTGGCCAGGCCTTCGCCGATGCCCGCAGCCAGACGCGCCGGGTTGGTCACGAACAGGTCGTCGCCGACCAGTTGAACCCGGTCGCCCAGACGTTCCGTCAGCAAGCGCCAGCCGTCGAAGTCGTCTTCGGCCATGCCGTCCTCGATCGAGACGATCGGGAAACGCTCGCACAGGTCGACCAGATAGGCGGCCATGCCCTCAGCGTCGACGGTCTTGCCCTCGCCCGCCATGATGTATTTGCCGTCCTTGAAGAACTCGGTCGAGGCGACATCCAGGCCCAGGTGGAAGTCTTCACCGGCCAGATAGCCAGCAGCCTGGCCTGCCTTGGTGATGAAGCTCAGCGCCTCATCGGCCGAAGCCAGATTGGGAGCGAAGCCGCCTTCGTCGCCGACGTTGGTGTTGTGGCCCGCGTCCTTCAGCTGCTTCTTCAGCGCGTGGAAGATCTCCGTGCCCATGCGCAGGGCTTCCGAGAAGGTTTCCGCGCCGGTCGGCAGGATCATGAACTCCTGAATGTCGATCGGATTGTCGGCGTGGGCGCCGCCGTTGATGATGTTCATCATCGGGGTCGGCAGGACGCGGGCCGAGACGCCGCCGATATAGCGGTGCAGCGGCAGGCCGGCCGAGATGGCGCTGGCCTTGGCGGCGGCCAGCGACACGCCCAGGATGGCGTTTGCGCCCAGACGCCCCTTGTTGGCCGTGCCGTCCAGATTGATCATCGCCTCGTCCAGACGGCGTTGGTCTTCAGCGTCCATGCCTGACAGGGCGTCGAAGATTTCGCCGTTGACGGCATCGACCGCCTTCTGGACGCCCTTGCCGCCCCAGACGCTCATGTCGCCGTCGCGCAGTTCAACCGCCTCGTGCGCGCCGGTCGAGGCGCCCGACGGCACGGCGGCGCGGCCGAAGGAGCCGTCATCCAGGATCACATCGACCTCGACCGTCGGATTGCCCCGGCTGTCGAGGATCTGGCGGGCGACGATGTCGGCGATATCAGTCATGGCTCGGTTCTTTGGCTCAGGGCGGATGGAAGTTGCGAGGGGTTTAGCCGCCTACCTGCGAAACGCCAATGGCTGCACCCGCCTGGGCCGGTAACAGGTTGCTACCTAACCGCAGTTTTCGACCAGTTGAATCGACGGATCGCCTGCATGAACCCGCGAGACGAGGCCGTCCTTGCCAACCTCGTAGCGAATTCCGCGCGCCGCCGGATCGACGACGTAGGCGGTCGAGCGCCCCTTGGCCCACACGAACAGATCCTCGGCCGGCGCCGGATCATATTTGGCGGGTTGGGCGAAGACGGCCCCGCCGTAGGCCTGTTTGATCGCGATGCCGCTGTCGCCGACGCCAAAGCCGCGATCCGTCTTCACGGACGAGCCCTGACCCAAGGTGATTCGCGTCAGGCGGCCGTCCTGCAGCATTACGTCCACGCCATCCGGCGCCTTGTCGGGGTGATAGACCTGGCAAGTCATCGGCTCGCTGACGACGGCGTTTGCACCCCAGGCCGTCGCCACTTCCGCTGCCGTCATGCCGATTCGCACCGGCCCCAGTCCGTCGGCTGTCAGAACCGTTGCGACTGCAGGCACTGTCGCTGACGGGTTGGCGGCACTGGCCGAAGCCGCTTCGCCGGATTTCTCGCCCCGGTCGCAGGCGGCAAGGGTGAGAAGCGCCAGAGCGCTGACAGCAGCGAAACGAATCATCAGGCGACGTCTCCGGAAAAAAGCTTCGCCGTGCAGAACGCACGAAAACGGCGCGCGGATCACCGCGCGCCGTTAAAATCGTCATCCGATCATGATCGGAAGGCCGTGAAAGACCTAGTCTTCCTTCGGCGTCAGAACCTGACGACCGCGGTACGTGCCGCTCTTCAGGTCGATGTGGTGCGGGCGCTTCAGCTCGCCGGTGTCCTTGTCCTCAACATACACGTTGGAGGTCAGGGCATCGTGGGCGCGGCGCATGTTGCGACGCGAGGGAGATACTTTGCGCTTCGGAACGGCCATGTCCGTCTCAATCTTCTAAGTCGGGCGCCGCCCAGAGCCGAAGCCTGTCTAGCGCGAAAACAATAGCGGCGGCTCCAACCCTTCGTAGTGAAGAACGGGGGACCGCCACGCGAGGCGCGGCTTATGCATGAAGTGGCGGGCGATTTCAAGGCGTATAAGCAGCTCAAGATCAGGGAAGCTTCAGGAGGCGATCATCGCCGTCTCAGCCACCTCAAATCCTGCCGCCCGACCCTTGGCCGTCGCCCGCTTTTTGTCCGTCAACTGACCTGCAAGGCGTCCGCCACCGCCTCCCCGATCGCCAGCGAACTGGTCAGGCCGGGGCTCTCAATGCCGAACAAAGCCATCAGGCCGTCGATGCCGTGATGCTCGCGTCCATGAAGCTGGAAATCCGGCTGCGGCTCGCCCGGTCCATGCAGCTTGGGCCGAATGCCTGCGTAGTCGGGCGTCAGGGCGCCTTCGGGCAGAGCAGGCCAGAAACGGCGTATATAGGCGGCGAACTCATCGGCCTTCGCCGGATCGACCGAATAATCCTCAGTCTCGACATAGACGAGGTCGGGGCCGAACACGGCCTGCCCGCCCAGATCCTTGCGGTAATGGGTGCCCAGCGCGCCGGGAATCGGCGGCGGATAGATCAGGCGGTTGAACGGCGCCTTGCCGACCAGTCGGAAATAGACGCCCTTGCCCAGATGGCGCGGCGGAATATCGATGGCGGGATAGCCCGCGATGCTGGCGGCGACCGCCTGTGATGACAGACCGGGCGCGGTGACCAGAAGGCGGCTGGACACCTCCATCGCACCCTCCCCGCCGACACGGACCGTGAAGCCGCCGCCCGCCAACGGCTCCGCGCCTTCGAACGGGGCGGAGATCACGACCGATCCGCCTGCATCCTCGATCTCGCCCTGCAGGGCCAGCATATAGCCGTGACTGTCGAACAGGCCGCTCTCGGGCGACAGGATGGCGGCGTGGGCGTTCAGTTCAGGCTCCAGCGCCCGCGCCTGGGCGCCGGTCAGATGCTCCAGCCCCTCGACACCATTGGCTGTCGCCTGTTCGAAGATGGCTTCGATCCGCGCGACCTCCGATTCCTGCGTCGCCACGACCAGCTTGCCGCATTTCCAGTGATCGATCTTGTGGCTGGCCAGGAACGCATAAAGAGCCCGCCGCCCTTCGACGCAGAACTGCGCCTTCAGCGAGCCGGTCGGATAATAGAGGCCGCCGTGTATGACCTCGGAATTGCGCGAAGAAACGCCCTGACCTATGTGGCCTTCCTTCTCCAGCACCAGAACCGTCAGACCCCGTTTCGATAAGGCGCGTCCGCAAGCCAGGCCCACCGCGCCTGCGCCCACAACGACCGCATCGAAATCAAAGCTCATTTCGGCCCGTACCTCCGCTTCGCCTCGGCCTCGAAACAGCCGATCAGCTTGCTGACCGCCAGATCGAAGTTCGCCTGGAGCATGACATCCAGCATCTTCGATTTGAAGGCGAAGTCGATCATGAACTCCAGCCGCGTCCCGTCTGGGTGCGGGAAGAACTCCCAGCGGTTCTTCAGATGCTTGAACGGCCCGCGCAGCAGGCCGACCTCGACCTTGGGCGCATTACGGTCATGCCGAACCCAGGTGGAGAAGCGCTCCTTCAGGAAGGCGAAGCCGACGCCCGCCTCGGCGTCGACGATCGTGACGCCCTCGCCCTCGGCCCGGTCGTTCCAGACGCGCATGGACGTCACCCACGGCACAAAGTCCGGATAGGCGCGAATGTCGGCGACCAGATCGGCAAGCTGATCCGGCGCATACGGAAGGATGCGCGTGACGCGATGGACAGCCATTCCGGGCTTAGCGCTTCAGTTGCGCCTCGCGCGCAGCCTTCAACCGGGCGAAGTCGTCGCCGGCGTGGTGCGACGAACGCGTCAGCGGGCTGGACGACACCATCAGGAAGCCCTTGGCGCGTGCAATCGCCTCATAGGCCTTGAACTCTTCGGGCGTGACGAAGCGGTCGATGGCGGCGTGCTTGCGGGTTGGCTGCAGGTACTGGCCGATGGTGATGAAGTCGACGCCGGCGGACCGCATGTCGTCCATCACCTGCATGACCTCTTCCTTGGTCTCGCCCAGGCCGACCATGATGCCGGACTTGGTGAACTGGTTGGGGTCGCGCTCCTTGACCATCTGCAGCAGGCGCAGGGAGTGGAAGTAGCGGGCGCCGGGCCTGATCTTCAGATACAGGCGCGGAACGGTTTCAAGGTTGTGGTTGAAGACGTCCGGCTTGGCGTCGATCATTACTTCGGCCGCGCCATCCTTGCGCAGGAAGTCCGGCGTCAGAATCTCGATTGTGGTGCCCGGCGCCTGGATGCGGATCTGGCGCACCACCTCGGCGAAGTGGGCGGCGCCGCCGTCCGCCACGTCATCGCGGTCGACCGACGTGATCACGACGTGGTTCAGACCCATCTGCTGCACGGCCAGACCGACCTTGCCCGGTTCTTCCGGGTCCAGCGGCTGGGGCAGGCCCGTCTTGACGTTGCAGAAGGCGCAGGCCCGCGTGCAGGTGTCGCCCATGATCATCAGGGTGGCGTGCTTCTGGCTCCAGCACTCGCCGATGTTCGGGCAGGCCGCCTCTTCACAGACCGTCACCAGGCCCTTGGAGCGGACGATGTCCTTGGTGGCGTTGTACTGGCCCGAGCCGGGCGCCTTCACGCGCAGCCAGTCGGGTTTCTTCAGAACCACCGTCTCCGGACGATTCTGCTTCTCCGGGTGACGGAGCTCGGAGGGCTTGCGCTGCAAGGTGTCGATCAGGGTGACCATGACCGGTATTTCGGACTTCAAAGCCGTTTAGGCAAGCCAAACCCGGTTACAGATATGCCGCAGGCGTGATCTGGCCTTGGAACTCACGGCGCGTAACATATCTTTTCAACATGACGCGGCGTCATTAATGACAGATGCCCGAACAACAGAGAGGGCCGGTGGCGCCCTCCGTAGGAGACGCGTTTGCGCCAGGCTCTGGATCCCTCGCTGTACGAAGCCTCTTTGATCGACGCCCTGATCGAGGCCCGCTCAAGGTTCGGCGACAAGGAAATCCTTGAAGATCAGGACAGGCATCCCCTCACCTACACCGGCCTGATCCGCGCCGCCTTCGTCCTGGGGCGCAAGATCGCCAACATGACGGAAAAGGGCGATCGGGTCGCGATCCTGCTGCCGTCGTCGATGGGCGTGGTCGTCACCTTCTTCGGCCTGCACGCCCATGGACGCGTGCCGGTGATGCTGAACTTCACGGCGGGCGAGACCAATCTGAAGGCCGCCATCAAGGCGTCAGGCGTCAAGAAGGTGCTGACGGCCAAGCGCTTCATCGAACAGGCCAAGCTGGACGATCTGGTCAAGGAGCTTTCGACGGTCGCAGAGGTCGTCTGGCTGGACGATGTGCGCAAGACCATCGGTCTGGCCGACAAGCTCTATGGCCTGGCCGCAGGCGCGGCGCCCAAGCGGTTCCGCGTCAAGACCGACCCGGATGCGCCGGGCGTGGTGCTGTTCACATCCGGCAGTTTCGGCACGCCCAAAGGCGTGGTGCTGAGCCAGAAGAACCTGGTCGCCAATGCACGCCAGGTCGCCGCCCACATCGACCTGAAGCCGGACTGGGTGATGTTCAACCCGCTGCCGACCTTCCACTGTTTCGGCCTGACCGGCGGGGTGATCCTGCCCCTGCTGCAAGGGTTGAAGGCCTTCCAGTATCCGTCGCCGCTGCACGCCAAACAGATCACCGACCTGTTGCCCAAGGTGAAGGCGTCGATCCTGTTCGCGACCGACACCTTCCTTAGCCAATACGCCCGCGTCGCCGAACCCGACGACTTCGCCACCCTGAAATTCGCCGTCGCCGGGGCCGAAAAGGTGCGCGAGGAGACGCGCAACCTGTTCAACACCAAGTTCGGCGGCGTCGAACTGCTGGAAGGCTATGGCGCGACCGAGGCTTCGCCCGTCATCGCCGTGAACCATCCCGACTATAATGCGCCGGGCACCGTGGGGCAGATCCTGCCGGGCATCGAGTGGAAACTGGAGACGGTGGACGGCATCAATGCGGGCGGCCGCCTGCTGCTCAAGGGGCCCAATGTCATGAGCGGCTATGTCACCCAGGCCGAGCCTTTGGCCTGGGATCCGGTCGGCGACGAATGGCTGGACACCGGCGACATCGTCGATGTCGATGAAGAGGGCTATGTCACCATCAAGGGCCGCGCCAAACGCTTCGCCAAGATCGGCGGCGAGATGGTGTCCCTGACGGCGGTGGAGGGCATCGCCGGGGCCGTCTGGCCGGAACAGCGCCACGCCGTCATCTCCATCCCCGACAGCCGCAAGGGCGAGAAACTGGTTCTGGTCACCGACCATGCCGAAGCCGAGGTCGCCCCGCTGGCCGAATGGGCGCGCAACAACGGCGCGCCCGAACTGATCGTGCCCAAGAAGATCGTCAAGGTCGCCGAGGTGCCGGTCCTGGGCACCGGCAAGACGGACTATGTCGCCATCCAGAAAATGGTCGAGACCGACAAGGCGGCCTGAGCCGTCTGCGCGTGCGGATCAGCCGATCCGCACGCCCGTCATCGAAATCGACCCGCCGTCGATGCTGTCGTTGAAGAAGGCCACGGGCTCGCCCGGCTCCTGCTGCGCGGCGACATAGAGGACCGGCAGATAGTGTTCGTCCGTCGGCACGCTCATTTGCGCGTCTTCAGCCAGGCCGACCCAGTCGATCAGGGCCTCATGGTCACCGCGTTCGAAGGCGTGCTTCACCGCCTCGTTGAAGCTGGTCGCCCAGCCATAGGGTTCGGCGCCCGGCTCGCGTTTCCAGGTCCGCAGATTGTGAACGAAGTCGCCCGATCCGGCGATGACGACGCCTTCATCGCGCAGCGGCCTAAGCGCTTTGGCCAGTTCGTAATGCTGGCGCGCTGTCAGGTCGCGATTCAGCGACAGTTGAACGACAGGCACATCCGCCTCGGGCCAGACGTGAACCAGCACGGACCATGTCCCGTGATCCAGTCCCCACTGCTGGGTCTGGACGGCGCCGGTCAGTTGCGCCACCCGCGCCGCCAGCTCTGGCGAGCCCGGCGCCGGATACTGCACATCATGAAGCGCCTGCGGGAAGCCGCCGAAATCATGGATGGTCTCGGGCCGTTCCTGCGCTGTGACGCCCAGACCGCGCGTCTCCCAGTGAGCGGACACCATGACCACGCCAGTCGGCTTTCCAACGGACAGGCCCAGTTCGCGCCACGCATCTGCAAATGGCCCGCCCAGCGCATTCATCGGCGAACCATGGCCGAAGAAGACAGCCGGTTGACGCGTCGCCCCGCCGTTCGAAGCTGCGCTATGGACTTGCCCGGCAGTCATGGTTTGAAACTCCATCCAATGCAGTGACTATTAGTCACCACTACAGTTCCAGATTTGGGAGCTGATGCATCGCAGATCAAGAGCTCTCTTGCCGATCCGAAACTTCAAATGGACACACCGCGTCATAGAAGCCCAGGCTCGCGGGGGCCGTCAGCCCGCGTCGCGCGTGAAACCGATGCTCGACCAGCATGGCCTGCTGCTCGATGTTCAAGCCCTCCCATCGGCAGGTGTCGTCGGCGGCATAGGTGTAGCTGGCGATGCTGTCGCCCGCCTTAAGCTTGGCGAACAGCAGGTTCACCCCCTGCTGCGCCTGCCAGACATGGGTCAGTTCGTGCACCAGCACCCCCTGCACGCCCAGGGCCGCCGATGCGAAATCCTCAACCAAAGCCCGCGCAGGCCAGACGATCCAGTCCCGCCCGAACCAGCGTCCGGCGACGAAAGCCCGCGCGAACGGCCAGCCGATCAGCCGCACGGTGTCCAGACGGACGGCGTCGCCGAACGCCTCACGCGCCAGCGCGGCCTCGCCATCGGTCAGGGCGCGAAGGAGTCGTCCCACGGCTTCACATACTCCCAGTGCCAGGGTTCAAAGACATAGGGCACGAAGCCGAAACGCCCCGCATTGGCGACCAGCCAGCGATAGGTGGCTGTGCGGCTCATGTGCTGACGGCTGGCGGCGGCGGTGGAGTCGACGCCCATGCCTTGCAACTGCCCCACATACATATCGACCGCCGTGCCTGTGCGGTGCGGCGAACAGACGGCGCGGCGCAGGCCGTCGCAGTTCCGATCCTGCGCGCACCGCGCAGCGTCCGCCTCCGGGTCACGGAAGCCGGAGAAGATCTGTAGCAGCTCCGGATCGGCCGCCGCCTCTGGAACCTCCGTCCGCGCCGCTGCGACCAGTCGGCGATAGGCGTCCAGGACATCACGCCTCAACAACCGCGTCAGACGGTCCGCGTGTTCCTCTGACGCCACCAGATAGCCCAGTTGATTGATCGGCGGCGGCTCGGGACACTCCTGACGCAGGCGCGCCATCACGAAGGGGCGGCGCTCCTGCCAGACGCCGCGGAACACCTGAAAAGTCGCCGCGTCGAACACGCCCGTGGGCGGCAAGCCATAGGTCTGCTGGAAGGCGGCCAGCCGCGTGGCGAAGATTGGCGTTCCCGGCCCGCAATCCGTGCCGATCTCCTGCTGGATCAGCGGCAGATAGGTCTCCCATCCCCACTCAGCGGCGCCGAACGGCGCCCATTCCAGCGTGTAGAAAGAGGCGGCGTTGACCAGTCCCTGCTCGTTCCAGTCGCCGGTGTCGGCGTGGCAGGGACCAGAGGCCCGCGCGCCGCCCGCCGCCGTCAGCGCAAGCGCCAGGATCAGAAACGCAATCAGACTTCGCAACATGGTCTAAGGAAGCCTCAAGCCGCCGGTTCCGACAAGTCCGAATGCCTGACCTGTGATCGCACAAGTCCCGGTGCAAGCTTCATCAATCGCTGGCATGGTGACGCGCGGCCGACTCGCGCCGCGCCGTTTCGGAACGACGCATGTCGACCGCCCCTGCGACGACCGCCCCCCGGCGCTCCAACGCCGTGCTGGCCGCCTTTTCCGGCCCCTGCCTGCCCTTGGCGGCGTTCGGCGTCGCCCTGCCCGTCACCCTGCCCGAGTTTTACGCCACCCATGTCGGGTTGGAGCTGGGCGTCGTCGCCGCCGTCTTCATGGCCGTGCGCCTGATCGACATCGTGTTCGACCCCTTCATCGGCTGGGGCATGGACAAGACCAAGACTCGCTTCGGCCGCTATCGCCCGTGGATGGCGATTTCGACGCCCATTCTGATGCTGTCGGCCTTCATGATGTTTGTCGTGGTTCAGCCCGGCGCAGGTCCCGCCTATCTGTTTGGCTGGTTGTTGGTCCTGTACCTCGGCTTTTCCATCGGCACCCTGGGCCAACTGGGTTGGGCGGCGGTGTTGGCGCCCCAGTATGATCAGCGAAGCCGCGTCTATGGCTGGTGGCAGGTGTTCAACATCATCGGCGTCATCCTGATCCTGGTCCTGCCGACGGTGGTGGTCCAGACCGGCATCGGCGACTACGCGGACGGCGTGCGGATCATGGGCTGGGCCATCCTGATCGCCCTGCCCCTGACCATCGGCCTGGCCATGTTCGCCGTGCCCGAGCCGGTCAATTCAGGCCAGCAGCCGCATGGCGGCGCCAGCGCCTATCTGAACGTTCTGACGATGCCGACCGTGCGCAAGCTGCTGATCGCAGACCTGCTGCTGGGCGTGGCGCCGGGCATCACCGGCTCGCTGCTGTTCTTCTTCTTCGGTCAGATCAAGGGCTATGACCACAGCCAGGCTGGCCTGTTCATGCTGTGCTATTTCATCGCCGGCCTGTGCGGCGCGCCCATCTGGGCCTGGCTGGCCACCAAGGTCGGCAAGGACAAGGCCCTGGCCATCGCCAGCCTGATCTTCGCAGTCCTCTACATCGGCGCGACGCTTGTGCCCGGCGGCAATTTCGCCGTCACGGCGGTGGTGATGTTCATCGCAGGCCTGCCCTACGCAGCGGGCCTGTTCCTGCTGCGCGCCATGATGGCGGACGCGGGCGACGAGGTGCGGCTGGAGACCGGCGTGGACCGCACCGGCCTGATGTTCTCGGTCCTGTCCGCGACGACCAAGATCGGGCACGTCGTGGCCCTGATCCCCTATCTCATCCTGCAATGGGTTGGGTTCAAGGCGCTGGCGGGACCGGAGGGCAACAGCGAGTTCTCGCTTGTGACCCTGCAGATCCTGTTCATTCTGGTTCCCGGCCTGCTGCTGGCCGCCGCCGCACTGGTGTTGAAGGGCTATCCGTTGACGCCCAAGCGTCACGATGAAATCCGGCTCGCCCTGGAAGCCCGCGATGGAGCGCAGTCTTGAGGCCTATCGACCGCCTGCTGGGCATCATGGAGACACTGCGCGACCCCGACGGCGGCTGCCCCTGGGACGTGGAGCAGACCTTCGCCACCATCGCCCCCTACACCATCGAAGAAGCCTATGAGGTCGCCGACGCCATCGAGCGCAACGACCTGACAGAGTTGAAAGGCGAACTGGGCGACCTGCTGTTTCAGGTCGTGTTTCACGCCCGGATGGCCGAGGAACAGGGACTGTTCGCCTTTGACGACGTGGTGACCGCGATTTCCGAAAAGCTGGAACGTCGCCACCCCCATGTCTTCGGCGAAGAGGCCCAGCGATCCTCGAAAGAACAGACCGTCGCCTGGGAGGTCATAAAGGCCGCCGAACGAAAGGACCGCCAGAAGCCCGGCGTGCTGGACGACGTGCCTGTGGGCCTGCCCGCCCTGACCCGTGCCGCCAAACTGACGAAACGCGCGGGCCGTGTCGGCTTCGACTGGCCCTCGACCGACGAGGTGTTCGACAAGCTGGCGGAAGAGGTAGAGGAACTGCGCGTCGAGATCGAGGCTGGCGACAAGGCCAAGGCGCGCGAGGAATTGGGCGACCTGCTGTTCGTCGTCGCCAATCTGGCCCGCAAGCTGGATGTGGAGCCCGAAGACGCCCTGCGCGCCGCCAACGCCAAGTTTGTCCGCCGTTTCGGCTTCATCGAGACGGAACTGGCGAGGGATGGGCGCACGCCCGACCAATCAACACTGGAAGAAATGGATCGCCTCTGGGACGCCGCAAAGGTCGCAGAGAAGACCGCCGCAGAGAACTGAGCGCCGCGCGTGACCTACGACCTTATCATTTTCGACTACGACGGCGTCGTCGCCGACAGCGAGCTTCTGACCAGCACCATCATGGCGGAACAGCTCACCGCGCTGGGACTGCCGACCACGCTGGACGAGGTGTTGAGCGAATATGTCGGGCGGCGCTGGCGCGACAACCGCGCCCTGGTCGAGGCGCGGCACGGACGGCCCTGCCCGGATGAGTTCCACGTCAACTATTCGCGGATTTCCAGAGAACGCGCCCAGTCTGAAATGGAGCCGGTGCCCGGCCTGATCGACTTTCTGAACAGCCGGACCGAAACCCGCTGCATCGCCTCTTCCAGCGGACCGGACTGGCTTTCGCTGGGGCTGGACCGGTTCGGCCTGTCCGAGATGTTCGCCGACCGGGTCTATAGCGCCGCCCTGCACGTCGATCGTGGCAAACCCCACCCCGACGTCTTCCTCTATGCCGCCAAGACGCTGGGCGTCGATCCGGCGCGCACCCTGGTGATCGAGGATAGCGAGGCAGGGGTGCAGGCGGCCCTGTCCGCCGGCATGACAGTCGTCGGGCTGACGGCGGGCGGCCATGTGCGCGAGGGTCTGGCCCAGCGACTGACGGCCAAGGGCGCGCACCATGTGGCGGACAGCTATGACGCCGTCGCCGCCTTCATGGATCGCTGATCCTTACAGATAGCGGATTTCCTGCAAATCCACTTCACGGATCATGCGACGTGCGGTGACTTCGTCGATCTGACGCAGGCGCATCAGGCGGCCCAGCTCCGACCGTTCCGCCGCCAGCCCCGCCAGCCACAGTTCACGCTCGACCTGGTCGATCTTGCGCGTCACGGCGGCGTCGTCCTCCGCGCCATGCGTGTGGGTCTCGATGCGGCGGCGATAGACCTCCATGATCCGGCTGGCGACCTCGGCATAGAGGTCAGGATCGGGCTTGCTCTCGGCCATGGCGTGTGAGGCGTCTTCGATGGCGCGCAGAGCGGCGGATGCGGCGGCGACCCTGCACCGGTCCTCCTCCACCTCATGGGACGGTTCAGGCGGCAGTTCGACATTCTTCAGCAGACGCGGCAGGGCGATGGTCGCCACCAGCAGCGAGACGATGATCACGCCTGCCGCAAGGAAGATCGCCAGATTGCGCGACGGCAGCAGGGTGCCGTCCGCCACGAAGAACGGCAGGGTCAGTATGCCCGCCAGCGTGATCGCGCCGCGCACGCCCGCCAACGACATAACCATGGTCAGACGCAGGCCCACCTTGGGCTGCGGGCCTCTGTGTCGACGACGAAACAGCGTCAGCTTCAGCGACGTCCACACCCAGATGAACCGAAGCGCCGCCAGCGCGGCCACGATGGCGAAGACATAGACCGCCAGCCACCAGATCTCAGGACGGCTGGTCCCGGCCACCACCTCCGCCGCGCGCGCCATGATCGACGGCATCTGCTCGCCCAGGATCACGAAGATGAAGCCGTTGGCGACGAACTGAACCGTATCCCACACGACCCCGCGCCGGATGCGCGTGATGGCCAAGGACTGGGTTCCGCCCACACCGCCACGCTCGGTGAAGCTCATGGTGACGCCCGCGGCCACGGCAGCCAGAATGCCCGAGGCGTTCAGCTCTTCCGCCACCAGATAGGCCGCGAAGGGAATAAGCAGGCTGATCAGAACCTGGGCGCCCGCATCTTCGCCCCAGCGCTTGTTGACCCAGTTCTTGGCCCAGCTGATCGCCATGGTGACCAGAACCCCGACCGCGACGCCCGCCACCGCCAGCCAGACGAAAGTCCCGATCGCGTGACCGATGGAGAAGGCGCCCGTCGTCGCCGCGATCACCGCAATCCGCATGCAGGTCAGGCCGCTCGCGTCGTTCAGCAGCGACTCGCCCTCCAGAATATGCATCAGCCGCTTGGGGATGGGCGCCCGCGCGGCGATGGCCTTCACTGCGATAGGGTCGGTCGGCGACAGGATGGCGGCCAGGGCGAAGGCCACCGGCAGCGGCATCTCCGGGATCATCCACCAGATCAGGAAGCCCAGACCGACAACCGTGAACAGCACCAGCCCCAGCGCCAGCTCCAGGATCACCGTCCGGTCCCGGAACAGCGCCTCCTTGGGGATGCGCCATCCATCCAGAAACAACAGCGGCGGCAGGAACAGCAGGAAGAAGACATCCGGCTCCAGATCCACCGTGCTGCCGGTGATCAGCACCAGCGACGCGCCCAGACCGATCTGCACCAGAGGCAGGGCGATCCGTGTGATCTTGGCGATCGAGCCCGACACCACAACGGCCAGAAGCAGCAGCAGTACGGTCTCGATCAGATGCATGTGTCAGTCGACCAGGTCGGGATAAAGCCGCTCGAAACGCCCGAGCGCCGCAGGGTGCAGCCGCACCGTGACATGAGTGCGGCCAAGATCATCCGTCTCGCGGAACGTCACCCGCCCATGCTCATACAGCCACGCCAACGCTTCACCCTGTTCGGGGGCCAGAGTCATCCGCGTCTCGGGGTCGTCGTCGATCAGTCCCGCGATGGTTTCGCGCAGAGGCTCGATCCCTTCGCCCGTCCATGCGGACACGGCGACCGCCTCGCCTTCCTTCGCCAGACGTTCGGCCTGACCGAGAACGGCCTCGCGCGCCTCCTCGTCCAGCAGGTCGATCTTGTTCCAGACCTCCAGCACGCGGCGGGTCTTGCCCTCCGGCGTCTCGATCTGTTTCAGCACCGCTTCGACATCCTTGGCCTGAGCGTCGCTGTCGGCGGAGGCGATGTCGCGGACGTGCAGGATCAGATCGGCTTCACCGACCTCTTCCAGCGTCGCGCGGAAGCTTTCGACCAGTTCGTGCGGCAGATCGGAGATGAAGCCGACGGTGTCCGCCACAATGGCCGGTCGGCCCTGCGGGAGCCGGATCGTGCGCTGGGTTGTGTCCAGCGTGGCGAACAACAGGTCCTTGGCGAAGACCTCTGATCCCGTCAGCCGGTTGAACAGGGTCGACTTGCCCGCATTGGTGTAGCCCACCAGGGCGATGGTCGGGAACGGGACCTTCTGGCGCTGCTTGCGGTGCAGGCCACGCGTGCGGCGCACCTCTTCCAGTTCAGCCTTCAGTTTGACGATCCGGTCGGCGATCAGGCGTCGGTCCAGCTCGATCTGGGTTTCGCCGGGGCCGCCGGTCGAGCCGGTGCCGCCGCGCTGGCGCTCAAGGTGGGTCCAGGTCCGCACCAGACGCGAACGCTCGTAGTCCAGCCGCGCCAGTTCGACCTGCAGACGGCCTTCCTTGGTCCGCGCACGGCGACCAAAGATTTCAAGGATCAGGCCGGTGCGGTCGATGACCTTCACCTCCCACGCCTTTTCCAGATTGCGTTGCTGCACCGGGGTCAGGGCGTCATCGATGATGGCCACATCGGCCTCGGCGGCGCGCATCAGGGCGGCCAGTTCCTCGACCTTGCCGGTTCCGAACAGGGTGGCGGGCGTCACCTTGCGCACGCGCACGATCTCCTCGGCCTGGATGTCCAGATCGAGGGCGCGGGCAAGGCCGGTCGCCTCCTCCAGCCGTTCTTCGGCCAGACGAGGCGATTCCGACCGTCCGTCGGGGTGGATGACTACCGCCCGCTGAACGGGGGCGGCGTGATCAATAAGCTTTTGGGTCAATCAGTCTTCTTCGGCGTCGGGCTCGTACAGTTGCACGGGCGCGGACGGCATGATGGTGGAGATGGCGTGCTTGTACACCAACTGGGACTGGCCATCGCGGCGCAGCAGCACACAGAAGTTGTCGAACCAGGTCACGATGCCCTGCAACTTGACCCCATTGACCAGGAAGATGGTCAGCGGCGTCTTGGTCTTGCGGACCGAGTTGAGGAAGGTGTCCTGAAGGTTCTGACGTTTGTCTTGCGACATGGCAGGTTGTTCCTGTTCTTTGTTGTTCGTCGCCGGTTAGCCGGCGCGGGGCCGGAACGGCCAAAGGCGACCTTAAACGCCGTCTCCCCGCTCGGGCAACGGCCTAAATGGCGTCTCTGCGCGCCTGTTCAAGATAAAGGGCGCGCAGACGGGTCGTGATCGGCCCGGGCTTGCCGTCCCCGATCCTGGCCCCGTCAATCGATATGGCAGGCGTGACGAAGGCCCCGGCGGCGGTGAAGAAGGCCTCGCGGGCGCGCTTCGCCTCATCGACGCTGAAGGCGCGTTCGTCCAGTTCGACGCCATGTTCGGCGATCAGCGCCATCAGGCTGGTGCGCGTGCAGCCTTTCAGGATGTTGGCCTGCACATCGCGCGTGCGCAGCTTGCCATGTTCATCGACGATCCAGGCGTTGGTCGAGGCTCCCTCGGTCACCAGCCCCATGTCATCGACCATCCACGCCTCATAGGCGCCCGCCTCGCGCGCCGCCTGCTTGGCCAGGACGTTGGGCAGCAGCCCCACCGTCTTGATGTCGCAACGCCCCCAGCGGATGTCCGGCTGCGTCAGGACGGCGACGCCCTTCAGCGCCTGGGCCTCGCCGCGTGACAGATTGACTGACTTGGCGGTGACGATGACGCTGGGCGGCGTATCGGCGGCCGGAAACGGGTGGTCGCGTCGCGCCGTGCCGCGCGTGACCTGTAGATAAACCAGGCCGTTGCGCACGCGGTTGCGCCGGATCGTCTCGCGCAGCACCTGCGTCAGGGCTGCGACCGACATGGGGATGGCGATCCGCAGTGCGGTCAGGCTGCGATGCAGCCGTGTCATATGGCCGTCGAAATCCGCCAGCCTGCCGTCGAACACCGCCCAGACCTCATAGACGCCGTCGGCGAACTGGAAGCCGCGATCCTCGATATGGACCACAGCCTCCCCATGCGGGCTGTAGCTGCCGTTCACATAGGCGACGCGTGACATCAGGCCGGTTCGTCCTCTTCACCGCCCCGCGCAGGCGACACGCCCAGCGACTTCAGCTTGCGGTGCAGGGCGGACCGCTCCATGCCGATGAAGGCGGCGGTGCGCGAGATATTGCCGCCGAACCGCATGATCTGGGCCGCCAGATACTCCCGCTCGAACACCTCGCGCGCCTCACGCAACGGAAGGGCGATGGTGCGTTCCGCGCCCAGCGACGGCGTGGCGCCGTTCGAGGTGGCCACCTCCTGCGGCAGCATGTCGGCGGTGATCGTCTCGTTCGGATCGCCGGTCGCCAGGATCAGCAGGCGTTCGATGTTGTTGCGCAGCTGGCGGATGTTGCCCGGCCAGGGGTGAACCTGCAGCACCGCCACGGCGTCGTCGCCGACGACCCGCTTGGGCAGGCCTTGCGCCGCGCTGATGGTGTCCACGAAATATTCGACCAGTTCAGCAATGTCCTCGCGGCGCTCCGACAGGGCCGGAACCCGGATCGGCACCACGTTCAGGCGGTGAAACAGGTCTTCACGGAACTTGCCCTCTGCGATCTCAGCCTTCAGGTCGCGCGAGGTCGAGGTGACCACACGCACATCGACCTGCACATCCTGCTCGCCGCCGACGCGCCGGAACCGCTGATCGACCAGAACCCGCAGGATGCGGCTCTGGCTTTCGCGCGGCATGTCGCTGATCTCGTCCAGATACAGGGTGCCGTTATGGGCGCGCTCGAACACGCCGATCTTGCTGGGGCGGCCGTCCTGGCCTTCCTCGCCGAACAGTTCGAGATCCAGACGTTCCGGCGTCATCCCAGCGGCGGAAATGGCCACGAACTCGGCGCGGGCACGGGGGCTGCCCTCGTGAATCTGGCGCGCTACAAGCTCCTTGCCCGAACCTGCCGGACCGGAGATCAGAACCCGGCTGTTGGCCTGGGCCACCTTGGCGATCGTGCTGCGCAGGGCCTGCGCCGCCTGAGAGCGCCCGATCAGGCCCGACGGCGTCATGGTCGCAGCGCGCAGACGGCGGTTCTCGCGACGCAGCGTGGCGGCTTCGATGGCGCGTTCGACCACCACCACCAGCCGATCCGACTTGAAAGGCTTTTCGATAAAGTCATACGCGCCGCGCTTCAGCGCCGTCACCGCCGTCTCGATATTACCGTGACCAGAGATCATCACGACCGGCAGATCAGGGTCGATCTCTTTGACGACTTCAAGCAGTTCCAGCCCGTCAAGGCCCCCGCCCTGCATCCAGATGTCCAGAATGGCCAGCGAAGGCTTGCGCGCTCGAATAGCCGCTAGGGCCTCGTCGGAGTTGGCGGCTACGCGCACGGCGTGCCCCTCATCCTCCAGAAGGCCGGACACCAGATCGCGGATGTCAGCCTCATCATCGACGACCAGAATGTCGGAACCAGTAGGTCGCATCTTGCCTCGCTATTCGGCGGCGACGTTCAGAAGCTTGCGCTCCGATGCGTCACCGTTCTTGCCGGGTGGGTTCAATGGGAAAATCAGACATACGCGCGCGCCGCGCAGGGTTTCCGCGTCCGCGAGCTTCAACTCGCCGCCGTGGTCCTCGCAGATGCGCTTTACTATGGCCAGGCCTAGCCCCGTGCCCTTTTCGCGCGTGGTCACATAGGGTTCGGTCAGGCGGTCGCGGTCGCGCGCAGGCAGGCCTACGCCATCGTCCTCGACCGCAAAGGTAGCGATGCCGTCGGTGATCGTCAGCGACGTGATCACGCCCGGCAGATCCGAGGCCGCCGGATCGCCGTCGGCCAGTCGGCGCGCAGCGACCGCTTCCCCGGCGTTCTTCAGGATATTCAGCAGCGCCTGCCCCACCATTCGGCCGTCGCACGTCTGCGTCGCCATGGGCAGAGGTTCGACCATGCTGACGACAATATCGGGCGCAGCGACGCGCTGTGCGAACACGGCCTCACGCAGCATCTCGGCCGGGTTCGCCTGGGCGAAGCGTGGCGCGGGCATCCGGGCGAAGGACGAGAACTCGTCCACCATCCGGCCGATATCACCGACCTGGCGGATGATGGTGTCGGTGCAGCGGTCGAAGATCTCCACGTCCTCGCCGATGCGAGAGCGATATTTGCGCTTCAACCGTTCCGCCGACAGCTGGATCGGCGTCAGCGGGTTCTTGATCTCGTGGGCGATGCGGCGCGCCACGTCGCGCCAGGCGGCGTTGCGCTGGGCCGTCACCAGACGCGTGATGTCGTCGAAGGTCAGCACCATCTCGCCGCCCAGACCGCCCTCGATCCGCACCCGCAGGCGCAAGGTCTCGCCAGCGCGGCTGACGTCGATGTCTTCTTCGATATGGGCCTCTGCGCGCCGCACCAGATCGCTGAGTTCAGGCGACAGGCCGCCAAGCTCATGACCCAGCACCTCGGCCTCTTCGATGTGCAGCAGTTGCAGAGCGCTTTCGTTGATGGCGGAGACGCGCCCTAGCCGATCCAGACCGATCACCCCCGCGCTGACGCCGGACAGAACGGTTTCGATGAACTTGCTTCGATCCTGCGCCTCTTCGCTGGCGTCCTTCAGCGCCGTCTGCTGGGCCTGCAGATCGCTGGTCATGCGGTTGAAGGCCTCGGACAGGGTCGCCACCTCGGCGGGCGCGCCATGACTGTCGACCCGCGCCGTGAAGTCGCCGACCGCCACCTGGCCCGCCGCCTTCACCAGACGCCCGATCGGCGCCGAGATGCTGCTGGCCGCCGACATGCCCAGCCAGACCGCCCCCACCAGCACCAGCAGCGCCGTCTCCAGATAGCTGAGGATGAAGGCCGACTGAATCCGCGCCCGGCTTTCCTGCGCCTCACGATAGGCGACGATGGATTGGCTGGACGCATTCATCCGCGCCACCAGCCCCTCCTGCAGGGGGCGCACCAGATAGAGATAGGCGTCGCCATAGGCAGGCAGGGCGATGATCGAGCGCACAGCGTCCGGGTGCTCCGTGACCTGCTGCGGCGGCTTGCCGCCCTCGGCTGCGGCTTCCAGCTCGGAGCGCGGCGGGGCCAGATAGGGCGGCGCCTTGGCGGACTCGCCGCGCGCCAGAACCTCGCCCTTGCTGTTGAGAATATAGACCGCCGGATAGCCGAAGATGTCGCCGATCTGCTGGAGCGCGTCGTTGAAGCGGATGCGGTTGTCGAACAGGCCGCGGGCGCCGGTCAGCTGGTCGGCGATGATCACCAGGTCGGAGTCCATGGTCCCCGACACGTCGTCGATATAGGCCCGCCCGACGATGGCGCCGTTTTCGACCGAGGCCTGGACGTTCTGGCTGAACCATTGATCGACCCCCCGCGTCACCAACATGCCGAAGACCAGGGCGATCAGCACCGACGGGATCACCGCCACCATCGAGAACAGCGTGACGAACCTGAGGTGCAGACGCGAGCCCGCCTCATTGGTGCTTCGGGCCAGGGCGAAGACACGTCTTCCGACCAGGAAGGCCAGACCGGATATCAGGAACAGGTTGCCGATCAGGACATACAGCACCAGTTGGCTGCCGATCGAACCTTCGCCGCCCGAAATCGCACTGGGCGCCACCGCCACCAGCCAGATGGTCGCTGCGGTGATGACGACGGCGATGACATAGGCCAGGCCGAACAGGGCCCGCGCACGTTCACCCTGCAACCGCCCCCAGAACGACTCATCGTCCGACACCAGGTCGGGCAAGGAGCTCACAGGGGGAGGCGTATCCGTCATGCCACAGCAGTTTCCCCCACCTGTGTCGCGCTTTCAACAACAGAGTTGCCGGATTTCAGCAAATTTCGCCGCCAAAGCTGAGCAATCTCCCGCTCAACAGCCTCTGGATCATCAAGGCGGCAAATTCTTGCCTTTGCCTCGCGACGGTGTTGCGGATCGGTCGGCCACGGCGCCTGCTCGATGTACCAGCCCAGGTGCTTGCGGAACATGCGAAGTCCCAGCGGCATCCCATAGAAGGCGACCGACGCCCGCAGATGCTCGATCACGATCTGCAACCGCTCATCCACGTCAGGTTCGGCCAGGGCGACGCCGTCGATCAGCGCCCGCTCCAGGTGGGCCGCCAGCCATGGGCGGCCATAGACCCCGCGTCCCAACATCAGGCCGTCCGCGCCAGAACGGTCCAGGGCTTCACGCGCCTCTTCCGCCGTAATGATGTCGCCGTTGACGATGACGGGGATTCCGACCGCCGACTTGACCGCGCCGACAGCGTCCCAATCCGCCCGACCCGTATAGAACTGCTTGCGCGTGCGACCGTGGACCGTCACCGCCTTGACGCCGATGTCCTGGGCGCGTCTGGCCAGTTCGGCGGCGTTCTTGCTGTCGTCATCCCAGCCCAGGCGCATCTTGACCGTCACCGGACGGCTGGTCGCCGCAACCGCCGCCGCCATGATCCGGCACGCCAGATCGGGGGTTCGCATCAGGGCCGAGCCTGCGGCCGATCCCGTGACCTCCTTGGCCGGACAGCCGAAGTTCAGGTCAATGATGTCGGCGCCCGCCTTTTCGGCCATCCGCGCCCCCTCGCCCATCTGATCCGGGTCACGTCCGACCAACTGGATGACCGTCAGCGGCAGACCTGCGCCGACAGCCGCCCGACGCACCACGTCAGGCCGTGCGCGCGCCAGCTCCTTGGCCGCCACCATCTCGGTCGCGACATAGGCGGCGCCCAGCTTCGAGGCCAGGACACGGAACGGCAGGTCTGTGATGCCGGTCATGGGCGCCATCAGCACCTGTCCGGGCACCGTCACCTCGCCGATTTGCAGGGTCTTCGCCATTTCCGCCTTTCGCCGCATTGGGACCGGGTTCGTCAAGCCTGACAGCGGCGGTTTGATGGTTTCGCTGAAAAGCGCTGACCTTTTCAGCATCGCGCATTAGTAAGGCCGCCATGAGGTTTTCAGGCATTATCGTTGCGGCTGGCTCTGGTTCGCGCGCGGGCGGCGACAAGCAGTGGCGCGCACTGGGCGGCAAGCCTGTCCTGCGCTGGTCGGTCGAGGCCCTACTGAACGCCGGCGCTGATGAGGTCGTGATCGTGGTCGCCCCCGGCGAAAACGCGCGCGCCGTCGATGTTCTGGCCGGATTGTCCAACTGGCGCAGCGTCACCGGCGGGGCTGCGCGCGCCGATTCTGTTCGTGCAGGCCTGACCGCCCTGACCTGCCCGGCCGACCAGCCGGTCCTGATCCACGACGCCGCGCGCCCCCTGTTGTCCCAGGCCGTCATAGAGCGCCTGGCGGCCGCTCTCGACGAAGCCGACGGCGCCCTGCCCGCCCTGCCCGTGGCCGACAGCCTGCGCCGTGGCGAAAACGGCCGGATGGCGGGCGTGGTCGAACGCGAGGGCCTGTGGCGCGCCCAGACGCCGCAAGCCTTCCGCCGACAGACCATCGAGGCCGCCTACGCCGCCTGGACCGGCGCAGATGCGCCAACCGACGAAGCGGTCGTCGTCGAACGCAACGGCGGACGCGTCGTCCTGATCGAGGGCGACCAGCGCCTGATGAAACTGACCTACCCTGAGGATTTCGCCATGGCCGAGGCCCTGCTGCCCCGTCAGACCCGCATCGGCTCCGGGTATGATGTTCACCGCTGGGGGCCCGGCGGCTCGGTCTGGCTCTGCGGCGTCGAAGTTGCGCATGACCAGACCCTGATCGGCCATTCCGATGCGGATGTGGGTCTGCACGCCCTGACCGACGCCCTGCTCGGCGCCATCGCCGAGGGCGACATCGGCGATCATTTCCCGCCCAGCGATCCGAAGTGGAAGGGCGCAGCGTCCGACCGCTTCCTGCAACACGCCGCCGAACTGGTGACGGCGCGCGGCGGCCGCATCATCAATGTCGACGTCACCCTGATCTGCGAACAGCCCAAGGTGAAGCCGCATCGTCAGGCCATGCGTGAGCGGATCGCCGCCATTCTGGCCCTGCCGCTCGACGCCGTCAGCGTCAAGGCGACCACGACAGAGGGCCTGGGCTTCACCGGACGCGGCGAAGGCATGGCGGCGCAGGCCGTCGCGACCGTCGACATGCCCGCCCCACAGGCGCTTTAACGCGCCGCCATCTTCCATTGCCGGAGCAATGAACCGAACAGATTGACGTAGTCGTCCGTCCACGGACGAACGTCTGTCCGCTCCAGCGTCCGCCAGCGCCCATCCGCGCGATAGGGGGCAAGTGCGGCTTCAGACTTGCCGATGATCAGCGCTTCGGTCGAGGCCTCGGACATGCCCGGCCCGTCCTTACGTTCGAAATAGATCTGATGCAGGTTCGGGACGTTCAGCGCCTGGGCCGCCGCCTCTGCGGGCAGAGTGATCTCAAGGTTCCGGTTCGACAGGTGCAGCACCACGACCCCGTCGGGTTTAAGCAGACGCAGATAGCCGTTGATCGCCTCGACCGTCAGCAGGTGCGTCGGCACGGCGTCAGACGTGAAGGCGTCGATCACCAGCAGGTCATAGGTTGCCGCAGGCTCCCGCTCCATCGTCAGACGCGCGTCGCCCAGAACTGTGCGGACGGGACCATCGGCGCAGCCATTGATGAAGCTGAACCACTTGGGATCCCGTGACAGGCGGTCCACCATGGGGTCGATTTCGAAGAAGGTCAGCTGGTCCTCGGCCCGCTTATAGGCGGCCATGGCGCCCGATCCCTGCCCCACAACGCCGATCACGGCGCCGTCGGGATGGCGTTCCTGGGTCTTGAGCGCCGACTGCCCCAGAGGCGTGCTTTTGGCGTAGTAGAGGGTGGGCGCGCACCGATGCGAAGCCTCCATCGACTGGGCGCCATGCAGGGTCGTGCCGTGCATCAGCACATGGATCCGTCCGCCCAGAGCCTGATCCTGCGTCGTCGCCACGCGCATCACGCCAAAGAAGCTGCGCTCCGTCAGATCCCAGTCATAGCCGCGCGCGATATGCAGCCCCGACCAGACCATGGTCGCCAGCGCAATGGCGAACAGCAGCGCCCGATCCCGCACAAGAAACGCGATGACGGCAGCGATGCCCAGAATGCCCTGCGCAATCCGGGGCGTCTCGCCCGCGGGGACCATGGCCCTGAAATCGGGATTGTAGCGCATGATCTCCAGCAAGACCGGCGGCGCCAGTGCGATGGCCAGCGCGCCGAGAAAACAGATGATCTGCCACGGCTTGAAGGCGTCGCGTCCCCACGGGCGCAACAGGACCGCTGCGACCAGGACGATCGGATACTCCCAGACCATGTTGAAGATGACGGGCGCGATCAGGGCGTTGAACACGCCCCCGACGACGCCGCCGAACGACAGCAGCAGATAGAATTCGGTCAGGCGATCGGGGGCTGGCCGTCGCGCCGCCAGACGCTGGTGGCACATCAGGGCTGTGAAGAAAAAGGCGGCCAGATTGACGAAGAACACCAGCGCCCACTCGCCAGTGCGAAACGCGATCATCGCCGCGCACAGGGCCGCCGCCGCCCCGTGGAACGCCAGACCTATGTGCGGCGGGATGAATGGCCGCGACTGAAAAGCGATGACAAAGGTCAGCAGATAAAGCGCCAACGGGATGACCCAAAGGAAGGGCGCCGAGGCCACATCGGTCGACAGGTGCGCGGTCACGCCCAGCATCAGGCTGGACGGCGCCGCCGCCAGCAGGACCAGCATACCCTTCTCCCGCCATGAGATCGGCGGGCTGACGGCCAACCTGGCGGGTTCGGGCGCCGCCTCCGCACGCCGCCGCCACACCACCAGCGACAAGCCGATCACCATCAGCAGGAACAGGGCGTAGCCGCCGCTCCACCCCCAGCGCTGCCCCGACAGGCTGGCCAGCGGCTCGATCAGCACCGGATAGGCCAGCAAGGCCAGGAAGCTGCCCAGGTTCGATGCGGCATAGAGAACATAGGGGTTCTTGCCGTCGGCATGACCCGCCCGCACCCGCGCATACCAGGCCTGCAACAGGGGCGCGGTCGCCGACAGAATGGCGAAAGGCGCTCCGATCGACAGGGTCAGCGTGCCCAGCAGCCAGGCTACAGGCGCCGCCGGGTCAGGATCGCCCAACAGGCCGTTGATCTTCAGCGGCAGGAACAGGGCCGCCAGCAACAGCAGGCCCACATGCACCATGACCTGGGTTCGGATCGACCCGATCCGCTGCAGCAGGTGGGCATAGCCATATCCCGCCAGCAATGCGGTCTGGAAGAAGACCATCGACGCATTCCACACCGACGGCGAACCGCCCAGCGTCGGCAGCACCAGCTTGGTCACCATCGGCTGAACCACGAAGACCAGACAGGCCGAGGTGAAGATGGCGACGGCGAACAGGATCGGTGTCGACCGATCCCGTTTCATTTCCGAGACTGGCGTTGGAGCGTCCGCGAAATCGGTCATGCCTCTGGTTAGAACCCGGTTCGGCGATTATGAAAAGCACATGTTCCCCGATGACATTCAGCAACTGGCGCAACAGATTGTCGCGGCGTCCACCGCGCGAGGGTTGATGCTGACCACAGCCGAGAGCTGTACGGGCGGTCTGGTCGCCTCGGCCCTCACCGCCGTTCCCGGCTCCTCTTCTGCGCTCGACCGGGGCTTCGTCACCTACAGCAACGAGGCCAAGAGCCAGATGCTGGACGTCCGCCAGACCACGCTGATGGCCCACGGCGCTGTGTCGGAAGAAACCGCGCGAGCCATGGCCGAAGGCGCCGTCTCCAACTCCCGCGCAGAAATCAGCGTCTCGGTCACCGGCATCGCGGGGCCCGGCGGCGGTTCGGACGACAAGCCGGTCGGGCTGGTTCATTTCGCGTCTCAGGGGCCAAAGGGCCTGACGCACGTCCAGAAACGGTTCGGCGACATTGGTCGTGACGCCATTCGCATGGCCAGCGTCCGCACCGCCCTGTCGATGCTGGCGGATCAACTGGGGTGAGCCAACCCATCATCGTCGACGCGCGCGGTCACCGCTGCCCGACGCCCAGCCTGAAACTGCAGAAGGCTATGGCCGACGCTGCGCCGGGCGTGCGTTTCGTCCTGCTGGCGACCGACGCAATGGCGCGCATCGATGTGCCGTTCATGATGAGCCAGAAGAACGGACGCCTTGTCGAAATCCAGGACATCGACGGCGTCCTGCACCTCACCGTCGAGAGCGGACCCGCGACGCCCGACGCTCGGACAGATTGACGACCTCTGCGGGCGCTTCTTCGGGCACGCGCCGGGCCTTGTCGGCGATCTCCATCTCGGTGGCGAATGCGCCGCCATAGAAGATGGCGTTCACGTTCCACGACAGCCAGATCAGCAGGACCACCACGGCGCCCACCGATCCATAGGTGGCGCCCAGCGGCGCGATCTGCTCGACATAGATGGCGCACAGCCATGACGACACGACCGACATGCAGGTTGCGACCACGCCGCCCGTGATGGCCGGAACCCAGGCCACCGGCGTCGTATGGCTCATGGCATAGCGATAAAGCATGGTCAGCCCGATCACGAGGCCGATGGCCGGCAAGGCCGAATCGAACGGCATGAACCGCCCCTGTTCGGCGACCGCGCCCGTTGCATTTGCGGCATGGGCCATGATCCGAACCGTCACGACGGCGCCCGACACCACGGTGAACAGCGCAAAGGCGAAGACGGCGACGAAAAACGCCAGCAGGTTGAACTTGAAGAACCCATGCGGCTCTGTCTCGTCGTGGATCAGGTTCAGCCCGGCCAGCAGAGCCTTGAAACCCCGGTGCGCCGCATAGGCGCCGACGAACAGGGCGAACGCGCTTTGGGCCGACACCGTCCGCGCCGAGGCGTTGCTCAGCCGCGTGATCTCGCTCTGGAAAATGTTCTGCGCAGCGCTGGGCAACAGGTCGGACAGAGCCGTCGCCTGGGCGCTGACTTCATTGATCGACAGGCCCAGCTTGTAGAAACCGATCAGGATGGCGATGGCCGGAAACACAGCCAGCAGCGCAAAAAACGACACCCCGCCCGTGTAGAGCATCACGTCCCGGCCCCAGCTGCGCGTGAAGGCCCGGACCGCAAGGCCGCCCCAGAATCTGGGCGCCTTCAGCACCGAACGGGTCAGATTGTCACTCAAGCCGGTCCCCACAACCGTTACGCCAAGCGGCGGAACCTAGCGGATTCCCGCGCTCAAGGAAGTCGCAACCGCGTGAATGTTCTCGTATTGGGACGTTCGTCCACGACATAACTTCCTTAAGCATAGCATCCCTATGGTCCGCGCGCGGTCCAGGCGGTATGGGCGCGTTGGGACGGGGGCGTCCCCTGGAGACGATCTGCTTGGCTTTCGACGCGCGTGTATTGATCCTGGCGGCCGATGACGGTCGGATCGGGCCGCTGGCCGAGGGACTGGATGCGCTGGGCTGGCGCACGGTGACCGCTCGCGATCTGGCTTCCGCCGCCGCCACGCTGCAGGACTTCCCCCTGGAAGCGGCCATCATCGACATCGCTTCTTTTGCGCCTGACGCGGCCCTGCGCCTGCGCGCCGCCGCCGAACCGCGCCGCCTTCCGGTTCTGGTCGTCGGTGCAAGACCTGACACCATCGAAGGCGCTGATCTGGTCATGTCCGCGCCGCCGCACCCGGCTCAGGCCGCCCTGCGGCTGGAGCAGCTGGTCCGCGCCTCCATCGCCGAAGAGGAATATCACCTCCGCACCACGACCTTCTCCCTGCGCGGCGTCGATCTGACCGCCCGCCCGGAGGACGAGGCCCCCTTGCGCATCCTGGCGGCCGGGTCGGCGGACCGGCGCTTCCTGGCCCTGTCCAATCTTCTGACCGCCCAGGGGGTCGAGGTGATCGCTGCGCCGACGCCTTACACCGCCTTCGACTATCTGCACGAAAGTCCGTTCGACGCCGCCGTCCTGTGGGGGGCGGAGGATCACGCCCCCGCCCTGTCCATCGCCTCGGGCATGAAGCGGAACACCCGCCTCTATCACATCCCGCTGATGCTCTATCTGCGCGGTCAGACCGAGATGGGTCTGTCGGAGCTGTTCAATCGCGGGTTCGCCGATGTCGCAGCCGCCGACACGCCCGAGGATGAAACGGCCGAGCGTCTTCTGGCGTTGGCGGCGGCCCACCGTCGCCACCTGTCGATCCGCCGGGCGCTGGATTCGGTGCGCAGCCTGGATGTGATGGACCCCACGACAGGCCTGTTCACCCCTGAGCTGTTCGCCGCCCACCTGGGCCGCATCGCCGAAGGCGCCCGCGCGCGCCGTCGTCCCCTGTCGGTCTGCGTCCTGCGTGTTCGAGAAACCGAGGCCGTCGCCTGGGCGCGCCAGGGCAGCTGGCTGGATCGGGCCATGCCCCAGATCGGGGCGATGGTGTCGCGTCTGGTCCGCATCGAGGACACGCCCGCGCGTCTGGCCAAGGAAGTGTTCGCCCTGGCTCTGCCCGCCACCCATGCCGCCCAGGCCCGGCTGGCCGCTGAACGCATCGCCGCCGTCATCGGCTGCACCGCCTTTGACGCAGGCGCCGACCGCTCGCCCTTCGTGGCCGAGTTCGATGTAGGCGTCGCTGAAATGCGCGAAGGCGAAGCCCCCGGCGCCCTGCTGGAACGCGCGTCCGCCGACCTGTTCGAACAGACGCGCTAGATCCACCCGCAGGCGGGGCGCTTACGCCCCCGCCACCCGCGCCAGGTCCGCCGTAATCCGTTCCGCCACCTTCAGCCGGTCCTCTGCCGTCGGCCAGTCGCCTGACACCACGATCTTCTGATCCGGCCTGATCTTCCAGAACGCCTGGTTCTTCTGGATCAGCCCCACCAGCCCGACGGGGTTGGGGAAACTGTTGTCACGCAGGGTCAGCACGGCGCCGCGCGGGCCGATGTCGATTTTCTCGATGCAGGCCTTGCGGCAGTTCGCCTTGATGCCGACGATCTTCAGCAGTTGCTGCGCCTCGTCCGGCAGCGGGCCGAACCTGTCGATCAGTTCAGCAGCCAGGGCTTCGCGATCCTCGGCCTGCTCGGCGTCGGACAGGCGTCGATAAAGGCTTAGACGCACGTTCAGGTCTGGGACGTAGTTCTCTGGAATCAAGACAGAAGCGCCGACGTTGATCGACGGCGACCAGCCGCGATCCACCGCTCCCGGCTCGCCGTTTTCGCGCAGTTCGGCGACTGCGTCCTCCAGCATCTGCTGATACAGTTCAACGCCGACCTCGCGGATGTGGCCCGACTGTTCATCGCCCAACAGATTGCCGCCGCCGCGCTGATCCAGATCGTGGCTGGCCAGTTGGAACCCTGCCCCCAGATTATCCAGCGACTGCAGCACCTGCAGCCGCCGCTCGGCCGACAGGGTCATCGGCTTGACCGCATCGGTGGTCAGATAGGCGAAGGCGCGCGCCTTGGAACGCCCGACCCGTCCGCGGATCTGATAAAGCTGCGCCAGACCGAACATGTCGGCGCGGTGCACCACCAGCGTGTTGGCCGTGGGAATATCCAGCCCGCTCTCCACGATGGTGGTCGAAACCAGCACGTCATATTCGCCGTCGTAGAAGGCGCTCATGACCTCCTCCAACTGGGTGGCGCTCATCTGGCCGTGGCCCACGACGAACTTCACCTCCGGCACCTGCTCGCGCAGGAACTTCTCGATGTCCGGCAGGTCCTTCAGGCGCGGCGCGACATAATAGGCCTGGCCGCCGCGATATTTCTCGCGCAGCAGGGCCTCGCGCACCAGCACAGGGTCCCACGGCGTGACGTAGGTCCGCACCGCCAGACGGTCGACCGGCGGCGTGGCGATGATCGACATCTCGCGGATGCCCGACAGCGCCATCTGCAGCGTGCGCGGGATCGGCGTCGCGGTCAGGGTCAGCAGGTGCACGTCGGCGCGCAGGGTCTTCAGCTTCTCCTTGTGCTTGACGCCGAAGTGCTGCTCCTCATCCACGATCACCAGGCCCAGATCACGGAACCCGACCTGTTCCGACAGCACCGCATGGGTGCCGACGACGATCTCGACCGAGCCGTCCTTCAGGCCCTGCCGCGTCTCCGCCGCCTCCTTCGACCCCACCATCCGCGACAGCTGCCGCACCTTCACCGGCCAGCCGGCGAAGCGTTCGGTGAAGGTCTTGAAGTGCTGGCGCGCCAGCAGGGTCGTCGGCGCGACAATGGCCACCTGCTGGCCCGTCATGGCCACGACGAAGGCCGCCCGCAGCGCCACCTCGGTCTTGCCGAAGCCGACATCGCCGCAGATCAGGCGATCCATCGGCGTGCCCTTGCCCAGGTCTTCCAGCACATCGCCGATGGCGTTCAACTGGTCGTCCGTCTCCTCGTACGGGAAGCGGGCACAGAACTCGGCGAACAGGCCGGATGGCGGAACCACGGCTTCGGTTTCGCGCAGCGCACGCTTGGCCGCCAGCGCGATAAGCCCCTCGGCCATCGCCCGCAGGCGTTCCTTGGCCTTGGCCTTGCGCGCCTGCCAGCCAGCGCCGCCCAGCCGGTCCAGCTGCGCGCCTTCCGAGTCCGAGCCGTATCGGGTCAGAAGATCAATGTTTTCAACTGGCAGATAGAGCTTACTCTCACCGGCGTACAAAAGCTCGAGGCAGTCGTGCGGCGCCTGCTGGATGTCCAGCGTCTTCAGCCCCTCATAGCGCCCGATGCCGTGATCCAGGTGCACGACCAGATCGCCGGTCGTCAGGGCCGAGGCTTCGGCCAGGAAGTTCGACGCCCGCCGCTTCTTCCTGGGCCGCGCCAGACGGTCGCCCAGGATGTCCGTCTCACAGATCACCGCCACGTCGTCGGTGACGAACCCATGCTCCACCGGCAGCACGCCGCGCAGATAGATGTCCTTGGGCGCGTTCTGGACGTCGTCCCAGTCGCGCACGGCGACGATGTGATCCAGCCCGTGGTCCGCAAGCATGGTCGCCAGACGGTCGGACGAGCCCTCTGTCCACGACGCGAACAGAACCCGCTTGCCCTCGCTTTTCAGCGTCTGGGCGTGGGCGGCGACGGCCTCGAACAGATTGACGCTGTCCTGGGCCCGCTCCGCGCCGAACGTGCGACCCAGCCGTCCGCCTGCATCCTCTCCACCGCTGGAGAAGGGCGTGAAGCGCCGTACAGCACGACCGGCCAGGGCCTGGTTCCAGTCGCCTTCGTCCAGATACAGCCGTTTTGGCGGCAGGGCGCGATTGGCGCTGGCCCCGCCCTTGGTCTTGGCGGCCTCTGCCCGCGCCTCATAGGCGTCAGCGACCAGATCCCACCGCTCGCTGCGCGCCGTCTCGACCTGATTGTCCAGGAAGACCTGCGCCTGATCCGGCAGATAGTCGAACAGGGTGTCCAGCCCGTCGTAGAACAGCGGCAGCCACTGCTCCATGCCCTGACGCCGCGCCCCTTCGCTGATTGTCGCGTACAGCGGATCGTCGCCTGGCGCCCCGAACAGGTTCAGGTAGCCCGTGCGGAACCGCGAGATGGCTTCCTTGTCCAGGAGGGCCTCGGACACAGGCGCCAGGGCGACCGCCTTCATCTGTCCGGTCGAACGCTGGGTTTCAGGATCAAAGGTGCGGATCGATTCCAGCTCGGAGCCGAACATGTCCAGACGCACCGGCTCGGCGAAGCCGGGCGGGAAGACATCCACCACCCCGCCGCGCACCGCGAATTCGCCGCGCTCGGATACGGTCGAGGCGCGGACATAGCCATTGGCGGCGAAGTACCGCTCCAGCGCCTGGATATCCAGATCACGCCCGACCTTGGCGTCGAAACCCGCCAGCGTCGTCACTGACCGGGGCGGCGTGCGCTGCATGGCCGCCGACACCGTGGTGACCACCAGAACCGGCGCATCGTCTGGCTTGCGCTGGGCCAGCCGCGTCAGGGTCGCCATGCGTTGGGCGGCGATCCCGGCGGTCGGGCTGAGCCGGTCGTAAGGCAGGCAATCCCATGCCGGATATTCCAGCACTTCAATATCTTGCGTGAAGAACTGAAACGCCTGAACGAATGACCCGGACCGCTGATAATCGCGTGCGACGAACAGGCCGACGCCACCCAACGTCTTGACCCGTTCGGCGACGATCAGGGCGTCCAGACCTTCCGGCGCGCCGCCCAGCTCCGCGTCGGTCCGATGCACCTGCGCATCCATCAGCCGATCCCCTTGCTGACCTCGGCGGCCACATGCGCGCGCATGAAGGCCCGCAGCCTGGCCATCACCGGCGTCTCGAACTCGGGCGGCGTCGGATCACGTTCGATGATCCAGCCGTAAAGCCACTGATCCTCTTCATTGATCAGCCGCTCATACTCGTCCAGTTCGGCGTCGCTGAGGGTCGGCGCCACCTGATCCGAGAACGGGCCCAGCACCATATCGGCCTCACGGAAGCCCCGCCGCCACGAGCGGAACTGGATGCGGCCCAGCCGCTGCCGGCGTTCGGGGGTCATTTCGTCGCCACTTTCGCTTGGGGGACGCGCGTCGATTTCGGCCACAAGAATCCTTGCCCGGTCCAGACTTTCAAACAGGTTGGGTCAAATAGCGTCCCCGGAGCCACTTCGCCACCCGTGATGGTCACGCTATGTTCACGGCGATGCGTCCGCAGATTCTCTTTCCCCTGTTCGCCGAGGTCTCCACCCTGAAGGGCGTGGGTCCTCGCGTCCTGCCGCTGGTGCAAAAGGTCGCGGGGCCCTTGGTGCGTGACCTTGCCTTCCTGAGCCCCTCTGGCGTCATCGTGCGCCGTGCGATGCAGGCCGCGACCGCCGTCGATGGCGAGGTCGGCGTCTTCGAAGTGACCATCGACCGGATGTTCGTTCCCAGCCGCCCGGGCGCCCCCCTGAAGGTGCGGGCCAGTGACCCGACCGGCTTCGTCCACATGGTCTGGTTCGGCGGCTCGGCCCAGCATGTCGACCGCCTTTTGCCGCGCGGCGAGACACGTCTGGTCTCGGGCAAGGTCGAACGCTTCAACGGCGAGGTCCAGATCGTCCACCCCGACATCGTAACGGTGGACAAGGCGACGGACATCCCATCGTCAGAGCCGGTCTATCCCGCGACACAGGGCCTGACCTCCCGCCAGCTGCGCAAACTGGTTCAGACCGCCCTGCCCGCCGCCCCCGACCTGCCGGAATGGCAGGACGCCGCCTGGCTGAAGAAGCAGAACTGGCTGGGCTGGCGCGTCGCGCTTGACGCCCTTCATGCGCCGACTGGCGAACTGGACCTGACGCCCGACGCGCCGGTGCGCCAACGTCTGGCCTATGACGAGTTTCTGGCTCACCAACTGGCCCTGGCCCGCCGCCGTCGTGCGCGTGCAATCAAACTGGCCCCGGTCATCGCACCGGGCGCAGCGTCCGAGTATCTGCTTCAGGCCCTGCCCTTCCAGCTGACCAATGCACAGGCCCAGGCGGTCGCGGAAATCCGCCGCGATCTGGCGTCCGGCCAGCAGATGGGGCGGCTGCTGCAGGGCGACGTCGGCTCGGGCAAGACGGCCGTCGCCGCGCTCGCCCTGGTCGACGCGGCCTCCAGCGGTTTCCAGTCCGCCCTGATGGCCCCGACCGAAATCCTCGCGCGCCAGCACTATGAAAAACTCGGCCCGATGCTGGCGGCGGCTGGCGTCACCGCCGTGCTGCTGACCGGGCGCGACACCAATGGCCAAAGGCGCGAGAAGCTGGCGGCCCTGGTCTCGGGTCAGGCCCAGATCGCCATCGGCACCCACGCCCTGTTCCAGGACGCCGTTCGTTTCGACCGGCTGGCCCTGGCCGTCATCGACGAACAGCACCGTTTCGGCGTCAACGAACGCCAGCGGCTTCAGGCCAAGGGCGACCCCCGCATCGGCGCCGTCCACCTGCTGACCATGTCGGCGACCCCCATCCCGCGCACGCTGGAGCTGACCCAGTACGGCGAACTGGAGGTCAGCCGCCTGACCGAGAAACCGCCCGGCCGCACGCCCGTCACGACCGCTGTCCTGCCGCTTGCCCGCATCGGCGAAGTCGCCGCCCGGCTGAAGACCGCCGTCGAAAGCGGCGCCCAGGCCTATTGGATCTGCCCGCTGGTCGAAGAATCCGAAGCCATCGACCTGGCCGCCGCCGTGGACCGCGCCGATGACCTGCGTCGTCTGCTGAATGTCGAGGTGGGACTGGCCCACGGCCAGATGCCCGGCGCCGAGCGCGAGGCCGTCATGGCCGAATTTGCGGACGGGCGGATTCCCGTGCTGGTCGCCACAACCGTCGTGGAGGTGGGCGTGGACGTGCCCAACGCCTCGATCATGGTCATCGAACACGCCGACCGCTTCGGCCTGGCCCAGTTGCACCAACTCCGGGGTCGCGTGGGCCGGGGCGCCAAGGCCAGTTCCTGCATCCTGCTGTACGGCGGTCAGGACGGCGCGCTCGGGGAAACGGCCAAGGAACGTCTGGAGACCCTTCGCCGCACCGAGGACGGCTTCGAGATCGCCGAGGAAGACTTCCGCCTGCGGGGTGGCGGCGATCCTCTGGGCCTGAAACAGAGCGGTTTCCCCGCCTATCGTTTCGCCGATCCGATCCGGCATCGCAACCTGATGCTGGCGGCCGCCGACGACGCCCGCCTGATCATGAACCGCGACCCGGACCTGACCTCAGAGCGCGGCCAGGCCGTTCAGGTGCTGGAGGAGTTGTTCGACTGGAAGGCACACAAGGCAGGAGCAGACTGAGGCCCTAAGCCTTCGTGCGGGCCTGCAAGCGGGCCGCCAGGCTGGAGGTGTCCCAGCGGGCGCCGCCCATGGCCTGAACCTCGGCGTAGAACTGATCGACCAGCGCGGTCTGGCTGAGGATGGCGCCGTTCGTGCGGGCTTCGTCCAGCACCAGACCCAGATCCTTGCGCATCCAGTCGACGGCGAAGCCGAACTCGAACTCGCCCTTCACCGCGGTCTTCCAGCGATTGTCCATCTGCCAGCTTTGCGCCGCGCCCTTGGACACGGCCTCATAGACGGCGTCGGTGTCCAAGCCCGCGACCTGGGCGAAATGCACCGCCTCAGCCAAACCCTGCACCACGCCGGCGATTGCGATCTGGTTGACCATCTTGGTCAGTTGGCCGGAGCCCGCCGGTCCCATGTGCTTGATCGCCTTGGAATAGGTGTTCAGCGCCGGTTCCGCCTTGGCCAGAGCGTCTGCATCGCCGCCTGCCATGACGCTGAGCTGGCCGTTCTCGGCTCCCGCCTGACCGCCTGACACCGGGGCGTCGATGAACCAGCGTCCCTGCGCCTGGGCCATTTCCGCCATTTCGCGCGCCACCTTGGCCGAGGTCGTGGTGTGGTCGACGATGACGGCGCCCTCAGCCAGATGCGGCAGGGCCTCGGTCACGACAGCGCGCACGTCGTCGTCATTGCCGACGCACAGGATGAACAGTTCGACGCCCTGGGCCGCCTGGGCCACCGTTGGTGCGAACCGCGCGCCCGTCGCCGTCGCCCAGCCCTGGGCCTTGGCCGTCGTGCGGTTGAAGCCGGTCACATCGTGCCCCGCATTGACCAGATGTCGCGCCATCGGTGCGCCCATGACGCCCAGGCCGGCGAATGCGATCTTCATGACAGGCTCCTTTGTCCTGGCGTCGGACTAGGCCGCGTCGTCGCAGGGTTCAAGCGACAGATGAAGTGCAACGCGCGGTTAACCTTGGGCGGGTCAGAATGGGACACCAGCCGTCGAGATGCTCAGCCATGCCCGCGAGTGATCGCCCGATCCTCATCAAAAAGGTCAAGAAGGTCTCCGGCGGAGGCCACCACGGCGGCGCGTGGAAGGTGGCCTATGCCGACTTCGTCACCGCCATGATGGCCTTCTTCCTCTTGATGTGGCTGATCAATGCGACCGACCCGGAGCAGAAGCGCGGCATCGCCGAGTATTTCGCCCCCGCCAACGTCTCCACGGCCACGTCCGGGTCTGGCGGGATATTGGGCGGCACGGCGCTGGGCGACGACGGGTCCAAGAGTTCCGGCTCAATGTCCGTAATCGAGCAGTTGGCGCTTGAAGCGCCCGCCGATGCGACCAGCCCCGGCGCCAGCGCCAATCTGTCCTCCGCCAGCGACGCCGCGCTGCAGGCAGAGATCGAACGTCGTGAAGCCGCCCAGTTCGCCAGCGCCGCCGAATCGCTGCGGCAGGCCATGCAGTCGATGCCGGAACTGGCCGAACTGTCGAAACAGCTGATCGTCGACCAGACGCCCGAGGGGCTGCGCATTCAGTTGGTCGATCAGGAAGGCCGCTCGATGTTCGACAATAACTCGGGGCGGCCTAACGCCCGCGCCCAGGTGCTGCTGCGCGCCATCGCCAAGGTCATCAACCAACTGCCCAACCGCATTTCGATCACCGGCCACACCAGCGCCGCCGCCGGATCGAACCGGGCCAGCGCGCCGGGCGACTGGGCCCTGTCCTCGGAACGGGCCAACGGATCGCGTCTGGTGCTGCAGAACGCCGGGGTCGACCCGGATCGCATCTATTCGGTGTCGGGCAAGGCGGGGTCCGATCCCCTTTATCCCGACGACCCGTCGCTGGCCGGCAACCGCCGCATCGCCATCGTCCTGCTGCGCGAAGCGCCGGTCCTGCCGATGGACACCTCGCTGTGATCCGGTTCGGCTGCAACGCGAAGCCGCTTGCAGCCCGGCGCCGAATGGCGGAAAATTGTCTCCACGCGACGGACCTGTCGCAATATTGGCAAGATCGGATGCGGACCTAAGGCCGTGACGCAGCACGTACCGACAAGACAGCTCCGGTTCTACATGACCTCGGTCGCGCCCTGCCCCTATCTGCCGGGCAAGACGGAACGGAAGGTCTTCGCCAACCTGCCTTTCACCGACGGCGCCCACGTCAATGACGAACTGACCATCGCCGGGTTTCGCCGCAGCCAGAACATCGCCTATCGCCCCGCGTGCGAGGCCTGCGACGCCTGTGTGTCGGTGCGGCTGCCCGTAGCCGATTTCACCTTCAGTCGGTCCCAGCGCCGGATTCTGGCGCGCAACAGCGACCTGTCGCGCAGTCTGGTCGAGGCCGAGGCCACGACCGAGCAGTTCCAGCTTCTGCGCCGCTATCTGACCACGCGCCACCCGACCGGCGGCATGAGCGACATGGGCTGGCTGGACTATGTGGCCATGGTCGAGGACACGGCCGTCCGCACCCATCTGATCGAGTATCGCCTGCCCTCGACCGACGCCGGGCCGGGCGATCTGGTCGCGGTGACCCTGACCGACTTGCTGAACGACGGCCTGTCGATGGTTTACAGCTTCTATGATCCGACCATGCTGAAACGCAGCCTGGGCCGGTTCGCCATTCTGGATCACGTTCGACAGGCTGAGATCGTCGGCCTGCCGTTCGTCTATCTGGGCTATTGGGTCCAGGGCTCCGAGAAGATGGACTACAAGGCCGACTTCCGCCCGATGGAGGCGCTCAGGCACCAGGGCTGGGAGCGCCTGCCTTAGATCACGACATGCGGACCAAAGCCGTCATTCCGGGGCGTCCGAAGGACGAGCCCGGAACCCAGGAGGCTCGCATTAGGCGTCGAATGCGCCCAGCGGCGTGTCCGTGGCTCCGGGTTCCGGGTTCTTTGCTACGCTCAGCCCCGGAATGACGATCTGAAAGGCGAAACGACAGAATATAGGTTTGACCTAAAGAATATAGGTTTGACCTAAAGAATGATCACGTCGTCGGCACCGAGGTGCTGGCGCGCGGCGGCGTCACCGGCACGGATGAGACCGCGCCCCACGGCCCCTCGTCCCGACCGCCTGCGAACTTGATCAGCGCCTCGATCCGCTTTTCGATGGGCGGGTGCGTGGCGAACAGGCCCGAGAACTCCGACTTGTTGGCCGTGTTGTCCAGGAACATGCCGCGCAGTTCGTCCGGCGCCTCAAGCTTGGACTGACCCGACACCTTGCGCAGGGCCGAGATCATGGCGTCCGGGTTCTTGGTCAGTTCGACCGCGCCCGCATCAGCCACATATTCACGCGTCCGCGACAGGGTCATGCGGATGACCGCCGCCAGGCCAAAGCCGATCGCGCCGACCGCCAGGCCGATCAGGATCAGCGGCATGGCGTTCTTGTTGTCGCGGTCGCGCCCGCTGCGCATGTAGAACAGGCCCCGGAAGATCAGTTCCGCGATGACGCTGATGATGCCCGCGAAGATCGAGGCGATCACCATGGTCCGCACGTCCTTGTTGATGACGTGGGTCAGTTCGTGAGCAAGGACGCATTCCAGTTCGTCGCGGTTAAGCGTCTGCATCAGACCACGCGTGACCGTAACGCTGTAGTTTCCCTCATGCAGGCCGGACGCATAGGCGTTCAGCGCCGGGCTTTCGATGATGCGCAGCGTCGGCGTCTTCATGCCGCGCGAGATCGCCAGATTCTCCAGCAGATTATAAAGTTCCGGCTCGACGCGGCGTTCGACCGGGCGGGCGCCGGTCATGGCGTCGATCATCATCTGGTTGCCGAAATAGGCGATGACGAACCAGATGGCGGCGGCGATGGCGGCGAAGGGAACGGTCCAGCCCAGCATGGACGCCGCCAGCGCCAGATCCTGGCCCAAACTGCCGCCGGAATTCGGCAATATGCCGAAGCCCATCATCAGCACCTGGACGGCGAACAGGATGCCGACCAGCAGAACCGGGAACCCGGCCAGCAGGATCACTGACCGAGTGTTGTTCTGCCAGATGTGGGTCTGCAGGCCGACGGCCTGACCGAAGACAGCCATTGACGCTTAGAACTTCACCGTCGGCGGGGCGGCGTTCAGGGCCGCGCGTTCGCCATCGCCCACGTCGAAGAAGGGCTTGTCCGAACCGAAGCCGAACAGACCGGCGAACAGGACGGTCGGGAACTGACGGCGCACGGCGTTGAACTCGCCGACCGCATTGTTGAAGAAGCGGCGGGCGGCGGCCAGCTTGTTCTCGATGTCCGACAGGTCCATCTGCAACTGCTGGAAGTTGGTGTTGGCCTTCAGGTCCGGATAGGCTTCGGACACGGCGAACAGGCGGCCAAGCGCGCCCGTCAGCATGTTCTCGGCCTGAACCTTGTCGTCCACGGTGCGGGCGCCAGCGGCGGCGGCGCGGGCCTGGGTCACGGCGTCCAGCGTGCCGCGCTCATGCGTGGCGTAGCCCTTCACCGTCTCGACCAGATTGGGGATCAGGTCCTGACGCTGCTTCAGCTGCACGTCGATGTCGGCGAACGACTGGTTGGCCGACTGGTCCAGCTTCACCAGGCGGTTGTAAGCGCCGACAACGGCGAACAGCACGACAGCGACGACAACGCCGATGATGATCAAGGTGATCATTGGGTCTCCCTCCAGGATTCAATGCGGAATATGGAGAGCGTCGCCCCCCCTTCCTAGTGAAAATCGTGACAGGTCAGCTGCGACAAATCATGCGCGGAACTTGCGCATGCCGCGCGGCCCCTGGCGTCCGGCCCCGGCGCGCTTGCCCAGCCAGTCCTTCCAGTCGGGCCAGTTGCGGCGACGCCCGCCGCCATCCGCCCATTCCGGCCCCGCTTCGGCGTTGAACACCGCGACGTCGGCCAGACCGCCCTGCTTGAAGTTCTGCAGTTTGACGCCCTTGCCGCGCCCCATTTCGGGCAGTTCGGCCAGGGGGAAGATCAGCGTCTTGATGTTCTCGCCGATGGTGGCGATGTGATCGCCATTCACCCGCAGCATGGCCAGAAGCTCGCCGTTCAGCACCTGTTTGCCGCCGCGCTTCTGGGCCAGGGTGTCGTCTTCCGGCGCGATGAAGCCGTAACCGGCCTTTGACGCGATCAGAAGCTTGCCGCCCGGCTGGTGCGCCAGCAGATTGATGATCTGGGCGTTCTCATCCAGGTCGATCATCAGACGCAAGGGTTCGCCGTGCCCGCGCCCGGACGCCAGCTTGTCCGCACCGATGGTGAAGATGCGTCCGTCCGACGCCCCGACCAGCAGTTTGTCGGTCGTATAGGCCGGGACCAGATAGGCCAGTTGGTCGCCTTCCTTGAACTTGAGCTCCGACGGGTCCTCGACCTTGCCCTTGGCGGCGCGGATCCAGCCGCGTTCCGACAGGATGACGGTGATCGCTTCGCGCGGAATGAAGGCCTCGGGCGCAACAAAGGCTGATGCATCCACGGCGTCGGCGATGGTGGTGCGGCGCGGCGAAATCAGGGCCTTGCGAACGGCCTCCAATTCCTTGGAGATCGCCTTCCATTGCTTGCCTTCCGACGACGTCAGCGCCTTCAGGTTGGCAAGTTCTTCCGACAGCTCCTTGAATTCCTTCTCGATCGTCATCTCTTCCAGACGCGCCAACTGGCGCAGTCGGGTGTCGAGGATGAAGTCGGCTTGAACTTCGGTCAGGCCGAAACGCGCGATCAGGACGGCCTTGGGCTGTTCCTCCTCGCGGACGATGCGGATGACCTCGTCCAGATTCAGGAAGACGATCCGCAGCCCTTCCAACAGGTGCAGCCGTTTCTCGACCCGCGCGATCCGCCATTCCGACCGGCGGTTCAGCACCTCGCGACGGTGATCCAGGAAGGCCCGCAGGCAGTCCTTCAGGCCCATGACGCGCGGCGTGCCGCTGGCGTCCAGCACGTTCATGTTGATCGGGAAGCGGACCTCCAGATCAGACAGTTTGAACAGGCTTTCCATCAGCATCTCAGGCTCGATGGTCCGGTTCTTGGGCTCCAGGATCAGGCGGATATCCTCCGCCGACTCGTCGCGCACATCGCCCAGCAGCGGCGCCTTCTTGTTCTCGATCAGGTCCGCCAGCGCCTCGATCAGGCGCGACTTCTGCACCTGATACGGCATCTCGGTGATGATGATCTGATAGGCGCCGCGATCAAGCTTCTCCTCAACCCATTTGGCGCGCAGGCGCACGCCGCCCCGGCCCGTCTCATAGGCGTCCAGGATCGAAGCCGCGCCCTCGACCGACACGCCGCCGGTGGGGAAGTCCGGTCCCGGCACGATCTGCACCAGTTCCGCCGTGGTCGCTTCGGGCCGCTCCAGCAGCAACTGGCAGGCGTCGATCAGTTCGCCGACATTGTGAGGCGGGATCGAGGTGGCCATGCCGACCGCGATGCCGGACGAGCCGTTGGCCAGCAGGTTCGGGAACCCGGCGGGCAGGACGACCGGCTCTTCGTCCTGATCGTCATAGGTGGGGCGGAAATCGACGGCGTCCTGATCGATGCCTTCCAGCAGCAGCACGGCGGCGGGCGTCAGCTTGCACTCGGTGTAGCGCATGGCTGCGGCGCTATCGCCGTCGATGTTGCCGAAATTGCCCTGCCCGTCGACCAGCGGATAGCGTTGGGCGAAGTCCTGGGCCAGGCGGACCAGGGCCTCATAGATGGAGGCGTCGCCGTGCGGGTGATAGCCACCCATGACTTCACCGACGACCTTGGCGCACTTGCGCGCCGCCGCCTGCGGGTTCAACCGCATCTGGTGCATGGCGTACAGGATGCGCCGGTGCACGGGCTTGAACCCGTCGCGCACATCGGGCAGCGCGCGGTTGGTGATGGTCGACAGGGCGTAGGCCAGATAGCGGCGGCTGAGCGCCGTCTCCATCGGCTCGTCGATGATGCGGCCGCCTTCCGGCGGCGGGGCGTGGATCGTCATGGCACTGCGAATCGGGGATCGGAAGCCGGAAGTCTAGCCCGTCCGCGCTTCTATCTGGGAATAAGCGCGCCCAAGAGTAACCAAATGGCTCCGGCGTTCGTATCTGAGGGGTCACATCGCATCAGGCGGCCCCAATGATCCTGTTCCTGCTGTCCTATCTCGCCGGCGCCCTGACAATCGTCAGCCCCTGCATATTGCCTGTCCTGCCCTTCGTCTTCGCGCGGGCGGACAAGCCGTTCGTCAGGAACGGCTTCCCGTTGTTGATCGGCATGGCCGTGACCTTCGCAGGGGTCGCCAGTCTGGCGGCGCTGGGCGGCGGCTGGGCGGTGCGCGCCAACGAGGCCGGACGCTGGATCGCGCTGGCCGTCATGGCGGTGCTGGGCCTCAGCCTGCTGCTGCCCTCCGTCGGCGACCGGCTGATGCGGCCCTTCGTGGCGATGGGGTCATGGCTGACCGAGCGGGCCGAGCGGCATTCCGGCGATCAGGGCGATGTCCGCGCCTCTCTGCTGCTGGGGGTGGCGACGGGACTGCTGTGGGCGCCCTGCGCCGGGCCGATCCTGGGGGTCATCCTGACCGGCGCGGCGCTCCAGGGCGCAGGTGTGGGGACCACCATCCTGTTGCTGGCCTATGCGGGCGGCGCCGCCACGTCTCTGGCCCTGGCGCTGCTGGTCGGCGGGCGGGTGTTCAAGGCGATGAAAGGGGCGCTGGGCGCAGGCGAATGGATCAGGCGGGGGCTGGGCGTTCTGGTCCTGATCGGCGTCGCCGCCATCGCCCTGGGTTTGGACACCGGACTGCTGACCCGTGTGTCGGCGGGCAGCACGGGCCGGATCGAGCAGACGCTGCTGGCCACCATCGGACGCGGCGCGCCGGTGAACCAGGCGCCGACCGATCTGGCCAATCTGCCGGTCGAAGGCGTCATGCCGCCGCTGACGGGGGCGGTCGCCTGGATCAACTCCCCGCCCCTGACGACCGAGCAGCTGCGCGGCAAGGTCGTGGTCGTGGATTTCTGGACCTACTCCTGCATCAACTGCTTGCGCTCCATCCCCTACGTCCGGGCGTGGGCCGAGAAATACAAGGATCAGGGTCTGGTCGTAATCGGCGTCCACACGCCCGAGTTCGCCTTCGAGAAGTCAGAGGCCAATGTCCGCCAGGCGGTCGAACGTCTGGGCGTCACCTACCCTGTCGCCATGGACAATGATTTCGCCATCTGGCGCGCCTTCAGGAACAACTACTGGCCCGCCCACTATTTCATCGACGCCAAGGGCCAGATCCGCCACCACCATTTCGGCGAAGGCGACTACGACGGCTCTGAACGGGTCATTCAGCAATTGCTGAGAGAGGCCGGCGCCGCCAATGTCGCCAGCGGCGTGGTGCGGGTTCAGGCCAGGGGCGCCGAAGCCGCCGCCGCCATGGACCAGATCGCCTCGCCCGAAACCTATGTCGGCTATGCCCGCGCCGAGAATTTCCGCTCGCCCGGCGGTCTGGCCGCAGATGCAGTCAAGGATTACGTCGCCAGCCCGTTGAACCTCAATGACTGGTGCCTTCTGGGCCGCTGGCGCGTGACGCGTGAGCACGCGGACCTGCAAACCGCAGGCGGACGCCTGTCCTTCCGTTTCAAGGCCCGCGACCTGCATCTGGTCATGGGCCCGAGCCAGAGCGGCGCCAAGGTGCGGTTCCGCGTCCTGATCGACGGTGTTGCGCCCGGCCCTGACGCAGGCGTCGACATCGATGCCCAAGGCGAAGGCCAGGTCGACAGCGAACGCCTGTATCAACTGATCCGTCAGGCCGGCCCCGTCGGCGAGCACACGTTCGAGATCCAGTTCCTCGACCCCGGCGTCCAGGTCTTCGCCTTCACCTTCGGCTAGAGCCGTACCGCCTCTCCTCACGGCGTGGTCACATCACGTGCCGAAGACGGCGAAAACGCCTTCCAACGAACGGCGACGCCTGACAAAAGGGGGCCATGAGCACGACCGCCCCCTCCTCCGCTGTTCTCGACGAATTGAAGGCCGCGCTGGGTCCGGGCGGCTGGACCCAGGACGCCGACGTCATCGCGCCGTCGCTGACAGAATGGCGCAATCGCTGGACCGGCAATACGCCCATCCTGCTGACCCCGCGCTCGGTCGAGGAAACGGCCAGGGCCGTGACCATCTGCGCGCGTGAAGGCGTCGCCATCACGCCCCACGGCGGCGGCACCGGCCTGGTCGGCGGCCAGATTCCCTTTGGCGAGGTCCTGCTGTCGACGCGCAAGATGCGCGCCGTCCGTGATGTCACCCCGCTGGACGACGCCATGACGGTCGAGGCCGGTTTGACCCTGCTGGAGGCGCAGCAGGCGGCGACGGCGGCGGGCCGTTATTTCCCGCTCAGCCTGGCGGCGGAAGGTTCGGCCACCATCGGCGGCGTCATCTCGACCAACGCCGGCGGCACCCAGGTTCTGCGCTACGGCATGATGCGCGATCTGGTGCTGGGCATAGAGGCCGTCATGCCCAATGGTGAAATCTTCAATGGTCTGAAGCGGCTGCGCAAGGACAACACCGGCTATGACCTCAAGCAGCTGTTGATCGGCGCCGAGGGCACCCTGGGCGTCGTCACCGCCGCCACCCTGAAGCTGTTCCCCATCATGCGTTCGCGCGCCGTGGCCATCGTCGGGCTTGAGACCGCCGCCGCCTCGGTCGAGCTTCTGGCCCGCGCCAAGGCCGAAACGGGCGGCGGCGTCGAGGCCTTCGAACTGATGAAGCGTCTGGGCATGGAGCTGGTGCTCAAGAACATCCCCGACACACGCGAACCGCTGGACTCGACGCCCGACTGGTACGTTCTGATCGAGATCACGTCCGGCACGCCCGGCGGCGCCGAGGCCCAGCTTGAACGTCTGCTGGAGGTCGCCTTCGAAGAAGGTCTGATCAACGACGCCGCCATCGCCCAGAACGACGCCCAGCGCGCATCCTTCTGGCGTCTGCGCGAAGAACATTCGGCGGCCTTGAAACCCGAAGGCGGCGGCTGGAAGCACGATGTCTCGGTCCCCATCAGCCGCATCGCCGACTTCATCGACGAGGCCACCGCCGCCGTCGAACGCTTCCACCCCGGCGCCCGCGTCTCTGTCTTCGGCCATGTCGGCGACGGCAATCTGCACTACGACATCCTGCCGGGCGTGGGCGAGGACATTCCCGCCTTCATCGACCGCTGGAAACAGGGCTCACAGGTCGTCCACGACGTCGTCGGCGGCTATGATGGCTCCATCTCGGCGGAACACGGTTTGGGACGGCTCAAGACCGAAGAGGTCAAACGCTACAAGTCCGCCCTCGAGATCGAGACCATGGCCGCCATCCGCCGCGCCATTGATCCCAAGCGGATCATGAACCCGGCTGTGCTGTTCTAGCCGCGGTACAGCCGTTTCGTTAGCACACGACGCAAAGCCGTCATCCTCGCCCTTGTGGCGAGGATCCAACCATACGAGCAGGGCGTCCAACCTTCGTCGAAACGGTAACCACCAAACCAAATTCCGGGCGAAGGCCCGGCGCCTCGCCTTGCCCTCCACTCGGGCCTCACTCCCTCCGTCAAAAACGGTCGGAGCGACGAGCCGTGCGCGTAGTGAGACCTCAAGCCCGGTTCAAATCGTCACCGAAGCGGCCTATGTCGGCGCCTTCGACAAGGAGCCTGGTTTTGCTGATCGTACTTTCTCCCGCAAAGCGGCTCGACTTCACCGAGCCCGTGTCGACCCTGCCGGCGTCAGAGCGCCGGATGCTGGACGATACCGCCGCCCTGTCCAAGACCGCCAAGCGCCAGACCAAGGCCGACCTGCGCCGCCTGATGAAGATTTCCGACGATCTGGCCCAGTTGAACGTCGAACGCTTCAAGGCCTTCGATCCCGAATCGCTGGACGGGGTCCAGGCCGCCTTCGCCTTCGCCGGAGACGTCTATGAGGGGCTGAAGGCGCGCGAACTGGATGAAGCGGCCTTGAACTTCGCCCAGGACCATCTGCGCATACTGTCCGGCTTCTACGGCCTTCTGCGTCCGCTGGACCGCATCCAGCCCTATCGTCTGGAAATGGGGACCCGCCTTGAGACGAAACGCGGCGCCAGCCTTTATGACTTCTGGGGCGACCGCATCTCCAAACAGCTGAATGCAGACGCCGAGGGTCAAGCCGATCCGACCCTGGTGAACCTGGCCAGCCAGGAATATTTCGGCGCCGTCGACGCCAAGGCGCTGAAGCTGCCAGTCGTGACGCCCCAGTTCCGCGAGGAAAAGAACGGCGAGAGCCGCATCATCTCCTTCTTCGCCAAGAAGGCGCGCGGCGCCATGGCGCGCTACGCCATCGACGAACGTGTGGAACGGACCGAGAATCTCAAGGCTTTCGACCGCGACGGCTATCGTTTCAACAAGACCGCATCAACCGAAAGCGAGTGGATATTCACCAGATCGGGAAATTCTTGATCGCGAGGGGTGACTGCCGCTAATCTCACTCCACAAGAACCAGAAGGCGAGCCCATGTTCCAGCGGTCCAAATCATCGAACGGCGGCGCTGCTGCGCACGGCGAAACCCCTGAGTTTCGCGACATCGGTGATCTCAAGGGCCAGGTGGCCGTGATTTCCGGTTCCACCTCGGGCATCGGTCTGGCGCTGGCGCGGGCGGTTGCGGCGCGGGGTGGCGACGTGGTGCTGAACGGCCTGGGCGACCCGGCCGAGATCGAACGCACCCGCGCCGAGCTTGAGGCCTCGTCCGGCGCACGCATCCGCTATCACGGCGCGGACATGACGCGCGGCGAGGAGATCGCCGACATGGTCGCCTTCGCCAAGCACGAGCTGGGCCGCCTGGACATCCTGGTCAATAATGCCGGCATCCAGCACGTCGAGGCTGTCGAGAAATTCCCCACCGACAAGTGGGAGCAGATCATCGCCATCAACCTGTCCTCGGCCTTCTACGCCACGCGCGCGGCGATCCCGATCATGAAGGCGCAAGGCCGCGGCCGGATCATCAACATGGCCTCGGCCCACGGTCTGGTCGCCAGCCCGTTCAAGTCGGCCTATGTCGCGGCCAAGCACGGCGTGATCGGCTTCACCAAGACGGTCGCTCTGGAAGTCGCGCGCGACAACATCACGTGCAACGCCATCTGCCCCGGCTTCGTCGAAACGCCGATCGTAGAGAAGCAGATCGCCGATCAGGCCCGCACGCGCGGCCTGACCAAGGAACAGGTGCTGACCGACGTGATCCTGGCCGCCCAACCAACCAAACAGTTCGTCACCACGGACCAGTTGGCGGGCATCTTCCTCTATCTGGTTTCGGACCTGGGGGCCTCGGCCAACGGGGCCAGCTTCTCCATCGACGGCGGCTGGACCGCGCAATAATCATCTGAAACGGACAGCGGCATGGCGATTTTCAAACGCAAGGCCGCTGGACCGGCCGAGCTTGTTGCCCCTTCATCGGCCAAACGGTCGATCAGTCTGGCGCTTCAGGGCGGCGGCGCTCACGGCGCCTTCCAGTGGGGCGTTCTGGATCGACTGCTTGAGGACGACACACTTGATATAAAGGCCGTTTCCGGGGTCTCGGCGGGGGCCATGAACGGCGCCGCCCTGGTGTCGGGCCTGACATCAGGCGGATCAGACGGTGGGCGCGCCGCACTGGACAAGCTGTGGCGCGAGGTCAATCAGTCCGGGGGCCGCAACGTCTTTGGCGACAGCGCCATCTGGAACGCGGCCCGCCCGCCCGAATGGCTGACGGACAACCCCTTCTGGCGCGCGGGCGAGACCTTGGCCATGACCATGTCTCCCTATGAATTCAATCCACTGAACCACAATCCTATGAACCGGGTTCTGAAGGCGTCGGTGGATTTCGAGGCCGTGCGCGGGTCTGACATCAGACTGTTCGTTGCCGCCACCGCCGTGCGCCAGGCCAAGACGCGCCTGTTCACCTCGTCGGAAATCTCGGCCGATGTGCTGATGGCCAGCGCCTGTCTGCCGCATCTGTTCCAGGCGGTGGAGATCGACGGAGAGCCTTACTGGGACGGCGGCTATCTGACCAATCCCCCGCTATGGCCCCTGACGGGTGAGGACACGCCCGACGACGTGCTGCTGGTCACCCTGAACCCGATGCTGCGGGATGAAACGCCCAAGTCGTCGGGCGATATCGTCGACCGGCTGAATGAAATCGTCTTCAACGCCCCGCTGGTCGCCGAACTGCGCGCCCTGGCGATGGCGGAGGAGCTGGCGGCCGAGGGAAGTCTGAAACCCGGCGCCTTCCGCACCGTTCGCCTTCACGCCATCGAAGCGGACGGCTGGCTCAGCGATCTTGCGCTGCGGACCAAGTTCAACACCGAATGGACCTTCCTCAACGACCTGAAGGCGCGAGGACGTGCGGCCGCCGATGACTGGCTCAACACCTGTCGCCCAACTGTGGGCCTGCGCGCCAGCGTCGATCTTCAGGCCCGCTTCGCCTAGCCCACATGGCCCGCAGCGCGCCTGAGACGGTCGTTGATGGCCTCGCCCAACCCCTCGGCTGGAATGGGCGACACGGCGATGCCTGCCGGATGGGTCCGGTCCGCCTCACGCAGCAGTCGGAACAAGTTGGCGGCCGCCTCACGCAGGTCGCCGGTCGGGCTGAGGCTCCAGCGCGCATCGCCGACGCCCGCGCCGAACCCCAGCAGGACCTCGCCATCTCGCGCCTGATCCGCCTCGATCCGCACAGGAGCATCCGGCGCATAATGCAGCGTCAGCCGACCGGGCGACCGATGCCCCTCCCCGCTGTCGGCCAGCGGTCCGACCACCGCCTCGATCTCGGCCCGTGTCACCGATCCGGGACGCAGCAGCGACACCTGCCCGCCCAGCACCGAGACCACCGTGCTTTCCAGGCCGACGATGCAGGGGCCGCCGTCAACCGCCGCACCGACGGCGAATCCCGTCTCCTCCACCGCGTCGGCAAAGGTCGTGGGGCTGGGGCGGCCCGAACGATTGGCGGAAGGCGCCACGACCGGCCCGCCGAACGCGGCCAGAACCGCCCTGGCCTTTGCATGGCCCGGCACGCGGATCGCCACGCTGTCCAGTCCGGCCCGCGCCAGATCGCACACGCGCTCGGCGTCCCGCATAGGGGTCACCAGCGTCAGCGGTCCCGGCCAGAAGGCTTCGGCCAAGGCCCGGGCCTGCGGGCCGAACACGCCGATCTCCTCCGCCGCCGCCGCATCGGACACGTGGGAGATCAGCGGATTGAAGCGCGGTCTTCCCTTCGCCTCGAATATGGCCGCCACCGCATCGGGATTGGCGGCGTCGGCGCCCAGACCATAGACGGTCTCAGTCGCCAGCAGAATCAGCTCGCCGCGGCGCAGGCAGGTCGCGGCCTGTTCGACAGTATCGCTCATGGTCGGCGCGGGATTAGGGGGATCATGCGGTGAAGCACATTATCGCGGTCCACCAACTGATGCTTCAGCGCCCCCAGCACATGCAGGGCGATCAGGACATACAGCCCCTTCACCACCAGACCATGCACCGTCATGAAGCCGCGCGCCGCATCACGGCCGCCGGAAATCGGCAGCAGCGGCCAGTCGAACAGACCGAACCACAGAATCTCCCGCCCAGCCGCCGATGACGCCATCCAGCCCGTCAGGGGAATAACGATCAAGGCCGCGTAGAAAAGCACGTGAACGGCGCGCGCCAGAGCCTTCTCCCAGCGCGACATATCGCCCGGCAAAGCAATGGCCGGATTGGCCAGACGCCAGCCGATTCTCGCCAGGGTCAGCACCAGAATGGTCAGGCCGACCGACTTGTGCAGGCTGATGAACTCACGCGAAATCGGCCCCTCGGTCGCCTCATGCGCCGTCACCAGCACGACTTGCGCCAGCACGGCCGCAGCAATCGTCCAGTGCATGATCAGCGACACGATCGAATAGCGGTTTCGCGGTTCGGCCATGACTTCCCTTCCGTGACGGCAGGGCGTCACTGTGCCTCGACTAAGGTCCACGCGCCAAGCCGCTTGCGGCGAACGATGGAGACGGGGCACTTAGGCCGTAAAGAATACCGAGGAAACCCATGAGCTATCGCGCCCCCGTCCGTGACCTGGCCTTCACGCTGGAAGCCATCGCCGGAATGCCTGATCTGGCGGCCACCGGCGCCTTCCCCGACTACGACGTCGATGTCGCGGGCGCCGTGCTGGAGGCCGCAGGTCAGTTTTCGGAAGAGGTCCTGGCGCCGCTGAACCGCATCGGTGATCAGAAGGGTTCGCTCTACGCCAATGGCGCCGTCACCGCCGCGCCCGGCTTCGCCGACGCCTATCGCCAGTTCGCGCAAGGCGGCTGGACCAGCCTGTCGGCCTCGGCCGAGCATGGCGGTCAGGCTCTGCCCAAGGCGCTGGAGCTGGCGTCCTATGAAACCGTACACGCCGCCAACATGGCCTTCGGCCTGTGCCCCATGCTGTCCCTGGCCGCCATCGAGGCGCTGGAGCAGGTCGGGACCGAAGACCAGAAATCGAAATATCTGACCAAGCTGATCAGCGGCGAATGGACCGGGGCCATGGTCCTGACCGAGCCGGGCGCCGGCTCCGACCTGGGCGCGCTGACCGCCACCGCCACCCCGAACGGCGACGGCACCTACGCGCTGAACGGCCAGAAGATCTTCATCACCTGGGGCGACCACGACGCCACTGACAACATCGTCCATCTGGTGCTGGCCCGCCTGCCTGACGCGCCCAAGGGACCAAAGGGCATCAGCCTGTTTCTGACGCCCAAGTTCGCGGTCAAGGATGACGGCAGCCTGGGCGACCGCAACGCCTTCCGCCCCGTCGGGGTCGAGCACAAGCTGGGCATCCACGCCTCGCCCACCTGCGTCATGAGCTATGAAGGCGCCCGCGCCGAACTGGTCGGTCAGCCTAACCAGGGCCTGGCCCATATGTTCGTCATGATGAACGCCGCGCGTCTGGCCGTCGGCGTCGAAGGCGTCGGCATCGCCGAACGCGCCTATCAGCACGCCCTGAACTACGCGCTGGAACGCCGTCAGGGTCGCTCCGTCTGGACCGGCGAGGCCAACGCCCCGATCATCGACCATCCCGATGTGCGCCGCATGCTGGCGGTGATGAAGGCCAAGACCGCCGCCGCCCGCGCCATCTGCCTGTCCACCGGCGTCGCCGCCGATCTGGCCCGCCACGCCGCGACCGAGGCCGACCGCAAGAAATGGAAGGGTCGCGAAGACCTGTTCACCCCCATCGCCAAGGCCTGGTCCACCGATGTCGGCTGCGAAGTCGCCTCGCTGGGCGTTCAGGTCCACGGCGGCATGGGCTTCATCGAGGAAACCGGCGCGGCCCAATACTACCGCGACGCCCGCATCGCCCCGATCTACGAAGGCACCAACGGCATCCAGGCCATGGACCTTGTCGGGCGCAAGCTATCGATGGACGGCGGCGAGTCGGCCAAAATCCTGATCGCTGACATGAAGGCCACGCTCGCGGACCTGTCGCGCCTCTATTCGGGCAAGCCGGTCGAGCGTTTCGACACAGCTATCGAAGCGGTTGAGGACGCCACCCTGTGGCTGCTGGACCAGAAGACCAACCCGGACGCCGCCGCCGACGTGCTGGCCGCCGCCGACGCCTATCTGAAACTGCTGGGCGACGTGGTCGGCGGCTGGATGCTGGCCAAGGGCGCGCTGGCGGCCAAGGCGAAGCTGGACGCCAACGACGGCGATCCGGTCTGGCTGCAGGGCAAGCTGGACCTGTACGAAGTCTATGCCGCCAATGTGCTGGGCCATGTGTCGAGCCGTCTGGCCGCCGTCGGCCAGGGCGGCGACCTGCTGCGCCGGATCAGCGCGGACGTGCTTGCGGGCTGATCGGGGATCGCACGGAACGCCGGGTCAAGGACGACCCGGCGCATCCAACAGCGCGATGGCTTGCCGCACATAGGCGGCATGGGCGATGACGCCCAGTCCGATGCCCTGCCCTTGCCCCTGGGGCTGACCTTGCATCGGACCTGGGGAGACGACCTCCTTTATGGCCACGCCGACGATGACGGGCGGCTGCCCCGCTGCGCCGCCGCCGGGCCTGAACACCGGGCCGCCGGAATCGCCGGGAAACACGCGGAAGTCCAAAAGGAAGGTCGGAAACGCCCTGATCGGGGTCAACGGCCACGAGGCGATCCGTCCGACCCGCAGGATCGGAAAGCCCGCGCGGTTCGACGACAGGCCGCCCGGAAAGCCCAGGGCGAACAACTCGTCCCCCGCTGCTGCGCCCGCAGTCTCGAAATCCTCGGCTTCCGCCAGCCAGGCCAGGGGAATCGCGGCCCGTGCGAAGGCCTCCGGCGCAGTGACCTCCATCACCGCAATGTCGCGGTCGGGCGGCGCGGTCCAGAGCGGATCCAGCGCTGCATCTCGGATCTCCAGCGGCTGAGGGCTGAAACGCCATCCCCCATCCGACTCCTGGAGCCGCCATCCGACCCTCGCGGACCGCTCCGGCATCTGCTCAAGCACATGACGCGCGGTGACCAGCACGGTTCGCGGCGCACCGTCCGGACGTGGCGCACTGACCAGAAAGGCCGTCGCCACGGTTCGCAACCCCTCGCCCGAGGGCTGGTCGATCTGGACCGTGGCGTCGATGACCGCCGCCGCAGCGTCACGCCGAGGGTCGGCCGTCCTTGCCGCTGCAAAAGCCGCCTCGACAGGCGCAGGGGCTGAAATCTGATCGGCGAACATCAATCGAACCGGCTTTTCTGGCTTTTCTTCATTTGACGCCGCCCCCCGGCGCCGCACAAGGTCCGTCACTCGAACCAGGGGCAACGACATGAATCGACGCGAAATGATCCTATCTACTGCGATGACCGCCGCCGCAGTCGCCACGCCCGCCCTCGCCCGTCAGCCTACCGGACCCTCGATGCCCCAACCTCCTGTCGCCAAGAAAATCCCTGTCGTCATCGAACAATTGGGCCGCACCCGGACCGACGACTATCAATGGATGAAGGACGACAACTGGCAGGCTGTCCTGCGTGATCCGACCCTGATCAAGGCCGAGGTCAAGGAGCACCTGACCGCCGAGAACGCCTATCGCGAAGCCATGATGGCCTCGACTGTGCCGCTGCAGGAGACGATGTTCGCCGAGATGCGCGGACGCATCAAGGAAGACGATTCCTCGGTTCCCGCGCCCGACGGCCCGTGGGAATACTACGTCCGCTACAACACCGGCGACCAGCACCCGCTCTATTGCCGCAAGCCGCGCGACGGCGGCGCCGAGACCATTCTGCTGGACGCCAACCTCCTGGCCGAGGGCAAGGCCTATTCGGAAATCTCGGCGGCTTCACACAGCCCCGACCACGCCCTGTTCGCCTATGCCGAGGACGCCCAAGGCTCCGAGGTTCACAAGATCTACGTCAAGGACATCGCCTCGGGCGAAGTCCTGCCCGCCGTTATCGAAAGCGCCACCGGCGACTTCACCTTCTCGCCGGACAGCCAGTGGATCTTCTGGACCAACCGCGACGACAACGGCCGCCCGGACAAGATCTTCCGTCGCCCAGTGCGCGGCGGTGAAACCACCCTGGTCTATGACGAGGCCGACGACGGCATGTTCATCGGCGTGGGCCGCACCTCCGACGACAAGTTCATCGTCATCAGCATCCAGAACCAGGAAACCTCAGAGGCGCGCTATATTCCCGGCGCCAACCCGACAGCTGAGCCTGTCGTGCTGGAGCCGCGTGTGGTGGCGATCCGTTACGATGCCGATCACTGGGGCGATCGCTGGGTGATCCGCACCAACGCCCACGACGCCGTGGACTTCAAGATCGTCGAGGCCCCAACCGCATCGCCCGCCAAGGCGAACTGGAAGGACCTGGTCGCCCACACGCCCGGCCGCTTCATCGAAGGCCTGGACCTGACCAGGGACCACCTGGCCCGTCAGGAGCGCGCGGACGCCAACACACGCATCATCATCCGCGACCGCGCCGGCGCTGAGCACGAGATCGCCGTGGATGAACCCGCCTTCGCCCTGTCGCTGGCGGGCGCGTCAGAGTTCAACACGGGCAAGACCCGCTACGCCTACAACTCGCCGTCGACGCCGACCCAGACGTTCGACTACGACATGGCGACGCGTGAGCGGACGCTGCGCAAGACGCAGGAAATCCCTTCGGGCCACAACATCGCCGACTATGTCGTCGAGCGGCTGAACGCCCCCGCATCCGACGGGCAGCTGGTGCCGGTGACGCTGCTGCGGCGCAGGGACACCCCGGTCGACGGCTCGGCGCCCCTGCTGCTGTACGGCTATGGCTCGTACGGTATTCCCATGCCCGCCAGTTTCTCGGCCAACCGACTGTCGCTGGTGAACCGGGGCTGGATCTACGCCATCGCCCATATCCGCGGCGGTTCGGACAAGGGCTGGGGCTGGTTCCTGGGCGCCCGGCGCATGACCAAGAAGAACACCTTCACCGACTTCATCGCCGCCGCCGAACACCTGATCGACCGCAACTACGCCGCCGCTGGAAACATCGTCGCCCAGGGCGGATCGGCCGGAGGCATGCTGATGGGCGCGGTCAACAACATGCGGCCCGACCTGTGGGCGGGCGTGATCGGCCAGGTGCCCTTCGTCGACGTGATCAACACCATGAGCGACACCTCGCTGCCCCTGACGCCGCCGGAATGGCCCGAGTGGGGCAATCCCATCGAGGACGCCGCCGCCTACGACTACATGTACAGCTACAGCCCCTATGATCAGGTCGAGGCCAAGGCCTATCCGGCGGTGCTGGCGACCGGCGGCCTGTCGGACCCGCGCGTCACCTATTGGGAGCCGGAAAAATGGGTCGCCAAGCTGCGTCCCGCCACCACCTCCGGCAAGCCGGTGCTGCTGAAGATCAACATGGAGGCCGGGCATGGCGGCGCGGCGGGCCGATTCGACTACCTGAAGGAGGTCGCCCACGACTACGCCTTCGCCATCTGGGCCATCGACAAGGGCTGGGAGAAGGCGTGAGCGAACTGTTGCTGCGCGACGTTCGGTCCGACGACTTCCCCGCCATAACCGCCATCTACGCCGAGAGTGTCGCCAACGGTCGCGGCACTTTCGAGCTGGAGGCGCCGGACGAGACGGAGATGCGGGCGCGCTTTGCGGCTGTCGAGGCGCTGGGTCTGCCCCGCCTCGTGGTCGAGATCGGAGGCGCGGTTGTCGGTTATGCCTATGCGGGGCCGTTTCGCACCCGTCAGGCCTATCGCTACATGGTCGAGGATTCGATCTACGTCGCGCCACAGGCTCGCGGGCGCGGCGTCGCCGGGGCGCTGCTAGACGCGTTGATCGTGCGATGCGAGGCGATGGGCCTGCGTCAGATGGTGGCGGTGATCGGGGATGCGGAGAACACCGGCTCCATCGCGCTTCATCGCACCCGGGGGTTCTCCGACGCGGGCGTCTTCAAGGCCGCGGGCTGGAAGCATGACGACTGGCGCGACGTCATCTTCATGCAACTGCCCCTCAATTCGGGCGCCGAGACAGCGCCCGACGCGCCGGGCCTGCCACTGGTGGACAAAAAGTCAGTTTAAGGCGGACCTGTTGTCAGCCGTCTCGGCTACAGGATCGCGAAATGCTTGGCCGCCGCATAGGCGACGACGGCCGCCGTCGTCAGCGCACCAACGCCGCAGACGAGCAGCACCAGCCGGATATGCCGGTGCAGATGGTAAAGCAGTTCGCCAATCATCGACCGCCCCAGTTGGCGGACTGAACAGGCCAGTCCGCCATAACCTTGATATCGCAAGGCCGACGTTAAGCTAAATCGCGGCCTTGTGAACAGGGTTATATCAAACCAGGCGGCTTTGGACCACAGCAGCGCCGATGAAGCTGGCGAACAGCGGGTGCGGTGCGAACGGGCGGCTCTTCAGTTCGGGGTGATACTGAACGCCGATGAACCACGGATGGTCCGGGCGCTCGACCGTCTCGGGCAGCACGCCATCAGGCGACAGGCCTGCAAAGACCAGCCCGGCCTTCTGTTCGATGGCTTCGCGATAGTTGATGTTCACTTCGTAGCGATGACGGTGCCGCTCGCTGATGTCGGTCGCGCCGTAGATCTCGGCGATCTTCGATCCAGCCTTCAGCGTGGACTCATAGGCGCCCAGACGCATGGTGCCGCCCAGATCGCCGCCCTGCTGACGCAGAACGCGCTGATTGCCCTGGGTCCATTCGGTCATCAGGCCGACGACCGGCTCTTCGGTCGGACCGAATTCGGTTGAGGACGCCTTGGGATAGCCCGCAAGGTTCCGCGCCGCCTCGATCACCGCCATCTGCATGCCGAAGCAGATGCCGAAGTAAGGGATGTTGCGCTCACGGGCGAAACGGGCCGCCTCGATCTTGCCTTCCGAGCCGCGCTCGCCAAAGCCGCCGGGCACCAGAACCGCGTGCGCGCCCTGCAGACGCTCTTCGCAGGCCTCCGGATCGCCTTCGAAGGTGTCGGCCTCGACCCAATCAATATTGACCTTGACGTTGTTGGCCACGCCGCCGTGATGCAGCGCCTCGATCAGCGACTTATAGGCGTCCTTCAGGACGGTGTACTTGCCGACCACGGCGATGGTGACTTCGCCGTCAGGATGCAGGCGGCGGCGCGCGATTTCCTGCCACAGGGTCAGGTCGGGCTCGGGCGCATCGGTGATGCCGAAATGGGTTAGAACTTCGCGGTCCAGGCCTTCGCGGTGATAATCCAGCGGCACGGCGTAGATGTCGGCCGAATCCATCGCCTGGATGACGCCGCTTTCACGCACGTTGCAGAACTGGCCGATCTTGCGTTTTTCCTCAGCCGGGATCGGCTGTTCGCAGCGGCACAGCAGGATGTCGGGCTGAATGCCGATCGAGCGGAGCTCCTTGACCGAGTGCTGCGTCGGCTTGGTCTTCATCTCGCCAGCGGTTTTGATGAAGGGCAGCAGGGTCAGGTGGACGAAGCACGACTGGCCGCGCGGCAGGTCCTGGCCCAGCTGGCGGATGGCTTCAAAGAACGGCAGGCCTTCGATGTCGCCAACCGTGCCGCCGATTTCGACCAGCACGAAGTCCACGTCTTCGCCCGCGTCGGTCACAGCAGGCGTCAGGCAGAAGGATTTGATCTGATCGGTGACGTGCGGAATCACCTGCACCGTCGCGCCCAGATAGTCGCCGCGACGCTCCTTCTCCAGGATGGTCGAATAGATGCGGCCAGTCGTGATGTTGTCAGACTTGGCCGCCGACACGCCGGTGAACCGCTCGTAGTGGCCCAGATCCAGGTCCGTCTCGGCGCCGTCATCGGTCACGAAGACCTCGCCGTGCTGATACGGGCTCATGGTGCCCGGATCGACGTTCAGATAGGGGTCGAGCTTGCGCAGGCGGACCTTATAGCCGCGAGCCTGCAGAAGAGCGCCGAGAGCGGCGGAGGCGAGGCCTTTTCCTAGCGAGGAAACCACGCCGCCGGTGATGAACACATAGCGAGCCATGGGGGGACACCTTACTCCATGATTCGCTCCCGGCGTACGGCCCGGAGCAAATCGAACTGTTGATCAAAAGAAGAAAGCGCGCCCTGCGGCGCGCTTTCGGGAAGTCGATTGTGGCGGTCCGGCTTACTGGGCGGGAGGCGACGCAGGCGCCGGAGCAGGCGTGTGGGCGGCAGCCGAAGGCAGGCTGGCTTCCAGATCGTCCAGCGAAGGCGCGGTCGGGCGTGCCGGGGCGGCAGGCTGGGGCTGAGCCGGTTGCTGCTGAGTCTGCGGCTGCGTCGCCAGCGAGCCAACGGCGTTGGCGTCGATGACAGAGACCGATGCACGGTCCATATTGCCCACAACCGTCAGGCCGATGGTCAGCGCGAACAGGATCGCCGCCAGCCACCAGGTGATCACCGTCAGCAGATTGCCGGCGCCGCGCGCCGTCATGAAGCCCGACGGACCGCCGCCCATGCCGAGCGCGCCGCCTTCGGAGCGCTGCAGCAGCACAACGCCCGTCAGGGAGATGGCGACGATGATGATGGCGACGAGCAGGATGGTCTGGAGCATGGCGTCATTCATGTGGGCGCGGATGTGCGCCGATCAAGCGGCGGCCTCTATCATTGAAGCCCGCGCGGGGCAAACATCATGCGGCCCTGATGATCTTGAGAAAATCGTCCGCCTTCAGGGAAGCGCCGCCGACCAACGCGCCGCCGACCTCGGCCGTGGCCAGAATGTCGGCTGCATTGTCGGGTTTGACCGAGCCGCCATAGAGAATAGGCGTCTTCGCCGTCCCCTGCCCCAGCCGCGCAATGATCGCCGACCGAATCGCGGCGTGCACCTCGGCGATCTGCTCCAGCGTCGGGGTCAGGCCGGTGCCGATGGCCCACACCGGCTCATAGGCCACGGCGAAATCACGTTCCGACAGACTATCCGGCAACGAACCGGCGACCTGGGCCGACACCACGGCGACCGCATCGCCCGCCTCGCGCTGCTCAAGAGTTTCGCCGACGCAGACAATCGGCTCCAGCCCGGCGGCGATGGCCGCCTCGACCTTGGCCGCCACATCCGCATCCGTCTCGCCAAAACCAGCACGACGTTCCGAATGCCCCAGAATCACCAGCGTAGCGCCCGCATCGGTCAGCATTTCCGCCGACACCGAGCCGGTGAATGCGCCCTGCGGCTTGTCGTGACAGTCCTGCCCGCCCAGTTCGACCTTGCCGCCGACCAGCGTGCTCCGCATCCGATCCAGCAAGGTGGCGGGGGGGCACAGGGCCACGCGGCAGGTGACGGATTGGGCCTTGATTGCGTCCTGCAACGCTTGGGCTTCGGCCAGAGAGGCCGTCAGGCCGTGCATCTTCCAATTGCCAGCGATCAACTTCACGGATTGTTTCATGCGGCCCTGTCTAGGCGCCCAAAACAGGTAAGCCAAGACCCGTCGCCGCAATCTGAACATCATGCCGTCCTTGCGGGGGCGCGTGTCGCCCGACTATACGCCGAAGTGACGCCACTGTCGGCCAGTCCCGGGTTTTCGAATGATCACCGCCTTCCGCGCCTTTTCCCGATCCAAATGGGCCGCCGGCCTGCTCGTCCTGATTGCGGTCAGTTTCGTGATCGTCGGCGCGCGCATGGATGTCTTCGACAACCTTGGGCCCAAGCACGTAATAAGCGCGGGCGATCGCTCGATGAGCGAAGTCGAGTTCCGCACAGCCTTCGACCGCGTGCGTGAGCGCGTGCAGGAGCAGGCCGGTCGTCCGCTGACGAACGCCGACCTGGTGGCGGAAAACATCCATGTCCGCTTCCTGGACAGCCAGACCGAGCAGCTTGGCTTCCTGAACTGGGCCTGGAAGGCCGGTCTGCGTCCCGGCAAGGAGCTGATCGTCAAGCAGATCCGCCAAATCCCCGCCTTCTTCAACTCGGTCACCGGCCAGTTCGATCAGCAGGCCTACCAGGCCGCTCTGGCCCAACAGAACCTGACTCCGGCCATGCTGGAGCAGGACCTGCGCGACCAGTACGCCACCGAACACTTCGGCGCCGCCGTCTATGCCGGCGCCCGCGTGCCGCGCATCTATGGCGCGCTTCTGGCGGGACAGGCGTTCGAACGCCGCGACGGCCGCTGGTTCGAAGTCACCCAGGCCATGGCCGGTCAGGTCGCTGCGCCCACCGACGCGCAACTGAACGCCTTCATTCAGGAAAACGCCGCCCGCCTTCGCGCGCCGGAGTTCCGCACGGTTTCGGTCGTGCTGTTCTCGCCTGATCCCGCCGCCGCCAACGCGCCGATCCCGGAAGCGCGCATCGTCGAACGCTTCAACTTCAAGAAGGACAGCCTGGGCCAGCCCGAGACCCGCACCTTCGTCACCCTGACCGCACCGAACCGTGAGACGGCAGACAAGATCGCCGCCGCCCTGCGCGCCGGAAAGTCGCCCGTCGACGCTGGACGCGAAAACAACGTCACGCCCGCCACCTTCACCGATCAACCGCGCAGCGCCCTGGGCGACCAGGCTGTTGCGGCGGCTGTGTTCGGTCTGCAAGCGGATCAGGTGTCCGCACCGATCCAGGCTGGCGTCGGCTTCGCTGTCGCCAAGGTGACCAGCATCAAGGCCGGTCAAGCCGCAACGCTTGAAAGCGCCCGTCAGGAAATTATCGCCGAACTGCGTGCTGAAGACGCCAAGACCCAGACCTACGCCAAGGTCGAGAAGTACGAAGCCGCCCACCAGGCCGGCAAGGGTCTGGCGGACGCTGCACGTGAAGCCGGCGCCCGCATCGTTGACCTGCCGCCCTTCACCCAGGACGGCAAACTGCCGAACGGCCAGGGCCTGAACGCGCCGCCGCAAATCTTCCAGACCGCCTGGACCCTGGCCAAGGGCGGCGAAAGCGATGTGATCGACGCCGGTCAGGGCCAGTATTTCGCCGTGCGCCTGAACGACATCCGCCCATCGGCCCTGCCGACCCTGGCTGAGGTTCGCGAACCTCTGGCTGTCGAATGGACCCGTCGTGAGGTCATGCGCCGCCTGTCGGCCAAGGCCGATGAACTGGCAGGCCAGATTCGCGCTGGTCAGGACGTCGCCGCCGTCGCCCGTTCGGTCAACGCGCCGCTGATCACCCGCACCAACGTCGTGCGCGATCAGGCCACGGTTCAGTCGCTGGGTCAGGGCATTGTTCAAGGCCTGTTTGGTCAGTCCAAGGGTCAGGTCTTCGCTCAGCCCGCCTCTGAAAACGCCTATGTCGTCGGTCGCGTGGACAACATCCACGCCGCTGATCCGGCTGTCGCTGGTCCGCTGGCCGAACAAGCCCGCCCGCGCATGACGCAGGAACTGATCCAGGCCATGGTTCAGGCCTCCTTCTCCGCTGGCGCTCAACGCTCCAAGGCCAAGAACGACCCCGCGCTGGCGCGCACGGCCCTGGGCCTGTCCGCCACCGGCTCCGCTCCCGCAGCCCCGGCGCAATGACCGCAGAAGACGCAGACCGCCCCGATTTCGAAACCTTCGCCGCCGGTCTTTCGACCGGTCGGCCGCAGGTGGTGGTTCGACGGATCATCGACGACCTGGAAACCCCGGTTTCAGCCTATCTGAAGTTGGGGCGCGACCGCCCTTACGCCTGTCTGCTCGAGTCGGTCGAAGGCGGTGCGGTGAAGGGTCGTTATTCGATCCTGACGCTGGACCCGGACGTCGTCTGGCGTTGCCGTGGCGATCAGGCCGAACTGGCGCGCGGCGGCGACATCGCCAATGGCAGATTCATCGCCGAAGCCGAACCCACGCTGAAATCGCTTCGCTCCCTTATCGCTGCATCCAAGTTCGACCTGCCCGCCGACCTGCCCCCGATGGCCGCCGGTCTGTTCGGCGTGTTCGGCTATGACATGGTGCGTCTGCTGGAGCCGCTGGGCGCACCCAATCCCGATCCGCTGGACCTGCCCGACGCGGTGCTGACGCGCCCGTCTCTGGTGGCGATCTTCGATTCGGTTCGCCATGAGATCGTATTGGTTTCGGCCGCCTATCCTGACGCTGGCGTGTCGGCGCAATCGGCGTTCGATTCGGCCCTGTCGCGTCTGGACGCCTTCGAGAACGCCCTGCGTGAGCCTCTGCCCGTCCGCGCGGCGCCGCAGCCTGCACCGGCCACAGTGTTCCAATCACCCGTCGATGGCGAAGGTTTCGCCGAGATGGTGGCGCGCGCCAAGGACTACATCAGCGCAGGCGACATTTTCCAGGTCGTGCTCAGCCACCGTTTCTCGGCGCCCTGGTCGGATGATCCGTTCGCCTTCTATCGGTCCCTGCGACGCCAGAACCCCTCGCCCTATCTGTTCTATCTGAACTTCGAAGGCTTCCAGTTGGCCGGGTCCAGCCCGGAGATTCTAGTTCGGTTGAAGGATGGCGAAGTCACTATCCGCCCGCTGGCCGGAACCCGCGCCCGCGGCGCGACGCCAGAGGCGGATAAGGCGCTGGAAGCCGAACTTCTGGCCGATCCGAAGGAACTGTCCGAGCATCTCATGCTGCTGGACCTGGGCCGCAATGATGTGGGCCGCGTCGCAGCCCCTGGCACGGTCGAGGTCACGGAAAGCTTCGTCGTCGAACGCTACAGCCAGGTCATGCACATCGTCTCGAACGTGCGCGGCAAGGCCGATCCCAAACTGGATGCGGTCGATACGCTGCTGGCCGCCCTGCCCGCCGGCACCCTGTCCGGCGCGCCCAAGGTCCGAGCGATGGAAGTCATTGACGAACTGGAAAGCGAAAAGCGCGGCGTCGGCTACGGCGGCGGCGTGGGCTATATTTCGGCGGGTGGTGAAGCGGATATCTGCATCACCCTGCGCACCGCCCTGTTCGCGGACAACCGCATCTTCGTGCAGGCGGGCGCTGGCGTCGTGGCGGACAGTGATCCCGCCGCCGAATACGCCGAAACCCAGCACAAGGCGCGGGCTCCCATGCGGGCGGCTGACGACGCCTGGCGCTTCCGCGCCGGCAATCGCTAACGGGTGTAGCTGGCGTTCGGGTTATCGATCTGGACGCCAGGCCCCAGGACGACGACCCCCGCCATGACGACCGCAGCCGTTGCGGCGAAGGCGGCTGCGCTCAGCGCCGCCAGCGCGCTGGGCTTCGGCTCGTCCACGACCAGCCGGTCCCTGGCGGCGGCGATCTTGTCGGCGATGTCTTTTTCAGCAGTCAGTTTCACGCCCCCATCAGACGCCGCCATCGGTTAAGATGCGCTTTAACGCGACGCATGCTTGGCGAGACGGCCTGTCACGCCTAGAAGCCAAGTCATGATCCTCGTCGTCGATAACTACGACAGCTTCACCTACAATCTCGTCCACTACCTCGCGGAGTTGGGCGCGCCGACGCATGTGGTGCGCAATGACGACCTGACGGTGGATGAGGCGTGGGCGCTGAACCCCGCCGCCGTGCTGCTGTCGCCCGGTCCCTGCGCACCTGATCAGGCCGGCATCTGCCTGTCGCTGATCCAGACGGCGCCTGCATCCATGCCTATTCTGGGCGTCTGCCTGGGCCATCAGGCCATCGGTCAGGCGTTCGGCGGAGACGTGATCCGCGCCAAGACCCTGATGCACGGCAAGACCTCGCCGATCCTGCACGAGGGGAAAAGCGTCTTTGCGGGTCTGCCTTCGCCGTTCACGGCGACGCGCTATCACTCGTTGGCCGTCAAGCGCGAGACCCTGCCGGACGACCTGGAAGTCACGGCCTGGACGGCGGATGGAGAGATCATGGGCCTGCAGCACCGCACCCGCCCGATCCACGGCGTCCAATTCCATCCGGAATCCATCGCCACCGAACACGGCCACGACATGCTGGCCAACTTCCTTGAGATCGCCGGCGTCAAGCGCCTCGCGGCCGCCTGATCATGGCGGACGGTTTCAAGCCGCTGCTGGCGCAGCTGGTCGATGGGCAGCCGTTGACGTCAGAACAGGCGCACGACTTCTTCGCCGCCTGCCTGCGCGGCGAACCGACCCCCGCTCAGGTCGCCGCCGCTCTCACAGCCCTGCGGATGCGCGGTGAGACGGTGGATGAAATCGCCGCCTTCGCCCTGGCGATGCGTGAAGCGGCCCTGACGCTGGATCACCCCTATGAGGTCATCGACACCTGCGGCACAGGCGGCGACGGCCAGCACACCTTCAACATCTCGACCGCAGCGGCCCTGGTGCTGGCGGGCGCGGGCTTGAAGGTCGCCAAACACGGAAACCGGGCGATTTCATCAAAGTCCGGCTCATCGGACGTGCTTTCAGTTCTGGGCGTCAACCTGATGGCGCCACAGGCCCGACAGCGTAAGGCGCTGGATGAGGCAGGCATCTGCTTCCTGTTCGCCCCCGCCTACCACGGTGCGACGCGCCATGTCGGACCTGTGCGCGCTGAGATTGGTTTTCGCACCGTTTTCAATCTGCTCGGCCCGCTTTCGAACCCAGCATCTGCAAAGCGCCAGGTCATGGGCGTCTATGACCCGCGCCTCCTGGAGCCGCTGGCCGAGGTATTGGGTCGACTGGGCGCCACGCGCGCCTGGACCGTTCATGGCCAAGGTCTGGACGAGCTGGCGACTTCCGGCTCCACCGAAGTCGCGGAATGGAAGGACGGCGTCGTCCGCCGCTTCCAGGTCACGCCCGAAGACGCAGGCCTGCCCCGCGTTTCGATTGAGGCCATCCGTGGCGGGGACGGCGAAGAAAACGCCGCTGCTCTGCGCGCCCTGCTGGCGGGCGCGACCGGCGCCTATCGCGACATCGTCCTGCTGAACGCCGCCGCCGCCCTGGTCGTATCCGATCGCGCCGAAACCCTGGCCGAGGGCGCCGCCATAGCCGCGGCCTCCATTGACGAAGGCCGCGCCGCCGAAGCTCTGCAGCGACTGGCCCAGATCACCTCCACGCCGCTGGACACCGAAGAAACCGCATGACCGACGTTCTGGACCGCATCGCCGCCTATAAGCGCGAGGATGTCGCTGCGCGTAAAACTGTGACATCGCAGACCGCGATTGAGGCCCTGGCGGCGACCGCCTCTGCGCCTCGCGGCTTCCGGGCAGCGTTGGAGCGTGTGGGTGAGGAGACGGGACGTCCCGCTCTGATCGCTGAAATCAAAAAAGCCAGCCCGTCCAAGGGCCTGATTCGCCCTGACTTCGATCCGCCCGTATTGGCCCGCGCCTACGAAGCGGGCGGCGCCGCCTGTCTGTCAGTGCTGACCGACGGTCCAAGTTTCCAGGGCGACGACGCCTATCTGGAGCTGGCGCGCGACGCCACGTCCCTGCCCTGCCTGCGCAAGGACTTCCTGGTCGATCCGTGGCAGGTGGCGGAAAGCCGGGCGCTGGGCGCGGACTGCATTCTGATCATTCTGGCGATGATTGACGACACCCTGGCGGCGGAGTTGCTGTCAGAGGCGGAACGCTTCGGCATGGACGCCCTGATCGAGACCCACGACGAGGCGGAAATGGCCCGCGCCTGCGCGCTGGGCGGGGATCTGGTCGGGGTCAACAACCGCTCGCTGCGGACCTTTGAGGTCGATCTGGAGACGACGGAGCGCCTGTCCATGCTCAGCCCCGTCCGCGCCCTGCTGGTCGCCGAGAGCGGCATTTTCACGCCGGACGACGTGGCCCGCGTCTCCGCCGCCCACGCCCAGGCCATCCTGGTCGGGGAAAGCCTGATGCGTCAGGCGGATGTCGAGACGGCGACACGGCAACTGCTGGCCGCCTGATCGCTGTTTGTCACGCAGCGCTAACGGCGCCGTTAAGTTGACATTAGGACGGAACACTTACAAAACATCGTCAATGTTCACGGCCCGTTCCGATTCGAGGAAGGGGCGCATGAGGGCCTGGCGATGCTCACGCGTAAGCAGCACGAACTGCTGATGTTCATCCACGAACGGATTCAGGAGACGGGTGTCTCTCCTTCGTTCGACGAGATGAAGGAGGCGCTGGATCTGGCGTCCAAATCGGGCATTCACCGACTGATCACGGCGCTGGAGGAACGTGGGTTCATTCGCCGCCTGGCACACCGCGCCCGCGCGCTGGAGGTGACCAAACTGCCTGAACAGGCCACCGCCGGCGCGCCGCGTGGACGTGCGGGGTTCAAGCCCGACGTCATCGAGGGCGGCGCCAATACGCCTCGCCCCGTCGTTGCCGCCGTCGCCAACGACACCCGCGAACTGCCGCTGCTGGGCAAGATCGCCGCCGGCACGCCCATTGCGGCCATCCAGCACGAACAGGAACGCCTGCCGGTGCCGGAATCCATGCTGGGCAAGGGTGATCACTATCTGCTGGAGATCGAGGGCGATTCGATGATCGAAGCGGGCATCCTGAATGGCGATCTGGTCGTGATCCGTCGCGGCGACACCGCCAACAACGGCGAGATCGTCGTGGCCCTGGTCGAGGGCGAGGAAGCCACGCTGAAACGCCTGCGCCGCAAGGGCGCCTCCATCGCTTTGGAACCGGCCAACCGCAACTATGAGACCCGCATCTTCGGCCCGGATCAGGTCGAGGTTCAGGGCAAGCTGGTCGGCCTCATGCGGCGCTATCACTGACATCGGGATCGGGTTGACGCGACCAGGGCCTGTCGCCTCTCACATCTGACGTCCAGACGGCCCGCCAGCGCGGGCCGTTTTCATTTTTCGTACGCCACAGCTCAACAGCGCCGCCGCGCGCGAAGTCGACGCCGTCCAGGATCAACCGTCCCTGACAGGACGAAGGCAGATCTGACACCGCAGCCCGGATGCTGATCACCTCGGCTGACTGACACAGACCATCCAGTTGTTCGACGTTGGGTGCGCGCTTGCCCCACCACAGGGCGACGGGTCCGGCATCCGGGGTGTCCGGGCGGCAGGAGAAACGATCACAGGACCATCCCTCGATATCCCGTCCGACCATCTCCAGCCCCCGCCGACGCGACCACAGGTCGGCGGCGAACTCCCGCACGCCAGGTCTGACGACGACAGCCTCAACGCCACGGTGGATGGCGGCGTTGGTTCCTCCGTCCCCGATCCACAGATCGGGGACCGGTGCACGCGGCCAGATCATCACCGCCGCCGCGAACGGCAGTCCCAACCACCTGAGCCGCCCTCGCCACAGACAGACGAAGACTATGCCTAGAAAGGCGATGGGCAGGACATAATCCGGCGCACTCGGGATCGTCTGCACCGCGCCGGGAAGTCCTGCGGTCCAGCTTCCGATCGCCAGCATGATGTCGACGCCCCATCCGGCCACCGCCAGAAACGGACCGCCCAGGCCGAGCGGTTCCAGCGCTGCCCCCAACGCAAGCGCAGGCATCAGGATGAAATCGGCGACCGGCGACGTGCCCAAATTGGCCAACAGCCCGTAGACAGCCGTGCGGTTGAAATGCTGCATGGCGAATGGTCCCGTCGCCATCCCCGCCACCAGGCTGGCCGCGACCGCCGCGAACAGCCAACCGCCGAACCGCTGAACCGCCGCGATGGGCCAGGGCACGGATATCTCCCGCGTCCTTTTGGGCCAGGCCTCGACCAGAGCGACCAGGGCCGCCGTCGCCGCAAACGACATCTGAAAGCCGGGCGTGACGACCGCTTCCGGCTGCACCAGCAAGACAATGAAGGCGGCGACCGCCAACCCATGCATCGTTACCGCCTGTCGGTTCAGCAGGATGGCCAGAAAGGCGATGGAGGCGGTGACGGCGGCGCGCTCGGCCGGCGCCGGCGCGCCCGACACGACCAGATAGGCGCCGACCGCGATCAAACCGGCGACGGCGGCGATCTTCTTGCCCGGCGTCCGCAGCGCCAACCAGGGTACGGCCGCCACCAGCAGCCGCACCGCGAAGAAGACGAAACCGCCCACAATGGCCATGTGCAGTCCGGAGACGGACAGGATGTGCGCGAGCCCTGAATCCCGCATGATGTTGATGTCGTGCTGGCTGATCCAGGTTTCATGGCTGGTGGTCATGGCGGCGGCGATCCCGCCCGTTCGTTGCCCCAGACGCGCGACGATCCTTTCGGACAGGCCGTAACGCGCGCCATTCACCGCCATCTCCAGCCGCAGCCGCCAGGACGGAGGCGGAAGCTCGATGTGACGCGTCTCGCCAAGGCCGAACGCCACCCCGCCCATGCCCTGAAAGAAGGCGTTTCGTCCAAAATCATAGGCGCCGGGACTGGCGGGCGCCGGCGGCGGGTTGAGGATGGCGAACAGGCGGATCGCCTCTCCAGGCCGGGGTGGTTCGCCGCGCACCGTGGCGCGAAGACGCACTGGCGTGTCCTGCGGCGCCACCCCGCGTATCCAGACGGGCGCGATCACGACGCGGGCGCCGCGCTGCCCCGGACTGTCGACATCGACCACCCAAGCCTCGATGGAGGTCGGTCGGCTCAAGGCAGGCGCAATGGGCGCTGTGACCATGTCTGTGCGCAGCTTGGCCGCCGTGACGCCGCCGCACAGGCAGGCCAGAATCATCAGGGGCCAGGTGACCCGACGCGACCACCCGCGTCGCCGCGCTGCAAACCAGGTCCCCACCGCTGCCCCGCTGAACAGGATCAAGATCCAAAGCGCCGGTTCGGCTCGGAGGGAAAAATAGATCCCGCTGCCGCACCCAAAGGCGACCGGGCCCCATAACCGCCAGCGGAGCGCCTGAGCCTCAATTTGGTAGCGCAACCAAACGCGCAATCGTGCGGCGGGGGTAGGCTTTGCTGCATCGGGGCGTATAAGGGCGTCGCTTACGGACCCTCCCCCAATGACCTCACCTTCCTCGACAGTTGTCACCCGCTTCGCCCCCTCGCCGACAGGCTATCTCCATATTGGCGGTGCGAGAACAGCATTGTTCAACTGGCTGTACGCCAAGAGACACGCTGGACGTTTCCTGATCCGTGTCGAGGATACGGACCGTGAACGGTCCACCGACGAAGCGGTGAAGGCGATCTTCGACGGGCTGAGTTGGCTGGAGCTGTTCGCCGACGAAGAACCGGTGTTCCAGTTCAGCCGCGCTGATCGGCATCGCGAGGTGGTCAACGCCTTGCTGGAAACCGGCCACGCCTATCGGGACTTCACCTCCGCTGAAGAAACCGGACGGCTGCGTGACGAAGCCAAGGCCGAGAAACGGACCTTCGAATCGCCCTGGCGCGACCGCGAACCAACCGTCGACGATCTGGCCCTGCCCCACGTCGTGCGTTTCCGCAGGCCGCAGGCCGCGACGGTCACCGTGAATGACGAAGTCCAGGGCGCAGTCAGTTGGTCGACGAACGACCTCGACGATCTGGTTCTGCTGCGCTCCGATGGTGCGCCGACCTATAATCTGGCTGTTGTCGTCGATGACCACGACATGGGCGTGACCCACGTCATTCGCGGCGATGACCACCTGAACAACGCCGCCCGTCAGAGCCTGATCTATGATGCGCTGGGCTGGACCCGTCCAAGCTTCGCCCACATCCCGCTGATTCACGGCCCGGACGGCGCCAAGCTGTCCAAGCGTCACGGCGCCCAGGCAGTGCACGAATACGCCGAGATGGGCTACCTGCCTGAGGCCATGCGCAACTATCTGGCGCGTTTGGGCTGGGCGCACGGCGACGACGAGCTGTTCAGCGACGCCCAGGCTGTCGAATGGTTCGGTTTCGACGGCATCGGCAAGGCGCCGGCCCGTCTCGACTTCGACAAGCTGGCCCATGTCAACGCGCACTGGCTGCGCCTGGCCGATGACGAACGACTGGCCAAGCTGACCCTGGACGCGCACCTCCAGCGCGGGCGTGAAATCGCCGAGGACGACGAAGCCAAGCTGCAACGCGCCATGCCGTTCGTGAAGGACCGCGCCAAGACGACGCTGGAACTGGCTGAGCAGACGGAATTCGTTCTCAAGGCCCGTCCTCTGGCGCTGGACGACAAGGCGCGCGGCCTGTTGGCGGGCGAGACGCTGGAGCGTCTGGGCCGCCTGCGCGACCGTCTGGCGCTGTTCCAGTCGTGGGACGTTTTCGCACTGGAAGCCGAACTCAAAAGCTTCGCCGAATCCGAAAATGTCGGCTTCGGAAAGATCGGGCCGCCCATGCGCGCGGCTCTTACCGCAGGGGCAACTTCGCCTGATATCGCAAGAACTTTATCCGCTCTTGGCCGCGACGAAAGTCTCGGGCGCTTGGATGATGCGCTGCAACAGACTAAGTGACACCCACAAACCAAAGCGCCCGACGCCTCCCCGCGCCTGGACGTATGATGCAAAGGGGCATTCATGACTGAACAAGCCAAAACCGCCGGCTCGGCGACCCTGTCCTTCGAGGACAAGACCATCGAGCTTCCGGTCCTTTCGGGCTCCACCGGCCCGGACGTCATCGACATCCGCAAGCTTTATGCGGGTACGGGCGCCTTCACCTTCGATCCCGGCTTCACCTCGACGGCGGCGTGCGAATCGGCGCTGACCTACATCGACGGCGACGCAGGCGTGCTGCTGCACCGCGGCTATCCGATCGACCAACTGGCGTCGAAATCGAACTTCCTGGAAGTCTGCCACCTGCTGCTGCACGGCGAACTGCCGACCGCCGCAGAGTTCGAAAAGTTCGAAAACAGCATCACCACCCACACGATGCTGCACGCCCAGTTCGACCGCTTCTTCGAGGGCTTCCGCCGCGACGCTCACCCGATGTCGATCATGGTCGGCACCGTCGGGGCCCTGTCGGCCTTCTATCACGACAGCCTGGACATCCATGATCCGGTGCAGCGCGACATCTCGGCCATCCGCCTGATCGCCAAGATGCCGACCATTGCGGCCCGCGCCTACAAGTACCACGTCGGCCAGCCCTTCATCTCGCCGCGCAACGACCTGTCGTACGCCGAAAACTTCCTGCGCATGTGCTTCGCCGTGCCGGCCGAGGACTATCACGTCGATCCGGCCCTGGTTCGCGCCATGGACCGGATCTTCACCCTGCACGCCGACCACGAGCAGAACGCCTCGACCTCGACGGTTCGTCTGGCCGGTTCGTCGGGCGCCAACCCGTTCGCCTGTATCGCGGCCGGCATCGCCTGCCTGTGGGGCCCGTCGCACGGCGGCGCCAACGAAGAGGCGCTGAACATGCTCAAGGAAATCGGCACGCCCGATAAGATTCCTGAGTTCATCCAGGGGGTTAAGGATCGCAAGTTCAAGCTGATGGGCTTCGGACACCGCGTTTATAAGAACTACGACCCGCGCGCCAAGGTCATGCAGCAGTCGGCCTATGAAGTGCTGGCCGCCACGGGCCGTGAAAACGATCCGCTGTTCCTGGTCGCCAAGGAACTGGAGAAGGTCGCCCTGTCGGACGAATACTTCACCTCGCGCAAGCTGTTCCCGAATGTCGACTTCTACTCGGGCATCACCCTGTCGGCGATGGGCTTCCCGACCACCATGTTCACCGTCCTGTTCGCCCTGGCCCGCACCGTGGGCTGGATCGCTCAGTGGCAGGAAATGATGGCGGATCCGTCGCAGAAGATCGGCCGCCCGCGTCAGCTGTACACCGGCCCGACCGAGCGCGACTACGTGGCCATCGATCAGCGCGGCTGATCGACCCACGAAGGTCAGAAATGCAGAACGCCGGGGCAGTCGCCCCGGCGTTTTTCTATGCGCATCATGCAGCGCGGGTCAGACCAGCCGCAAATCCTTAAACCGCTCTGCCAGGTCATCCAGATCGCGGTGCATATGCGCCAGTCCGATGGCCGCCGCGCCCAGAACCATATCATCGCCCTCGACCGCGACCGACAGGGCCAGGGTCGCGTCTAGCGGGCCCATGGGATCGGCCGCTTTACCGACCGACAAGGCCTCTAACCTTTCAACCGCGCGATTTGCGTCCCTCGACCAGGGGCCCAGACGCCCCGACGCTCCATCGGCCTGGAAGCCGCGCCCCAGGATCACGATATCGCTTCGAACCCGCCAGAATGCCCGCGCCAGAGCCGCACGGTCGGCCGTCTCGCGTTGTGGTCCAGGCAGATCGATCACATTCTTGGCCGCCGTATCCAGCTTGTCCAAGCGCCGCTTCAGATCGGCGTGACGTTTGCGGATTTCGGCCCGGTCAAGATCATCTGCTTTGAGGACCAGCGCCAGAAGCGCAGCCGCCTCTCCTGCTGCGTCGCGCGCCTGAAGACGGAAATGCTGCCGCGCATGTCTGGGAAACAGCGCCAGAATGGACACCACCCCGACGCCGCTGCCGACCAGAATCTCCATGACGCGATCCAGCGCCAGCGAGGCCGGGCCGTCGACGCCGCTGCCGCCTGCGATCACGATGGCTGCGGTCACAGGTGCGATTTTCAGCCAGGGTCGTCCTGCGCCCAAAAAGGCCAAGGCCGCCGTTGATACGGCTATGGCGCCGGCCAGCCCCTCCATGCCTGCCGGCCGGACAAAGGCCACCGCCGCGCCGACAAAGGCGCCGGTTACGGTGCCCAGCGCCCGATCGCGCGCGACAGTCAGCACGCCGCCGCCGATGCTGGCCTGAATGACGACGATGGTTGAGATCACGCTCCAGTACGGATGCGGCAACTGCAGAAACGTCGCCAGATAGAGGGAGACTGTCGCGCCGACCGCCATCTGCAGGGCCGCGCGGACCTCCGAAGCATGACGGGGACTGAGCAGACGCGCCATCGTCAGCCCCGCGCCACCTGCGCCTTGGCGGCGATCACCCGCAGGACAGCGTCTGCCGCCAGATCAGACGGATCCGGACCGCCCCGCCCCATCAGGTCCAGCGCCGCCGTCTGCTGCGCCGCCTGCTCCGAAGCCGCGACCGGATCAGCCAACAGCCTGCCCACCGCCTTGGCCAGTGCATCAGGCGTCGCCTCGTCCTGAATGAGCTCCGGTGCGATCCGTCGGTCGGCGGCGATGTTGAACAGGGTGATGTGCTTGGCCGTCACCAACCGCTTCATCAGAAGATAGCTGAGGCCGTCGATCCGATAGGCGATCACCATCGGCGCGCCAGCAAGGGCCAGTTCAGTCGAAACCGTTCCGCTGGTGGCCAAGGCCGCATTGGCGGCGCGCATGCCGTCGTATTTCTCGGCCTCATCGACCAGATGAACCCGGAAGGGCCAGGCGGCGACGCGGGCCGCGACGTCCTGGGCCACGGTTCCGGCTGCGACCACGGCCACTTCCAGACCAGGATCGGCGCTCTTCAGCCTTGCGATGGTCGCTTCAAACACAGGCGTCATGCGGTTGATTTCGCTGGGGCGGCTGCCGGGCAGGACCAGCAGCAGCGAAGCCTCTGGCCCAATGCCGCGCCGTGCCCGAAACGCCGGGCCATCGGCGTGGCTCATATCGACATGAAGCGCTGACGACCCGACAACCGTTGTCGGCAGACCCTCTCGCTCAAACCAGGGGGCGTCGAAGCCATAGAGGGCCAGCAGGTGGTCCACCGCCCCCGCCAGCGTCTTGGCCCGCCCCGGTCGGGACGCCCAGACCTGAGGTCCGACGTATTTGATCAAAGGCACGTTCGGTTGCGCCGCCCGGATCGCCTTGGCCACGCGGATGGTGAAGCCCCAGCTGTCGATCAGCACCACGGCGTCGGGCTTTTCACGCGCAGCCAGCGCCGCGGTCTCCGCCACGCGCGCCTTGACCTTGCCATAGGCCCGCAAGCCCTCAATCCAGCCCAGGATGGACAGTTCGGCGATGTCGAACGGGCTGGCGACGCCCTGTTCCGCCATCTTGCGCCCGCCCACGCCGACGAAGACGACGTCCGGTCCCAGACGCGACTTCAACGCTTTCGCCAGACCCGCGCCAAGTGCGTCGCCGGAGGCTTCAGCTGCGACCAGCATCACTTTCAGAGGACGGCTCATCGAACTTCCCCCCAAACGAACAGCCCAAGCCGATCCGCTGTCGCGATGATGGCGGCGCGGTCAATCAGGATCAAATGACCAGACAGACCGCCGATGCCCGCCAGGCCCGCCGCCGCAGCAAGTTCGACCGTCCGGGGGCCTATGACCGGCATGTCCACGCGCAGATCCTGGATCGGCTTGGGCGCCTTGCCCAGCGCCCCCTTCCGTTCAGCAGAACTGCCGCGCAGATCGGCAGGCAGTCCAGCCACGCGCGCCAGCATGGCGTCGGTGCCCTCCTGGGCTTCAACGGCCAGCACCAGGCCGTCAACGACGACCGCGCCTTGCCCAATATCCAGTTCGCCTGATTTTTCAGCGATATGAAGCGCTTTTTTCAGGTCCAATAGTTGCTCGGCTGTCGGACCGACACGCCCCAAGGCTCCCGACGGCAAGGTCTCGCCGCCCAGAATGTCGTCTGCGCCTTCGACGGCGAAGCCTTCGGCCTCGAACACCGACAGAATTTTGCGCAACAGGGCGTCGTCGCCTTTCGTCGCCGCCGCAATGATGCCCGGCAAAAGAGACGCACCCTTAAGATCGGGCTTCAGCGTCTTGAAATCAGGGCGATTGACGATGCCCGCCAGACAGACAGCGGTGCAGCCCTCCGACTTCAACCCCTTCAGGATGGCCCCGATCTGCGCCATGCCGAACTCATCGCCGGGCCAACGTATCAGGTGCGGGTCAGCGAATCCCGCCAACCGCACCACGAACACCGCGCGGCCTTCCGCATCACACCGCGCCGCCACCGCTGCTGGCAGGTCGCCGCCGCCAGCAATCAGGCCCAGCTTTCCGCTGACGCTCATTCCGCGTTCGGCAGGCACAGCGGACGTCGCCCGCCGTCGCGGATGAAGGCGATGATCTCCATGATCTCGGGCAGGTCGGAATAGGCCGCCGCCACTCCATCGATTCGACCTGCGAACTCTCCCTGACCTTCGAACAGGTCGCGATAGGCGGCCAGAAGTCGGCGCACCTGATCCTTGCCATAGCCTTTGCGCTTCAGCCCGATCAGGTTCAGCCCGCGCAGACGCGCATGATTGCCCCAGGCCGAGCCATAGGGGATGACGTCGCGCGTTACGGCGGCCAGACCGCCAATGATCGCCCCCTGCCCCACACGACCGTTCTGGTGCACGGCGCACAGACCGCCCAGGAAGACCTTGTCGCCAATGTGCGCATGACCGCCCAGCGTGGCGTTGTTGGCCATGACGACATTATCGCCGACCACACAGTCATGGCCGACGTGGGCGCCGGTCATGAACAGATTGTTCGAGCCGATCACCGTCACCCCGGTCCCTTGCGGCGTGCCCCGATTGAAGGTGCAGTGCTCGCGGATCTGGTTGTGGGCGCCGATCTCAAGCCGCACCGGCTCGCCCCTGTAGCCATTATGCTGGGGATCACCGCCAATGACGGCGAACGGATGGATGATGGTGCCTTCGCCGACCGTCGTATCCTGTTGGACCACGACATGGCTGACCAGCCGCACGCCTGCGGACAGGACGACATTCGGCCCGACCGTGCTCCACGGCCCGACAACGACGCCGTCGGCAAGACGGGCGGAGGCGTCGATGATGGCGGTCGGGTGAATGGTCATCAGGCGGCGGGCTCCGGCACGGTCACGACCATGGCCATGAATTCGGCTTCTGCGGCCAGCTTGCCGTCGATGAAGGTTTCGCCACGGAACTTGTAGGCGTCGCCACGCGCGCGGATCACCTTGACCTCCATGCGTAACTGATCGCCCGGACGCGCAGGCTTGCGGAAGCGAACGCCGTCAATGGACATGAACATGATGACCTTGTCCGCCACCGCCACGTCCAGCGTCTTGGACATCAGAAGCGCGCCGGTCTGGGCCATCGCCTCGACGATCAGAACGCCCGGCATCACCGGATCGATCGGGAAGTGGCCGGGGAAGAACGGCTCGTTATGCGTGACGTTCTTGATGCCGACGATGGAGGTCGCGGGCGTGAAGTCTTCAGCCTTGTCCACCAGCAGGAAAGGATAGCGATGCGGCAGCCGCCGCATAACCTCGGCGTAGTCGATCTTGCCGTCGTCACTCATCCCTATGATTCCTTTGGAGCCTTCTTTGCAGAGGCCTGTTTGGCGAGCCAGACGGTTTCGCGCAAGAACTGACGGATCGGGCGCGCGGGATAACCAGACCAGGTTTCACCCGCCGGAATGTCGGCCAGCACGCCAGCCCCGGCTGCGACCCGCGCGCCTTCGCCGATTGTGATGTGGTCGCCGATCCCGGCCTTGCCGCCGAATATGACGTTGTCGCCCACGGTCACGGAGCCGGAGATCCCGGTGTTGGCGACCAGCAGGCAGTTGCGGCCGATGACGCAGTTGTGGCCCACCATGACCAGATTATCGATCTTGGTGTTTTCGCCGATGACCGTGTCGTCATAGGCGCCGCGGTCGATGCAGCTGTTGGCGCCGACCGTCACCCCGTCCTGCAGGATGACGCGGCCCAGTTGCGGAATATCCATGACGCCGGCCGCCGTGCCGGTCGCGCCGAACCCCGCCTCGCCGATACGTGCCCCCGCATAAAGCTTCACCCGATCCCCGATCAGGGCGAAGCTGACGGTGACGTTCGAACCGATCACGCAGTCGCGCCCGATCTGCACGCCAGGCCCGATCACCGTATTGGCGCAGATGCGCGAGCCACGGCCGATGCGCACGCCCGCCCCCAGGACCACGCCCGGCTCGATGACGACGCTGTCGTCTTCGGCGGCATCCTGCGGAGTGATTGCGGTGTCGAGCGTGATGGCGCGATGCAGCAGCAACGAGGCTTTGGCCCACGACGCCTGAGGCGTGCGTGAGACGATCACCGAGGCCTCGGCAGGCGCAGCCTCAACCGCTTCTGGCGGCACGATCACACATCCCGCCTGGGTTTGAGCCAGGGCGTTGGCGAACTTGCGATCACCCAGAAACGCAATCGCGCCCCTGTCAGCGGATGACAGAGGCGCGACCGAGGCGATGGACCGATCCCCGCCCCTCTCGACCGCGCCTCCGATCTGCGCCGCCAGTTCGGCGACGGTCAGGGACGGCAGGGTCTGAAAGAAGCGAGTATCGGGCATTGTTTCCTTTTCAGCAGCCAGAAGCTTACTGAGCCGGCACCGGCATGCGGTTGAACGTCAGGGTCGGCAGGGCGGCGTTCAGACGCTGGATGGCGACGTCCGTCAGGTCCATGGCCGGGTTCATCATGAAGACGCTTTCACGGTCCAGCAGCAGGCCGCAGCCCTTCTCCTGGTACAGGGCCGTCAGGATCGGCGAGACGGCTTCGGTGATCTTCTGGCGTTGCGTGCCCAGAGTGTAGCGCAGTTCGTTTTCGCGCGTGGCTTCCAGCTGCTGGGCTTCCTGAGCGCGCTGCTGCAGTTGCTGGCGGCGCTGGTTCAGTTGGTCAGCCGGGATGCTGGCGCCGCCGCTTTGCAGGGCCGTCGCTTCGGTCTGGATCGCGGTGGCGTAGGGCTGCAGTTCGCCTTGAACTTCCTGCGCCAGCTGCTGCATGCGGGTTTCGACAGCCTGACCAGCCGACGACTGCGCCAGCAGACGGGCGTTGTAATAGGTGCAGACGCCCGGAATGACCGGACCCGGGTTTTGCGGCGCGGCCTGCTGGGCAAGAGCAGCAGTGGAAACAAGCGATGCCGCAGCCGTAGCGGCGATGATCAGAGCTTTCATTTTACCCTCGTGCGGACGGATTTCGCCGCTGTTTAGAACTGAGTGGAGGTCGAGAAGCGGAAGGATTCGGTCTTGTCGTAGTCTTCCTTGGCCAGGACCTTGGAGATGTCGAAGCGGATCGGACCCATCGGCGACTTCCAGTGGATGCTGACGCCGGCCGATGCCCGCAGCGCCATTTCGTCAACGATATTCGCGTTCGTCGTACCCGTCGAGGTCAGCTTGTAGCGATCATCCAGACCGCCCAGCGTACCCACGTCAGCAAAGAGCGAGGTTTTGATGCCGTACTGTTCGGGCAGATAGTTCGGCAGGGTCACTTCAACCGTGCCGATGGCGTAGAAGTTGCCGCCCAATGCGTCGCGCGTGGTCAGGTCGCGCGGCCCCATGCCGGCTGTTTCGAAGCCGCGGAAGCTGTTGCCGCCCTTGAAGAAGCGGTCGTTGATGCGGATCGGATCGCCGTTCCAGCCCGTGACATAGCCCGCCTGCCCCATGACGCTGACGATCCACTTTGGCGTGATGCCATAGTACCAGGAGGCGTCTGCTTCGGTCTTGACGTAGTTCACGTCGCCGCCGATGCCGGCGAAGTCCTGACGCAGCGAGCCAGCCCAGCCGCGCGTCGGACGGACCGGATCGTTCGTGTAGTTGACCTGCAGGGTGTAGCCTGCGGACGAGTTCAGATAGCTGCCGATCTGATCGCACAGCGCCGACGATCCAAGGCCAGCCGTGCCGCAATAATTGTAGGGCACGATGATCTCATCGCTCTTCAGGAAGTAGCGGGTGCTGAGCAGCATGTTGCCGTTCAGCGGATAGGACAGGCGCACGCCGCCGCCGGTCGAGCGGTAGTCATACGACGAATACTTGCTGAGATCGTAGCGCGAGTGGAACAGGTCGAAGCCAGCGCGCAGGTCACGCCCCAGGAATTTCGGTTCGGTGAAGCGGAAGTCGATCTGCTGGCGCAGCGAACCCCATTCCAGACGCGACACCACGTTCTGGCCGCGTCCACGGAAGTTACGTTCCGAGATGCCCAGGTTGACGGTGAAGGAGTCGACCGAGCTGAAGCCCGCGCCGACGGACAGTTCGCCGGTCGGCTGCTCCTGCACGGCGACATTGATGACTGAGCGGTCAGGCGCGCTGCCGCGCTCTTCCTGGATCGTCACGTCCTTGAAGAAGCCCAGCGCGCGCAGATTGTTGCGCGAGCGCTCCATCAGGGCGCGGTTGAAGGCGTCGCCTTCCGTCAGCATCAGTTCGCGGCGGATGACCGGATCGATGGTGCGGGTGTTGCCGACCACATTGATGCGGTCGATGTAGACGCGCTGGCCTTCCGACACGTTGAAGGTCACGTCGACCTTGTCCGTTTCAGGATTGGCGCGATAGGTCGGATTGATGTCGACGAAGGCGTAACCGGCCGAACCCGCCGCGAACGTCAGGGCGTCAACGGCGCTCTCAATCTTATCGCTTTCGTACAGGGCGCCCGAGCGGATCGGGATCAGGCGCTCCAGGAAGGCGGCGTTCAGGCGATCATTCTCGGTGACGACCTTCACTTCGCCGAAGGTGTATTTGTGGCCTTCGTCCAGCGTCAGGGTCAGTTGGAACGCCTGGTTGTCCGGCTGCAGTTCAGCGACCGACGACACGATGCGGAAATCATAATAGCCGCGGTTCGTATAGAATTTCCGCAACTGCTCCTGATCATACTCCAGCCGGTTCGGGTCGAAGTTGTCGTTGCTGGAGAAGAATTTCCACCATTGGGTGCGCTGGGTCACCATAACGCCGCGCACATCGCGGTCGGAATAGGCATGGTTGCCCAGGATGTTGATGGCGCTGATGCCGGTCTTGGGGCCTTCGTCGATTTCGAAGATCACATCGACGCGGTTCTGCTCCAGTTGGACCAGCTTGGGCGTGACCGTCGCCGAGATACGGCCCTGCAGGCGGTACAGTTCGACAATGGCGCCGACATCTTCCTGAACCTTGGCGCGCGTATAGATGCCGCGCGGGCTCAGCGTCACTTCCTTGGTCAGTTTGTCGAGCGAGACCGCCTTGTTTCCCTCGAACACCACCTGGTTGATGATCGGGTTCTCGACGATCTGAACGACCAGATCGCCATTCTGGACGCCTAGCTGAACATCGGCGAACAGGCCCGTGCGTGACAGGGTGCGGACGGCGACGTCCAGCACGCCCGCGTCGACCGTGTCGCCTGGACGGATCGGCAGATAGGACAGCACCGTCGTCTGGTCGATGCGCTGTGCGCCCTGAACCACGATCCGGTTGATCTGCACGCCTGTCGGCGCGGCCATCTGCACTGTCGGCGTCGCACCGTCAGCAGGCGCGGCCTGAGCGGGCGCAGGGGCTGGCTGGGCGGGCGCAGACTGGGCGAATGCGGGTGCGCCGAGGCCGGCGGCCACAGTCAATGCCAGAAGGCTGGAGCGGGCGCCCATTCGGACGGCGGCGCGAGAGGTCATGTCGTTCATTCGTGAAACCATCGGGGGCTGGCGTCGGCTCACGAGACGAGCCCGCCGAGGAATTGAAAGATGTTGAGCTTCTGTAGGTCGTTCCACGTCGCGAACAACATAAATCCCGCCAGAAGCGCAAGGCCTGCGCGATAGCCAATCTCCTGATACCGCGCCGACACCGGTCTGCGCGCCACAGCTTCATAGCCGTAGAAAAGCAGATGGCCGCCGTCCAGCACAGGGATGGGCAATAGGTTTAGAAAGCCGATTCCGATCGAAAGTATGGCAGCGAGGCGAACCAGAGTCAGCGAAAGGTTGATTGCGGCCGCCTTGGGATCCGGGCTGGCCTTGACGACTTCGTTGGTCAGAGAGCCGCTGACCTTGGCGATTCCCAGCGGTCCGCTGAACTGGTCGCCGGATTCACGTCCGGTCACCATGCGGCCCAGATAGGTCAGGGTCGAACTCAGAACACTGCCGACCTGGCGTACGCCCGCCCCGACCGCTTCAATCGGGCCATAGCGGATATAGCGGATGTCCGCGCGGCTGGCGCCCAGGCCCAGACCGATGCGCGCGACCTTGATGCGGCCTGCAACCGCGTCATCTTCCGTGCGACGTTCCGGCGTCGCGACCAGCTCCAGCGTCTGGGCGCCGCGCTCGACCGTGAACCGGACCGGATCACCGGCGCTCAGCATCACGGTCTGGGTCACATCGGATCCGCTCTGGATCGTGCGTCCGTTCACGCCCGTGATCAGGTCGCCCGGCTGGAAGCCCGCCAGAGCCGCTGGCGATCCTTCCTGAACCTGGGCGACGCGCGCTGGCATGATGACGTCGCCCAGCGCCATGAAGGTGGCAGCGAAGATGACAATCGCCAGAATGAAGTTGGCGACCGGTCCCGCGACGGTGATCAGCGCACGCTGCCAGACCGGCTTGAAATGGAAATAGTCGCGCTCTGCGCCCGGCCCCTTCTCGGCGATCAGCCGCTGACGCAGTTCGGCAAGACCCGCCTGATCCGGAACGCTGGCCGCATCCAGATCACCCGAGAATTTCACGTAACCGCCCGCCGGGATCCAACCCAGCCGCCATTCGATGCCGTGCCGATCCACACGGCTGAAGATCGCCTTACCGAAACCGACAGCGAAACGGTCAACCTTCACGCCAAAGGCGCGGGCCACCAGGAAATGCCCCAGTTCATGGATGGTGACGATGAACGTCAGCACCAGCAGGAATGGTACAATATAGATCAGAACCTGACCCAGGGCGCCTAGCATTCGAAAATCGTCTCCCCCGGCCGATCAGGCCGCATTCGCAAGTCCGGCGATGATGGACCTGGCCAACTGACGCGCCTCGGCATCGACCGAAAGGGCCGCGCCGCAGGCATCTCCAGAGCCGAAGACCATCCCCGCTTTTGTCGCACGTTCAAGGGTTTCGGCGACGACTGCGGCAATATTGAGAAACGCCAGCTTCCGGTCAAGGAAGGCGAAGGCCGCCACCTCGTTGGCGGCGTTGAAAACGGCAGGCGCCGCCCCGCCCGATTTCAGCGCCTGACGGGCCAGATCCAGCGCCGGGAAACGCTCCACATCCGGCGCCTCGAACGTCAGCCCACCCAGCGCAGGCAGGTCCAGCCTGGGCGCGGGCCAGGCGATCCGCTCGGGCCAGGCCAGGGCGCAGGCGATGGGCGTGCGCATGTCCGGCGCGCCCATTTGGGCCAGGGTCGAACCATCCACATATTCCACAAGGCTGTGGATGATTGATTCCGGGTGGACCACCACGTCGATCCGATCTTCGGTCATGCCGAACAGATAGGCCGCCTCGATCATCTCCAAGCCTTTATTGGCCATGGTGGCGCTGTCGACCGAAATCTTGGCCCCCATGCTCCAGTTCGGATGCGCGACCGCCTGTTCCGGCGTCGCCGACGCCATCCGCTCACGCGAAACCTGACGAAAGGGTCCGCCCGACGCAGTCAGCACCAGTTTCGACACGCGCTCCGGCGCGTCTGCGGGGAAGACCTGGAAAATGGCCGAATGTTCGGAATCGACGGGGATCAGCTTGCCCCCTGCCCGTCCGACGCGTTCGATAAGGGCCGGGCCGCAGCAGACCAGGCTCTCCTTATTGGCCAAGGCGAGGATCGCGCCGGTGTCCGCCGCCGCCCAGGCCGATTTCAGACCAGCGGCGCCAACGATGGACGCCATGATCCAGTCGCTGGGACGCGTGGCCGCTTCGACGATGGCGGCCTCGCCCGCCGCGACCTCAATCCCGGTTCCCGCCAGGGCGTCGCGCAGATCGTTCAGTCTGGCTGGGTCCGCCGTCACCGCCAGCCTTGGCTTCCAGCGCTTCGCCTGTTCGGCCAGACGGCCGATGTTGGCGCCGCCCGTCAACGCCTCAACCTCAAAAGCCCCCGTGCCCGTGGCCTCCGCCTGCTCCATCAGGTCCAGCGTCGACGATCCGACAGAGCCTGTCGAACCCAGAACCGTGACACGACGACGGATCATGCCGCACGCTCAAGCATCAGCACGACCAGACGCCCGGCCGCGACCACGACGACAGCGAACATCAGCCCGTCAACCCGATCCAGCAATCCGCCGTGTCCCGGAATGGTATTGCCCGCATCCTTGACCCCAAACCGCCGCTTCAGCGCCGATTCCCATAGGTCGCCGCCCATGGTCGCCAGCGCGGCGGCCAGACCCAGCGCAGCGCCCCAGAAGATCGTCAGACGCCCCATATCGACCCAGGCCGTCATGACCGCGCCTGCGATCGTCCCGGCGACCAGCCCCCCGATGAAGCCTGACCACGTCTTGTTGGGCGAAAAACGCGGCCAAAGCTTCGGTCCGCCAAGGGTCGAACCCGCCAGATAGGCCAGAATATCGGCAGACCAGGCCACCGCGAACACCAGCACCGTCCAGTGCAGGCCAACCGGGCTGTCGACCGCCCGCAGCCAGATCAGCAAGACTGCTGGCCAGCCGAGGTAGAGAACCCCGTAGGACGCATCCAGCGCCTGCTGCCCCCGGCTGCGCGCATAGACGCCCGCTGCAACTGCGCCGAACACCAGCATGACAAAGGCGACGGACATGGCCCCGAAATGCGCGCTGATCACTGCTGCCACGACGCCGAACGACACAGCGCCGCCCATCACGCGACGCGCGTGCGGCGCACTCATCGCCGCCCATTCAAAGGCCAGAACGATGCAGGCTGCGACCATCAGGCCCAGGAACCAGACGCCCCCCGCCCAGGTCGCCGCCACCGCCGCAGGCGCGAGCACGACGGCGGAAGCCGCCCGCAACGCAATGTCACGCCCCTTGACCGCCATCAGCCCGCCGCCCGCGCAGGAACGACGTCACGTCCGCCGTAGCGGCGATCACGTTCGCCAAAGGCGGCGACCGCCTCTGCCAGCGCCTTGGGTCCATAATCGGGCCACAGAACCTCCTGGAACACCAGTTCGGCATAGGCGGCTTCCCACAACAGGAAGTTCGACAGGCGTTTTTCACCTGACGTCCGCACGATCAGATCGAGCGGAGGCGAGCCCGCGGTCGCCAATCCCGTCTCGAACGTCTGTTCACTGATCGGCTCGATCGTTTCACCGGCCAACAATTTTTCCGCGTGGCGACGCGCCGCGTCCACCAGATCGGCCCGCCCGCCATAGTTGAAGGCGACCTGTAACAGGAAGCGGGTGTTGTGCGCCGTCTGAGCCTCGGCCTTGTCGATGATCGCAACGATGTCGGACGGCAGGCCTGCGCGACGCCCCAGAATGCGCAGACGCACTCCCGCCTTCTCCAGCCGCGTCAGGTCGCTGGCCAGATAGGTGCGGACCAGACCCATCAGATCCGACACCTCGTCCTCTGGACGGCTCCAGTTCTCGGTCGAAAAGCCGAAAACCGTCAGGCATTCAATGCCATAGTCGGGCGCAGCCTGGATGGTGCGTTTCAGCGCCTGCACGCCTTCACGATGGCCGATTGCACGCGGCAGACCGCGCGCCTTCGCCCAGCGGCCGTTGCCGTCCATGATGATCGCGACATGGCGCGGACCATGCGGGCGTGGGCCATCGACACCGATCACTGCGGTCTCCGAACCTGTAGGCGCGGCCGTCATCTGCTGTGAGTTTCCTTCCGCGCCAAGTCGGTTCGCCTCAGACCTGCATGATCTCTTGTTCCTTGGTCTTCAAGGCTTCGTCGATGCGCTTGATAGCCGCGTCCGTTTCCTTCTGGACATCGGTTTCCAGCTTCTTTTGTTCGTCCTGGCTGATTTCGCCGCCCTTCTCAGCCTTCTTGAAGTCGTCGTTGGCGTCGCGACGGACGTTGCGCACGGCGATCTTCTGCTGTTCGGCATATTTGCCGGCCAGCTTGACCAGGTCCTTGCGGCGCTCTTCCGTCAGAGGAGGAACCGGGATGCGCAGCGTCTGGCCATCGACGATAGGGTTCAGGCCCAGGTTGGCGTTGCGGATGGCCTTTTCGACGGCGACCACCATCGACTTGTCCCAGACGTTGACCGAAATCATGCGCGGTTCCGGCACGCTGACGGCGGCGACCGCCGTCAACGGCGAGGCCGAGCCATAGGCTTCGACACGTACCGGCTCCAGCAGCCCGGCATTGGCGCGGCCGGTGCGCAGACCGCTGAATTCTTCCTTCAGGGCGGCGACCGACTTGTCCATGCGGTCGCGGTAGGTTTTCAGTTCAGGCTTGGCCATCGTCTAGGTCTCTCTTGTCTCTGTCAGGTCTCTCGGGCTGCTCAGGCAGCGTCCTTGATCACCGTGAACGTGCCTTCGCCCGTCAGGGTCCGGCGAAGTGAATCGTCTTCCCGGATCGAGAAGACCACGATCGGAATGCCCGTGTCGCGCATCATGGCGATGGCCGAGGCGTCCATGACGCGCAGATCCTTGGCCAGCACATCCTGATAGGTCAGGGTTTCATAGCGGGTCGCGGTCGGATCCTTCTTGGGATCGGCGGTATAGACGCCGTCGACGCTGGTGCCCTTCAGCAGGGCGTCGCAGCCCATCTCAGCCGCGCGCAAGGCTGCGCCCGAGTCGGTCGTGAAGAAGGGGGCGCCCACGCCTGCGGCGAAAATCACCACGCGTCCCTTTTCCAGGTGACGCAGGGCGCGGCGGCGAATGTAGGGTTCAGCGATGGCGGCCATCGGAATGGCGCTCTGCACGCGGGTCGACACGCCGATCTTCTCGAGCGCCGACTGCATCGCCAGGGCGTTCATGATGGTCGCCAGCATGCCCATATAGTCTGCCTGGGCGCGTTCCATGCCCGCCGCCGCCTTGGACAGGCCTCGGAAGATGTTGCCGCCGCCGATCACCAGGCAGATTTCAACGCCCTCTGCCGCCACCTGCGCCACGGCCTTGGCCACCGTATCCACGGTCGCCATGTCGACGCCGAAGGATTGGTCGCCCATCAGGACTTCACCAGAAACCTTCAGCAGCACGCGTTTGTAGCGGAAGTTGGCGGGGGCGTCGGGCATGCGGGGGGTTCCGTTTTACTGCGGCGCCATTGAATCAGGCGACTTCTTATAGACGAAGGGCGCGTCAGCCATCAAAGCCGAACGCGCCCTTCTGATGCAAATCCCTCACGAATGAGGGGATAGGAGCTTAGTTGCCGCCCATCATGGAGGCGACTTCCGACGCGAAGTCGGGGCCTTCAACCTTCTCGACGCCTTCGCCCAGCGCCAGACGGACGAAGCCGGCCAGGTGCAGGTTGGAGGAGCCCAGTTCCTTGGCCGAGTTGGCGACCAGCTGTTCGATGGTCACGTCCGGATCCATGACGAACGGTTGCTTGGACAGCACCACGTCCTTCTGGAACTTGTTGATCTGACCTTCGACGATCTTGGCGATCATGTTTTCCGGACGGCCTTCTTCCTTGGCCTTCTCGGTCAGGACGGTGCGTTCCTTTTCGATCGCAGCCGGATCCAGATCGTCCGTGTTCAGCGACAGCGGAGCAGTCGCGGCGACGTGCATGGCGATCTTGCGGCCCAGCTCGCGCAGAGCGGTCTTGTCGCCTTCGCCGTGCAGTGCCACCAGCACGCCGATGCGGCCAACGCCCGGCGAGACAGCATTGTGGACGTAGGTTGAAACCACGCCTTCTTCCACCGACAGGCGGGCGGCGCGGCGCAGTTGCATGTTCTCGCCGATGGTGGCGATCATGTTCGTCACTTCGTCCTGGACCGTCTTGCCAGCTTCCAGTTCAGCGCCGTGCAGGGCTTCGACCGTGTGGTGCTCCAGACCCAGTTGGGCGAACGACTTGGCGGCGTTCTGGAACAGTTCGTTACGGGCGACGAAGTCGGTTTCGGCGTTGAATTCGATGGCGGCGGCGACTTCGCCCTTGCCGTCTTCCTTCGACGCAACGGCGACCAGACCTTCAGCGGCGACGCGGTCAGCCTTCTTGGCGGCCTTGGACAGGCCCTTGGCGCGCAGCCAGTCGATTGCTGCTTCGATGTTGCCGTCGTTTTCGACCAGCGCCTTCTTGCAGTCCATCATGCCGACGCCCGAACGCTCGCGAAGTTCCTTCACGAGGGCGGCAGTGATCTCGGCCATGTTCTTCTCCTTGGGGGGATTTCGATGTGGGAACGGCCGGGCTGCTTTAGCCCGGCCGTGTGTCAGTTCAACGCACGGCCTTCTTTCCTGGCGCTAGGCTTTAGCACCTAAGAAGACCGTAGGGCGATCAGCCCTCAGCCTTCTCAGCTTCGACGGCCGGTTCAGCAGCCGCTTCCAGTTCAGCAGCAGCGCCTTCCGTGCCGGCCGGTGCAGCTTCAGCAGCAACCGGAGCCGAGGCTTCGCGCAGCATCGGCTCAACCGGGGCTTCCGAAGCGCCCAGGTCGATGCCCGAGGCCGAAGCGCCAGCCGCCAGACCGTCCAGGACGGCGTCGGCGATCAGGTCGCAGTAGGTCTGGATGGCGCGCGCGGCGTCGTCGTTGCCCGGAACCGGATAGGTGATGCCGTCCGGATCCGAGTTGGTGTCCAGGATGGCGATGATCGGGATGTTCAGCTTGCGGGCTTCCTGGATCGCGATCGCTTCCTTGTTGGTGTCGATCACGAACATGATGTCCGGGATCGAACCCATGTCCTTGATACCGCCCAGCGACAGCTCCAGCTTGTCCTTCTCGCGCTGCAGCGTCAGCAGCTCCTTCTTGACGCGGCCTTCGCCGCCGTTCTCGAGGATGGCTTCCAGTTCACGCAGACGAGCGATCGAGCCCGAGACGGTGCGCCAGTTGGTCAGCGTGCCGCCGAGCCAACGGTTGTTCATGTAGTACTGGGCGCAGCGCTTGGCGGCTTCAGCAACCGGCTCCGAGGCCTGGCGCTTGGTGCCGACGAACAGAACGCGACCGCCCTTGGCGGCGACTTCACGCACGGCCACCAGAGCCTGGTGGAACAGCGGCATCGTCTGCGACAGGTCGATGATGTGGATGTTCGAGCGCGAGCCGAAGATGTAGCGGTCCATCTTCGGGTTCCAGCGGTGCGTCTGGTGGCCGAAGTGAGCGCCTGCTTCCAGCAGGGTGCGCATCGAGAATTCTGGCAAAGCCATGATCGTTCAGTCCTTTTTCCGATCAAACGTGGCGCGGGGGATTAAAGGTCAGATGACCCTCGGAATGGTGCGTATCGGGATGTCTCCCCGAAGCGCGCCTCACCCGCGTTGCGAAATGCCCGCGCGATGTAGGCGGGATCGGCCGGAAAGGCAAGCGCCGCTCGTCCGCAACGAAAAAGGCGGCCCATTTCTGGACCGCCTTTTCCACCAAGACGTTGAGCCGTCCCTATCGGATTGCATCCCGCAGGGTTTGGGCGCGATCCCGGTGCGCCGTGACCGTCGGAATCAGTTCACGAGCCAGGGCGGACAGGGCTGGCGCATCCGTATTGCCCTCAAACCCGTTCAGCAGGGTCAGCGTCTCGTTATGAGCGGCGATCTGCTGGTCCAGATAGACCTTATTGAAATCGCCAGGCGTGGCGGCGTTCAGATTGTCGATCAGCCCCTGACGACGTGCGTCCAAGGCGGTGGGAATAGTCACATCCGGCGCGGCCGTCGGCGCAACCTCGGCCAGTTTTTGGCCCGCGGCCGTATGGTCCTTGGTGATCATGGCGGCCAAGGCCTTGACGTCGGCGCTGGTGGATTTGGCAGCCGCCACCTTGGCGGCCTCCAGCTCGTACAGATTGCCGGTGGCCAGGCCGGTGACGAAACCGCCCACCGTATTGGCGCCAACTGTGGCGGCCGAGGTCTGGCCGACAACGCCCGATGTGGCGTCCTGCGTGGCGTTCACGGCCTCGGCTGCATTCTGTTTTGCGCTGTCTCCGCCCTGGCTGCAGGCGGCGAGCAGGGCCAGCGATGCGACGCTGGCGATGGCGATATATTTCATTGGAGTAGTCTCCCTGTGGACTCCCCAAACCTCTCAGCGCCCCGCGAAGTTCCCGAATTCAACCGATTGGGCCGGCGCCTCAGGCTTCTTCCAGCATGACGACGCCGGGCGCCGACTTCAACGCGCCCCGCAAAGCGCCGTCCAGTCGATAGCGTCCGGGCAGTTTCAGCTCGACCTCCTGACGACCATCCAGAGAGGCGACCAGAGACACTTCCCCGCCCTTTCCGATCGCGCCGGATCGGGCCTTCTCCAACCGCGACCGCAAGGCCTCGGCGTCCGCGGTTCGGGCCGACACATGGATGCGCAGACCGATGTTGGCGTCATCCAGCAGGTTGTCCATTCGTGATGCGTCATCACCGAAGAAGCGCACCTCCCCGTCTGACGACTTGGCGCGCACACGCACCATGACGGACGCCCCCGGCTCCAGCACCTCACGGCATTTGCGCAACTGCTCCGGCGGGAACAGGCATTCAAACTCGCCGGTGGGGTCCGAGAAGGTGACGAAGGCGAACTTCTCGCCGGTGCGCGCGCTGGCGCGTTCCTGCCTGCGCCGCACCATGCCCGCCATCTGGAAAGCTTCGTGACCGGATTCCGCCAGCGGAATCGCTTCGGCGACAAAGGTGACGCGCTTGCGCTTCAGCGCCGTCGTCATCTCGTCCAACGGGTGCCCCGACAGGTAGAAGCCGACGGCGGCCAGTTCGTGATCCAGGCGCTCCGGCCCGACCCAGGGGTCGACATTCTTCAGGCGCGGCCGCGCGGCGTGCGCCTGATCGCCGCCGAACAGCGACACCTGCGATGACGCCCGCTCCGCCGCCACGCTCTGGCAATAGGCCATCAAGATGTCGGCCTGCTCCACCAACTGGCGGCGGTTGGGATGGATGCTGTCGAACGCGCCCGCCTTGGCCAGGCCTTCCAGCGCCCGCTTGTTGACGCTGCGCGGATCGACCCGCTCAAGGAAGTCGAAGATGTCGGGGAAACGCCCGCCCGTTTCGCGCACCTCGATGACGTGCTTCATGGCCTCAAGGCCCACGTTGCGGATCGCGCCCAGCGCATAAAGCACCGATCCCTTGTCATCGTCCCAGGCCACGTCGAAGTCGGCGGACGAGCGGTTGATGTCCGGCGCCAGGACCGGCACCTCGAACCGCCGCGCATCCTGATAGAAGACCGCCAGCTTGTCGGTGTTCGACAGATCGAGGCTCATCGACGCGGCGAAGAACTCGACCGGATGATTGGCCTTCAACCAGCCCGTCTGAAACGAGATCAGCGCATAGGCGGCGGCGTGCGACTTGTTGAAGCCGTAGCCTGCAAACTTGGCCACCAGATCGAAGATGGAGCCGGACTGGGCCTCGGGGACATCCTTCTCCAGCGCGCCCTTGACGAAGCGAAGGCGCTGGAAGTCCATCTCCTCCTTCTTCTTCTTGCCCATCGCGCGGCGCAGAAGGTCGGCTTCACCCAGGCTGTAGCCCGCCAGGATTTGGGCGATCTTCATCACCTGCTCCTGGTAGATGATGACGCCATAGGTCTCGGTCAGCACCTCCGTCAGCGACGGATGCAGATAGTCGACCTCGGCCCGACCGAATTTCCGGTCGATATAGGTGTCGATCATCTCCATCGGGCCCGGCCGATACAGGGAGATCAGCGCGGTGATCTCCTCGATCGAGTTGCATCGCATCTTGCGCAGGGTGTCGCGCATGCCCTGGGATTCCAGCTGGAACACGCCGACCGTCTGGCCGGAGGCCATCAACTCGTAGGTCTTGGCGTCATTCAGCGGCAGTTGGTTCCAGGTCGGCGCCAGCCCGCGACGCGACAGATAGCCGTGCGCGCGGTCCAGGGTCGTCAGGGTCTTCAGGCCCAGGAAGTCGAACTTCACCAGCCCCGCAGGCTCCACCCACTTCATATTGAACTGGCTGGCCGGAATGGTGGAGCGCGGGTCCTGATACAGCGGCACCAGTTCCGTCAGAGGACGGTCGCCGATGACAATGCCCGCCGCGTGGGTCGAGGCGTTGCGGTACAGGCCCTCAAGCTCCAGCGCCGTCTCCAGCAGGGTCTTCACCGCAGCCTCGGCGTCGCGCGCCTCTTTCAGGCGCGGCTCCAGCTCGATGGCCTGGGCCAGGGTGACCGGATTGGCCGGGTTGTTCGGCACCATCTTGCAGAGCCGGTCCACCTGGCCCAGCGGCATCTGCAGCACGCGCCCCACGTCGCGCAGCACAGCCCGCGCCTGCAGGGTGCCGAAGGTGATGATCTGCGCGACCCGGTCCTTGCCGTAGTGGGCCTGCACATAGTCGATCACCTCTTCCCGCCGCTCCTGGCAGAAGTCGATGTCGAAGTCGGGCATGGAGACCCGTTCCGGGTTCAGGAAGCGCTCGAACAGCAGGCCGAACCGCAGGGGGTCAAGATCGGTGATGGTCAGGGACCAGGCGACCAGCGAACCGGCGCCAGAGCCCCGCCCCGGCCCCACCGGGATGCCATGTTCCTTGGCCCATTTGATGAAGTCCGACACGATCAGGAAGTAGCCGGGGAAACCCATCTGCTGGATGATCCCGACCTCCCACTCCAGGCGGGTCCAGTATTCCTCCTCGGGAACGGCGGCCTCGACCTCGGTCAGGCGGACCTTCAGGCCTTCGCGCGCCTGATGCGCCAGTTCATCGGCTTCTGAGCGCCCTGCCCCCGTATCGAAGCGCGGCAGGATCGGCGCATGCGTCTTGACCAGGAAGGCGCAACGCCGGGCGATGTCGATGGTGTTGTCGCAGGCCTCGGGCAGGTCCGCGAACAGTTCGCGCATCGCCTCGGCGGACTTGAACCAGTGCTCGCCCGTGATCCGGCGCCGATCCTCCTGACCTGTGAAGGCGCCGTCGGCGATGCACAACAGGGCGTCGTGCGACTTCGCCTGCGACGCCTTGGCGTAATAGACGTCGTTGGTCGCGACCAGCGGCAAATCATTGGCGTAGGCCCATTCGACCAACCCCGGCTCGGCGCGGCGTTCGTCATCCAGGCCATGGCGTTGCAGTTCGACGTAGAAGCGGTCGCCGAACGCCGCCTTCATGGCCTCCAGCGCCTCAATCGCCTCTGCCTTTTTGCCCTGCGCGAGCAGCGGATCGACCGGACCGTCCGGCCCGCCCGACAGTAGCAACAGACCTTCGGACCGCTCCACGACCTGACGCCAATCGACGCCTGGCTCGGGCATTTCTGCGGAGTCCAGATAGGCTGACGACGACAGGGCGCACAGATTCAGCCAACCCGCCTCGTTCTGGGCCAATAGAACAATGGTGGGCATCTTGGCCCAGCGGGCGTTGACCTGCCCCCCAATGCCGAACACAGGCAGGGCGCAGGCGACAATGGGCTGAACCCCGGAATCCTTTGTGGCCTGACTGAACTCCAGCGCACCGAACAGATTGGCCCGGTCCGCGACCGCGACAGCCGGCATGCCGGCGTCCGCCGCCATCTTGCCGATCTTGCCCGCCTTGATCGCGCCTTCCAGCAGCGAATAGGCCGAGCGCACGCGCAGATGGACGAAACCCTGACCCTCTGCTGTACTCACTGTTCGCTCCTTCGTCTGTGACCGGATCAGACGCCGACTCGGCGCTCACGCCAACGGCTTGGCCGATATGGCGTCGCAGAAGTGCGCGTCAAACGGTCAGACTGTCGGAGCGTCAGACGGACGTGGCCATCAGAGCCGCCTGCCAGACCATCCAGACGAAGCCGCCGCACGACGCAAGCGACAGCATATCCCTCATCAAACGCGGCATCGGCTTATCCCCAGATCAACTTCTGTGTTCCGGAAATGTTCTATGTTCCGATTTTGTTCCCGTCAAGCGTCGGACGCTGTAAACCCTATGCGCGTCAAGGCCGAGGCCAGGGCCGCCGAGTTCGGCGACTGGGTTTTGCGCAACAGGCTGGCGCGGAAGAACTCGACAGTCCGCGGACTGAGCGACAATGCCTGTGCGATCTGTTTGGTGGTGCGGCCCGCCACCAGATACTCGGCCACCTGCCGCTCGCGCCGCGTGAATGTCAGCGTATCCTGCCGTGGGATGGAGGCCAGGATGTCCAGCGCCCGCCGCGCCGCGCCCAGCAGTTGTTCTGGCGTGGTGGGCTTGGTCAGGACATTGTCGACGCCCAGACGCATGGCGTCGACGGTCGTCAGCACATCGACATAGGCGCTGACCAGAATGACCGCGTGCCGCCCGAAGGCGCAGAAGGCGCCGACCAGATCCAACCCTTCGATGCCCGGCAGCTTCAGATCAACGACGATGCAGGTCGGGTCAGCATCCGACGCCCACATCAGGGCGTCCAGCGGGTCGGTGAAACCCACCGCCTGAAATCCGGCCTCGCGGAATGTGAGCAGCGTCATGCCCAGGATCGCAGGGTCGTCGTCGATCACCAGGATTTCCTGGGTCACATCAGTTCCCTGAGCAACGCGCTCCGTCGATTGCTCGTCGCCCATGCCTCCCGACTTGCGAAGGCGGTCGTTCGATGCTGCAGGATCAAACGTCGAGAGTCCCAAACTTTCCATGCGCACAAAATACAAGGCCGGTTGATCTGCGAAACCTCGTAGTCCCACGCAATTGATCAAGCAGCGCAGTTGGTCCAGCCATCAGGTGATGATGAAATCACTGAATGAGCGCCGTGTCGGCATGCTGGAAGCCGCAATCCTTGTCACTAGCGTAGAGCAGGATTTCGAAACGGGTCGTCTTTGGCCCGCTCTCAGGGATCTACGCAAAGGCCATGCCAGAACCTTGGGATTGGCCGGCGTCATCCTCTGCGACGCCAATCGCGTCATGTATGGTCTTGAAGGCAGCGGACAGTATCTGGACCGCTTTACTCAGATGCTGGAGGACAGCCCTTGCGAGGTCGACGTCCAGCTGCTGTTGCGCCGCCCCATCGCCCAGCGAACCTATCGGGCCCCTGCTCTCCTGGCGCCGACCCTGGCCAAGGAGGAACGGACCTGGCTGCGAGAGGAACTGGACGACACCGGCTCGGACCTCACCACCCTGCCCACCTTCCTGACCTGGCTGGCGTTGCGTCAGGCGGAAACCATTGTCGGAGGGTACGGCGACGGGCTGATGGCCCCCGCCGACAGCTTCCCGTCCACCCGTTCGCACACAACCCGGCACTGAGCCGCGTAACCTGAAAATCAGTAGGCGTGGCTCTCGGCGGCGCGCTCTTCCAGGTGGCCGTCCTTCAGGGCGAACACCCGGTCCATATGGCCGGCCAGCTCCATGTTGTGGGTGGCGATCAGGGCGGCGACACCCGTGGTCTTCGCCAGACTGCGCAGGGATTCAAAGACGGACTGGCTGGTCGTCGGATCCAGATTGCCCGTCGGTTCATCCGCCAGCAGCAGACGCGGCCCATTCGCCAATGCGCGGCCGATGGCCACACGCTGCTGCTCGCCGCCTGAAAGCTGCGCAGGCTGGTGCGTCATTCGCTCGCCGAGGCCAAGCACCGTCAGCGTCTCTTCGGCGCGCTTGCGGGCCTCCGCCTGCGTGACACCCGCGATCCTCATGGGCAGCGCGACATTATCGCGCGCATCGAACTCGGGCAGCAGGTGGTGGAACTGATAGACGAAGCCGATCCGGCTGAGACGCAGGCGCGTGCGCGCCCGCTCGTCCAGATTTCCGACAGCCTCGCCGTCAATCGTCACCGTGCCCGCCGTAGGCCGCTCCAGCAGGCCAGCCGCGTGCAGCAGCGACGATTTGCCCGAGCCGGATGGACCGATCAGCCCCACGATCTCACCCGGAAACACGTCCAGATCGACGCCCTTCAGCACCGTCAGACCGCCGAGCGCCGTCTCATAGGTGCGCGTCAGACCGCGCACGGACAGGATGGGAGCCTTACTCATAACGCAGCGCCTCAATCGGATCGATCCGGGTGGCGACCCACGACGGGATCAGACTGGCGATGCAGGACATGAAGGTGGCCCAGACGGTGATCCAGATCACATCAACCGGATCAACCTCTGCCGGAATGGCGTCCAGCATATAGACGTCGGAGTTGAACAGCTTGGTCTGGAACACCCACTCCAGCGCGTGCTGGATGGTGCCGATGTTCAGACAGAACAACAGCCCCAGGATCAGTCCTGCGATAGTCCCGGCGATGCCGATCATCGACCCGGCCATGAAGAAGACGCGCAGGATGGACGACGGGCTGGCGCCGATGGTGCGCAGGATGGCGATGTCCTTGGTCTTGTTCTTCACCAGCATGACGATGCCGGAGATGATGTTCAGCGCCGCGATGGCGACCACCATGCCCAGGATGATGCTCATGGCCACGCGCTCAACCTTCAGCGCGCCGTAGAATGCGGCCTGACGTTCACGCCAGTCGGTGACGATGGCCCCCGGCCCGGCGGCGTCACGCACAGCCGCGGTCATGTCGCCCACCTTGTCGGCGTTCGCGACCTTGATCTCTATGACGTCCCAGACGCCTTCCTTGCCGAAGAACAGTTGCTGCTGCTCCAACGGCATGAACATGAAGGCGCGGTCGTAATCCGCCGCGCCGGAGCGGAACAGGCCGCCGATGTAGTAGGTCTTTTCCAGCCCGCCCAGATTGCCGAAGGCGCTGTCGGCGCCCGTGGGCGAAAACAGGGTGATGGGATCGCCGACACGCACCCCCATGGAGTTGGCGAGCGTCGCCCCCATCAGAATGCGGTCGCCGCCATAGGCGCCCTTGCCGAAACTGTCCCGTTCGGCAGGCGTCAGACTGTCAAAGACGAACTTGGTGTCCGCCAGGTCTTCGGGCCGCACACCGCGCACGACAGCGCCGGTCGTATAGCTGCCGACGCGGACCAGGCTCTGCGCCTCGTTCAGCGGCGCCACGCTGACGACGCCCGGCACGGCTGCAATCCGCTTCAACGCCTCGTCTCGATCCAGCGAGGTCAGGACGCTGCCTTGGACATACATATGCCCGTTGAAGGACAGCATCCGCCCCAGCAGCTCGTTCCTGAAGCCCGACATGATGCTCAGCACCACGATCAGCGCCATCACGGCCAGCAGAATGCCGATGAAGCTGATGATGGCGATCAGGGCGACCCCGCCCTCCTTGCGCTTGGCGCGCAGATAACGGAGGGCGAGACCGATCTCCCACGAGGAGAATGGACCGGAAGGACGAGACGGCAGGTTCAAGCAGTCAACCTTTCGAGGGCTTCAGCCAGCGGCACAGACAGTTTTTCGCCGGTCGCACGGCGCTTCAGCTCGACCACGCCGTCAGCCAGTCCCTTGGGACCGATGGTCAGCTGCCACGGCACGCCGATCAGATCAGCGGTGGCGAACTTGCCGCCGGGGCGTTCGTCGGTGTCGTCATACAGCACGTCCTTACCCAGCTTCTCCAACTGAGCCACTGCGTCTTCACAGGCCGCCGAAACGGCTTCGTCATTGGCGCGCAGATTGATGACGACCACGTCGAACGGCGCGACCGAATCCGGCCAGATGATGCCGCCTTCGTCGTGGCTGGCCTCGATGATGGCGCCCAGCAGGCGCGACACGCCGACGCCGTAGCTGCCCATATGGACCTCGGCGTCCTGACCGTCAGGACCGGCAACCTTGGCCTTCATCGGCGCCGAATATTTCGTGCCGAAATAGAAGATGTGACCGACCTCGATGCCGCGCGCGGACAGGCGATCGCCCTCGGCCGTCTCGCTCTCGAAACGCGCGACGTCGTGCATTTCTTCGGTGGCGGCGTACAGGGCGGTGCGTTCCTTGAAGACGTCTTCCAGTTGCTCGACGCTGAGGTTGTGCCCCGGCGCATCCATCTCGACCAGCTTGCGGTCGCAGAAGACCTCGCTCTCGCCGGTCTCGGCCAGAACGATGAATTCGTGGCTCAGGTCGCCGCCGATGGGGCCGGTGTCGGCGCGCATCGGCACGGCTTTCAGGCCCAGACGTGAGAAGCTGTTCAGATAGGCCGCGAACATGCGCTTGTAGGCGATGCGGGCGGCCGCCTCGTCCACGTCGAACGAATAGGCGTCCTTCATCAGGAACTCACGGCCGCGCATCACGCCAAAGCGCGGGCGGCGCTCGTCGCGGAACTTCCACTGAATGTGAAACAGGTTCAGCGGCAGGGACTTGTAGGACTTCACATAGGCCCGGAAGATGTCGGTGATCATCTCCTCGTTGGTGGGTCCGTACAGCAGTTCGCGCTCATGGCGGTCCGTGATGCGCAGCATTTCGGGGCCGTAGGCGTCGTAACGACCCGACTCGCGCCACAGATCGGCCAGTTGCAGCGTGGGCATCAGCAGTTCGACCGCCCCTGCCCGCTGCTGTTCTTCACGCACGATCTGCTCGATCTTGCGCAGCACCCGCAGACCCAATGGCAGCCAGGCGTAGATGCCGGCGGCCTCCTGTTTGATCATGCCCGCGCGCAGCATCAGCTGGTGCGAGACAATCTGGGCGTCCGAAGGGGCTTCCTTCAGCGTGGGCAGGAAAAAGCGCGACAGGCGCATGATCAGGAATCCTAGGCGTCGAAACAGTCCTAAGGCTTTAGCCGTTGGACCGGGGCGAAAGCTAGGCCGCCTTATCGTTTAGACGGCTGGCGCCCGTGAGAAATCAGGCAGAGGCAGCCAGCCCGTGTAGATCAGCACCATGATGAAGATCCAGACCAGCACCGCCACCCAGGTCGTGGTGATGAACTTCTTCTTCAGATTCGGCGTCTTGGGCGCGCCCCACTGCGCGCCGTCCTTCGGCGGTTCAGGCGATTCCTGCGACATGCCCAGCGGCAGAATGCCGAACAGCACCGTCCACCAGACGACGACGTAGATACCGATCATGGTGAAGATGCCGATGGGCATGACTGACCTCTAGGGGTGCGGCAGACCGATCCCGTAACGGGCGGCCAAGTAGGGAATAATCGCCTCGTCCTGCAGGAACAGGCGGCCAGTCGTCGCACTGACCTGGGCGTCAGGCCAGTCGAACTGGCCGTCCAGCACCAGCAGCGGACAGCTCTGATCCGCCTCCCCGACCCACTCCAGCACAGCCGGGCGTGGGCGCGGGAAGTCCACATAGACCACGTCCAGCAGTTCGCGCAGCTTCGGATAGAAGCTGAGCACGCCCTCGATCACCGCGCCAGGCGGGCAGTACCAGGGTCCGCCGTGCGCGTCGTGCCAGTCGGGTTTGATGAGGAAAAGCGGCTCAGCCATGACGATGCTCTACAGACGAAGGACGATGGTTTCCACGATCGGGCGACGATCCCAGATGCGTTGGCTGGCCTTCTTCAACACACGACCAACCGCCTGTTCGATGACCATTTCATCTTCCAGCGCCTCGCCCTTCAGGCTGGTGACCACCTGTTCGACGCGCTCGGCAAGATCGTCCAAGACATCACCCAGCGGCTTCTCCAGATCGCCGGGCAGACCCACGCTGCGAATGTCGATGTCGCTGACGATCCGTCCGCGCTTGTCCAGGCAGAAGCTGACGATCAGCACCCCGTTGGTCGAGGCGTGACGGCGCTCTTTCAGAGCCTCGCCCTGTTCCGTCACCAGCATGCCGCCGTCGACATAGAGGCGGCCGTTCGGCACTTCGTCGATGATGGCCGCGGGGCCAGGCGCCAGGCGCACCATGTCGCCATTGCGCGGCGTCACGGCCTCCTTGACGCCCATGTCCTTGGCCAGATTGGCGTGCTCCAGGAGGAAGCGGCGCACGCCGTGGGTCGGCACCGCAATCTGGGGCCGCGCCCATTCATACATCTGCTTCAGCTCGTCGCGGCAAGGGTGGCCCGACACGTGGATGCCGGGGCTGTCCTTCTCGGTGTACAGGCGCACGCCACGGTCCGCGAGACGGTCCTGCAGACGACCGATGGCCAGTTCGTTGCCGGGAATCTGGCGCGACGAGAAGATGCAGTGGTCGCCCAGGCCCAGCTTGACCGTCGGATGGGTGCCGTCCGCTACGCGCGACAGGGCCGCGCGCGCCTCACCTTGGCTGCCGGTGCACAGATACAGAATCTGATCTGCGGGCCAGACGCGGGCTTCTTCGTCGGACAGGAAAGGCTTTACGTCCTGCAACATGCCGACGTGCTTCGCCGCCGCCGTGATGCGGTGCATCGACCGACCGGCCAGAGCGACGCGGCGGCCATTGGCCTCGGCGGCGCGGATGACGCTGTCCATGCGCGCGACGTTGGAGGCGAAGCAGCCAACCGCCACCCTGCCCTTCAGGGTCGAGATCAGCTTTGTGATCGCCACCGCCACATCGCCTTCGGACCCGGCGACGCCCGGCACGAAGACATTGGTCGAGTCACAGACCATCGCCAGCACGCCCTTGTCGCCCAGGGCGCGGATGGCGGGAGCGTCGGTCTTGGAGCCGATGACCGGCTGGTCGTCGATCTTCCAGTCGCCGGTGTGGAACACCAGGCCCAGCGGCGTGTCGATCGCCAGGCCGTTCGGCTCGGCGATCGAGTGGGTCATGGTGACGAAGGTCACGCCGAACGGGCCCAACTGGACCGAACCGCCCAGCGGGATTTCGATCAGTTCGACCTCATCGAGGATGCCCCGCTCGCGCAGCTTGTCGCGGATCAGATAGGCGGTGAAGGGCGTGGCGTACACCGGCGCCTTGATGCGCGGCCACAGCCAGCCCAGCGCGCCGATATGGTCTTCGTGCGCATGGGTCAGCACGATGCCGCGAATATTCTCACCCTCCAGATAGGTGGGATCGGGCACGATCACGTCCACGCCGGGCGTCGACAGATCGCCGAAGGTGACGCCGACATCGACGATCAACCATTCGCGATTGTTCTCAGGCCCATACCCGTAGGCGTTCAGGTTCATACCGACCTCGTCCGAGCCGCCTAGCGGCAGGAAAACGAGTTCGTCTTGGGTTTGCTTTTTCATTCAGTCAGTCAAATGGGCGTTGCGACGCCAGATTTCGAGAAGACCACGGATGGTCAGGTCAGGATCAAAATGATCAATGCTGTTGGTCGCCCCTTCGAACAGGCTGGCCACGCCGCCGGTTCCGATGACGGTCATGGGCTTGCCCCACTCCGCCTTGATGCGCGCGACCAGTCCCTCGATCAGGGAGGTGTAGCCCCAGAAAACGCCGGACTGCATGGCCTCGACCGTGCCCTTGCCGATGACGTGTTCCGGGCGCTGGATGGCGATGCGCGGCAGCTTGGCCGCCGCCTCGTGCAGGGCCTGAAGCGATAGATTGATGCCGGGCGCGATCAGGCCGCCCTCAAACGCGCCATCCGCGCCGACAATGTCGAAGGTGGTGGCGGTGCCGCTGTCGATGACGATCAGGTCGCCGGGATACAGCAGCTTGGCGCCAATTGCGTTGACCAGACGGTCCGCCCCGGCCTCACTGGGCTTGGCGATCCGCACGTCGATGCCCAGATTGACGTTCTCACCAATCACCAGCGGCTCGATGTTCAGATATCGCCGTGCCAGATTGCGCAGGTTGAAGATCGACTGCGGCACGACGCTGGAGATGATGCAACCGGTCAGGCCAGCGACCTTCAGCCCCTTCATCAGCATCAGTTGGTTCAGCCAGACAGCATATTCATCCGCCGTCCGCGTGGCCTCGGTTGCGGCGCGCCATTGAGCGATCCATTCGGACCCGTCATGGACCGCAAACAGCGTATTGGTGTTGCCCTGTTCAATCGCCAGCAGCATCAGGCGGTCACGATCTTGGAGGCCGAGCCGAAGAACACGTCCCCCGCCGAGATCAGACGCACCGATCCATCGGCCAGTCGCAGCCGCAGCGCACCGTCCGGCTCAACGCCTTCGGCCACACCTTCGAGCGTTTCATTGTCCAGACGCGCCACGCACGGCCCGTTCAGCCCCGTCAGGCGACTGGTCCAGGCATCCAGCACCGGCTCAAAGCCCAGCGTCTGCCAGCGGCCCCACCAGACAGCGAAGGTCTCGGCCAGAATCTCGGCCGCGGCTTCAATGGGCGGCACATAGGTCAGGTCGGCGCGCAGGCTGTCGGCGACCGCCGCGGCGCCCCGTTCCGTGCCTTGGGGCGCATGGGCCAGGTTCACGCCGATCCCGACGGCCAGCCACAGGTCGCCGTTCGCATGGGCGCCGGATTCAACCAGAATGCCCGACGCCTTGACCCCGCCCAGCAGGACGTCATTGGGCCATTTGATCGTGACCAGAGCCGGCGACACAAAGACGTCCAGCAGGTCAGCCACCGCTAGAGCCGCAACGAAGGTGGCCTGAGCCGCCTCCGCCGCCGACTTGGGCGTTGTGATCAGCAAGGTGGCCGCCAGGTTGCCCTGTTCCGTGTCCCACTTGCGGCCACGCCGCCCACGACCTGCGGTCTGGCGGCGCGCCACGATCCAGCGCGGCCCGGTCTCTCCGGCCTCGGCAAGGCGGCGCGCCTCGGCGTTGGTCGAGTCGATCTCGTCGTGGATGACCAGGGGGGCGGGCGTCAACGCCCTACCCGTTCCCGAAACCGGCGCTCGCGGCCTTGGTCAGCGGCTCCAGCCAGGTCAGACCCAGGATCACCAGCGGGAAGGAGAAGGCCGCACAGGCCCAGCCGATCCACTTGGCCTCCACCGGCGCCTTGTCCGTCGGCACGTCATCCACCGGCGCATCGAACCACATCAGCTTGATGATCCGCAGATAGTAGAAGGCGGCAACGACTGATGCGACCAGACCAGCGGCGGCGACAGGCCACAGGCCCGCGTTCGCAGCGGCGCCGAACACATAATACTTGCCCCAGAAGCCCGAGAACGGCGGCATGCCCAGAACCGACAGCGACAGGATGGTCAGGGCCACCGCAGTCAGCGGACGATCCTTCTTCAAACCCGCCAGATCGGCGATGCGGCGGATCGGACGGCCCGACTTGGACAGCGACAGCAGGATGGCGAAGAAGCCCAGCTGGTCGATGACATACAGCGTCATGAACATCAGCATGGCCTGCAGGCCCTGGCTGGTGCCAGCCGCGATGCCCAGCAGGGCGTAACCGATGTTGGCGATGGACGAATAGGCCAGCAGACGCTGGATGTCCTTTTGCGCCAGACCGCCGAACGCGCCGACGACGAAACTGATCAGCGAGATGGCGATCAGAACCTGCGACCACTGGGCGTGGGATTCACCGAACCCGCCTTCCAGAGCGCGCGCGATCAGCACCATGGCAGCAACCTTGGGCGCCGTCGAGAACAGGGCGACGACCGGGGTTGGCGCGCCTTCGTAAACGTCAGGCGTCCACATGTGGAACGGCGCCGCCGAAACCTTGAACGCCAGACCGCAGATCAGGAAGACCAGACCGAACAGCAGGCCCGTCGAGGGATGGTCCACGGCGAATGCGGCGATGTCTTCGAACCGCATCGAACCGGCGAACCCGTAGATCAGGCTGGCGCCGTACAGCAGCAGACCCGACGACAGGGCGCCCAGGACGAAATACTTCAGGCCCGCTTCCGACGCCTTGACGTCGTCGCGGTGATAGGCGGCCAGGACGTACAGGGCCAACGAGTGCAACTCGATCCCGACGTACATCGAGATCAGGTCGCCCGACGAGGCCATCATGCCCATGCCGACCGAGGCCAGCACGATCAGGACCGGATACTCGAACTTGGCGATGCGCGTACGCTTCATCCAGCCGTCGCCGAGGATGATGGCCACGGCGGCCGACAGATAGATGACGCTCTTGCCATAGATGGCCAGCGGGTCAGCGATATAGGCGCCGTTGAAGGCCGAACCCCAGGGGCCGGTGACGGCGATGACAGCGGCGGCGATCAGCAGCAGGGTCGACAGGATCGACACCAACCGGGCGCTCTTGTCGCCGATGAAGGCGCCGACCATCAGCAGGACCAGGGCGCCGACCGCAAGGGTCAGCTCCGAGGCGGCGAGATGCAGGGCGGAGGACAGATCAGGCATCTTTAAGTCTCACCCGCCGATCGCGACGCGATAGGCGCTGGTCAGGGCCTCAACGGCAGGCCCGGTGTAATCGAGGACGGCGGCCGGATAGACCCCCAGCCAGATGGTGCCGATGATCAGCGGCACGAACAGAAGCAGTTCGCGCTTGTCGATATCGGTGATGGTCTGCAGCTTCGGATTGGTGATCTCGCCGAACATGACCGCGCGGTAGAGCGTCAGAGCATAGACCGCCGAGAAGATCACGCCCGAGGCCGCAACCAGGGCCGCCCAGGTGGAGGCGTGGTAGGTCCCCGTCATCGTCAGGATTTCGCCGATGAAGCCCGAGGTGCCCGGCAGGCCGACGTTGGCCATGGTGAACATCAGGAAGATGGCGGCGAACCACGGCATCCGCGACGTCAGGCCGCCATAGAAGGCGATCTCACGCGTGTGCATCCGATCATAGACCACGCCGACGCAGAGGAAGAGCGCGCCCGAGATCAGACCGTGGCTGATCATCTGGAAGATGGCGCCCTGCATGCCCACGTCGTTGCCCGAGAAGATGCCCAGGGTCACAAAGCCCATGTGCGCGACCGACGAATAGGCGATCAGCTTCTTGATGTCCGTCTGACGCCAGGCGACCAGCGACGTATAGACGATGGCGATCACCGACAGGGTGAAGACCAACGGGCGGAACATTTCCGACGCCTGCGGGAACATCGGCACGTTGAACAGGATGAAGCCGTAACCACCCAGCTTCAGCAGGATGCCGGCCAGGATGACCGACCCCGCCGTCGGCGCCTGCACGTGGGCGTCAGGCAGCCAGGTGTGGACCGGCCACATCGGCATCTTCACCGCGAACGAGGCGAAGAAGGCCAACCACAGGATCGGCTGAACGGCGGGGCTGAAGGCGAACTTCTTCAGTTCCGGGATGCTGGTGGTTCCGGCGGTGTGCGCCATCCACAGCATGGCCAGCAGCATCAGCACCGACCCCAGCAGGGTGTAGAGGAAGAACTTGTAGGCCGCGTAGATCCGGTTCTGACCGCCCCAGATGCCGATGATCAGGAACATCGGCACCAAAGTGCCTTCGAAGAAGATGTAGAACAGGAACAGGTCCAGCGAGGTGAAGACGCCGATGACCAGCGTCTCCAGGATCAGGAAGGCCGCCATATATTCGACGACACGCGTCGAAACCGACTTCCAGCTGGCCAGGATGCAGATCGGCATCAGGAAGGCCGTCAGCAGGACGAACAGGATCGAAACCCCATCGACGCCCAGATGATAGCTAGCGCCTGCGAACCAGGGCGCGAACTCGACGAACTGATAGTTGGTGTTCGACGGATCAAACCCGGCGACCAGCGCAACGGACACGCCCAGCACGACCAGGGTCGTGATCAGGGCGATCCAGCGGGCAGCAGGCGCGGCGGCGTCCTGGTTCTTCGACGCCAGTCTGGCGCCGAGGATGACCAGTGCGCCGACCAGCGGCAGGAATGTGACAAGGCTCAGGATGTAGGGCACGGGCTCAGGCTCCCCACGCGAGGATGGCGAAGGTGAGCAAACCAGCCACCCCGAGCAGCATCACGAAGGCATAGTGATAGACATAGCCGGACTGGATCTTGCCCAGTCGTGCGGCGGATTTGAGAGACGCCCAGGCAGCGCCGTTCGGGCCGAGACCGTCGATGATCTTCACGTCGCAGATCTTCCAGAAGAAGTTCCCTATGGCGCGGAAGCCGCGCACGAAGACGAAGTCATACAGCTCGTCGAAATACCACTTGTTGTAGAGGAAGCGGTACACGACGCCGTTCCGTTCAGCCATGCGGCGGCCCATGCCCTCGCGAGCGACATAGATCCAGTAGGCGAAGGCGGTGCCGATCAGCGTCAGGATCAGCGGCGACCACTTCACCCAGGTCGGGACTTCGTGGCTTTCGTGAAGCACATGGTTGTGCTCGCCGACGAAGATCGCGCCGCGCCAGAACTCATGCTCGTGATGGCCGATGAAGTGCGGCGCGAACACGAAACCAGCAGCCACGGCGCCGACCGACAGCAGGGTCAGCGGAACCAGCATCACCCACGGGCTTTCGTGCGGCTTCAGCGGGCCATGGTGACCATGGTCGTCATGGGCGTGGTCATCATGCGCATGAGCATCGGCGACAGGTTCGGAATGGGTTTCCAGTTGAGCGTGCGAGGCGTGGTCATCCGCGTGATGGGCGTGGCCCTCCTCTTCCTTCCAGACAGGCTTGTTGTGGAAGGTCATGAAGACCAGACGCCACGAGTAGTAGGCCGTCAGACCGGCGGCGATGATGCCGACGAAGAAGGCGAACATGCCGATGGCCGAGTGACCCGAGGCCGCCGATGCGTAGGCGCTCTCGATGATGGAGTCCTTGGAATAGAAGCCCGCGAAACCGCCGACGCCGGGGATGCCCAGGCCGGTGATGGCGATGGTGCCGATGGTCATGACCGCATAGGTGACCGGCAGCAGCTTCCACAGACCGCCCATCTTACGCATGTCCTGCTCGTGGTGCATGCCATGGATCACCGAACCGGCGCCCAGGAACAGCAGGGCCTTGAAGAAGGCGTGCGTGAACAGGTGGAACATGGCGGCCTGATAGGCGCCGACGCCTGCAGCAAAGAACATGTAGCCCAGCTGCGAACAGGTCGAATAGGCGATGACGCGCTTGATGTCGTTCTGCGTCAGACCGACGGTTGCGGCGAACAGGGCCGTGATCGCGCCGATGATGGCGATGATCTGCGACGCGCCCGGCGCATACTCATAGATCGGCGACAGCAGGCAGACCATATAGACGCCGGCGGTGACCATGGTGGCGGCGTGGATCAGGGCCGACACAGGCGTCGGGCCTTCCATCGCGTCCGGCAGCCAGGTGTGCAGGAAGAACTGCGCCGACTTGCCCATGGCGCCGATGAACAGCAGGAAGCCAGCCAGATCCAGCGCGGACCAATGGACGCCCAGGAACTCCCAGGTCGTGCCAGCCTTGGTTCCGATCAGAGGGAACAGTTCGGCGAAGTTGATCGTGCCGTACATCCAGTAGATCGTCATGATCCCCAGGACGAAGCCGAAGTCGCCGACGCGGTTGACGACGAAGGCCTTGATGGCGGCGGCGCTTGCCGTCGGCTTCTTGAACCAGAAGCCGATCAGCAGATAGGACGCCAGGCCCACGCCTTCCCAGCCGAAGAAGATCTGCATGAAGTCGGCGGCCGTCACCAGCGCCAGCATCATGAAGGTGAACAGCGACAGATAGGCGAAGAAGCGCGGTCGGCTGTCGTCCTCGGCCATGTAGCCCCAGGAATACAGGTGGACCAGCGACGAAACGCTGGTGACCACGATCAGCATGGTCGCCGACAGGGCGTCGATGCGGATCGACCAGGCCGACTGGAAGTCGCCCACATTGATGAAGGGCGCCAGACGGACGGTGAAGGGCTCAAGGTGGCCCCAGGTCCATTGTCCGAACACCGTCCAGGCGACGGCGCACGAGAAGAACAGCAGGCCGGTCGTTACGGCCTGCGATGGGATGTTGCCGATCCGGCGGCCGAAGAAGCCGGCGATGGCCGCACCCAACAGCGGGGCGAAGACGCCCAGGATGACGAGGGTCTGAATAGTCACGCTTAGCCCTTCATCACAGAAGCGTCGTCAACCGCGATGTCGCCGCGGTTACGGAAGAAGGTCACCAGGATCGCCAGACCAACGGCGGCCTCGGCCGCGGCGACGGTCAAGACGAACATCGCCATGATCTGTCCGCTGATGTCGTTCAGATAGGTCGAGAAGGCGACGAAGTTGATGTTCACGGCCAGCAGGATCAGCTCGATCGACATCAGGATGATGATGACGTTCTTGCGGTTCACGAAGATGCCGAACACCCCGATCGTGAACAGGATGGCGGCGACCGTCAGATAATGGGTCAATCCGATGACCATCAGAGAAGCTCCTCGGCGCTGACGCCCTGCCCCGACTGGGCGGACTTGACCTCAACCGACTTGTTGCGATCGCGGTTGACCTGATCGGTGATGTTCTGGCGCTTGATATGCGGCTTGTGGCGCAGGGTCAGGGTGATGGCGCCGATCATCGCGATCAGCAGCACGATGCCCGCAGCCTGGAAGAAGTAGATGTAGTCCGTATAGAGCACCCGCCCGATGGCCTGCACGTTTGTCACGTCCAGCGAAGGCTCGACCGGCCCCGTACGCCCGTTCGTTGCGCCGCCCTGAACCACGGCCACCGAGACCATGATCATTTCGGCCAGCAGCACGCCCGAGATGATCGCGCCGAACGGCAGATAACGGGCGTATCCCTCGCGCAGCTTCACGAAGTCGACGTCCAGCATCATGACGACGAACAGGAACAGGACCGCCACCGCGCCGACGTAAACGACGACCAGCAGCATCGCCAGGAACTCTGCGCCCAGCAGGACGAACAGCCCCGCCGACGAGAAGAAGGCCAGGATCAGCCAGAGCACGCTGTGCACGGGGTTGCGCGCGGTCACGACCAGAAGGCCGGAAACCGTGGCGACCGCCGCCAGCAGGAAGAAGGCTATGCTTTGCAGCATGTCGGGACGAAGCCCCTTTCGTATCGGCCGCGACCCCCGTTCGAGGAATCGCCGACCCGTTTAGCGATGAGCGCCTTAGCGGTAAGGCGCGTCGAGTTCCAGATTCTTGGCGATCTGCCGTTCCCAGCGGTCACCGTTATCAAGCAGGCGTTGCTTGTCGTAGAGCAGCTCTTCGCGCGTTTCGACGGCGAATTCGGAGTTGGGCCCTTCGACAATCGCGTCCACCGGGCAGGCCTCCTGGCACAGGCCGCAGTAGATGCATTTGACCATGTCGATGTCGTAGCGCGTGGTGCGGCGGCTGCCGTCAGCACGGGGTTCGGCCTCGATGGTGATGGCCTGGGCCGGGCAGATGGCTTCGCACAGCTTGCAGGCGATGCAGCGTTCTTCACCATTGGCGTAGCGGCGCAGCGCGTGTTCGCCACGGAAGCGCGGCGACTGCGGATTCCGCTCGAACGGATAGTTCACGGTCATCTTGGGCCGCGCCATATACTTCAGCGAAAGGCCGATGGCGCCGATGGCGTCTAGCATCATCGCGCCCTTCGCAGCCTGTGCGATACGGGAAAACATCAGAAACGATCCTCTGGCGTCGAGGCGCCGTTGGTTGAAGTCTGGGCGGGAACGGCCTTCGGCGTCGCAGCCGAGGCCTGTTCAGCCCGCCAGTCCCGCTCGATGCGGTTCTGGCGGCGTTCCCACTGATAACTGGACTCAGGCAGACGCGGATCAGCCGCGCAGGCCAGAAGCATCGGCGCCGTAATCAGCAATGGAAGCAGGAGACGGCTCATCGCCCACCTGGCCTTCTATCATCGCAATCGGCGCTCTTATAGCGCGGGTCGTCCCGGCTCATGATCTGGCACAAGCGGGCGAGTTCATTATCATGACGGCGATCAATGGCCTGCTGATCGGCTGACGGCGTTTCAGCCTTCACCCATTTCACCGGCCCGCAGGCGCCCAGCGCCGCAACCGCGATCAGTCCGGTCAGGATCGAACGTATGGCCATCTACGCCCCCACTACGAACACGCGCCAGGCCGACACGATCACGACCGCGACCAGCGACGTCGGCAGGAAGACCTTCCAGCCCAGGCGCATCAGCTGGTCATAGCGGTAGCGCGGCACAAAGGCCTTCACCAGCGAGATGCACAGGAACCAGAACACGGTCTTGGTGACGAAGGTCAGCAGATAGATCGTATAGGCGATCCAGGCCGGCAGGCCCTCCAGGAAGGACTGCGACAGGAAGCCCGGGTTCCAACCGCCGAAGAACAGCAGGGTGATCATCGCCGACATGAAGACGATGTTGACGTACTCGCCCATCATGAACAGCAGATACGGGGTCGAGCTGTATTCCACCTGATAACCGGCGACCAGTTCCGACTCCGCTTCCGGCAGGTCGAACGGCGGGCGGTTCGTCTCGGCCAGGGCCGAAATGAAGAAGATGATCGACATCGGGAACAGGATGACCACCAGCGGCCAGGTTCCAGCGCCGCCGCCAAAGGCGAACCAGTTCCAGAAATAACCGCTCTGGGCTTCCACGATCTTGGACAGGTTCATCGTGCCCGCCAGCAGGATGACGTTGATGATGATCAGGCCCAGCGAGACTTCATAAGACACCATCTGGGCCGCAGACCGCAGCGAACCCAGGAACGGATACTTCGAGTTCGAAGCCCAGCCGCCCATGATGATGCCGTACACGCCCAGCGACGAAACGGCGAAGATGTACAGGATGCCGACGTTCAGATCCGACACCACCCAGCCGGGGGCGAACGGAATGACCGCCCAGGCCATGAAGGCCAGGATGACGGTGATGATCGGGGCGATGATGAACACCGCCTTGTCCGCGCCGGCCGGGATCACGACCTCCTTCAGCACGAACTTGATCATGTCCGCGAAGGATTGCAGCAGGCCGAAAGGACCGACGACGTTCGGGCCTTTGCGCATCTGCACTGAGGCCCAGACCTTGCGGTCGGCCAGCAGCAGGAAGGCGACGCCAACCAGAACGCCGACGGTGATCAGAAGGATCTGGCCGACGGTGATCAGCGTCCAGCCGACGGGCGTGGCCCAGAAAGAAACGGGGTCCATGGTTTACTCCGCTGCCATCGCGACCGGGGCGATCCGCAGGGCGGACAGTTCGGCCATCGTCGCGCTGGCGCGCGCAATCGGGTTGGAAAGATAGGGGTCGGTGACGACCGAGGTGAAGACGGTGTCGCCCAGGTCGCCCTTGGCGCCCAGCGAGGCCACGTCGAACGAAACCGGCGCGGGCAGATAGTCGATCCGGCCGAAGGTCGGATGGTCGCCCATCAGCTTGGCGCGCAGTTGCTCCAGCGTGTCGTAAGGCAGGGTCCGGTCGACGCGAGCCGACAGGGCGCGGATGATGGCCCAGTCTTCCTTGGCTTCGCCCTTCGGGAAGACGACGCGTTCGGCCAGTTGCACCCGGCCTTCGGTATTGACGTAGATGCCCGACTTCTCGGTGTAGGCGGCGCCCGGCAGGATGACGTCGGCGCCGTGCGCGCCGCGGTCGCCGTGGCTGCCCAGATAGACGCGGAAGGCGTTCGAGCCGGTCGGATCGACCTCGTCGGCGCCCAGCAGGAACAGCACGTCCAGCGCGCCCGGCTTCAGCATTTCGGCGACCGTCAGGCCGCCCTCGGCAGGCACGAAGCCCATGTCCAGGCCGGCGACGCGTGCGGCGGCGTGGTGCAGGACGTTGAAGCCGTTCCAGCTGTCGGTGACGACGCCGGTCTTCTTGGCCAGTGCGCCCAGAGCGTTCAGGACAGCGGCGCCGCCCTCCCCGCCCAGCGCGCCCGAGCCGACGATGATCGCCGGACGTTCGGCCTTGCTCAGCAGGTCCGTCGCCGCCTTGGGCAGCTTGGCCAGGGTCTTCGAACCGGCGCCCAGATAGGCGTAGTCGAACGTCAGGTCGGCCTGTTCGCCGATCACGGCGATCTCGACCCCGCCCTTGATCCAGCTCTTGCGCAGGCGGGCGTTCAGCAGCGGCGCCTCGACGCGCGGGTTCACACCCACGATCAGGACAGCGTCAGCCTTTTCAATGCCTTCCAGGCCGGTGTTGAACAGCCAGCCTTCACGCGGGCCATAACCCAGGGCGGCGCCGTCCTGGCGGCTGTCGGTGTTCTTCGATCCCAGGGCGCGGAACAGGTCCAGCGTCGCCTTCATCGACTCGGCGTCCTGCAGATCGCCGGCGATGACGCCGATGCGGTCAGCCGATGCGGCCTTCAGCTTGGCGGCGACAGCGTCCAGCGCCTCGTTCCAGGTCGCGGCGCGCAGCTTGCCGTTCTCGCGGATCCACGGACGGTCCAGACGACGTGCGGTCAGGCCGTCGACGACATAGCGGCTCTTGTCCGACAGCCACTCTTCGTTGATGCCCTCGTTCACGCGCGGCAGCACGCGCATGACTTCCGAACCGCGGTAGTCAGCGCGGATGTTCGAACCCAGGGCGTCCATGACGTCGATGGTTTCGGTCTTCTTCAGTTCCCACGGACGATAGTGGTACTGCCACGGGCGGTGCGTCAGGGCGCCGACCGGGCACAGGTCGTTGACGTTGCCCGACAGTTCCGAGGCGACCGACTTCTCCAGATAAGTCGTGATTTCAGCGTCTTCACCGCGTGAGATCATGCCGATGTCCGGCACGCCGGCGACTTCGGTGATGAAGCGGACGCAACGCGTGCACTGGATGCAGCGCGTCATGAAGGTCTTGATCGTCGGCCCCATGTGCTTTTCTTCGACCGCGCGCTTGTTCTCGGCATAGCGGGAACCGTCGCGGCCATAGCCCATGGACTGGTCCTGCAGGTCGCATTCGCCGCCCTGGTCGCAGATCGGGCAATCCAGCGGGTGGTTGATGAGCAGGAACTCCATCACCCCCTCGCGGGCCTTCTTCACCATCGGCGTATCGGTGAAGATCTCCTGGCCGTCGGCGGCCGGAAGCGCGCACGAAGCCTGGGGCTTCGGCGGTCCGGGCTTCACCTCGACCAGGCACATCCGGCAGTTGCCGGCGATGGACAGGCGTTCGTGGTAGCAGAAGCGCGGGATTTCCTGTCCCGCACGTTCGGCGACCTGGAGCACGGTCATGCCGGGCTCGAACTCGGTTTCGACGCCGTTGACCTTGGCGACTGGCATCAGCGGGCCTCTTCTTCAGCGGGAACGGCCAGATCGGCCTGTTCCGTCGTCCCATCAGGGAGCGTCTGTGTGATGGTGATCGCCGCGCCCTTGATGACGTAGCGGATCACCGGATCGCCCGGCTGGTTCATCCAGCGGACGAGCGTTTCATCTGGCAGGTCGAGCGGCTTCCACTCGACCAGATCGTTTTGCACGCGGCAGTCGGCGCGCATCCGACCGCCGTCGACCGGGGCGCGCCACGAAGCGTGGACCACGCCGCCCTCGACGCCATCGACGTCGATCGCCAGCGGCTGCTGTCCGTGGACGGCCGCCAGTCCGGCGCGGCAGACGCGACGCAAATCAGCCTCCGTCAGCACGGTCGGCGCGACGGCCTCAGGCGCCTTCACCTCGACCGGCGCCGTTTCCGCCGGCTTCGGCGCAGCCGCGCGCTGACCGCAAGCGGCGAGAGCGAGGGCTCCGATGACGATGGCGGGCGAAAGACGCATGACTACTCCGCAGCGATGGAGTGGCCGGCGAAGTTCGCACGGCGGCTGCGGTAGTTGGCGATGCGCTCTTCGATCTCATGACGGAAGTGGCGGATCAAACCCTGCACAGGCCATGCGGCGGCGTCGCCCAGAGCGCAGATCGTGTGACCTTCAACCTGACCGGCGACATCCAGCAGCAGGTCGATTTCCGACGGATCGGCTTCGCCCACGGCCATACGCTCCAGAACCCGCCACATCCAGCCGGTGCCTTCACGGCACGGCGTGCACTGGCCGCAGCTCTCATGCTTGAAGAAGTAGCTGATGCGGGCGATCGCCTTAACGATGTCGGTGGACTGGTCCATCACCGTCACGCCGGCCGTCCCCAGGGACGAACGCATTTCACGCATGGAGTCGAAGTCCATCAGGACTGTCTCGGCCTGTTCGCGCGTGATGACCGGGCAGGACGCGCCGCCGGGAATGATGGCCTTCAGATTGCTCCAGCCGCCACGAACGCCGCCGCCGTGATCTTCGATCAGTTGGCGCAGCGGGATCGACATGGCTTCTTCGACGACGCAGGGCGTGTTCACGTGCCCCGACAGGGACATCAGCTTGGTGCCGGTGTTGTTCGGACGACCGAAGCTGGCGAACCAGTCCGCGCCGCGGCGCAGGATGGTGCCGACAACCGCGATCGACTCGACGTTGTTCACCGTAGTCGGGCAGCCATAGAGGCCCGCACCCGCCGGGAACGGCGGCTTCAGGCGCGGTTGGCCCTTCTTGCCTTCCAGCGATTCCAGCAGCGCCGTCTCTTCACCGCAGATGTAGGCCCCTGCCCCGTGGTGGATATAGACGTCGAAGTCCCAGCCGTGGACGTTGTCCTTGCCGATCAGCTTGGCCTCATAGGCCTGCTTGACGGCGGCTTCCATCCGCTCGCGCTCCAGCACATACTCGCCGCGCAGATAGATGTAGCAGGCGTGGGCCTGCATCGCGAAGCTGGCGATCAGCGCGCCTTCGATCAGCAGGTGCGGATCATGACGCATGATCTCGCGGTCCTTGCAGGTCGCGGGCTCTGACTCATCGGCGTTGATGACCAGGTAGTGAGGGCGATCCTTCACTTCCTTGGGCATGAACGACCACTTCAGGCCGGTCGAGAAGCCGGCGCCGCCGCGGCCGCGCAGGCCCGAGGCCTTGACGTTGTTGATGATCCAGTCGCGGCCAAGGTCCAGCATGTCCTTGGTGGCGTTCCACGCACCGCGCTGCTTCGCCCCCTCAACGCCCCAATCATGGAAGCCATACAGGTTGGTGAAGATGCGATCTTTATCTTCGAGGATTCCGACCATAGTCCTCAGAGTCCTTCCACCAGACGACGTCTGTGATGACGGGTGCGCATGAACACGGCGGCGATGACCAACGCCCAGCCTGCGGCCAGCATTCCGTATGAAACAGTGATGCCCCACTCGCCGATGCCGAACATCTCCTTGCGAGACGCCAGGATCAGCAGAGCGGCGGCGACGACCAGACCCAGGCCGCCAAGACGCAGCGGGCGACCAACGCCGCGCAGTTCCTTGCGGTAGGCCGCGCGGCCTTCCTCGGTTGAGAGATCAGGACGAGCCATCAGGCAGGCGCCTTCTCGACCGGCGCCGGGTCGCTGTTCGGCAGCTTCTTGATCGGCTTGGCGGCCGAGCCGTCGTACAGCTTCGGATCAAGCAGGGTCTTGGCCCCGCCCGTCGGCGCCGACGTATGGCGCCCTGCATACGAACCCGGCTTCGGCGACTTGCCGGCGGCGAAGTCGTCGATGATCTGGGCCATCGTCTCAGGCGTCAGGTCTTCATAATAATAGTCGTTGATCTGGGCCATCGGCGCGTTCGAGCAGGCGCCCAGGCATTCGACTTCCTGCCAGGTGAAGCGACCGTCAGCGGACAGATGATCCTTGGGACCGATCTTCTCCTTGCAGACCTTCATCAGTTCATTGGCGCCGCGCAGCATGCAGGGCGTGGTGCCGCACACCTGGATCAGCGCGGTCTTGCCGACCGGCTCCAGCATGAACATGGTGTAGAAGGTCGCGACCTCCAGCACCCGGATGAAAGCCATGTCCAGCAGATGGGCGATGGCGCGGATGGCGGGTTCCGAGACCCAGCCCTCCTGCTTCTGAACCAGCCACAGGATCGGGATCACCGCCGACTGACGACGCGATTCCGGGTATTTCTTGATCCACCACTCGGCCTTTTCCATCGTCGCCTTCGAGAAGGCGAATGAGGCAGGCTGTTCCTTGGCGAGACGACGAACGGACATCCGCTAGGCCTTCACAAAATCAACGCGGGCGATCTTGTCGCCAGCGAACGAATAGATTGCGGCGACCTCGAAAGGCGTCGCATCGGGCGACCGGAACACACGCTCGTGGTCGATCACAGTGTTTCCGACGACGATCCGCGACAGCAGTTCCGCACGGTTTTGCGGGAACTGGGCGAACAGACCTTCGTGACGCTCACGATAGGCGTCCAGCCCCTTCAGGTTCGGCTCGCCGTTCAGATCGGAAATGGTGATGCCGTCGTCGAAGAAGGTGACGAAGGTCGCCAGATCCTGGGCGTTGTAAGCGTCGAGTTGGCCCTGCACCACGGCTTCGCGGCTCATCGGTCGACCTCGCCGAACACGATGTCGAGCGAGCCCAGGATGGCCGAAACGTCAGCCAGCTGGTGGCCGCGGTTGATCGGGTCCATCTGCGCCAGGTGACGGAAGCCCGGCGCCGAGATCTTCACGCGGTACGGCTTGTTGGTGCCGTCCGAGACCAGATAGATGCCGAACTCGCCCTTGGGCGCTTCAACCGAGGCGTAAACCTCGCCTTCCGGCGTCTTGAAGCCTTCGGTGTAGAGCTTGAAGTGGTGGATCAGGGATTCCATCGACCGTTTCATCTCACCCCGGCGCGGCGGAACGATCTTGTTGTCCTCGATCATGACCGGCTCGCCGGGGCAGTTGCGCAGCTTGTGGATGCACTGCTCCATGATCCGCACGGACTGCTTCATCTCTTCGACGCGGACCAGATAGCGGTCCCAGCAGTCGCCGTTCTTGCCGACGGCGATGTCGAAATCGAGCTCGGCATAACATTCGTACGGCTGCGACTTGCGCAGATCCCAGGCGATGTCGGAGCCGCGCAGCATCACGCCGGTGAAGCCCCAGGTCAGGGCCTCCTCCTTGGACACAATGCCGATGTCGACGTTGCGCTGTTTGAAGATGCGGTTCTCGGTGACCAGGCTTTCAATGTCGGCCAGGGCCTTGGGGAACTCGTGGCACCAGCGGCCGATGTCGTCGACCAGATCCATCGGCAGGTCCTGGTGGACGCCGCCCGGACGGAAATAGTTGGCGTGCAGACGGGCGCCGCAGGCGCGCTCGTAAAACACCATCAGCTTTTCGCGCTCTTCGTGCCCCCACAGCGGCGGGGTCAGGGCGCCGACGTCCATGGCCTGCATGGTCGCGTTCAGCAGGTGGTTCCCGATGCGGCCGATTTCCGAATACAGCACCCGGATCAGCTGGGCGCGATACGGAACCTCGATGCCGAGCAGCTTTTCGATGGCCAGGCAGAAGGCGTGTTCCTGGTTCATCGGCGCGACGTAGTCGAGGCGATCCAGATACGGCACGTTCTGCAGATAGGTCCGCGCCTCCATCAGCTTCTCGGTGCCGCGGTGCAGCAGGCCGATATGCGGATCGACGCGCTCGACGATTTCACCGTCCAGCTCCAGCACCAAGCGCAGCACGCCGTGCGCAGCCGGGTGCTGCGGGCCGAAATTGATGGTGAACTTGCGGTCTTCCATCTCGCGGGCGTGGGCCGTGCGGGTGTCGACGACGTCGTCGAACACGTCCGTGCCGCCCAGCGATGCGGGGGTGTGGGCTCCGTCAGCCATCAGACATTGCCTCCGGCCTTTTCATCGCCCGGCAGAACCGGAGCGGGGTATTCAGCGCCTTCCCACGGCGACAGGAAGTCGAACGTGCGGAACTCCTGGGTCAGCTTGACGGGTTCATAGACCACGCGGCGCTGCTCCTCATCATAGCGGACTTCGACGTAACCCGTCATGGGGAAGTCCTTGCGAAGGGGGTGCCCTTCGAAACCATAGTCCGTCAGCAGACGGCGCATGTCCGGGTGGCCCGAGAACAGCACGCCGTACATGTCGAAGGTTTCCCGTTCGAACCAGTTGGCGGACGGATAGACTTCGACCACCGTCGGAACCGGCTGAACCTCATCGGTCGCCACCTTGACGCGCACGCGCGCGTTCCGGGTCAGCGACAGCAGATGATAGACAACCTCAAAACGCTCTTCGCGATCCGGATAGTCGACGCCGCACACGTCCAGCAGCTGCTGGAAACCGAACTGGTCCCGCAGCGCCGTCATCACTTCGACGATCCGCTCGCGCGGGGCGACCAGCGTCAGCTCGCCGAACGCGACCTGGGCCTCAACGCCCAGCGCGCCGACCATCTCCGCGCCCAGCGGGGTCAGAGCGGCCTCATGCTGGGCCTGAACAACCAAAGAGCTCATCGGTCGATGGTCCCCGTGCGACGAATCTTCTTCTGCAGCTGCAGCAGGCCGTACAGCAGAGCCTCAGCCGTCGGCGGGCAGCCTGGCACATAGACATCCACCGGCACCACGCGGTCGCAACCGCGCACGACGCTGTAGCTGTAATGATAATAGCCGCCGCCGTTTGCGCAGCTGCCCATCGACACGACATAGCGCGGATCGGGCATCTGATCGTAAACCTTGCGGATAGCGGGGGCCATCTTGTTGGTCAGGGTGCCGGCGACGATCATCAGGTCCGACTGACGCGGGCTGGCGCGAGGCGCCATGCCGAAACGCTCGACGTCGAAACGCGGCATCGACATCTGGATCATCTCGACGGCGCAGCAGGCCAGACCAAAGGTCATCCACATCAGCGAGCCGGTGCGCGCCCAGTTGATCACGTCGTCAGCGGCGGCGACCAGATAACCGCGCTCGCCCAACTCCATGTTCACGGCTTCAAAGAACTTGTCGTGAACCTTGGGATCATAGCCCTCGACGGTCGAACGCGCGGCGGATCCGGCAGCGACCAGCGGCGCGCCAGAAGCGGTGACCAGCGACGGCGTGCCCGCCCCCGAAGCCACGGAAGTGGTGACTACTCCCATTCCAGGGCTCCCTTCTTCCATTCGTAGATGAAGCCGATGGTCAGGACGCCCAGGAAGGCCATCATCGACCAGAAGGCGAAGACCATTCCAGCGTGCGACAGGTCGAACATCGACACCGCCCATGGGAACAGGAAGGCGACTTCCAGGTCGAAGATGATGAACAGGATCGACACCAGATAGAATCGCACGTCGAACTTCATGCGGGCGTCGTCGAATGCGTTGAAGCCGCACTCATAGGCCGACAGCTTTTCACTATCGGGGCTCTTCGGCGCCAGCAGCAACGGCAGGGCGATGAAGAGGATGCCGATTACCGCTGCGATGGCGGCGAAGATCAGCACGGGCAGATATTCGAGCAAAAATGCGTTCATGCGAAAGAACCTCGTCCGCCGGGGAGAGGCGGATTCGGCGCTTCTTAGACCCATCGTCGCCGGGGTTCAAACCCCGTAACCACTTGCTTTTCTATTGAGAATGGATCGCAAATACCAAGCGCAGCCGCAGCGCCATTTGTCGCAGCCGCAATGGTTGCGCCTTCGCCCCTCTCCAAGTCCTACTGAAGGCCCCGATCTGTAACAGAAAGTCATCTTAATGAGCGTCGCGAGCCGGGCCCTGAATGCGGTTGAACGCATCGGGAATAAACTGCCCGACCCTGTCTTTCTGTTCCTGTGGCTTATCCTGGGTCTGATCGTTCTAAGCATGGTGGGGGCCGGACTGGGCTGGTCGGCCATAAATCCGGTGACTGGCGAGCAGTTGACGGCGGAGAGCCTGATATCGCCCGCAAACCTGGAACGGCTGATCATCGGCATGCCCAGGACGTTGGCGGACTTCCCTCCCCTCGGCATCGTGATCACCATCATCTATGGCGCGTCGGTTGCTGAGCGGACCGGCATGTTCGCCACAGCCATCCGTGGGGCGCTGCTGAACGCGCCGAAGTCGATCCTGACGCCCGTCATCGTCATCACGGGCATGGTGTCGCACCACGCGTCGGACGCCTCTTATGTGGTCGTCATCCCACTGGCCGCCGTCATCTTCGCCGCAGCGGGGCGGCATCCGCTGGCCGGTCTGGCCGCAGGCTTCGCCGCCGTGTCGGGCGGTTATGCAGGCAACCTGTTCCCTGGCGCCAGCGACGCGCTGATTCTCGGCATCACCGAGCCTGCCGCGCAGCTGATCGACCCGTCCTATTCGGTGAATATTGCGGGCAACTGGTTCTTCATCGTCGGGGTCGTCTTTGTCTTCACCCCCATCGTCTGGTTCCTGACTGACCGCGTCATCGAGCCGCGCCTGGGCAAGTGGACGCCGTCAGCCGGGGTCGCAGCCCCCGCCACTTCGGAAAAGCAGCTTCTTACGGTCGACGAGAAGCGAGGCCTGAAGTTCGCTGGCCTTGCCCTGCTCGGCATGATCGCCCTGTGGACGTTGATCACCTTGCTGCCGAACTCGCCTTTCGTTGATCCGGCCGCCGAGCCTGAGCAGCGCTTCAATCCGCTCTATCGCTCGCTGGTCGCCTTCTTCGCCGCCACCTTCTTCATCACGGGCGGAGCCTATGGCGTCGGCTCTCGGTCCATCCAGTCGCATCACGACCTGGTGCGGATGATGCGTGAGGGCATCGAGCAGTTGGCCCCCTATATCGTTCTGGCCTTTTTCGCCGCCCACTTCGTGGCCATGTTCAACTGGTCTGGCCTGGGACCGATTCTGGCGGTCAATGCAGCGGCTGGTTTCCAGACCCTATCCCTGCCCGCCCCGCTTCTGCTGATCTGCGTCGTTCTGATTTCCTGCTTCTTTGACCTGTTCATCGGCTCGGCCTCGGCCAAGTGGTCGGCGCTGGCCCCGGTCGTGGTGCCGATGTTCATGTTGCTGGGCATTTCGCCTGAGATGACGACCGCCGCCTACCGGATGGGCGATTCCGTCACCAACATCGCCACGCCGCTGATGAGCTACTTCCCGCTGATTCTGACTTTCGCCCAGCGATGGGACCCGAAGTTCGGCCTGGGCTCGCTGATGGCGACCATGCTGCCCTATGCCGGCGCCTTTCTGATCGCGGGCCTGATCATGGTCGCAGGATGGGTGGCGTTCGATCTGCCGCTTGGGCCAGGGGTGGGCGTTCATTACGAACTGCCCGCCCATGTCATGGCCTCGCCCGCACCTTGAGCCGCGCCGCAAAGCTGAAGCTGGGACAGCCCGAAGCCTCTGTTTCAACAGTCTTTCAACCATCCGGCGTCTTTCTCGAAAAAGGTCGCTTGACGCGATGGGTCAGCCCGCCTAAACGACGCCCCTCGCCGGGGCGCACTGCTGCTTCGGCAGGGAAACGCGGGTGTAGCTCAGTTGGTTAGAGTGCCGGCCTGTCACGCCGGAGGTCGCGGGTTCGAGCCCCGTCACTCGCGCCACTCTCTCTAGAAATAGAAAGAGTGGCGCACACCGCCTTCCCAATATAGCTTTCGAAACAGCTCAAAAGTTTCGACCTGTACGCGGGTGTAGCTCAGTTGGTTAGAGTGCCGGCCTGTCACGCCGGAGGTCGCGGGTTCGAGCCCCGTCACTCGCGCCACTTCTTTTCAGTTCAACAAGATAAAGAAGTGGCGCGCCCCGCCTGAGCGGAGATCGCAGCCCCTTATCGTGCGCCGCGCCCAATCAGAATCAAAGGCAAGCTAAAAGGCTGCGCGGCATCGCGCAGGTTTGCAGCAGCCACCTCAGTGGGTGGCGTGGGCGTCACCAGACCTGACGAAGGCTGCGTCGCCCGTCAGATCGCCATAGACCATGCACAGGTCTTCGAAGACGCGATTCCATGCAAACTGACTGACGGCCTTCTCACGCGCCGCGCGGCCGATGGCTTCGATGTCCCGCTCAAACAAGGCCTCGATCGCCTGGGCATAGGCGTCGGCGTCTGCACGCGTCGCCAGTTGCCCGACTGTCTCATCCACCGTCTCAGCCACGCCGCCCGCATTCACGCCGACGACCGGACGCCCACAGGCCATGGCCTCCAGCACGATCAGGCCGAACGGCTCCTTGTCATTCGCATGAACGAAGGCGTCACAGCTGGCGATGATCTTGGCGACCGCCTTGGGGTCCGTCTCATAGGGCATTGAGATCACTCGATCTTCCGCCGGCATTCCTGAACCCGCGCCGACCAACACCAGATGATAGGGTGCGCCCAGCTTCTGGACCGCCTCGATCAGGACATCGACATTCTTTTCCTTGGCGGGCCGCCCGGCGAAGCACAGCAGGCGCGCATCGGCGCTCAGGCCCAGCTCGTTCAGAAGCCACTGGCGGTCTCTGCGTTCGGGACGGAAGGTGTCGATTTCAACGCCCAGCGGACGAATGACGATATTGCCTACGCCCGCCTCTTCCAGCCGTCTTGCAATGAAGCGGCTGGGCGACACGACGCGGTCGAATTGAGAGAACAGCTTGGCCCAGCGTTTCTGAACGGGCTTCTTGGCCCATTCGCCGAAATGCAGCGCGGCCAGGCCTGCGGGATCCGAGTGGCAGAAACCGACAACCGGGCAGCCGACACGTTGCCCGGCCTCCAGCGCGCCCTGCCCTGCTGTATAGGGATCGCCCGCCTCGATGATCGACGGCTTGCTCGCCGCCACCCAGGCGCTCCAGCGCCGGACAGAGCTGGGCCAACGATAGCCGTCCCCGAACGGCAGCTTGGCCGCCCGCAACCGCACGATCCCATCGGCCGCCGCCCTGTGGCGCGCGCCGGGGACGATCAGTGAATGGGCGACGCCCGGACGGTTTTCCGCCAGCCACGCCTTCTTCGACAGCAGGTAACGCTTCACGCCGCCGGAACGCGGCGCGAACAGCATGGTCGTGTCCACCAAGCGGGGACGGTCATCATGAGATGCAATCTTCAACGCCCTCAGCGTCTCAGCGACCTCTACATCCAGCCCAGGAATAAGCCGCAGCTCGCTTTCCTGAACTTCAAGGTCGGTCATGCTCATGAAAATCGTCTCGCCTGGTCGGGCCTGCCGAACGCCAGAGGCGTCGTTTGGATGCGTGGCGCGGATATGCGCTTGACCATTTCGCCGCCCGTAAACCCACGCGTTGCAAAGCTCAATAGGAGCAACGAGAAATCCGTCCGATCCCGACGCAAGAACATAGGCGTAAATGCGCCGGAAGACCGCTTTCGACGGCATGTCGGTCCGCGTTGAAAATCCTATGGCCTTGCATTCGCCTCAAATTCGATAAACTTGAGGAAGGCTGGCGCATACCCTGCTAAAGGGTCGCCCATCTTGTGATCGTGTGACCACCAGGGGTTTTCTTTCGAATGCGTATTCTGCTTGCGACCGCCGTAGCGATCGCCCCCCTGTTGGCTGCTGCTGGCGCCCAGGCCGAGATCGTCATCTCGTCTGACCGCACCACGCCGATCCGCACATCCAACGCCACCGGCACAGCGGCGGACAATATCCGAATCGCCAGCGGCGGCAGCATCACCCTGACCAGCGGCACGGCCGTCACTCTGGATTCGAACAATACGGTCACCGTCGATGCTGGCGGTTCGATCTCGATGCTCAAGTCCGACGACGGCGCCACCGCCATCCTCGCCCAAGGCGGACGCACGGGCGGCGTCAAGGTGGACGGCGCCATCAACATCACCGACACGCTTGAAACCAGCGAGTTGCACAAGCCCTTCGCCACAGGAACAGATCGCTACGGCGTCCGGGTCACCGGCCCAGGCGCCTTCATCGGCAACGTGGAGGTGGGCGCCAGCGGCTCGATCAAGGTCGAGGGCAACAACAGCTACGCCATGTCGATCGAATCCGCCCTGAACGGCAATCTGTCGATGCTGGGCGCGCTGTCCGTCGTGGGCGACAACACCTATGGCCTGCGCACGACCGGCGCCATCGACGGGAACGTCACGCTTGCAGGCAGCATCGCGGCGACGGGTCTGAACGCCCGTGGCGCATCTCTGGAAGGCGACATCAGCGGCGGCGTGAAGGTTCGCTCATCCATCGCCACGACGGGCTACCGCTACACCACCCCTCCTCCGTCGCAGCCGGACAACCGCTCGCCTGACGACAAGAACGTCTACCTCGAGGACCTCGACGCCAACGACAAGCTTCAGGGCGGCCCGGCTCTAACCATCGCCGCGAATGTCGCCAAGGGTGTTCTCCTGGCTGTCGATTATGACGACAAGGGCGAGCCTGTAGCAGGCCAGACTGCACCCTCAATCGTCTCGCTCGGCGGCGCCCCAGCGATTCAGATCGGCTCCGACACCCAAGCGATCACCCTCGGCGTCGCTGGGACTGGCAATGACGCCTATGGATTCGTCAACCGCGGCACAGTGACCGGCAGCGGCGTCTATGCCGGTGTCAACGCCCGCGCCCTTCAACTGGGCACGGCCAGCGGCCAGTCCGTCACCGTCGATGGCGGCGTACGAAACGAAGGCACGATCACAGCCTCAGCCAAGGACGCCGATGCAACAACCATCTGGATCAATTCCGGCGTAACGACGCCGACCCTGATCAACACCAATACAATCCAGGCTGGGGTGGTTGGCACCGGCGACCATACAGCGACCGCTGTTCAGATCGGCGCTGGCGCCAACCTGCCCTCGTTCACCAACTCTGGCTCCATCAGTTCCGCAATCAACGGCGACAAGGGTACTGTTTACGGCATTCGCGATCTTTCCGGGTCGCTGACCGAATTCACCAACAAGGGCAACTTGGTCGTCGGCTTTGTCTCGAACGCAGATAACTCCACAGCGGCGGACCGTCAGGCCACAGCCATTGATCTGTCCGCCAATACGACGGGCGTAACGATCCGCCAGACCGCCCCAGATCAACCAGCGGACACCAAGGAAGAAGATAAGAAATCAGCTTCCATCGTCGGCAACATCAAACTGGGCGACGGCAATGACCTCGTCAGCATCGAGAACGGCACAGTTGTCGGCGATATCGCCTTCGGTGCTGGCGCGGACCGGCTCAACATCTCGGGCGGCTCGACGGTCAGCGGCGCAATCACGGCCAGCGACGGTCAACTCGACATCAACGTGTCCAAGGGCACGCTGAACGCCACCCAGACAACAGCATCATCGATTTCGAATCTGAACATCGGCGCCGACGGCACCTTGGTCGTCATGCTCGACCCGGCCGCAAACAAGACCGGCGGCTTCAACGTCAGCGGCAACGCGACCTTGGCTGATGGCGCGGCGCTTGGCGTGCGGTTCAACTCTCTTCTCGCCGCACCAGAACGTTTCACGATAATCGAAGCCGGGTCGATCAACGTCGGCACCATCGACCAGACCCTTCTCAACTCGAATTCGCCATACCTCTATGTCGTCAACGCTGGCGTGGATCAAGCCGCCGGCCAGTTGTATGTCGACGCTCGTCGCCGCACCGCAGCCGAAGCCAACCTCATCCCCGTGGAAGCCTCAGCCTTCGACGCTGTTTATGGCGCCTTGGGTTCGAACGAGGCGCTGAAGAATCTCTTCCTCTCGCGCACCAACCGCGACGACTTCATGGACGTCTATCAGCAAATGCTTCCCGACCATTCGGGCGGCCCGCTGATGTCTCTGTCCGCTGGCGTAGATGCAGTGACGCGCGCGTTGACAGGCCGCAACGCCACAGCCGCCCCGGGCGAAACCAGCGCCTGGGTGCAGGAAATCAACTTCTACGCCGACAAGGACAAGACCGACAGCTACGGCTTCCGTTCGGAAGGTTTCGGCATCGCGGGCGGCGTCGAAAAGGGCACCAATCTCGGCGCCTTCGGCATCTCGGCGGCCTTCACCTCCTCCGACATCAAGGAGCCGGAGTCCAAGGCCGAGGAAACCCTGTCCGCCAGCCTGCTGGAGTTGGGCCTCTATTGGCGCGCGCAGGGTCAATACTGGACGACCTGGGCTCGCGCCGCCGGCGGCTACGCCAGCTTCAACGCCAAGCGTTCGCTGGTGGCCGAAGGCCTCTATCTGAACAACAAGTCCGACTGGCACGGCTGGACCGCGGCTGCGGCTGGCGGCGCCTCGTATGAGCGCAACTTCGGCCGACTGAACGTGCGTCCCGAAGTCTATGCCGAGTATTTCCGCCTGTCCGAGGATGGCCGCACCGAGCAAGGCGGCGGCGACGGCTTCGACCTCGACATCGACTCGCGCGACAGCCACATCTTCTCGGCCGTGGCGGCGATGAACATCGGCTACGGCTTCGGCCAGAACGGCTGGCTGCGCCCCGAACTGCGCATCGGTTATCGCCAGAACATCTCGGTCGACGCCGGTGAAACCATCGCCCGCTTCGCCAGCGGCGGCCAGTCCTTCACCCTCACGCCTGACGCCATTGAAGGCGGCGGCCTGATCCTGGGCTTCCGTGTCAACTTCGGCAACAACCTGGGTATGCTGTCACTGACCGGCGATGCAGAACTTTTGGAAGATTACGTCCGCTACTCGCTTCTGCTGCGAGCCAGCTTCCGGTTCTGAGAACCGAACAATCATAGAATTAGAGGTCGCCAGTTTCATCTGGCGGCCTTTTTTCTTGCCTCCACGGCCGTCATGGCGGTGCGTAGCGTTGCTTATACCTTGGTATAAGCAACGCATCCGAAAGAGACCCCGCCGTAAACCTGTGCGGCATGGCTTAAATGCCCGGATTTGCTAGATAGATCCTGTCCCGTCGGTAATCCGGCTGGACGCAAACAGGAAACCCGAAATGCCAGACGACAGTAGTCGACAGATGGCGACGCACAGGGTTTTGAGACGAGGCTGAGGGATCGGTCTCGTCTTGATGGCTGTGCGGCCGTCAAGGAGTAGAGACATGAACCTCGCAATCCATGCGCGGCGGACTGCCGCATTCGCCCGAAATTCCGATCTTGCGGACAAGACGCGTGCGCGGGCGCGCCCCCTTCCCCTGGCCCGCCCGTGGTTCGTGCGGACCGGGCTTTTGCTGGCCGCCTATCAGGCGCGCGGCGTCGACGGAGCACGGTGACCGTGAACCGGTTGATCCCCGCACTGCATCCGGTCCTGCTGCACCCACCCCGAGAGCGCGCGCCCTAGCGTCCTGCGTCGGCCCTGCACGGGCCTGAGCCAACCCGTTCCCCCCGACCCTGACCGTGCCTGCACGGTCCAGCCCGTCTGCACGTCTGTGGCGTGTGGCGGGTCGCCGCTGCCTGTCGTCTCGACAGCAGGAGATCTGCATCATGAACATCAATGTGAACCTCACTGGCTCGAAGGCCCGTTCGCTCGACGCGAGCAGACTGGCCCCTGCCTGGACCCCGACAGACATCGGCGTCATGGCGATTTCCTCCGACGGCCTGACCGACGAAGTCGCCGCGCGCCGTCTGGCGCAGGACGGGGCGAACGTCGTTGCGCGCGAACGCCGCCTGTCGCCGCTGGTTCAGTTCGTGCTGGCCTTCAAGAACCCCTTCATCGGCGTGCTGCTGGCGCTGGCCGCCATCAGCAGCGTCACCGACATCATCCTGCCGATGCGGGCGGGCGAGGCGCCGGACTATATCGGCGTGGTCATCATCCTGGTGATGGTGGGCCTCAGCGCCGTGCTGCGCTTCTGGCAGGAGTTCCGCTCGGCCAAGGCGGCCGAGGCGCTGAAGGCGATGGTCGGCAACTCCGCCACTGTCATGCGCCGCGCCGACGCCGCGACGCCCGGCGCACTGCGCGAAATCCCTATGGCCGAGATCGTCGTCGGCGACGTGGTCTATCTGTCGGCGGGCGACATGTTGCCGGCGGACGTGCGTCTGCTCGATTCCCGCGACCTGTTCATCAGTCAGGCCGCCCTGACCGGCGAGGCCATTCCGGTCGAGAAATACGACACCTTGGGCGCCGTCTCGGCCAAGTCCGCCAAGGCCGTGGCGACCGCCGACAGCGACCCTCTGGATCACCCCAACGCCTGTTTCATGGGCACCAATGTCGTCAGCGGCACGGCGACGGCCCTGGTCGTCGCGACCGGTCCGCGCACCTATTTCGGCTCCCTGGCCAAGGCCATCGTCGGGTCCCGCGCCGAGACGGCGTTCGACCGGGGCGTCAACAGCGTCAGTTGGCTGCTGATCCGCTTCATGCTGGTGATGGTTCCCATCGTGCTGCTGGTGAACGGCTTCACCAAGGGCGACTGGATGAACGCCTTCCTGTTCGCCCTGGCCGTCGCGGTCGGGCTGACCCCGGAAATGCTGCCGATGATCGTGTCGTCCAACCTGGCCAAGGGCGCCATGGCCATGTCGCGCCGCAAGGTGGTGGTGAAACGCCTTAACGCCATTCAGAACTTCGGCGCCATGGATGTTCTGTGCACGGACAAGACCGGCACATTGACCCAGGACCGGATCATCCTGGCGCATCACTTCGACCTGTCGGGCGGAGCCGATGACCGTGTGCTGCAACTGGCCTGGCTGAACAGCCGTCATCAAAGCGGGGTCAAGAACCTGATGGACCGGGCCGTCATCGATTTCGCCGACCGCCGGCCCGACGCCCTGACCGCCGCGATCGCCTATCGCAAGATCGACGAACTGCCGTTCGACTTCGTGCGTCGCCGCCTGTCCATCGTGGTCGAGAACAATGACGACGGCGGCCAGATGCTGATCTGCAAGGGGGCGGTCGAAGAGATGCTGACCATCTCCACCGCCGTGCGCGACGGTCAGGCGACCCGCCCGCTGGACGACGCCGAGCGCCAACGCCTACAACAGATGGCGCGCGGCTACAACGCCGACGGATTCCGCGTGTTGGTCGTGGCCACCCGCGCCGTGCCCGCCGATCAGGCCCGCATCCGTTATGTGGTCGAGGACGAGGCTGATCTGGTGATCGAGGGCTTCCTGACCTTCCTGGACCCGCCCAAGGAGACGGCCCGACCCGCCATCGCCGCCCTGGCCGAACATGGGGTGACGGTGAAGGTGCTGACCGGCGACAACGAAGTCGTCACCGCCAAGATCTGCCGCGAGGTGGGGCTGGAGCCGGGCGAACCTGTTCTGGGCCGCGACATCGAGGCGATGGACGACGCAACCCTGGCCCGCCTGGTCGAGGAACGCACTGTCTTCGCCAAGCTGACGCCGCTGCAGAAATCCCGCGTGCTGAAAAGCCTTCAGGCCAATGGCCACACGGTCGGCTTCCTGGGCGACGGCATCAACGACGCCCCGGCCCTGCGCGACGCCGACGTCGGCATCTCGGTCGACAGCGGCACAGATATCGCCAAGGAATCCGCCGACATCATCCTGTTGGAAAAGAGCCTGATGGTTCTGGAGGAAGGCGTCATCAAGGGGCGCGAGACCTTCGGCAACATCATCAAATATCTGAACATGACGGCCAGCTCGAACTTCGGGAACGTCTTCTCGGTTCTGGTCGCCAGCGCCTTCATTCCCTTCCTGCCGATGCTGGCCATCCATCTGCTGATCCAGAACCTGATGTACGACTTCTCGCAACTGGCCCTGCCGTGGGACCGCATGGACAAGGCCTTCCTGAAGACGCCCCGCAAGTGGGACGCCAAGAACATCGGGCGTTTCATGGTCTGGATGGGGCCGACGTCGTCGATCTTCGACATCACGACCTTTGCGGTCATGTGGTTCGTGTTCGCAGCCAACTCGGTGGAAATGCAGTCGCTGTTCCAGTCGGGCTGGTTCGTCGAGGGGCTGCTGTCGCAGACGCTGGTGGTGCACATGCTGCGCACACAGAAGATCCCCTTCGTTCAAAGCACGGCGGCCCTGCCGATGCTTCTGGCGACGGGTCTGGTCTGTGCGCTGGGCATTTATCTGCCCTTCTCGCCGCTCGGTGCGATGGTCGGGCTGACGCCTCTGCCGCTGGCCTATTTCCCATGGCTGGTCGGAACCCTGCTGGCCTACTGCGTCCTGACGCAGGGTATGAAGACCCTCTATGTGCGCCGCTTTGGTCAGTGGTTCTGACCTGAGCTGAACAGGCGGGCGGTCGCGGCTTCACCCCGACCGCCCCAACTCACCGACAGGAGATGCGCCCATGCGTGATCTTGCCCGTCATCGCCCCGCCGCCCTGCCCGCCAGCTTCACGCCCTCGCTGCTGCCAGCAGTAATTGAACGGTTGGACCTGTCCCGTCGCATCGGCTGGCCCGCCGGGCTCGCCGCCCGCTTGCTGCTCCGGATCGTCCTGATCCTGACGCGGGCGAAAGTCCTCAACTCCGCCGAGACGACGGCCCTGCTGCGCCTGGCCCGTCGCCTCAATCACCTGGCCCTGTCCAGGCTGATCCTCCCTCGCTGAACACGGAGCCAGATCCGATGGACGACCCATCCAGTCGCGGCGGTCCAAAGGCCGCCCCGTTAAACCCGGCCGACACCGACTGAGCGCGGTTTCGGCCCGATGACGGCTGCCTGCCGTCGCCCTGCCGAAAGCGTTTCTCATGTCCTGCTTCTTTCCCACCCTTGCTGCCAAGGCGTCGTTCACCCGCTACGCCTCCCTGTCCATCCTGCACCTCGTCTGGCGTCGGCTTATCGCGCTTGGCGTCTATCTGGCCCTGCTGGGCGCCTTCTTCCTGCTAGGGGTTCCCCGGGCCAATGCGGGCGCCGGGCCGCACGTCATCGACGACGCCGGGGTCGAGACGCCCGGTCAGTGCCATGTCGAAAGCTGGACGACCTGGAGCCGCAACAGCCGACTGGTCAATGCCTCGCCCGCCTGCACCTTGGAGGCCCTGCCGCGTCTGGAGATCGGCGCAGACATGATCGGCGTGCGCGAAGACGGCCGCTGGAACACGATCGTCGGACCGGCGCTGAAGCTGAACCTTGGGACCGAAGGCGCGCGCGTCGACTGGGCCGTCGGCGCCGCCGCTCATTACAGCCTCCGCACCGGCGCGCTGGAGGGCGCCGCCGTCACTCTGCCAGTTACGATCAGGATCAGCGACCGCGCCCGCTTCAACGCCAACCTGGCCTGGGACCACGATCCGTCAGCCCAGAATCGCAACGCCGCCTTCTATGGCGCCCAGATCGAATACGACCTGCGCTCCGGCCTGCTGCTGATGGCGGAGACGTATCAACGTCACGCAGAGCCCCTAGGCGTCCAGACGGGGCTGCGATGGACCCCGCGCCGGGGGCCGGTGGACGTCGACCTGCTGGTCGGCCTGCCGGACGGGGGGCGTGAGACGACGCTGACGCTGGGGCTGACCTTCCGGGGCGCCGGTCCTGGCTGGAACTGAGACGAAAGGACGAGACATGACCGATTTCAACACTCTGGGACAGGCGGTCCTGGCGCTGGGCGGCGCCTTCCTGCTGGGCGGACTGATCGGGTTCGAGCGGCAATGGCGGCAACGACTGGCGGGCCTCAGGACCAACACTCTGGTCGCCCTGGGCGCCGCCACCTTCGTGCAGTTCTCGGCGCAGTTCGACGGCGACGCCAGCCCGACCCGCGTGGCGGCCCAGATCGTGTCAGGCATCGGTTTTCTGGGCGGCGGCATCATCTTCAAGGAGGGGCTGAACGTGCGCGGCCTGAACACGGCGGCGACCCTGTGGTGTTCGGCGGCGGTGGGGGCCATGTGCGGGGCCGCCTTCTTCTTCCACGCCGCCGTCGCCACCGCCTTCATCATCGCGGTCAACGCCCTGCTGCGCCCGTTGGTGCGCCTACTGGACCGCCAGCCCGCCCGCCACACCGAACTGGAAAGCTGCTACGCCGTCAGCGTGGTCTGCCGCAGCGACGCCGAGGCCCATGTCCGCGCCCTGCTGCTGGGCGGACTGGGCGAGACGCTTCACATCCGCGAACTGGTCAGCGCCGACCTGGAAGGTTCAACCAATGTGGAGGTGCGCGCCGCCATCCATGCCGAAAGCCGGCAGGACCGTCTGGTCGAACAGATCGTCGGTCGCCTCAGCCTGGAGCCCCGCATCACCGCCGCCCGCTGGCGCATCGCCGAAGCCTGACAGGCGGGCGACAAGACCTGCGCCTTGACCTAAGCTGGGCGCAGCAACGGAGATGACGGGCTTGCCAAGCGCCGCACGGATCAGATCGAATTACGCCGTCGTGTTGGCCGCCCTGGTGTTCGCCGTCGCGGCCATCTTCATCGCCGACACCCTGACCGACTACGCCGTCGCCGTGGCCATTTTCCACACGGCGGTCATGCTGGTGGCGACGCGGTTTCTGGGCGTGCGGGCGGTGGCGGCGCTGGCCGTCGCCTGCGTGGTCCTGACCTGCCTCAGCTTCGTGCTGACGCCGTCGGGCGACTACAAGATCGGCCTGATCAACACCGGCATCAGCGTGGTCGCCATCGGCGTCACCGCCTATCTGGGCCTGAAGCTGAAGGGAGCCGAAGCCCAGATACACGAGGCCCGCGAACGCATCACCCGCATCGCCCGTCTGACGACGCTGGGCCAGTTGACCGCCTCCATCGCCCATGAGGTCAGCCAACCCCTGGCCGCCATCGCAGCCAGCGCCGGAGCCGGACGCCGCTGGCTGACCCAGCCCCAGCCCAACACCGAAAAGGCCCTGGCCGCCGTCGACCGCATCACCCGCGACGCCGACCGGGCCAGCGAGATCCTGGACCGCGTGCGGCGTCTGGCCCGCAACGAGGCGCCCGCCTCGTCCATCTTTGATCTGAACGCCGCCGTGACCGAGATCATCGCCCTGTCGTCGTCAGCGGCGGGCGCCAGCGGTGCGGTGATCAATGCGGATCTGTCTGAGAGCCTGCCTGCCGCCTTCGCAGACCGGGTGCAGGTGCAGCAGGTGGTCAGCAACCTGCTGCTGAACGGGATCGAGGCCGCATCCGCCGTCCCGAAACGCAGCCCCCGACTGACCGTCACCACCCGTCTGGTCCAGGACCGCCTGACGGTCGCCGTCGCCGATAACGGCCCGGGGCTGTCAGCCGAGGCGGCGGAGCATCTTTACGACGCCTTCTGGACCACCAAGACCGGCGGTTTCGGCCTGGGCCTGACCATCTGCCGCACCATCGTCGAGGCCAATGGCGGGCGCATCTGGACCGAGGCCTCGCCTCTGGGCGGCGCCCGTTTCGCCTTCGACCTGCCCGTCGCCGGAGACAAGCCATGACCCCGGATCAGCCAGCGCCCACCGTCTATGTGATCGACGACGACGCCTCGCTGCGCGCCAGCCTTGCGGATCTGCTGGATTCCGTGTCCCTGCACACCCGCGTCTTCGCCTCAGTGCAGGACTTTCTGGTCGCGCCGCGCGGCGAGGGCCCCGCCTGCCTGATCCTGGACGTGCGGATGCCGGGCCAGAGCGGGACGGACTTTCATCAGCAGATGGAGCGGCTGGGCGTGCGCCTGCCGGTCATCTTCATTACCGGTCACGGCGACATCGCCATGGGCGTCAAGGCGATCAAGGACGGCGCCGTCGACTTCCTGACCAAGCCCTTCCGCGATCAGGACCTGCTGGACGCGGTTCAGGTCGCCCTAGAGCGTGACCGCCAGCGACTGGCGCAAGCCGTCTCGACCTCGTCCCTTCAAGACCGCTGGCGCAGCCTGACCCCTGGTGAACGCGAGGTCGTGCGTCTGGTCGTGCGGGGCCAGTTGAACAAGCAGATCGCCGCCGAACTGGACGTCAAGGAAATCACCGTCAAAGTCCGCCGCGCCAAATCCATGAAGAAAATGGGCGCCGCCTCACTGACCGATCTGGTGCGAATGACCGACGAACTGACGGCGTTAGAGGGATAAATGCAAAACCAGAAGAATTAGATCAGTCGAACACGGACGCCAGTTGTTCTGGCCCCGCGCCTTCCTTGATTGCGCGCAGTTCGTAATAAAGCGCCGCCACGCCAGCCGAGGCCACCACGCTGGTCAGGGTGTTGGTCAGGGCGTTGGTGATCATGGTCACGACTGTACCGGGCGCGCCGCCGCCGAAGGTCCCACCAGCCGCCAGGTTCACCCCGCCCACCAACATGCCCACGACCATCGACAGGACCAGATAGATCACCAGCAGGCCGAATATGTGCCAGCGATAGCCGCGCGTCAGGTCGCGACTGCGCTGCATGGCTTCGAAAACGCCGCGCTTTTCAGCGACGACAGCAGGCGCCGATACGGACCACAGGACCGTCAACATTATGCCCGGCACAATCAATAGGATGTAGCCGAATCCTGTCGCTACGCCCGCGACGATCGCCAACCCCAAAAGCGGCAGGAACACTTTCGCACCCGCGCTCAGCGCCTCGCCAAAGGTGGTCTGCTTGTCGTTGAAGCTGTTGATCGCCGCCTTGACGACCATACCCTGCACCACATAGGCGCCCACCAAATACAAGGCCCAGCCCAGGATCATGGCAAGAAACGCCGTGGCGCTTGCCTCACTGGTGGTCAGATCGGCCTGACCGAAGGCCATCAAGGCGCTCGGGATGCCGACGAACAGGGCTGCGGCGGCAAAGAAGGCCATCCAGTTGCCCCTGATGGTCGAAAATGTCCGCCCAATCACCCGCCCAAGATCAAATCCTCCAAAACTGGACGACGTTCGAGGGGTTGCGCTCGCGATCGGCGGCGTCGCCAGGGCCATGATATCCTGCGCCTGGCGATCCTCGGTGGCGATGAAATCCACGCGCTGCCCTACCTTCAAAGGCGAGGTCGCGCGGACGGCGGAAGGCTCAAATCGATAACGCGCACCATCATCGCCAACGATGCTGCCAGTTCCGGCCTCATCGATCCCCAACACTTCACCGCGCATCGTCGCTCCAGCCGCATTGTCGTCCTGCAGCTATAATGACCGCCGATATGCGCGGAGCAAGCCGCCTTCAGGTCACCCGACGCTTTTCCAGTTTCCGCGCCAGGGTGCGTCGATGCATCCCCAGCCTGCGCGCGGCCTCGGAGATGTTGAAATCCGTCTCGACCAGGGTTTCGTGGATACGCTCCCACTCCAGCGTCTTGATCGAGGTGGGACGTGTGCCCAGAGGAGTCTCGGCGTCGCCGTCGGCCCGGCCGAACGCGGTTTCGATGTCGTCGGTGCTGGCGGGCTTGGCCAGATAATGCCGCGCGCCCAGTTTGATCGCCTCCACCGCCGTGGCGATGCTGGCGAACCCCGTCAGAACCACGATGTTCATTTCGGGGTCGAACGCGTGCAACGTCTCCACACAGTTCAGGCCAGATGCGCCGCCCAGCTTAAGGTCGACCACGGCATAGCCCGGCCGATGCACCTTCAGCACGTCGGCCATCTGTTCGGGGCTGGCCGCGCTGACGACCATGTAGCCCCGGCGTTCGAATGATCGTCGCAAGGTCGTTGAGAAGGATTCGTCGTCCTCGACGATCAGCAGCAGTCGCGTGTCATCAGTCATCAAGGCTCTCCTTCGGCGCCAGCGCCGCCAGCGGCAACGTCAGCCGCACCTCGCCCCCGCCCGCAGCGGGATTGGACGCCTCGACCTTGCCGCCCAGCGATCGGATCACGTTCATCAGCAGGAACAGGCCGAGGCCCGCGCCAGGGCGATCCTTGGTCGAGGCATAGGGTTTGCCCAGGTCAGCCAGGATCGAAGGCGCAAAGCCCGGTCCATTGTCGCGCACGATGATGTCCAGGCTGTCGCCGACAAGGCTGATCGTCAGGCCGACACGCCTGGCGCCTGCCTCCACCGCATTGTCAAACAGGACGCCCATCACCTGACGCAGGGCCGGGTCGGCGATGATCACAGGGTTCTGGCTCAGGCGATCATGGATTTCGGTGACCACGCCATCGCCTTTCCAAGCTTCGACCACGTCGGCGACAAAGGCGCGGACGGTCGTGCGTTCCGGCGCCTGGCCCCTCGCCTCTCCCGCCGACATCAGAATGCCGGTCACGATGGATTTGCAGCGTTCAACCTCGGCCCGCATCACCGCCATGTCCTGCGCCAGGTCCGCATCCTTGGTCAGGGTCGGCATCCGCTTCCAGTCGCTGAGGATCACCGACAGCGACGCCAACGGCGTGCCCAGTTCATGCGCCGCGCCGGATGCCAGCAAACCCATGCGGACGATGTGGTCATGCTCTGCCGTCTGTTGGCGAAGGGCCGCCATCGAGGCGTCGCGCTCACGCAGGTTCTGGCTGATCCGCGTCACGAACAGCACCAGAAGGACCGCCATCAGGACAAAGCAGATCAGGCTGCCCTGCAGATACAGGCTCAGCAGCGCATTCTCTCGCGTCGGCGGCAGGTTCAGCGGCAGATTATGAAGACCCAGGCCCGCAAAACAGGCGCTGGTGATGGCGATCAGCGCCCAAGCATAAACGGGCGCCAGCAGCACGGCGCCCATCACGACCTGCATCAGATAAAGCGCGGCGAACGGATTGGCCGCGCCCCCAGTCAGGTACAGAAGCCAGGTCAGGGCCGCCACATCGGTCAGCAGGGCGACCATCAACTCCTGGTCCTCAACCCCGTTGCGTCGGGCGGTGATCGGCGCGCTGACCAGATTGACCAGAACCAGTCCGGCCGGCGCGACCAACAGCCAGAACAGCGGCAGCGGAATGCGCATCGCATAATGGACCAGCAGAATGGTCGCCACCTGCCCCGCCACCGCCAGCCATCGCAACTGGATCAGCAGCAGCATGTTCCGGCGGTTGGCGCCGTCGTGCGACAGCATGGCGACATTCCAGCCGCCCAGGCCCAACAGCCGTTGCAGATTGGTGGTCATGACCTGCGCCGACGCTCTTCGCGCAGGAACAGGCCGAAGCCGACAACTGTCAGCAAGGCCATGCCGAACCAGGTCAGGGCGTAGATCAGATGGCTGTTTGGGAAACGGATCACCGTCAGCCCGCCCAGCGGCCAGCCGCCGGGATTGGGCGTCGCGTCCGCATCAACGAAATAGGGCGCGGCGTTCGACAGTTCGCGTCGCGCCGAAATCGCCGCCACATCGCGTGAGCGCCAGCGGTCGGCCTGGGGCGCGTTCGCACGCAGGAAACCGCCTTTCGGCTCGCTGATGCGCAGCAGGCCGACGACCGTCTGTTCGCCCGTCAGTTGACCGTCTGTGCGCAACGTCGGATCACGACGTTCCGGCGTCACAAAACCGCGGTTGACCAGAACTGTGAAACCGCGGGCGTCCGCCAGGGGCGTCATGACCCAGAAACCCGCGCCTGCGTCCGTCACCGCCTGAACAAACGTCTCCCGGTCATTCTGGAAGACGCCGTGCACCGACACGCGGCGATACTGATCATTACTGCGCGTCACCGTCGCCCATTGGGCAGGTCCCGGCGCGGGAACAGGGGCGGCGTGGACCCGGGCGTCGACCTGGGCGATCAAGGCCGTCTTCCACATCAGGCGCTGAACCTGCCAGCCGCCTAACGCCAGAAAGCCGACGAAAAGCACCAGCGCTGCGACCGACACGATGGTCCGTGTCAGTCGCGAACGCGGCGCCTTGTCAGGTTGGGGGTCGATGATCCCGCCCCCGTCAGCCGACCATCTGCGTCATGTCGTGCGTCGGCATCATGTTGGTGTTCAGGTGGTGCATGACCCACAGCGAACCCGCCAGGCAGATGAACACGATCACGATCGTGAAGATCAGGGCCAGCATGTTCCAGCCGCCCTCCGACTTGGTGTTCATGTGCAGGAAGTAGATCATGTGAACCACGATCTGCACGACGGCGAAGGCCATCACGATCAGGGCGGTCGCCTGCGCAGGCAGGGCGCCGGTCATGACCAGGGCGAACGGAATGGCCGTCAGGATCACCGACAGGACGAAACCGATCATATAGCTCTTGAACGAGCCGTGATCGTGATCGTCGTGCGCGTCGTGATCATGATGGTCGTCGTGGTGCGCCTCGGCGGCGTGATTGTCAGCGCTCATCGCAGCATGCCCAGCAGATAGACAAAGGTGAAGACGCCGATCCAGATGACATCCAGGAAGTGCCAGAACATCGACAGGCACATCAGACGGCGCTTGTTGGCGGGGATCAGGCCCTTGAACTTGACCTGAACCATCAGCGTCACCAGCCAGATGATGCCGAAGGTCACGTGCAGGCCGTGGGTGCCCACCAGAACGAAGAAGGACGACAGGAAGGCGCTGCGTTGCGGCGTCGCGCCCTCATGGATCAGGTGTGCGAACTCGTAAAGTTCGATCCCCAGGAAGGCCAGGCCGAACAGGCCTGTGACGGCCAACCAGATCAGGGTCTGGTTGATCCGGTTCTTGCCCATCGCCAGCATGGCGAAGCCATAGGTGATCGACGAGAACAGCAGCATGGCGGTGTTCACCGCCACCAGATCCAGGTCGAACAGTTCCTTGGGTCCTGGGCCGGCGGCGTAGTTGCCGCCCAGGACGCCGAAGGTGGCGAACAGCATCGCAAAGATGAGGCAGTCGCTCATCAGATACATCCAGAAGCCCAGCCCGGTGCTGGAGCCCTCCGGGTGATGCGGCTCTTCCGGCAGGTGGAAGACGACAGGTTCGTCGGTCTTGATCGCGGTCGCGCTCATGGATCAGGCCTCCGTTCCGGCCAGGGCGCGGGTGCGCGCATCTTCTGTTTCGCGCACTTCCTCCACCGGGATGTAGTAGTCGCGGTTGTAGTTGAAGGTGTGAGCGATCGCGACGGCGATCACCGCCAGGAAGCTCAACGCCGCCAGCCACCAGATGTACCAGACCAGCGCCAGACCCATCACCAGGGACAGGCCCGAGATGATGATGCCCGTGCCCGTGTTCTTGGGCATGTGGATCGCAGCGAAGCCGGTCTTCGGACGCTTGTATCCGCGGCGCTTCATGTCCCACCAGGCGTCGGTGTCATAGACGACCGGCGTGAAGGCGAAGTTGTAGTCCGGCGGAGGCGAAGACGTCGCCCATTCCAGAGTGCGGCCGCCCCACGGATCGCCCGTTTCGTCACGCAGCTTGTCGCGGTTCTTAAAGCTGACAGCGAACTGGATCAGCATGGCCAGGATGCCCACTGCGATGACTGCGACGCCGACGGCGGCGATGATGAACCAGATCTGCAGCGACGGATCATCGAACACCCGCATGCGGCGCGTCACGCCCATCAGGCCCAGCACATAGAGCGGGGCGAACGCCAGCCAGAAGCCGACAACCCAGCACCAGAAGCTGACCAGACCCCAGGTGCGGTCCAGCTTGAATCCGAACGCCTTCGGGAACCAGAAGTTGATGCCGGCGAACAGACCGAACAGCACGCCTGCGATGATCACGTTGTGGAAGTGGGCGATAAGGAACAGGCTGTTGTGCAGCACGAAGTCAGCAGGCGGCACGGCCAGCATGACGCCCGTCATGCCGCCGACCACGAAGGTCAGCATGAAGGCGATCAGCCACATCATCGGCAGTTCGAAGCGGATGCGGCCACGATACATCGTGAACAGCCAGTTGAAGATCTTGGCCCCTGTCGGGATCGAGATGATCATGGTGGTGATCCCGAAGAACGAGTTCACCGACGCGCCGGACCCCATGGTGAAGAAGTGGTGCAGCCAGACCAGGTACGACAGGATCGTGATGACCACGGTCGCATAGACCATCGACGTGTAGCCAAACAGACGCTTGCCCGAGAAGGTCGAGGCGACTTCGGAGAAGACCCCGAACAACGGCAGGACCAGGATGTAAACCTCCGGGTGACCCCAGATCCAGATCAGGTTCACGTACATCATCGGGTTGCCGCCGAAGTCGTTCGTGAAGAAGTTGGTGCCGACGTAGCGGTCCAGCGTCAGCAGGGCCAGAACAGCGGTCAGGACGGGGAAGGACGCCACGATCAGGACGTTCGCGCACAGCGAAGTCCAGGTGAACACCGGCATCTTCATCATGCCCATGCCCGGCGCGCGCATCTTCACGATGGTCGCGATCAGGTTGATGCCGGACAGGGTTGTCCCCACCCCCGCGATCTGAAGCGCCCATATGTAGTAATCGACCCCGACGCCGGGGCTGTAGCCAATGCCCGACAGCGGCGGATAGGCCAGCCAGCCGGTGCGGGCGAACTCGCCCACGAACAGCGAGGCCATGACCATCACGGCGCCGGCCGTGGTCATCCAGAAGCTGAAATTGTTCAGGAAGGGGAAGGACACGTCGCGCGCGCCGATCTGCAGCGGCACGACATAGTTCATCAGGCCCGTGATCAGCGGCATCGCCACGAAGAAGATCATGATCACGCCGTGGGCGGTGAAGATCTGGTCGTAGTGGTGCGCGTTCAGGTATCCCTCAGACCCGCCGAAGGCCATGGCCTGCTGGATCCGCATCATGATGGCGTCGGCGAAACCGCGCAGCAGCATGATGATGCCCAGGATCATGTACATGATCCCGATCTTCTTGTGGTCCACTGTGGTGAACCACTCCTTCCAGAGATAGCCCCACAGTTTGAAATAGGTCAGCGCGCCCAGCAGGGCCACGCCGCCCAGGGCGACGACGATCATGGTCACGACCAGGATCGGTTCGTGCAGGGGCAGAGCTTCGAGCGTCAGACGCCCGAAGATCAGCGGAATGAGTTGGTCAGCGTTCATAGACTCTGTTCGCTCAGGCGGTGGGGGCGGAACGGACGTCGGTCGAAACCGGCCCCGTGGCGACTGGGTTGCGGACGATTGAGGAAAGGGAGGCCATCGGCACGCCCTGCGGCGTCAGGCCCTGCCCGGTGATCCGCGCCAGGCTGACCGGCGCAGAGATATTGTCCAGTTCGGCGCGACGGATGCGGTCGGCGGCGGCGGCTTCAGCCTGCAGCGGGGTGCAGATCGTCATGACGTAGCTGTCGTTCGAACCGAAATAGGCAGGCGACTTACCGCGTCCGGCGTACTTGTCGTACACCAGCGGCATGGTGTTGCGCACCGAGGCCATGTTCAGACCGCCGCGCTTGTCGATCTCCATCATCTCGCCCATGCACATCTTGCCCGGCTCGACGCACATGTTGAGGATCGAATCCCACAGCGCGCCGTCGACGTTCGCGAAGTGCATGACCGGGACCTTCTCGCTGGGCTTCTCCAGTTCCAGATAGCCTTCACGATCCAGCGAGCGGCTGTCGCTGCGGACCCCGGCGATCCACTGGTCGAAGCCAGCCTGATCAAGGCCGTGGAATTTGAAACGCATGTTCGAGAAGCCGTCGCCGGAATAGTTGGCCGAGAAGCCGACATATTCGCCCGGATGGTTGATCACGGCGTGCAGCTTCGTCTCCATGCCGGGCATGGCGTAAATCTGACCGGCCAGGGCCGGGATGTAGAAGGAATTCATCACCGACGACGAGGTGATGTGGAAGCGGATCGGACGATCCACCGGCGCCGCCAGTTCATTGACCGTGGCGATGCCGTACTCCGGATAGATGAACAGCCATTTCCAATCCAGCGCGACCACATTGACCTGCAGCGGCTCGACCTGCTCGCTCGCGGCCTGACCGGGCTTGATCCGATCCAGCGGGCGATACGGGTCCAGAAGGTGCGTTCCGGCCCAGGTGACAGCGCCCAGGAAGACGATGATCAGCAGAGGCGCGCCCCAGATCGCCACTTCCAGCGACGTGGAGTGATCCCAATCCGGATCGTATTCCTTCTCAACGGCCTTGTTCGATTCCCGATACTTGTAGGCGAAGAAGACCACCATCCCCATCACAGGGATGACGATGACCAGCATCAGAAGCGTGGAGAAGACCAACAGGTCACGCTGCTGCGTGGCGATATCGCCCGCAGGATGAAGCACGACCATGTTGCAGGCCGACAGCAGGGCCACGAGGGGCGCGAGCAGGAGTAGGCGCAGACGGCGCAAGGCGGATCCAATCGAAAAGCGTCGGGCAAGGGGGAGGCGCCGCGACGGTTGGCGTTCGAATTGGCGGCGATAGTCAGCTTCGATCTGGAACGACATTGGACAATCTGTCCTATCCTCTCAGCGCGACTTTCGTCGCAAAGGCCGCGCGATCATAATGCGGCAATACGCCGTCGAGTCTAAACCCTAGTTTCAAACGGAGCGACTAAGCCCATGTCCGCCTCGACGACCCCTTCGTCAGAGTCGCTGGAACGCGACGCCGCCGCTATCAACTCGCATCACGGCAAAGTGGATGCAGGCGAAATCGCCATCGGCGTCATTATTGGCAGAACCTCCGAGTTTTTCGACTTCTTTGTGTACGCGATCGCCTCCGTGGTCGTGTTCCCGCAGTTGATCTTCCCGTTCGTTTCGCCGGTTGAAGGCACCCTGCTTTCATTTGCGGTCTTTGCACTCGCCTTCCTGTTCCGCCCCCTTGGAACCCTGATCTTCATCGCCATCGACCGGAAGTTCGGCCGCGGCACGAAGCTGACGGCGGCGCTGCTGCTGCTTGGCACGGCGACCGTGTCCGTGGCCTTCATCCCCGGTTTCGAGAGCATCGGCATGTGGGCGCCGGTGTTGCTGGCCATCACCCGCATCGGCCAGGGCATCGCGCTGGGCGGCACCTGGGATGGTCTGGCCTCTCTGCTGGCCCTGAACGCGCCTGAGAAGCGCCGCGGCTGGTACGCCATGATCCCGCAACTGGGTGCGCCGTTCGGCCTGCTGGTCGCCTCGGCCCTGTTCGCCTTCTTCCTGAACACCCTGTCGGCGGCTGACTTCCTGGACTGGGGTTGGCGCTATCCGTTCTTCGTGGCCTTTGCGATCAACGTCGTGGCCCTGTTCGCGCGTCTTCGCATCGTGGTGACGCCCGCCTTCCAGAAGGCGTTCGAAACCAAGGAATTGCAGCCGACGCCAGTTTCACAAGCCATTCGTGAGGAAGGTCCGCGCATCTGGATCGGCGCCTTCGCCCCTCTGGCCAGCTTCGCCATGTTCCACATGGTGACCGTCTTCCCGCTGTCGTGGGTCTTCCTGTTCACCAACGAAACGCCGGTTCGCTTCCTGCTGATCGAGATGGTCGGCGCAGTCTTCGGCCTGATCGCCATCCTGGCGTCCGGCGTGCTGGCTGACCGTTACGGCCGCCGCACCCTGCTGGCCATCACCGCCGCCGGCATCGCCGCCTTCTCGGGCTTTGCGCCGCAACTGCTCAACGGGGGCGCGGCGGGCGAGCTGACCTTCATGATCTCGGGCTTCATCCTGCTGGGCCTGTCGTTCGGCCAGGCGTCGGGCCCCGTGGCCTCCAGCTTCAGCCTGACGAACCGCTACACCTCGTCCGCCCTGACGTCGGACCTGGCCTGGCTGTTCGGCGCTGGTTTCGCGCCTCTGGCCGCCCTGTGGATCTCCAGCCACTTCGGCCTGATCGCCGCAGGCGCCTATCTGCTGTCCGGCGCGGTCTTCACCCTGCTGGCCCTGTGGCTGAACCGCGAACTGGCGGGCAGCGCCTCTGACCGCCCTCGCAAACGCGCGGCCTGAGCCCCAGCGACAAGCTGAAATGACGACGCCGCCCGCTGATCCAGCGGGCGGCGTTTTCGTGTGTGCTCGAATGTGACGTCAGCGGCGCGCTGGAAAGCCGCCTACTCCTCATCGGCAAAGGGCGGCGGCAGTTGGCCAGACTTGAAGATGATCGTGGGTTCTTCGTCGTAGTCACCCAACTCGGTGTCCGCAGATACAGCGAAGGCCACGACGCCCAGACGTAAAGGCGCCAGACGTTCGGCCTTGCGACGCGCCTCCTCTGCGTCCTTGCAGCCGACCTGCGGCTCTGCGCGCAGGGACTTTCCCCTGCCCTGCACATAGGACTGGATGATGTAGACGGTTTCGGTGGCCATCCGCATCCAAGGGGCCTGTTCGGGGCAAAGGTCAACCGCCCGCCCCGAACATCCGGCTCAGCCTCAGATCAGACCGTGACCTTTGGGCAGTTCGGCATAACGGTGCACGCGCGTCGCCATGACCAGGCCAAAGCCGATCATCACCGTCAGCATCACCGTGCCGCCATAGGACAACAGCGGCATGGGCACGCCCACGACCGGCGCCAGCCCCATCACCATCGCGCCATTGATCAGCACATAAAGGGCGAAGGTCGCGGTCACGCCCGACGACGCCAGCCGCCCGAAATGGCTGTGCGACAGCGAGGCGATACGCAGCGAGATCAGGATGATCCCCGCATAACAGGCCAACAGGGTGAAGGAGCCCAGGAATCCAAACTCCTCGGACACGGCCGAAAAGATGAAGTCCGTCTGCTTCTCAGGCAGGAACTCAAGCTGGCTCTGGCTGCCCAGACCAAACCCCTTGCCCAGCAGGCCGCCAGACCCAAGCGCGATCTTGGACTGCATGATGTGATAACCAGTGCCGGACGGATCGGCCTCGGGGTCTAGGAAGGTCAGCACCCGGTGTCGCTGGTATTCATGCATGCCGAACATGACATAGGGCGGCACGAAGGCGACGCCCGCCGCCACAACGGCGCCGATGATCTTCCAGCTGAGCCCCGCCATGAACATGATGGCGGCGCCGGTCAGGCCGATCAGCATGGCCGAACCCAGATCAGGTTGGTGCGCCACCAGCAGGAACGGCAGTCCGATGATGCCGATCGGGAAGATCAGCTTCCAATGGAAACTGGCCTCCTTGGCCGAGGCCCCGTGATACCAGCGCGCCAGGGCCAGCACGACGCCGATCTTCATGATTTCGGAAGGCTGGATGCGCGTAAAACCGATGTTCAGCCAACGCGTCGCGCCCATGGCCGTGTAGCCCAGACCCGGAATCTCGATCAGCGCCAGCATCAGAAGCGCCACCCCATAAACGGGATAGGCCATCGAGAACCAGTAGCGGATGTTGATCATCGACAGGACCAGCATCAGCGCCAGACACATGCCGAAGCGGATCATGTGTTTTGCAGCCCAGGGCGACCAGGATCCGCCACCGACCGAATACAGCATCAGCCCGCCCGTACCGGCGACGACGCAGATCAAGGCCGCCAGACGCCAGTCGATCTGCGTCAGTTTAGTCGAAAACCGCTCGCGCTCGCCCGGGCGTGAAATGGCGGAAGCAGTCACTGTGTCACCTCTGGCGGCGGTGCGGCGACATCGACTGCTGGCGCGTCGATGGGCTCTCCGCGGGCCTCGGCCTCACGCACGCCGGCATCTTCGGGCGCTTCGAAGCCTGCGTGTTCGATACGGGCGCGGATGTCCGGGTCCTTCAGCAGGGCGACCTTCATCACTTCACGGGCGCGCGGCGCGCCTGCCGTGCCGCCGCCCAGACCGCCGTGCTGAACAATCACGGACACGGCGTAGCGAGGATTGTCGGTCGGAGCATAGGCGATGAACAGGTTATGGTCCTTCTGGGCCCAGGGGCGGCCTGCGCCCTTGCGTGATCCCGCGCCATAGTTCTGGGCCTGAGCCGTGCCGGTCTTGCCCGCCATGCGCACGGCGCCCAGCCCCAGCTGGCTGTTGCGGAAGCCCGTGCCCCCGACGTCCGTCACCGCCTCCATGCCGTCGCGAAGGACTTTCAGCATTTGCGGATCATAGGGCAGTTCGCCAAACGGCGTGCCCGCCTTCTGCTCGACGCCGCCGATCGACTTGATCAGGCGCGGCATGACGGCCTGACGACCATTGGCGATGCGCGACGTATAGACGGCCAACTGCAGCGCATTGACGTTCAAGGCGCCCTGACCGATCCCATAGCTGGGCGTCTCGCCGGGATACCATTTGCCGTCCCCGCGCACCGGGTTGCGGCGCCGCCATTCGCGATCTGGCACCAACCCCGCCTTCTGTCCGGTCAGACCGATGTCGAAGGTCTGGCCGAAGCCCAGGTCGCGCGCCGTCTCGGCGATCGCGTCGGGGCCGAACTCGGTGGCGATCGTCATGAAATAGACGTTGCAGGAATTCTTGATCGCACCGCGCAGGTCCTGCGCGCCATGCCGTCCAAGGCAGGCGAACCGCCGCCCCAGGAAGAAACTGCCGTTGCACACCACGCGGCGGCTGGGGTCCCAGCCCCGCTTCATGGCCGCCAGACCGACCACTGGCTTGAACGTCGATCCCGGCGCGAAGGTGCCGCCCAGGGCCTTGTCCAGCAGGGGGCGGCGCTCATAGTCGGCCAGCGCGCGGTAAGCCTTTGACGGTATGCCCGACACGAACAGGTTCGGGTCGAACGACGGCGACGACACCATGGCCAGAATGTCGCCGTTGCGCACATCCATGACGACGCAACTGCCGGATTCTTCGCCAAACACCTCCAGGGCGCGGTTCTGGATGTCGGCGTCCAGCGTCAGGATGACTTCCTGCCCCTGCACCGCCGGGCGTGATCCGCCGATGTCCTCGGCGACCACACGGCCACGCGCATCGACCTCGACGCGGTTCCCCCCCGCCTGGCCTCGCAGATCCTGATCCAGCGCCTTTTCGATGCCCTGACGCCCGATGCGGAAGCTGGGATTGAACAACAGGGCCGGAGGCTGCTGCCCCTTGTCGCGAATGGCCTGGACGTCCCGATCCGAGACCTTGGCCACATAGCCGATCACATGGGCGAAGGCGCCGCCGAACGGGTAGTATCGCGCCTCGTTCATGTCAGCCATCACGCCCGGCAGTTCCGGCGCGTACTGATTGACCTTGGCGAACTCCTCCCAGGTCAGATCGCTCTTGACCGGCACCGGGTTGAACTTGGACGCGGCGTTGACCTCGCGAATGATCGCGCGGCGGCGATCCATCGTGTCGGGCAGAAGCTGCCCCAGCAGATCCAGGGTCTGGTCCAGGTCCTTGGTCTCGTCACGCACCACCAGGACGCGGAAACTGGGCCGGTTGCCCGCGATGACCACCCCGTTCCGATCCTTGATCACGCCGCGCGGCGGGGGGACCATGCGGAAGTTGAACTGGTTCTGCGACGACAGGGTCGCATATTCCTGCGCCTGAACGATCTGAAGCTGCGCCAGCCGTCCGACAAGGGCCAGAATGCCCAGACCGCTGAAACCGCCAAACACGAACGTCCGACGCAGGAACGAGCCCTGACGTTCATTGACATCGGAAAAGAAGATCGATGGTTCGCTCATCGGAACCTCGTGTCGCTGTCGTCGAAACGCTCCAGCAGCCAATCGACCGCCGGATAGAGCAGCAGCGTGGGCAGCACCTGCAGCACCAGCGACAGGATGGCCGGCGGATTGCCCGAACGCATGGCCACGATCAGATAGGCCATCAGGAAGGCGCCCAAAGTGCAGGCGGCATACCAAACGAAACGAATCACGCCTTCATGTCCGGCGATCAGGTTTCTGGCGAACAGGATGGTGCAATAGACGCTCATCAACGCCAGCGACCACAGGCCTAGAGGCCCTTCCCAGAACAGGTCCAGAAACACGCCCAGGCCGAACAAAACCGCCGGTGCGATCATCGACGGCCGGATCAAGGGCCAACAGAAGGCCAGCACCATCGGGATCACCGGCTCGGGTAAGTGCAGGCCGAAAAGCTGGACCGGCATGCCGAGGATGATGGTGGCGGCTACAACCGCCAGGGCCGGATAGACAATCCACTGAAGAGGCCCAACGACGCGGACCGCGGTAGACCGTTTCACGGGGCGCCTGCCGGTGCTGGATCAGGTTGCGCAGGCGTCGTGGGGGCCGGAGCAGCCGCCGACGGCTGGGCCGGGCGTGCGACGGGGCGCGGCGTCGGCGTACTTGCGGCAGGAGTCGCAGGCGCAGGCGTCGGTGCTGGGGCATTCGCCGCCGCAGCAGCCCGCGCCGCCTGAGCTTCCGCCGCTGCACGACGGCGCGCCGCCGCATCCGCAATGGCCGCAGCCTGTGCCGCATTCGGCTCAGGCGCCGTGGTCAAACCCGCCAGAGGCGCCGCGTTCAAGGCGTCCGGATTAATCAACTGGCCAAAGTCCTGGAACAGCAGCACACGGACATAGTCGATGGCGCCCCGGTCGCTGAACAGCTTGACGCGCCAGCTGCCGTCGACGCCCTTGGCGGCGACGCCTATGGGAATGCCGCGTGGCAGACCGCCGCCGTCGCCCGACGACAGGATGCGATCACCCGGCTGGACCGACCCCGTGCCGCGAACAAACTCAAGGCGCGGATTGCCGCTGCCGTCACCCGTCATGACAGCCCGCGCATCCGTGCGGTCGATCAGAACCGGCAAGCGCGAAGCCACATCGGTCAGCATGATCATGCGGCTGACGCCGCCGGTCACGCCGCTGATCCTGCCCACCAGTCCATCCTCATTGAGCACAGGATTGCCGACGCGAACGCCCTTGGATGAACCGACGTCCAACAGCTTGGCGCGATTGAAGGGGCCACGCGCGTCCGAGATCGCCCGTCCGGCGACCATCGCCACGGCAGGCTCGCTGCGCAGGCCCAGCATGGCTTCGTAACGACCGTTGACGTTCTTCAAGGCGATCGCCTCGTCACGCCATGAGCGCAGGTCTGCAATCTCGGCCTTCAATCGGCGGTTTTCGGAAACGGCGAAGAAATAGCCGCCGATGAAGCTGCTGGCGTCTCCGAACCAATGAACTGGGGCAGCCAGGACATTGCTGACCGGCCCGACAACAGTCTCAAACCCGCCGCGCAGAGTACTGTAGCTGGACTCGGCGTCCGCGGTGCGTCGGTCGCTGATGAGCAGAAGCACGGCGCCGATTATGGCGACCACAGCCACGACCGCGGCGGTCCAAGCCAGCGGCACCTTCAGGTTTTCAAAAGGGCCGTCGCGAAACGCCACGGGCGACCTTCCACACAAGGGGTTTGGAATCGGCGGGACCGGGCCCGCCATTAAGCCTGCCTATCGCAAAATCGAGGCGGGAATGGAACCGTCGATAATGCAACCGGGAAAACTATCGCGGCGCAGATGGCCTGCGCCGCGATTTTAATCAGAGTGCGGACTCAAGCACGCCCTTCATCCAACGCGGATGTTCGAGCACGCGACCGCAGCCGACAGCAACGCAGGACAGCGGATCATCAGCGACCGAAACCGGCAGGCCGGTGTGGTCGCGGATTTCGACGTCCAGACCGCGCAGCAGAGCGCCGCCGCCCGTCAGCATGATGCCCTTGTCGGCGATGTCGGCGGCCAGTTCAGGCGGCGTGGCTTCCAGCGCCACCTTGACGGCTTCGATGATCTGGGTGACCGGCTCGGCCAGGGCCTCGGCGGCCTGACGCTCCGAGATGCGGACTTCGCGCGGCACGCCCTGCATCAGGTCCCGGCCCTTGACCTCGATCGACAGGCCTTCGCCGTCGGCGGGGATGCGGGCGGTGCCGATATCCTTCTTGATGCGCTCTGCGGTCGTTTCACCGATCAGCAGGTTATGATTGCGGCGCATGTAACTGATGATGCTGTCGTCCATCTTGTCGCCGCCGACGCGGACCGAACGCGAATAGACGATGCCCGACAGCGACAGAACGGCGACTTCCGTCGTGCCGCCGCCGATGTCGACGACCATCGAACCCGTGGGCTCGTGGATCGGCAGGCCCGCGCCGATTGCAGCCGCCATCGGCTCATCGATCAGGCCGACGCGGCGCGCGCCGGCGTTCAGGCACGAGTCATTGATCGCGCGACGCTCGACCGCCGTGGCGCCCGACGGCACGCAGACGATGATCTTCGGGTTCACGAAACCCTTGCGGTTATGCACCTTGCGGATGAAGTGCTTGATCATTTCCTCGGCGACTTCGAAGTCGGCGATGACGCCGTCACGCATCGGGCGGATGGCTTCCATATGACCCGGGGTGCGGCCCAGCATCTGCTTGGCCTCGATGCCCACAGCGTGGACGATCTTGCGTCCGCCGACATTACGCAGCGCAACGACTGACGGCTCATTCAGGACGATGCCTTTGCCCTTTTGGTAGATCAGGGTGTTGGCGGTGCCCAGGTCCATCGCGATGTCGTTCGAGATCGCGCCGAAAAGGGAAAAGCTCATGGAAAATGATACCGTTTGTTCTGACCGAGGGCGTCTGTTCTGCAGTGGACTTGGCGACGCCCTAACTGTCACGGCATCCCCGTGCCGGACAGCGTCCTGATCGTCTTCGCCACGCCTACTCAGGCCCGTTTGCCTGTATGTTTCTGGGATTACAAGCCCTGATCACCGCCTCGTTAGCGTGACATGAATGACAGCGGTCAAGGCTAAGCCGCGCGCGTTTCCAGACATTCCGCCAACGGATAGAGTTCCCGCTCTTCCCGATCCACGCGCTGAGCGACGGCCTCCATCAGCACACGACTGACGACAGCAAATCTATCGGCGTTTCGGCAGATCATTTCGACCGGCCATTGACGCTGATAATCGCACCAGGCTTCGGCCAGACCACCCATGTCCTCGGCACAGTCTTTTGTGATTTCAACGACGCGGGCATCGCCGCACCCCATCAGGGCGGGATAAAGCTCGATGTCCTCAAGCTCCAGATGAAGGCCCAGCACCCGGTCCAGTTGCTCGATCAGGAAGCGTGCGTCTTCGGCGTCGTCCCGACTGCGCACCTCTCGCGACACGCCGATCAGGTCGCTGGCTATGCGAATGATAGCGCGATGGTCCTGATGCAGCCTTCGCAAGTCCATAGGCGGCGCTCCGTACACTTATGCACAGCCTGAGCGCTCGCCATGAATGAGGATTGAATTCATCGGTACGCAAAATCCCTGATGAATCTTGTAACTATTCGCCCCGTGACGCCTCTCGGCGCTTCACCAGTTCACGAACGCACAGCATGAGAATCAGCCAGGCCAGAGCGACACCAGCCAGGATCACCGAGGTCCAGACGCCATCGCCGCTGACGGCCGTCATGAAGGATCCGCCGAAGAAGGCCACAAGCGCTGTCTTTGGCAGCACGCCCAATGCACAGCCTGCCAGAAAGCCAGGGAACGACGCCCGCGCGGCGCCGAACGCCATATTGACCACGATGAAGGGAGCAGACGGGACATTGCGGATCATGAAGCTGGCGTAGAAGGCGTTCTTGCCGACAAAGCGCGTCAGACGCCCAACGGTCCTGCCGCCGTGCCGCTCCAACAGCCGTGCCGTCGGCCCTCGCCCCAGCCAATAGGTCACGCCTGCCGACACCACAGTGGCGATCCAACTGTAAAGGAAACCGAACCACGGCCCGAAGGCGACCACGCAGGCCGCGATCAGGATGAACTGCGGCGCGCCGAAGAAGGCCGCGACCGTAAAAACGGCGATGGCGGCGACCAGCCCCCAGGGGCCATGCCGGAACCCCGCAAGCCACGCCTCAAGCTGGTCTTCCGCCTCCAGACCGAGTTGGCTCTTGCCGATCGCGAACAAGCCGATCATCGCGCCCAGCAGCAAGGCGGTCGCCAGCACAGCGCGCCAACGGCGCGCCTCCATGTTCGACAGGAAATCGATGATCCAGCGCATCAGAAGCGCCGCTTATCACTCCGCCCGCGCATTAGCGAGCCTCCACGCATTGTCCCCGGGGGCGACCACGCGTAAGGAACCTCGCCTCCCCGGCAAAAACTTCCAAAACCCACGGGATAATCATGTCCAGCCTGCAATCCTCCGCCCTCTCCCGCGTCAAGCCTTCGGCGACCATCGCCGTCACCGCCCAGGCGCGAAAGCTGAAAGCCGAGGGTCGCGACGTGATTGGGCTCGGCGCCGGCGAGCCGGACTTCGACACGCCCGATAATGTGAAGCAGGCGGCCATCGACGCGATCAATCGCGGCGAGACCAAGTACACCGACGCCGACGGCATGCCTGAACTGAAGGCCGCCATCGTCGCCAAGTTCAAGCGCGAAAACGGCCTGGACTATACGACGGCCCAGATCCACGTCGCGCCGGGCGGCAAGCCCGTCATCTTCAACGCCCTGGTCGCCACCCTGAACCCCGGCGATGAAGTCATCGTGCCCGCCCCGTACTGGGTGTCCTACCCGGACATGGTGCTGCTGGCGGGCGGCGAGCCGGTCACCGTCGTCGGTGAAGAGAAGGACGGCTTCAAGCTGCGTCCGGAAGTGCTGGAAGCCGCGATCACGCCCAAGTCCAAGTGGCTGATCCTGAACAGCCCGTCCAACCCGACCGGCGCCGCCTACACCCGCGCCGAACTGGAAGCCCTGGCCGAGGTTCTGCGTCGTCACCCCCACGTCTGGGTGCTGACCGACGACATGTACGAGCACCTCGTCTATGGCGACTTCGAATACACCACCATCGCCCACGTCGCGCCGGATCTCTACGAACGCACCCTGACGGTCAACGGCGTGTCCAAGGCCTATGCCATGACCGGCTGGCGCATCGGTTATGCAGGCGGCCCCAAGCCGCTTATCGACCTGATGCGCAAGGTGGCCAGCCAGACGACCTCCAACCCCGCCAGCATCAGCCAATGGGCGGCCGTCGAGGCTCTGAATGGACCGCAGGAGTTCATGGCCGAACGCCGCGACGCCTTTGAAAAGCGCCGCGACCTGGTGGTCTCCATGCTGAACCAGGCGACCGGCATCACCTGCGCCACGCCTGAAGGCGCCTTCTACGTCTATCCGTCCATTGCTGGACTGATCGGCAAGACGACCGAGACGGGCGTCGTCATCGACGGCGACAGCACATTCGCCACTGAACTGCTGAACGCCGAAGGCGTCGCGGTCGTGCAGGGCGAAGCCTTCGGCCTCAGCCCCTACTTCCGCATCAGCTACGCCACCTCGGACGCCGTGCTGGAAGAAGCCTGCACCCGCATCCAGCGCTTCGCCGCATCGCTGCGCTGATCCGCACAACAGGCTGAAACAAAAACGGCGGCTCTTTCGAGCCGCCGTTTCTTTTTTGCCTGAAGCCCAGAATCAGGGACGGCTGGCCATACCCAGCTTGACGGGCTTGGCGTCAACCGACGCCCCGCCACGCTTCACGCCCCACAGCAGGATGATCGGCGCACCGACATAGATCGACGAGAAGGTGCCGATGACGACGCCGAAGGCCAGAGTGATCGAAAAGCCGCGCAGGGCCTCGCCGCCGAAGACGGCCAGAACGATCAGGACGATAACCGTGGTGACGCCGGTGATGATCGTTCGCGACAACGTTTCGTTGATCGACAGGTCGATCACTTCACGCAGCGGCATGACCTTGTACTTGCGCAGGTTCTCGCGCAGGCGGTCGAACACCACGACGGTGTCGTTCATCGAATAGCCGATGACGGTCAGCAGCGCCGCGACCAGGTTCAGGCTGAACTCCATCCGCAGCAGGACGATCAGACCAAAGGTCAGCGCCACGTCGTGCAGCAGCCCCGCAACGGCGCCGATGCCGAACTGCCAGGGGAAGCGGAAGGCGATGTAGAGGAACATCAGCACCACGGCGATGACCAGGGCCAGAACGCCGTTGGTCAGCAGTTCGCCGGACACTTTCGAGCCCACGACGCTGACACCGGAATAGGTCACCTGTCCCACCGCCTGGTCAATGGCGTGTTCGACCTTCTGGACAACTTCCGTCTGGTCGGCGTTGGCCGGGACCTGGAAGCGGACAATGGCGGTCGAACCGTCATTGGCGTTGGTGTCGCGTCGCGCGATGCCCTGAACCTGGACGTCGCCCATGCTCAGGCCGTTCACAGCCCCGCGCAGACGATCAAGCTCCAGAACCTGCCCCGCAGGCTTGGACACCTCCATGGAGGCGCCGCCCCGGAAGTCGATGCCCAGGTTCAGACCGGGATAGAAGCAGCCGACGATCGCCGCCACAGTCAGGATCGCCGACATTATGGCGAATCCCTTGGCGTATTTGACGAACTGGAAGTTCGTCTTGTGCGGCAGCAGTTTGATGATGGGCCAACCGTTCATCGACATCACTCCGCGATCGGCAGTTTCTTGGGCTTGGCCACCTTGAGCCAATAGCCGAGCAGGACTTGGGCCGTCAGCACCGCCGAGAAGACGGAGGTGAAGACGCCGATGGTCAGGGTCCAGGCAAAGCCGCGCACCGGGCCCTCGCCGAACAGGAACATGATGCCCGCCGCGACCAGCGTGGTCAGGTTGGCGTCGACAATGGTGCCCATGGCGCGGTTGAAGCCGGCGTCCATGGAGGCGATCACCGAACGTCCCTGGCGGGCCTCGTCACGCATCCGCTCGTAAATCAGCACGTTGGCGTCCACGGCGACGGCGAAGGTCAGGATCAGACCGGCGATGCCCGGCAGGGTCAGGGTCGCCTGGGTCAGCGACATGGCCGCCACGATCAGCAGACCATTGAGCGCCAGACCGATGACCGAGATGCCGCCGAACAGGAAGCCGTAGGCCAGGATCATGAAGACCACGATCACGACGAAGCCGAGAGCGGTCGACAGGGCGCCTGCGGCCACGGCGTCGGCGCCCAGTTCAGCGGTGACCACGCGGCGTTCTTCAACCTTCAGGGGCGCAGGAAGGGCGCCGCCGTTCAGCAGGTTCACCAGGGTCGAGGCTTCCTGAATGGAGAAGTTGCCGGTGATCTGGCCCGAACCGCTGGTGATCGCGCTCTGAATCGTAGGCGCCGAAATCACCTTGCCGTCCAGAATGATGGCGAAGGGCTTGCCCAGGTTGGCGGCGGTCGCTTCGCCGAACCGGCGTGCGCCGGCGCCGTCAAAGCGGAAGTCGATGGCGGGACGACCGCTCTGGTCCGAGCCGACGCCTGCGCGGGTCAGGTTCTCACCCGAAACCAGAACGCGCTTCTTCACCAGATAGGGCACGCCCTGCTGGTCTTGCAGCAGTTCGGAATCCGGCGGGACGCGGCCTGCGACAGCGTCGTTCACCGAGTTTTCGGTATCGACCATCTGGAAGGTCAGCTGCGCCGTCTGGCCGATGACTTCCTCAAGCTTGGTCGGATCGCTCTCGCCCGGCGCCTGGACGACGATGCGGTCCGCGCCCTGGCGGGTGATCGAAGGTTCGCGCGTGCCCAGACTGTCGATGCGTCGGCGAACCACGGTGATCGACTGGTCAACCGCCGCCGGCCCCATGCCGTTCATCGCCGCTTCGGTATAGGCGAAACGCAGACGGCCATCGCCAAGACGCGACGCCACGCGCTCGGCCTGACCGCCCGGTCCGACCTGTCCGCCCAGTTGCTGCAGCGCCTTGAACGCCGCATCCGTCTGGGACGGGTTGGCCAGCGTCACCACCACGCCGCCCGCTTCGCGCTGCAGGCCGCTGGTGGCGATGCCATCGCCGTTCAGGGTGACCCGCACGTCTTCGATCAGGTTCGTGACCCGCTTCTCGCGCATCTGCGGCACGTCGACTTCAAGCAGCAGGTAGGAGCCGCCCTGAAGGTCTAGGCCCAGGTTCAGCCCATGCCTGGGCAGCCACCCAGGCAAGGCCTCACGCTGCGCTGGCGTCAGCAGATTGGGATAGGCCAGGAAGCAGCCGATGATCGCCGAAGCGACAACGAGGATGATCTTCCAGCGCGATAGCTGAATCATGCGGGCGGTCTCGGTTCAGCGATACCGGAAGGGTATCAGGCCTTGGAATCGTTGGCGGCGATGGCGGTGCGGTTGCGGACCTCGGCGATCATCGCCTTGACGACGCGGACGTTGACGCTGGGCGCGATCTCGACATTGACCTCGGCCTCTTCGACGCGAGTCACCTTGCCGATCATGCCGCTGCCCAGGACGACGGTGTCGCCACGCTTCACAGCGCTGATGGCGGCCTGATGCTCCTTGGCGCGCTTTTGCTGCGGGCGGATCAGCAGGAAATAGAACAGGATGAAGATGGCGACGATCGGCAGGAACTGCACGATCACGGCCATGATGCCGCCGTCAGCTTGAGCGCCCATGGTAGTCTCCGAACACGAGGAAGGCTGCCCTCGTCGGCGCCCCCCATTAAAAACGAGGCGCGGAACCTAGGGCCGCGCCTCGACGAATGCAATGTGGCGCGGCGTCAGCGCGGCAATACCGTCAACGGATCAACCGCCACGGGGTCGTCGCCGCGCATCTGTCGGGTCTCGAAATGGATCGACGGACGGCCGTCGCCAGCGGTCAGGCCCACAGTCCCGATCTGCTGACCGGCGCGGACATCGTCGCCGTCCTTGACCGTCGCAGAGCCCAGATGGCCGTAAACCGTGCGCCATCCGCCATTGTGGACGATCAGGACCGTCAAGCCCTGCCCCACCAGATCGTCACCGACATAGGCCACGCGCCCAGCCGCAGAGGCGGCCACGGCTGCGCCTGCAGCGGCGCCGATATTGATGCCGTTGTTGCGTTCACCCATGCCGACCGGCCCGAACCGGCGCAGCACTTCGCCGCGCACAGGCCATTGCAGGGCGATCGCGGCGGTCGATGTCGGCGGGGCGGCGGACGCCACGGGCGGAACGGGGGCCGTAGGCCGGGTCTGCGCCGGCAGGGCTGCATTGCCTGAGCGCGGCGGCGGCGGGGGCGGGGCGACGCCATTGTTCGGCACCAGCACACCAACCGGTGACGGGCCGGTCGCATAGGGATCGTGGCCCGTGTCGACGGCTGCGTCCGGCAGAATGATTCGCTGTCCGGTCGTAATGGCGCCGCGCGGGCCCAGGCCGTTCAGGTCAATCAAGGTCTGCACGGGTGTCTGGAAACGACGACCGACGCCGGAAATCGTGTCGCCCGCCTGGATCACATAGGCAGCCCCTGGCGAGACATGCGTGGGCGTGCGTGTCGGCGGCGGCGGCGAATATTCGTCACGCGGCGGGGTGTAGGGCTGCTGCACGGGCGGCTGGACGACCACGGGCGGCGGCAAGGCCCCGCCTTCCACAGACCCGACCGGCGCCGTCGCTGGCGGCGGTGATTCGTAGGGCGCGGTCTGATACGGCTGGGTCGGCGGCGTATTGGGATAACCGCCCTGCGGGTACGGCCCCGCCTGCCCTGCCCCTTGTGTCGGATGGGTCGAATAGCGCGGCTCGGACGGGTAGCTCGTACAGGCCACCGCCGTCAGCGACGCCCCTGCGATCAACGCCGCTTTCATCAAGGCCGATTGTATCGCCACCCGCAACTCCTCACATGGTTAAGACCGGCCCCTGCGGTTTGCCCGCTCAAGCCCTTGAATCCAACCCTTCAATGCGCGCAGAATTGGGGCGTGAAGGTTAACAGGCCCTTCAGATTTCCTTGGCCGTGCCCTCGACCAGCGGCACAAACCGCACTTCCGTCAGGCTCTCGCGGCGGAACGAGCCGTCGCCCTGCCCCACATAGCGATGCAGCATCTGCACCGAGGTGCGGCCGACCGGCGCGACCAGAACCCCGTTGGGCTTCAACTGTTTCAGCAGTTCCGTCGGTTCCGCAGGCGAGGCCGCCGTCACCATGATCCGGTCGAACGGCGCCTGCTCGATCCAGCCCAGACCGCCGTCGCCGTGCTTGGTGATGACATTGTCGATATCCAGCGTCCGCAGGCGGCTTTCGGCCTCGACCAGAAGGCTGCGGTAGCGTTCGACCGAATAGACATAGCGCGCCAGCCGCGACAGCACCGCGCACTGATATCCGCTGCCGGTGCCTATCTCCAGCACGCGGTGGCGCGGCTGGACGTCCAGCGCCTGGGTCATCAGGCCGACGATATAGGGCTGGCTGATCGTCTGGGCGCAATCGATCGGCAGGGCCTGATCCTCCCACGCCTGATCCAGGAACTTCTCGTGCACGAAGACCGCGCGGTCGATGCTTTCCATCGCCGCCAGCACGCGCGGGTCCGTGACCCCCTGCTGGCGCAGCGACAGGATCAGTCGTCCGGCGCGGTCGTCGTGCAGGTTCAAGCGGCCCGGTCCGTCTTCTTGGGCGGGGCGCCGCCCAGCACCTTTTTCAAGTCATTGACGCTCTGCATGTGCGTCAGGTCGATATGCAGCGGCGTGACCGAGATGCGGCCCTCGTCGATGGCGCGCAGGTCGGTGCCTTCGGGGTGCTCCTGCTTCTCGCCGCGGAAGCTCATCCAGTAATAGTCGCGGCCGCGCAGGTCGGTGCGGCGCACGGCGTGCATTTCGCCCACGTCGCGGAAGCCCTGTTTCGTCACCTCGACCTGCTCGACCTGTTCGGGGCGGCAGTTGGGGAAGTTCAGGTTCATGACCACGCCCGGCGACCATTTCTGGTCCAGCAGGCGGGCGATGATGGCGGGGGCGAAGGCTTCCGCCGTCTCCCAGTGCGCCACCACCTCGTCATGGAACCGCTCAAGGCTCTGGCTCAGGGCGATTGAACGGATGCCGAAGGCCATCCCCTGCAACGCGCCCGCCACCGTGCCGGAATAGCTGACGTCCTCGCCGATGTTGTGACCCCGGTTGACGCCCGAAAGCACCAGATCGGGCCGCTCCGGCATCAGGTCGTTGACGGCCAGAACCACGCAGTCGGTCGGCGTGCCCGTCACCGCGAACCGCTTTTCACCCAGATGATGCACCCGCAGCGGCTCGGTCAGGGTGATGCCCCGTCCCTTGGCCGACTGTTCGACGGCGGGCGCGCACACCCAGACGTCGTCGCTCAGGGTGCGGGCGATCCGCTCCAGACAGGCCAGACCCTCGGCTTCGATGCCGTCGTCGTTGGTAAGCAGAATACGCATCAGGCGCCGACGACCTCCAGGCCGCCCATATAGGGTTGCAGCACGGCAGGCACCGCGATGCTTCCGTCCTCCTGCTGATAGTTCTCCATGATCGCCACCAGCGTGCGGCCGACCGCCAGACCCGAGCCGTTCAACGTGTGGACGAACTCGGTCTTCTTCTCGCCTGCGCGCTTGAAGCGGGCCTCCATGCGCCGGGCCTGGAAGTCCCCGCAGTTAGAGCAGCTGCTGATCTCGCGATAGGTGTTCTGGCTGGGCAGCCAGACCTCCAGGTCGTAGGTCTTTTTGGCCGCAAAGCCCATGTCGCCCTTGCACAGCAGCATCTTGCGATACGGCAGCTCCAGCGCCTGCAGCACCGCCTCGGCGCAGCCGACCATGCGTTCGTGTTCGGCCTCAGAGTCTTCCGGGCGGGTGATGGACACCATCTCGACCTTGGTGAACTGGTGCTGGCGGATCAGGCCGCGCGTATCACGCCCCGCCGAACCAGCCTCGGCCCGGAAGCACGGCGTCAGCGCCGTCATGCGGATCGGCGTCGTCAGTTCGTCCTCAGGAAGGATTTGCTCGCGGACGAGGTTGGTCAGGGAGACTTCGGCGGTGGGGATAAGGAAAAGCTTGCCTTGGCGCAAATCCAAAAGCCGCTTGATCTCTTTATCCAGTCTCTCGAACTCACCTCTATCACCCTCAAATCGGAGGCGATTTTGATCAAACCACTTTTCTAAAAATGAGAAGCTTGGTGCGGACCAACTGACGTCTTTCCCGAGCTCGCGCTCTCTCTCCATCGCAGCAGCAAATCTACGATAGAACTCATCTAGCTGCCTGTCGAAGGTGCTGGCTTGATGCATCAACTCGGCACGACCTGCGACTTCCAACTCCAGCTTCACCAGCGCGGTTACGGCCTGAAACAAATCCTCCTCAAACTTCGGCAACTGCCCCGTGCCGAACATCGCCTCGTCGCGCACCAGCAGCGGTGGGTTCACTTCCAGATAGCCGTGCTTATCCGTCTGCAGGTCCAGCATGAACTGGCCCACGGCACGCTCCAGACGCGCCAGTTGTCCCTTCAGCACCGCGAACCGCGCGCCGGACATCTTGGCCGCCGCTTCAAAGTCCAGCAGGCCCAGCGCTTCGCCCAGATCGGCGTGATCCTTGGCAGGACCGCCCTCGCGCGGCGTGCCCCAGCGGGACACCTCGACATTCTGCGCCTCGTCCTCGCCTTCCGGCACGTCGTCAGCGGCCAGGCTCTTCAGACCCGCCAGCAGGTCGCGCAGTTCCTTGCCGACGCGGTTCTCGACCTCGGCTGCGGCGGCGATGTCGCCCTTCAGGCTCTCGACTTCGGCTTTCAGACGGTCGGCCTCGGCCATGTCCTTCCTGCCCATGGCGGCGCCGATCAGCTTGGAGGCAGCGTTGCGCTTGGACAGGGCGTCCTGCCCCGTCGTCTGGGCCTGACGCAGCTCTGCATCCAGACGCAGAATATCGGCGACCAGACCATCGGCTTCGTCAACGCCTCGCGACGACCAGCCCGCCACGTAAACCTGGGGGTTTTCGCGAATGGCTCTGATGTCATGCATGGCTCTAAACCTTGGTCAGGCGGGAGAAGCCGAACGCTCTACCCGGATGGGCAGAGTCGGGCAACGCGCGACAGAAGCCAAATCCTTCTGACGCAAGGCGATCAGGGATCAGCGGGTCTTGCCCAGCAGCCGGTCCCGTGCGGCGTTGACCCGCATGGCCAGTCCCTCGGTGCCGCCCTGATCGGGGTGCGCGCGCGTCATGGCGCGTTTCCACGCAGTACGAATTTCCGCCTCTGTGGCGTTGCGCCCGACGCCCAGCACGGACCGCGCGTCCGCCTCGCTGATCGGCTCAGACCGCACGACAGGCCGCATCCGCGATGACCAGATGACATAGAGGCCCCCGCCCCCCAGTCCGGCCGCCGCCAGCCATGCGCCGTGCGACGCCGCCAGCACCGCGCCAGCCACCATCACCGCGCCCAGCAGGGTCGCCGTTACGCGCCAGTGCCCGCGACGCGGCTTCTCAGTCTGTCGGCCCAGCCGCACCAGCGCCCAGACGGCGATCCCCGCCAGGGCGACCCAGATCAATCCCATGAACGGCTCGGTCCGCCCTTCAGGCGGCGACGTCCAGCGGCTGCATCGCCTGCTCCAGCCCCATGGCCTTCATCAGGTTGCGAAGCTCCTGGCGCGCGGCGACGTGGGCCAGGGACACCGCCACAGGGCGGATGTCGTTGGACAAATCCGCCACCGTCAGGCCGAAGGGGAACAGTTCGCGATAGATGACCCGGTCGCGCAGGCCCGGCCCGACGCGGAAGCCGACCCGCTTGGCCAGCTTGTTCATGCGTTCTTCCAGACGTTTGCGGTTGCGCGCCTCGGCCACGGCCAGACGGTTGGTGACGACCAGCCAGTCGATGGTGGCGTTGCGGCCCTGACTGATGGCGCGGACCTTGCGCGCCTCCCAGACGCTCTCAGAATAGATCGACGGCTTCAACAGCTCCAGTGACACCGGATCCACCTCGCCCAGCAGATCGAAATCGACGAAGCTGTCGTTCATCGGCGTGACGATCTGGTCCGCCCGCGCGTGCGCGGCGCTGGACACAGCCGTGTCGCCGCCGGGCGTGTCGATCAGGATGCACTCGACGCCCTGGGCCACCGCCTCGTCAAACGCCCGCTCGAAGGCGATGATCTGCTCATCAACCGACGCCTTGGCCAGCGCCTTGCCATCGCCCATGTCCGGGATCATCGGCTGCGGCAGCGTATGACCGTTGGCCTCCACCCAGCTGAGCCGATTGGTGAAGAAGCGCTGCATGGACCGCTGGCGCAGGTCCAGGTCGATGATGGCGACCGTTCGGCCCGCGTGCAGCAGGCCCGTCACAATGTGAATGGCCAGGGTGGACTTGCCCGCCCCGCCCTTTTCGTTGCCCAGAACGATCACATGTGGCTGCGTCATGAGGAAATCCTCTGTGCCGGTCGACGCGACTCAAATTCGGCGCGACCCTCAATGGGCGGAGATTCGACTTCCTGGCGGCAAACGTCAACGGAACCTTAACGTCAGCCTGTGGACGATGTCAGCCCTGACGCGCGCACCAGGCGTCGGCGACTTGCGCCGCATGACAGACCGCGACCGCAGTCTCGGCCGGGATCGGCCCGACCTTCAGCCGTGTCAGGTTGCGCCCGTTGACCTCAACCCCTTCAAACACAGGCGAAAGGGTCGCCAGTTCATCCCTGGTCCTCAGCCGCGCCCACGCCTCGCGCGCGCCAGCCTCGCTGGAATAGGCGCCCAGTTGGATGGTGCGGCCTTCAACCTTTGCAACAGCAGGGCGAAGCACGGGCTCCTCTAGGGACCGGACCGGTTCACGGATCACCGCGCGGGCGATTTCAGCCTGTTCGACAACGAGCTCGGCGGGTGCTGTGATCACGCGCTGCGACGGGCTGAAACCATTGCGCAGTCCGTCGGACTGGGCGTCGCGCGCATCCCACATTTCATGCGGGTCCATCAGCGACACCTGAAGCGGCGAGAACCGGGCGCGCCGCAGCCCCGCTTCTGCGGTTGAGTTGCTGTGCGGCGCGGCCTTGCCGCCCCGTGACACGTCAATCGCCGCCACCTGTTCGGCCATGGCGTGAAAGCGCTGCGGGTTTTCAACTACGCCGCAACCGGCAAGCATCGCCCCCCAGGTCATGGCCAGGGCGATCAGAACTGGACGTGTCGCTTGTGCGGGCGTCATAAGCACGACCCTAGTCTCCAGACTTTGAAGTCTGGTGCATGAACAGGCTTAAACTTGAAGGTTAATCGCTTCACCATGACTGACGCCCCGTCCCTGCCCGTCGCCCGCTCCGTCGCCGAGTTGCGTCAGATCGTCGGCGACTGGAAACGACAGGGGCTTAGGGTCGGCATGGTCCCCACCATGGGCGCCCTGCATGAAGGCCACCTGACCCTGGTGCGCGAAGCGGCGCGCCGCGCAGACAGGGTTCTTGCCTCCAACTTCGTCAATCCCACCCAGTTCGCCGCGCACGAGGATCTGGGCCGCTATCCACGCCAACAGGAGGAAGACGCCCGCCTGCTGGCCGGCGCGGGCTGCGACCTGATGTTCGCCCCCACGGTGGAGGAGATGTATCCGCAAGGTTTCGCCACCAGCATCGCCGTCGCCGGTCCGGCGCTGGGCCTGGAAGGCGACGCCCGCCCCCAGATGTTCGGCGGCGTGGCCCTGGTGGTCACCAAACTGTTCAATCAGGCCCAGCCGGACGTCGCCGTGTTCGGCGAGAAGGACTTCCAGCAGCTGATGGTCATCCGCCGCTTCGTGCGCGATCTGGACCTGCCGGTCGAGATCATCGGCAGCCCGACCGAGCGGGATGAGCATGGCCTCGCCCTATCCTCGCGCAACGCCTATCTCAGCGAAAAGGAACTGGCCACGGCGCGCAGCCTGAACCTGATCCTGCGCAAGGCGGCGGATGAGGCCGCGTCTGGCCGCCCCCTGCCCGGCGTCGAGCGTGAGGCCTATTCCGCCTTGCTGAAGGCAGGGTTCGACCGCGTCGACTACGCCACCATCCGCCATGCCGAAGACCTGACGCCGTTCAGGGACGACATCGTCGACGCCCCTGCCCGCATCCTGGCCGCCGCCTGGCTGGGCAAGACGCGGTTAATCGACAATATGGCCGTCGGCGCCTGACAGCCGAAGGGCCGCACCCGTCGCCCGATGCGGCCCTTTTTCAGTTCAAAGGCGCGGCTTAGCCGATTGCGCCGACGCAGCCTTCCGCATCGCCCGGCGCCAGTTCGGCGTCCGTCAGGGCGATGGTCCAGCCGTGGTGCGTATTCAGGCCCCAGCGACGTGCGCCGCCGCCGTCGCCTGCGTCTCCGCCAGCGGTGACCACCACGCGGCGGCCGGTCGGCAGGGCCGGAGGATCAATCTTGCCCACCGCCAGAGATGTCGGCGTCTCGCCGCCGTAACCGTCGAATACGCTCAGCATCGACCATTCGCGACGCAGGCCCATCCACCAGGCGTCTTCGGTGTTGATGGCCAGAACAGCAATGCCGTGCCCCTCTGCCGCGAAGGCCAGCGCCTTCTGCGGATCGCGCACCATGCGGATGTCGGCGGCGGCGCCGAAACGCAGGCGGGCGCCGTCATAGGCGCGTGTCGGCTCGATCGGCGCCCAGACTTGGACCTGCAGACGGCCTTGTCGGGCCAGACCCCAGCCGACGATCTCACGCCACAGATGCTCGACGGCCTCGGCGTTCTCGGGCTGGCATTTGGACAGCATCCGCGCCAGCACGGTCTGCTCGCGGTCAGGCCTCAGCTTGGTGTGCGGGCCGGTGGGGGCGTCCTTGGCGCGACCGACCGTGGCGGCGACGGCCAGACGCTGTTCGAACAGGTTCAGTATCTGGTCGTCGATGCTGTCGATCTCGGCGCGCAGGGCGGCCAGAGCCTGTTGCTCGGGGGTCAGATCGGCCACGTCAGGCCACACTTGTTGGACGTTGGAATTCGGCATTGGATTGGACTTTCAGCATGGGGGAATTTCGATGTGCAGGGGCGAACAGCCGCTCTGATCCAGAACGGTCGCCGGTGAGACTGTCAGGAGCGAAGTAAGCCCGACGCCTCAGCCGGCGTATCGAAAGCCGTAAAAGCCGTAGCCAAAATAATAGCCGGCAACCGCGCGCATACGGTCGGAAGAAACAGAAAGAGCGCGCTGGCGGGACATGGGTCCGGGTCCGGTTATTCAGGATCGTTTGCGATCCGAGCGGCCTTAAAGGACGCAAAGACTATGCGCAGTCAACCCTGCGACACGCCCAAAAGCAGGAAACGCGTCCGATTATCGCTCGAATCTTGCAAATCGTTGCGCAGGATCGACAGGCCATACACCTCAGCCGCGCCGACAGGCGCAATCGCCGCCCGCGTGGCGTCGCCTGCTTCGGCGACATCTCGCGCGGCGCCGGCCGTGTCGAAATGCTCGATGACCTTCAGGTGCATGCCCTTCAGCGTGGCGGCGCATTGGGCCAGGGCGATGGGATGGCTTTCGACCGATCGGATATCGGCCAGGCGCGCGCCTTCCACCGACATCAGGGCATGACGGATAGGACGCCAGACGTCCGCCAGCACCGCCAGACCAGACTCGCGCACCAGCGTCGCTGCGGGTTCGACCGCCCCGATGCTGGAGTTTTCGACCGGGATCAGGGCCATATCGCAATCACCAGACGTCAGGGCCGCCAGAGCTTCCGCAAAGGTCGCGTGGGGCACAGCTTCATCCCAGGGGCGCAACGCAAGGCAGGCTTCATGACTGAAGGCGCCCAGCGCGCCCTGAAACGCCACGCGGGCGTAGGCGGGTTCATCAGCGGGTGAAGGCGTATCGGTCATGATCGGTCCTGGATGCGCGCCAGTCCTTACAAAGGACCGACGTTGTGGCCGCATCGCGTCCACAACAGAGTGCCTTTGCGGCGCCCGCTCGGTCGCGACAAGCCGGGCGGGATAACCGCCTGACCGAAGTCAGGCGGTTTTCTTCCGTTCGTCAGGCCGCAGCCGACTGGTTTACACGGCCCGACTTCAGGCGTTCCGCCACCAGGAAGGCCAGTTCCAACGCCTGATCGGCGTTCAGGCGCGGGTCGCAGTGGGTGTGATAGCGGTTGGACAGGTCGTCCTCGGTCACTGCCTGGGCGCCGCCGATGCATTCGGTGACGTTCTGGCCCGTCATCTCCAGGTGGACGCCGCCTGGGTGAACACCCTCGGCCTCAGCCACGTCGATGAAGGTGCGCACTTCGCCCAGGATGCGGTCGAACGGACGGGTCTTGTAGCCGTTGCCCGCCTTCAGCGTATTGCCGTGCATCGGGTCGATGGACCAGATGACCTTGCGGCCCGACGCCTTCACTTCGCGCATCAGCTTGGGCAAACGCTCGCCGACCTTTTCATGGCCGAAGCGGCCGATCAGCGTCAGACGCCCCGAGATGTTGTCCGGGTTCAGCGCATCGATCAGCGGCAGCAGATCGTCTGCCGTCATCGTCGGTCCGCACTTCACGCCGATGGGGTTCTTGATCCCCTTCATGAACTCGACATGGGCGCCGTCCAGCTGACGGGTGCGTTCGCCGATCCACAGCATGTGCGCCGAGGTGTCGAACCATTCGCCAGAACCACCGTCCAGACGCGTCAGCGCGCTTTCAACGTTCAGCAGCAGGGCTTCGTGGCTGGTGAAGACCTCGACCCGGCTCAGGTCCGGATGCGTCTCAGGCGTGACGCCGACGGCCTCCATGAAGGCCAGGGCCTCGGTGATCTTGTCGGCCAGTTCGCGGTACTGGGCGCCCGCGGCGTTATCGCCCGCGAAACCCAAGGTCCAGCGGTGGATGTTGTACAGGTCCGCATAGCCGCCGCCCGCAAAGGCGCGCAGCAGGTTCAGCGTCGAGGCCGACTGGTTGTAGGCGCGGATCAGGCGTTGCGGATCAGGCATCCGCTCTTCAGGCGTGAAGCCCATGCCGTTGATGATGTCGCCGCGATAGCTGGGCAGTTCCACCCCGCCGATCTCCTCCAGCGGCGACGAACGCGGCTTGGCGAACTGACCGGCGATGCGGCCGACCTTCACCACCGGCTTGCGGCCGGCGAAGGTCAGCACAACCGCCATCTGAAGGATCAGACGGAAGGTGTCGCGGATATTGTCCGTCGAGAACTCCTTGAAGCTCTCGGCGCAGTCGCCGCCCTGCAGCAGGAAGGCCTCGCCCCGCTCAACCTGCGCCAGCTTCGACGTCAGGTGGCGGGCTTCGCCTGCGAAAACGAGGGGCGGCAGGGCGCGCAGCTCGTCCTCGACGACTGCGAGCGCTTTAGGATCCGGATAGTCCGCCGGCATGTGCAGGGCGGTCTTCGTTCTCCAACTTTCGGGGGTCCAGCGTGTCATTGCGCAAGAATAAGGCTTCGCAGCGCATCAAACAACGGAAACAGGGACAGATATTGCTTTAATCCGCCGACTGGTCCTCTGGCGGTGATTTTTCGCCCGCCGCTTCGGCTTTTCGCTCGGCTTTCAGGGCCGCCTTCTCCGCCGCCTTCTTCGCCGCCGCCCGCTCACGTTCCTGGCGCTCAAAACTGTAGTTCGGCTTACGGGCCATCGGCGTCTCCATTCGTTGGTCTGATCGCAAGATGGCGACAGGAACATCCGTACACAACGGATGGATTCGCCGCACCACGCGACTGTACGCATCGATATTTCTCGACATTGGCGTGAAAAGCCCCGCGGACGGCGTGCATCGCCCTCTACGCGATAGGTCGCAGGCCTGACGCCTGAACCTTCCCGTCGCCGGACTCGTTGTCTCTCCATCGAAATGGAGCCGAACATGTCCGCCACATCCATCCGACGCGAATATCTCAGCCGCCCCCTGTACACCTGGGCCAAAACCGTCCTTCCTGAGATGTCGGCGACAGAGGCCGAGGCCATTCAGGCAGGCGATGTCTGGTGGGACGCCGAGCTGTTCACCGGCGCGCCGGACTGGGACGCCTTTCTGGCCATTCCCCCCGCCACCCTGACCGCAGAGGAGCAGGCGTTCCTGGACGGCCCGACCGAACAACTGTGCGCCATGCTGGATGACTGGAAGATCACCTGGGAAGACATGGATCTGTCCCCGGAAACCTGGGACTTCATCAAGCGCGAGAAGTTCCTGGGGATGATCATTCCCAAGGCCTATGGCGGGCTGGAGTTTTCCGCCTACGCCCATTCGGAGGTGGTGCGGAAGATTTCCACGCGATCGGTCGCTGCTGCGGTGACGGTGATGGTTCCCAACTCGCTCGGCCCCGGCGAACTGCTGATGAAATTCGGCACGGAGGAACAGCGTGAACGCTGGCTGCCGCGTCTCGCCGACGGCCGCGATATTCCCGCCTTCGGCCTGACCAGTCCTGAGGCCGGTTCGGACGCCGCGTCCATGACCGATGAAGGCGTGATCTGCGAAGGCGAATATGAGGGCCGCAAGGTTCTCGGGATGCGGCTGAACTGGAAGAAGCGCTACATCACCCTGGGGCCGATCAGCACCGTCCTTGGCCTGGCCTTCAAGATGCGCGACCCCGACGGCCTGTTGGGCGGCGAGGAAGACCTGGGCATCACTGTCGCCCTGATCCCGACGGACACGCCTGGCGTCACCATCGGGCGCCGCCACCTGCCGTCGATGCAAGCCTTCATCAACGGTCCGAACGAGGGACAGGATGTATTCCTGCCGCTGGACGCCATTCTGGGCGGCCCGGAGCGGATTGGTCAGGGCTGGATGATGCTGAACGCCGCGCTGGCCGCCGGGCGCGGCATCTCCCTGCCCTCCCTGTCCGCGGCAGGCGCAGCCCTGGCCGCCCGCACCACCGGCGCCTATTCCCGTGTCCGACAGCAGTTCCGCATCCCCATCGGCCAGTTCGAGGGTGTGCAGGAACGCCTCGCCCGGATCGCCGCCAACGCCTATCTGCTGGACGCCGCGCGCCGTTTCACCTGTTCCGGCCTGGCCCTTGGCCACCATCCGTCCGTGGTGTCCGCTATCATGAAACAGGGCGCGACCGAGCGGATGCGCACGGCCGCCAATGACGCGATGGATGTTCATGCCGGCAAGGCGGTGATCGACGGGCCCAACAACTATCTGGGCAACTTCTATCGGTCCGTCCCCGTGGGGATAACGGTTGAGGGCGCCAATATCCTGACCCGCAGCCTGATCGTGTTCGGTCAGGGCGCCATTCGGGCTCATCCCTACATCCTGAAGGAGATGGAGGCGCTGGCCGATCAGGACATGAAGCGCGGCCTCGCCCAGTTCGACGCCGTCTTCTGGACCCACGTCGTCCACAGCCTGCGCACCGCCCGCCGCGCCTTCACCAGCGCCTGGACGGACGGTCGCTTCGGCGCCGCGCCCCAGTCGGGACCGGCGCGTCGCTACTATCGCCGCATGGGCCGCTACGCCGCCGCCTTCGCCCTGGCGTCAGACATGGCGATGCTGACCATGGGCGGCGAACTGAAGCGCAAGGAGATGCTGTCCGCCCGCTTCGGCGACATCCTGTCCGAGCTCTACATGATGAGCGCCGCGCTGAAACGCTGGGAGGACGAAGGACGCCAGACCGCCGACCTGCCCCTTCTGGACTATGTGATGCAGGAAGGCTTCCTGACCATCGAGCGTCGGTTGAAGGAGATCCTCGACAACTTCCCAAGCCGTCCTGCCGCCTGGCTGCTGAAGGTGTTCGTGCTGCCGTTCGGGGTGATCCGCTCGGGTCCGCGCGACGCGACCGTGCGCGCCTGCGCCGCCCTGCTGATGGAGCCGTCCGCGTCGCGGGATCGCCTGACCGAGAACGTTTATATCGGGGAACAGGCCGTCGGCCGCCTGGAGCACGCATTTGAACTGGTGGTCCAGACGCAACCGATCCACGACCGCCTGAAACGCCAACGCATCCGCGACTGGCGCAGTGCGCTGGACCAGGGCCTGCTGTCAAAGGGTGAGATCGAACAGCTTCAGGCCGCCGACGAAGCCATCGCTGAGATTATCGCTGTCGACGACTTTGCGCCGGACGAACTCGCGCGGGTCCGCCGCTCGCCGGGCCTGGCCGCAGCCGCCGAATAGGCCGAAGGCAGGGGCGCACAGGCAGTCAGCCGTGCGCCCCGCCATTCTGCATCAGGCGCGTCGCGCCGCCTCCGCCGCGCGCAGCACGCGCAGGAAGTTTCCGCTCCAGATCGCGTTGATCTGCTCCTGCGTATAGCCGCGACGCAGCAGTTCACGCGTCACGTTCGGCGCCTCGGCCTCACTGTCGAAACCAATGATCCCGGCGCCGTGATTGAAGTCGGTGCCGACGCCGACATGATCCCAACCGATCCGCTTGGCGACATAGTCCAGTTGGTCGACATAATCGCTGACGGTCGCGCGCGGCAGCAGCGGGTTCAGCGCATCAAGGAAGGCCTGCTGACGGTCGCCCAGTCCGCCATAACCGTCGTTCGGCGCAGAAAACTCTGGCGACAGACCATACTGAACCCGCAAGGCGCTGATGGCCGGGCGGGTGCGGCCATCCACCTGCGTCAGATACGAGTTGAACGGCGTCAGTTGCACAATGCCGCCATTCGCCTTGATGGCGTCCAATTCCGCGTCCGACAGGTTGCGGGTGCTGTCGATCAAGGCCCGCACGTTCGAATGGGTCGCCGCGACCGGCGCCCGCGTCAGGGCCAGGGTCTGAGCCAGGGCCTCGCTGGAAAGCTGCGACACGTCGATCAGGACGCCCAGGTCATTCAGCTTGGCCACCGCTGCTCGACCTACCGGCGACAGCCCGTGATGCTCCGCTACGGGCTGATCTACAGGCCGCGACGAGTCCGAGAAGGCATTGTGGCCCGCGTGGTTGAAGGCGAACACCCGCACGCCCTCGCGATAGAAGGCGTCGATCTGGCTCAGATCGTCACCGATCGAGCGAGCGTTCTGGAAACCGATGATCACGGCGACCTTGCCCTGTCCCACCAGACGCGTGACGTCGTCCGCGCTCAGGGCGATGCCGACGCGCTGCGGATTGTCGGCTGCAAACGCCTTGATCTTGGCCAGCTTTTCATCAGCCTCGGCCCGCGCCGCGCGCTGGCCTGCCGCATCGCGCGGTCCCGGCCCCACCGCGACCGACAACACCACCGCATCCACTCCGCCGCGCGTCAGGTGGTCCAGATCCACCCGTGATCCGTGATTGGGCAGATAGTATCGCTCGGGCGTGCTGGGCAGCAGCACGTCGGCGTGCCCGTCCAGCACCAGCGCCGCCCTGTGCACCGCCTCGGCATTCTGCGCCTGCGCCCAGGCCGACGCGCCGCCCAGCAACGCCAGAGCACTGACTGCTGTCACCAATGATATCGCCCGTGTGATCGCCATTACGACCTCCTCCAAACCAAGTTTCGAAGACGAGGTTAGGCAGGGGGCTGGGCGTTTGGCGCGCCAGAAGGATGCGGCAGCGCTTTAGCGTTTCTGCTGAACCTCATCCTACGCTGCAGAAACAAAAAGGCCGCGCCCGGGGATAGTGGACGCGGCCCAGTTCGAGAATGATCGTCAAGGACGAACACAACCCTTGATACATATTCCCTTCACTTAAATCTCGACAGAAACGCTGATGGCATCGGCAGAAAGTCTCCAGCCTCGGCCATCCCAGACATTTAGATTTGCTGCCGAACCGTCAGACGATCTTGCTTGTCCGCGGCGGGCCAGTCGGCGCTTAATGAGACTGCGCCACAGCCAATGGGAGCCCCTTATGCGCATCCAGAACACCGCCTCTTCCGACCGTTCGACGAACCACCAATCGTCCGACCGCATTCGGGTTCCGGTGTCCTGTGCGGCCCGCGGCGGTTGGACGATTCACGTCCCCAGGACCACTGGCCAACAACGGCAGTCTGGTCAGGCCACAGCTTGATTTCAGAACAATCAGCCTGATTTCAGCGCCGCCCCGTCACGGATGGGGCGGCGCAATCCCATACAACTCCACCAGGCAGGCGATGATCGCACCCGCGCCCGCCACCGAACGCCTGTCGGCATAGGTCGGCCCCGGCTGTTCCGTTGCGACGCCCACGGGCAGCACCAGCCGCGGCAGGGTCTGATGCTGTTCGCCGGCTATGGCCGCCACCGCAGCACGCGGACGTTCAAATGCAATCCGATGCACCCGGATGCGCTCCTCCAGATGCGGATAGGAGTGCAGCACCCCCTCCAGCAATGCAGAGTAGCGGTCGAAATAGACCGCACCCGGAAAAGCCGGGTCCTCGAACCCGGGCGTGAGAAGAAAGAGATCGGCGCGCTGGGGGATGGCGTCTGTCATGACTGCATCTCTCCCCAAGGCGGGCGCATCGCTCAACCTCAGAAAATCTATACCGTCCGTGCAGCGATCTCATTTGCCCCACCAATGCCGCGCGCTGGACAGTCCCCGCCGAAATTGGACCTGAGGGGGACCGCAATGCAACAACCACAGCGACTACACAGACTTAGAGCCTTCACTGCCCTGACGGCCTTGGCTACCTCACTGGGTGGGATGACGGGCATCGCGAATGCTCAGGACGCCACGCACCAGTTGGGTGACGTCGTCGTCACCGGCAAACGCACCTCACAGGCCGCAGTCGCCATCGGCACGGATCAGGTCTCAAACACGATATCGATCACACGCGAAGCCTTGCTGTCGGCGCCCGCAGGCGTTTCTGGATTGAAGATGCTGGAAGGTCTTCCTGGCTTCAATGTTCAGGCCAACGACGCACTCGGCCTCTACGAGTTCGGCAACTCCGTGTCAGTTCGCGCCTTCAACTTCCAGCAGATCGGCTTCGTGCTGGACGGCGCCCCGATGGGGCGGTCAGACCAGTTCGGCGGCAGCCCAATCTTCCGCTACGTCGAGAATGAGAACCTGGCGCGCGTCACGGCCTCCCAAGGCGCTGGTGATGTCACCCTGCCCAGCTACGCGTCGCTCGGACCCATCGTCCAATACGTCACGATCGATCCCGCCCAAAACTTCGGCGTGACCACCACCCTGTCAGCAGGCAGCGACCAGTTGCGTCGTGGCTTCCTGCGTATCGACAGCGGTGAGCATGGCCCGTTCTCCGCCTACGCCAGCTACTCCAAATTCTCCGCCGACCTCTGGCGCGGGCCCGGCGACATCAACCGCGAACATGCCGAAGGCAAGCTACACTACCGCGCAGCCAATGGGGCCGAAGCAACCTTTGGCGTCACTTGGAACGACTATTTCGATTACGACGCGCCGGCGATCACAAAGGCCCAGTACAACGGCGTCGCCGGTGACGCGTTCGGGCGCAGCGGTCGCGACTTCGCCTATCTGGGCGAAGTGCCCGTTCTGGCTCAGACGGTGCCGGGAGTCGTCTACTCGAACCCGCTCTACAACCAATACTACAAGCAGGCGATCAACAGTCGCACCGACATCCTTTACCGCCTGTCCGGCGCACTGCCCTTGTCGAACACCTTCCGTCTGGAAGGCACAGCCTATTACGAGGACAAGAAGGGCTATGGCGTCTCGCCTGAAGCCTATGCGACGTCGCTGACAAGCTACAACGCCGAGCGACTGATTCTGACGGACCTTGTAGCGCCGAAGGGGCTGCAATACGGCCTATCGGAAGTATCTGGTGACAGAAAAGGTGCCGTTGCACGCGCCGTCTGGGACCTTGGGGCGCACCGCCTGACGGCTGGCGCGTGGATCGAAACCGACGATTACCACCGCACCCAGGCCCGTTATAATCAGGTTGATGGCAGCCCCGACGGTGCACTGCTCAAGAACGAGCCGGTTCACCGCCAGCGCGATTTTGTCTCGACGCGCGAGACACGCCAGCTGTTCATTCAGGACGTGATCAGCTTGCTGGATGATCGCCTGAAAATCGAACTGGGCGTCAAGGCTCTGGACATCGACTACACGATCAGCGGCTATCGCAATCCCGCAGACTATATCAATCGCCGTCAGCCCTCGATCTCCAACAACTGGTCTGACAGCTTCCTGCCCAATGTTGGGCTGGTCTGGAACCTGACCCGAACGGACCAGATCTTCGCCTCATATGCCGAGAACCTGGCCCTGCCGCGCGGCGCTGACGATGTGTTCGCGCTGGCCAGTCCGAACGCCAAGACGCCGGACGCCGAAATATCCAAGAACTGGGAACTGGGCGTCCGAACGAACCGACCCACTTTCAACGCCGCCCTGGCGCTCTACCGCACCAACTTCGACAACAGGCTTCAGTCCTATGCCGTCACAGTACCCGGCAGCGGCGTCACCGAAAGCTTCTTCCAGAACGTGGGCGAAGTTGAAGCCCACGGTGCCGAGTTCAGCGGCACCTGGAAACCCGAAGGCCTGGGCGGCTTCGTCTATTTCAACGCTAACGCCAGCTACAATGTCGTTGAGTTCAAGAACGATCTGCCCGGCTTCACCCCTGTAACGGGCGCTCCGCTGATCATCTCTGGCAACACCGTGCCCGACAGTCCCGAATGGATCATCCAGGGCGGCGTGACCATCGAGCCGACGTCCTGGATCGTGGCCAACGTGTCGGCCCGCCATATCGGTGAGCGCTTTTCGAACTTCACCAATACCGAGACCGTCAGGGGCTATACAATCGTCAACGCCTATGTCGATTTCGGAGATAACTGGTCCATTGGTCCAGCGCGCGATTTAAGGCTACGCTTCAATGTCGATAATCTGCTCGACGAAAACTACCTGGGCACCATCACAACGACTGTGAACACCCCAGCCACCTTCCGTCCCGGCCCGCCCCGCACGGTGCAGGTCTCGCTTACAACGAGTTTCTGATGATCCGATCCAAGTTTTCGTCGCTTCGCCACGCCCTGCAAACGTCCGCCACGACATCTCGACAAGCGCTAATCGGGGCCGCGTTGGGTGGCCTTGTCCTGGCGGCAGGCGGAACCGCATCGGCCCAGGCGACAGCGACGGCGACGCCTGTGTCCGCCGAGGTTCATGCGCTGCATGAGCGCCTGCTGGTGCTGGACACCCATCTCGATACGCCGATGAACCTGGTCAAGCCGGGCTGGAGCATTCTGGATCGCCACAGCGTCGAGGATGGGTCGCAGGTCGACTATCCGCGCATGGTCGAGGGCGGGCTGGATGGCGGCTGGTGGGCCGTCTATTCATCGCAAGGCCCGCTGACGCCCGAAGCCACCGCCGCCTCCTTGGCCGTGGCCCAGGAACGCATCCGCGCCATTCGCGCCCTGGCGACTGACCATCCAGACAAATTCGGCCTGGCGCTCAAGGCCGCAGACGCCGCCCCCATCGCTGCGGCAGGCAAGCGGGTCGTCTTCATCTCGATGGAGAACGCCTACCCCCTGACGGGCCGTCCCGATCAGGTTCAGGCCTTCTATGATCAGGGTCTGCGCATGATCAGTCTGGTTCACTTCGCCAACAATGAGCTGGCGGATTCCGCCACCGATCCTGCGGGTCCGCGCTGGCATGGCCTCAGCCCCGCAGGCCGCCGCATGGTGGCTCAAGCCAATCAGCTGGGCATGGTGATCGACGCCTCCCACGCCTCGGACGAAGTGTTCGACCAACTGATCGCCTATTCGCCAACGCCGATCATCCTGTCCCACTCGGGCGCGCGCGACATCTATGACCATGCCCGCAATATCAACGACGAACGTCTGCGGCGGCTGGCGGCCTCTGGCGGCGTGATCCAGGTCAATGCGCTGGGCGCCTATCTGAAGGCCCTGCCGGACACGCCGGAGCGCGCCGCCGCTCTGGCCGCCCTGCGCACCGAGTTCGGCGCGCCCGCAGATCGCACTCCCGCGCAGAGCACAGCCTATGTCGAACGCCTGCGCGCACTGAACCGCGTCCATCCGGCGACCCAGGCGGACTTTGAGGACTACATCCTGCACCTGCTGCACATCCTGGCGGTCGCGGGGCCGCGCCATGTCGGCATCGGCGCCGACTGGGACGGCGGCGGCGGCGTGACCGGCATGAACGACGTCGCCGCCCTACCCCGCATCACCGAGCGCCTGCTGGCCGAGGGCTATTCAGAAACCGACCTCGCCGCCATCTGGTCCGGCAACGCCCTGCGCCTGCTGAAACAGGCCGAGGACTACGCCGCATCCCTGAAGCCCGCACCCCGTCGCTAGAACGGAAAAGCCGGGGCGTCGCATCCGACGCCCCGGCTCTGAACATTCCGGCGCCGCTGCAGTGATGCAGCGGCGCTTTTCTATTTGTGGATCAGGTCGTCTCCAGCGGCACCGACGGCGTCACATTGGGGAAGATGACCTCGATCCGGTCATCACTGACATGCGAGGCCATGCTGTAGGCGTTCACCGGCTGCGCGCGGTTGACCCACAGCGCATAGTACAGATGGTCGGCGCGCGGATCATTGGTGTTGGGATGCAGCAGGATCGTCAGACCCAGGCTGTTGAGTTGCAGCCACGGCACCAGTGTCGGCAGCAGTTCGTTGCTGAACCCGAAATAGAACGACGGCGTCACGTGCGGACCGCGCGGCTCTAGGTTCCAGTTGCCCAGTTCGACGGGGAAACGCTCGGTCGCCCACTTCCGCAGCAGAGCCGCCTTTTCGTAGGTGTCTTCGTCGAAATAGATGTGGGCGTGATAACTCTTGATGTCGGTGTAGGCGCGCGGCAGCGACGGCAACGTCTGCTCGCCGGGACGAACGCTGACGGGCTGAGCCGCCGGTTCCTTGTAGGTCTCATACCCCCAGGGGCTGCGGCCCGTGGCGTTGCGAGGCGTCGAAGGCGCAGCCGGAGTGCCGCCTCGCGGCGCACGGCCCTGGGCCTGAGCCTGGGCTTGGGCTTGGGCGGCGCCTGCGTTGGCGACCAGACCGGCGGCCACGGCCAGGCCGGAACCGACCAGCAGATTGCGACGACCAGGAGACAGCAGATCCGCCCAGTCCTGATCGGTTTCTGCCTCGGCGGATCTGCGAGTATCGGATGATTTTGACATGAGCTTCTTCTGGCTTAGCGGCCGCTGTCAGGGCGGTGCGATACCGTTAAAACTTCAGCCTTAACAAGCGTCCGTTCATTGCTCATACGCATATGAGCCCCCGAGAAAACAAGGGTTCCTAAGTAGGCGCTGGGCGCCATGCTGCAATGCAGAACTTCTGACCTGACTTTAGGAAAACTGTCAGCCGCCTGGCTTGATCGACACATGAAATAAGAAAAGCTTCGCTGGCGTGTCGGGGACGCTTGACGATATGTGATGTTATCTCATAACTGACACACCTTCTGGTGAAAGTCCTCCTCCTCATGCGTATGACCTCCCCCTCGCGCGCACTTCTTCTCGGCGTCGCCGCATCCGCCCTGCTATCGGGCGCCGCCACCGCACAGACCGCCACGCCGCCCCCCCAGACTGCAACCGTCGACGACGTGATCGTCACCGGCGCGCCCTACGGCATCAGCCAGCGCGCGACCACTATCGCCACTGACGTCATCGACCAGCAGGCGCTCTCGACTTCGCCCGCCGTGTCGCTGGGTGATCTGGTCAGCAACCGCCCGGGCATTCGTTCGACAGACTTCGCGCCGGGCGCCAGCCGTCCTGTCATTCGCGGCCTGTCAGGCCCGCGCGTTCAGGTGCTGACCAACGGCATAGGCCTGATCGACGCCAGCTCAGTCTCGCCCGACCACGCTGTCGCCACCGACCCGGCCGAAGCCAGTCGGATCGAGATCATCCGTGGACCGGCGACACTGGTTTACGGCGGCTCCGCCATCGGCGGCGTCGTGAACGTGATCGACGACCGCATCCCGACCAAGATCCCCGAAGGCGGCCTGTCGGGCGTCGTTTCAACCCAGGTCTCCAGCGTCGATGACGGGCGCAGCGGCTTTGGCCGCGTTACTGTCGGAAGCGGTCATTTCGCCTTCAATCTGGATGGCGTGAAGCGCAAGACCAGCGACTACGACATCCCCTCACCCGCCATATCCGCCCGCAAGGCCGAGGCGGACGGCATCGATCGCGGTCCCGGCGGAACCCAGCCCAACAGCTACACCGACCTGACCGCCTGGGGCGTCGGCGGCTCCTACATCACCGACAAGGGCTATATCGGCGCCTCCTACAAGGACACCGACAGCGAATACGGCACGGTGGCGGAAGAGAACGTCTTCATCAAACTGAACCAGGAGCGCTACGACGTACGTGGCGAATACCGTTTTGACGACGGCCCGTTCTCGGCCCTGCGCGGCTCCTACGGCCATGCCAAATACACCCACACCGAGTTCGAGGATGTCGGCGAACCCGGCACCATCTTCAACTCAGACGGCTGGGAAGGGCGCGCCGATCTGGTTCAGCGCGAACGCAACGGCTGGAACGGCGCCGTCGGCGTTCAGGGCCTGTCGCGCAACTTCCAGGCTATCGGCGAAGAGGCCTTCGTCCCCACCGTCGATATCGACGAACTGGGCGTCTATACGGTCCAGCGTCTGGATCGGGCCCACTATGGCTTCGAGGGCGGTCTGCGCTACGACCGCCGCGAACTCAGCGCCACACCCATCGGCGGCGTCAGTCAGGTGAACCGCGAGTTCAACAACTGGTCCGCGTCGGTCGCCGGCTTCCTGCGCCCTGCCCCCGGTCTGTTCCTGGGCCTCAGCCTGGCCCACAACGAACGCGCGCCCAGCGAGGTCGAACTGTTCGCGGACGGCGTTCACATCGCCACCGCCGCCTACGAGACCGGCGACCTCAATCTGAACAGCGAGAAGGTCAATACGCTGGAGGGAACCGTCCACTATGACCGCGGACGCTTCACCGGCGACCTGCACATCTATCATTCCTGGTACAACGGCTTCATCGACGAGCGCGCCACCGGCGCGGACTACCTCTACGAAGGCGAAGAATTCCCGATCTTCCAGTTCGTCCAGACCGACGCCCGCTTCTATGGCTTCGAACTGGAAGGCGCCTATGCCATGTGGGAGAGCGGCGACCGCAAGCTGTCCCTGGAAGGCGCGGCGGACTTCGTCCACGCCCAGACGGACCTGGGTCCGGCGGCGCGCATCCCGCCCTACTCCGTCACCGGACGTCTGGCCTGGACTTCCACGCCGTTCGACGCCAGCGTTGAAGTTCGCCATGTCGGCGAACAGGATAGGGTCGCCAACGCCTACGAACTGCCAACCGACGACTACACGCTGCTGAACCTAGCCGCCGCCTGGCGTCCGCTGACGGATCACAACGTGACGATCTTCGCCGAAGCCAGAAATCTGACCAACGAAGAGGCGCGCGAACACGTGTCCTTCCTGAAAGACATCGCCCCGATGGCCGGTCGCAACCTGCGTGTCGGCGTCGCCTATCGGTTCTGACCGTCAGACGAAACGAAAAGGCCCAGGCGAACACCTGGGCCTTTCTTGTTGTCTGAACCGACTGATCAGTCCTGACGCGTGACCCGCAGGCTCTTGCCCGCATAGTCGCGAGGATCAACGCCGTTGACGCGCTGCACCTTGGGCCCGTCATTGCTCATATAGGTGACTTCGACCGTCACCGGCTCCAGCGTCTTGAGACCAAAGTGGACGGGGATGGCGCTCTGGGCGTTATAGCCGCCGCCTGTGGGGACCTGACGCGAAGCCAGAATCTTGCCCGTCTGGTCGTACAGACGGACCTCGGCGCCCGGCACGATGGTGCGTCCCGTGGCGTCCAGAACCGCGACGCTGAGGCTGCGGGCGCGCGCTTCGGCCGGCAGATCATTACGGAACAGGAAGTGTCCGCCAACCGGCCCGTAACCCCGCGTCACCGACAGGTCCAGCGCGCCATCGCCATTGTAATCAACCCATTCAACGCTGTGATCGGCGGCGTTCAGCAGGCTGTCCTTGGTCAGGACCTGCGTGAAGGTGCCGTCGCCGTTGTTGTGATACAGCAGGTTCAGCGGCGTCTGCGATCCCGGCTCGCCTTCATAGGTGGCGACGAACAGATCCAGGTATCCGTCGTTGTCATAGTCGCCCCAGGCCGCGCCGACGGCATGTCCGCCGTTGTTCACGCCCGCCTGCGCCGCCACCTCGGTGAAGGTGCCGTCGCCATTGTTGCGATACAGCAGGTTCGCCCCGTAAACTGCGACAAAGACGTCGAAAAGACCGTCATTGTTATAGTCGCCGATGGCGCAGCCGACGCCGCCCTCGCTGCGATCGCGTCCGGGCGCATCCAGCCCCAGCGCCGGCGCGACATCGACGAAGACGCCGTTTCCGTCGTTGCGCCACAGGGCGTCGGTCGCGCCCGACTGGTTGGCCAGGAACAGGTCCAGACGCCCGTCGCGGTTATAGTCGAACCAGCAGCTTCCGACGGTGGGGCGCAGATCGTTCACCCCGCCCTCGCCGCCCACCTTGACGAACTGGCCGCCCTCGTTGCGGTAAAGCTGGTTCGGACCCGAGCGGTTGGACGCATAGAGGTCCAGTTTGCCGTCGTTGTCGAAGTCGATCCAGTTGGCCTGGCGGCTGACGCGTTCGGGGATGGTCAGGCCGATTTCGGCGGCGACCTCGACGAACTTTTTACCGCCCTCGTTCTTCCAGACGTAGGAGCGGTTCTGGCCGGGGACCACCGGCACGACGTTGGACCCGCCCAGCAGATCCACAAAGCCGTCGGCGTTGTAGTCGCCCCAGCTGAGGCCCCGAATTTCATCACTGCCCGCCTGAGGCAGGCCGACTTCCGCCCCGATGTTGGTGAAGACGCCGTTGTCGTTGCGGTACAGACGCACCTCGCCGCTTTTCAGCGACACGGCGAAGCCCAGGCTGCCGCTGTTGTCGAAATCGGCCCAGGCCGTCGACAGGGAACCGACGACGCCGAAGGTCTCGGGCTGGATCGAGGTGAAGGCGGGCTCCTGGGCTTGAGCCCCCGTCGCCACAAGGACCATCGGCGTCAGCAAAGTGGCGCCGTACAGACGCCAGTTACGCTTGCGATCATTGCTCATCGACGGCTTCCTCCACGGGTGGGTGTGAACGGCGCGCGCTGCTCGACATGGGCCTCGACCTGTTCGCGGCGCAGCCACAGTTCGCGGAACTGGTGATCCGACAGGGCCTGCAGCTGGTCGCTGTGGTGTATCGTGCCGGGCTGGCGCGAGTTTCCATAGCTCATCAGGCCATAAGCCTTCACGGGCGTGGAGAATTCGATCATCGCCACCCAGGTCTCGCCATGGTTAGGGGTGCGGACACCCTGGGCATTCAGGTCCGACCAGGTCATGACGCGGAAGGCGCCCAGATTACCGAAGCCGCCGCTGCCGGGCACGTCTACGCCGTCCAGGATGAAGCGGGACACATCGCCGTAGCGGCGGTCGATGGCGCCATATTTCTGTTTCGTCGTGGCGATGGCGCGTTTCAGTTGATCCACGGCGGCGGCGGTGTCGCGCACGCCGTAGGGGGTGCTGATCGGACGCTGTTCCGACCACGGCACGGCGAACCCGCCCTGCCCGGCGAAGTTCGGCCCGGCGAACAGGCGCGCCCATTCCTCGAACAACAGTCCCGCACGGTTGTCGGCGTCGAAGGTGCGGTTCCAGTTGGCCAGCAGACGCCCGGCCGCCTGAACTTCTGGATCAGGATCAGCCAGTGCGGCGGGAACCAGATCGGTCAGCACACGGTCCGCCATGACGGCGTCCTGCCCCAGCTTCAGTTCCTTGAAACGATCCAGGGTGATGCCGTTGTTCTCGGCGATGGCCGTCACGGCATACTGAGCGCGCAGGGATTCAGGGGTGCGCGGGGCCAGATAGGACGGGTAATCGTCCGGCTTGATCGTCACCGGCCAGTTGGCGACCCAGGGCGGATCATTGGCGTTCTGGACGAAGCCGCCGACCGGATCGGTCACACGCGGCAGGTCCTCCAGCGGGTGCGTCTCCGTCCAGACGTAACGCGAGCTGTCGCCGGGAACGAGGCCGGACCAGAAGTTGATGTCGCCTTCGCTGCGCTTGGGCGCGATGCCGTTGAAGGTGTAGTCGATATGGCCGTCGCGGTCGGCATAGACGATGTTGAAGGTCGGCACCTGCAAGCGTTTCAGCGCCGTCTCATAGGCGCCGAAGTCCTTGGCCGTGACCATGTCGAAATACTGCTGCAGCATATAGGGGCGGTCCAGGCCCGCGACCCGCACGGCCACAGCCGTTCCGTCCGCCCGGTCGAACACCGGGCCGTGGATGCTGGAGCGGATGACCAGCGGCTTCTCCAGCTCCGAACCATCCGGCTGACGCACGCGATAGCTGGTGCGGCGGGTCTGGAACTGGCGAACCCGGCCGTCATACAGATAGCCGCCGTCCTGCAGCGTCAGCTTGTAGTTGGTCGCCCCCACCATGCCGTTGACGGTGTTGGTGATGCCCATCTGCTGATTGAAGGCGAAACGGACGATGGGCAGGCCGATCTGGGTGGCGCCATAGATTTCGAAATCCGGACCGGTCAGGTGGGCTTCGTAATAGATGAAATAATCCGTCGCCCACGGCAAATGCGGGTTCTGCAGCAGAAGGGCGTGACCATCAGCGGTCTTCTTGGGCGCGACAGCCCAGGAGTTTGATCCCTGCTCAGACAGATCGGGCGGATCACCCTCCCCCAGGGTTTTGCCGGGCGAGGCGACATAGACGAAGTTCATCAGCCGGTGCGCGTGGGCCACCACGTCGACGCCCGTGACCGGCAGGACCTGACGCACGTCCTCGGCGATGGCTTCGGGATGGGCCGTCGCATAGGCGTTGATGCCGGCGGCGAAGGCGTCGAGATTGGCGCGGAAGGCAGGCGTCTGCTGGTCGTACCAGGTCGTGGCGCGCGCCGGGACGCTGTTGGTCAGCAGCCAGACCGAGGTTTCCTCATACTCCGGGCCCCAGTATTCCGAACCCTTGCCGCGCGCCTCGCCATATAGGCGGATGATCGCGCTGGCGTGGCTCTGCGCCTGGGCATAGCCATAGCCATAGAAGACCGCGTTCCGGTCAGTCCCGTAGATGTGCGGAACGCCATAGGTGTCCCAGAGGATCTCATTGGTGGTCGGCTTGTAGGCCGCCACGGCAGGCGTCGTCGCCGCGCCGGTCGTTGCTGCGCCGGTCTGGGCCAGCACCGGGCCTGAGGCCACGCTGACCAGGGCGGCGGCGGCCAGCCCCATGAAGGTGCGGCGAATGATCATCATATTCTACTCTCCCCGAACACTAAGAAGAGGGGCGCAGCCGAACGGCCGCGCCCCCATTCATCACCACTTGTAGGCGACGCGGACAAACCATGATCCGCCGGTGAAGCCGAACGGCGCAAGGCCGCTGTACTGGTTGGTGCCCAACGCCGCAGACGGCGCATCCACCTGGGTCGGATATTTGTTGAACAGGTTGTTCACCCCCGTGCTCAACCGCACCTGCTCGTTCAGGTCATAGTTGACCTGCGCATCCACGATCCACTCCGCATCAATGTTGCGGTCCTGGGCCGGGTTGGTGGCGTTGCGCGTGACGAAGCTGTCAAAGCGCGTGGCCCGCAGGTTGGCGCTGACACGGCCCAGCGACCAGTTGGCGTTGGCCGAGACCTTGGACTTGGGCAGGGATTCCGTCAGGGCGGCGCGCTTGCTGCGGTCGAACAGTTCAATATTGCCCAGGGCCGCCAGTTGGGGCGGGTTGGCGACAATGCCGGTGATCTCTGTCTTGTTGTGATTATAGCCCAGGCTGAAATCGAACAGGCCATAGCTGTCGGTCGGCAGCTTGTAGGTGACGACCAGATCCACGCCGCGGGTGCGGGTGTCGATGGCGTTGGTGTAGTACTGACCGCTGATTTCCGGCGACAGACCGTTGGCGACCAGGATGTTCTGGATCTGCTTGCCGATGGTGGTCACGCCGTCCGCCGACAGACGGGTGTCCAGCGGCGAGAAGGTCGAGGTCACCGCGATCCGGTCATCCACATCGATCTGATAGGCGTCCAGGGTCAGGGCGAAGTTGCGCCATGGCGTCAGGGTGAAGCCTGCGCTGAGGTTCTTCGACAGCTCCGGCGTCAGCGGCTTGGCGCCCAGCGCAATGGCCTCGGGCGAGTTGACCTGCAGGTTCTTCAGCAACAGCGGCACCAGGATCCCGTTGCCGACCACGTCACGCAGTTGGCTGGTCGTCGCCGAATAGGCCTGTTGAGCCAGGCTGGGCGCGCGGAAGCCGGTGTTGTACGAGGCGCGAACGGCGAACCAGTCGTTGAACTCGTAACGGCCGCTCAGCTTGTAGATGGTCGTGTCACCCGCCGAGTCATCGAAGTTCTCGTAGCGGACGGCGGCGCCCAGATAGAGCCGCTCATTCGGGTTCCAGCCCAGTTCGCCATAGACGCTGTAGTTGTTGCGGCTGACGTCGGCCTCGTCTTCGGGACGGAAGCCCGGCGTAGATTGGCTGCCGGGGGCCAGGATCTGACCTGCGCCGGGCTGACCGACAGGGCGGACATAGGTTCCCTGGATCCAGCTGGCCTCGTCACCCTGCTTGATCTGATAGTTTTCACGGCGATGCTGAAGCCCGAACGAGACTTGCAGATCACCCGCATTGTCCAGCTCGAACCCGCGCGTCACGTCCAGGGCGTTGACCCATTCCGCAGAGCGAAGCTGGCCGATGTAGAAGTGGCGCGGGCTGCTCGGACCAAGGCTGGCGTTGAAGCTGTTGTTCTCCCAGTCGGAGATGTTCGTGCCGTAGCTGGTGGACAGATCCCAGTCCCAGCCTCGCAGCGTGCCGCGCGCGCCGCCGACCAGTTCATAATCCTCGTCCTTGATGACGGTCTGGGCGCGGAAACCGTCAGGCGCGATTTCCGGCAGGGCTAGAACATCCGTCGCCGGGCGGAAGGTCCAGTTCAGGTCCGACACCCGCTTGCCGTAGGTTCCGAAGCCGTAAAGCTCGACATCCGGGTTCAGACGGTATTCGGCGTTCAGGCCGAAGACGTTCGATTCCTGCGGCATCTGGCCGTAGTTCGTCGTGACAAGACGGTCGATGGTCTTTTCGCGCGGGTCAGGCTGACCGTTGACCAGCGGGTACAGGCGCACCGAATCCGCAATCGGCACGGCGCGGTTGGACGCGCCGCGGTCCATATAGCTGTAGGACAGGTTGGCGAAGCCGTTCTCGCCCAGCGCGAAGCCGATGTCGGCATCGACGTTGACGAACTTGCCGTCCTGACGATCAAAGTTCTGACCGTGGCTGACCGAGATCTGGCCGCCCTCGGCGCTCTTGTTCAGGATAACGTTGATGACGCCTGCGACGGCGTCCGAACCGTACTGGGCCGCGGCTCCATCACGCAGAACTTCGACCCGCGAAATGGCCGATGACGGCAGCATGTTCAGGTCGACGCCGACCGAACCATTGTACAGGGTCGAGACCGAGTTGATCAGGGCGGTGCGGTGGCGCCGCTTGCCGTTCACCAGAACCAGCGTCTGATCCGGGTTCAGGCCGCGCAGCGAGCCGGTGGCGATGACGGTGGCGCTGCCGCCCCCCGCCCGCGTCGGCAGATTGAACGAGGGCACCAGGTAGCGGATCGACTCGAACACGCCGGTCTGGGCGCCCTGGCTCAGTTGTTCGGCGTTGAACACGTCGATGGGGGTGGGGCTTTCGATCGCCGTGCGCGGCGCGCCGCCCCGGATGCCGGTGACGACCACATCCCCCACTTCCGCAGCCGACTGGTCCTGCGCCATGGCGGCGCCCGCCATCAGGGTCAGGCTGCTGACCGACCCCAATGCAAACAACTTCAGATACGCGTTACTGCACCGACTCGACATAGTTCTTTCCCCCAGGAATGCTCAGGCCAAATACTGATTGGCGGGAGCGTCAAATCCACACTCAAGACGAAACTTGCAACTCAGATATAACTATAAGCGCCTATAGAATTTCTACTCATGCGTAATCTTGCTGTTATGCTTGGTGTCACGCATGCAAACGAAGATAATTAAAGAAAGACCGATCATTCCGGTCACGTACCAGAAATAAATACTTTCATTCCCGATCGACTTGAACCACAGGGCCGCATACTCAGCAGTCCCGCCGAAGATGGCGTTGGCCAGGGCGTACGGCAGGGCGACGCCCAGGGCCCGGATGTGCGCAGGGAACAGCTCGGCCTTCACCACGGCGTTGATGGCGGTGTAGCCGGACACGATGACCAGGGCGGCCAGGGCCAGGCCGAACGCCGCCCACGCATTATCGACCGACGACAGCGCGGACATGATCGGCACGGTGAACAGCAGACCCGTCACCCCGAAGGCGATCATCACCGGCCGTCGCCCGATCTTGTCCGACAAGGCCCCCACGGCGGGCTGCAACAGCATGAAGATGAACAGGGCCGCCGCGCTGATCTGGGTCGCCGACTCCTTCGAGAAGCCCGAAGTATTGACCAGGAATTTCTGCAGATAGGTCGTGTAGGTATAAAAGGCCAAGGTGCCGCCGGCGGTCAGGCCGAACACCAGCAACGCTTCCTTCGGATGCTTGCGGATCAACAGGGTCGCGCTGGAGCGCGGCGCGGCCTGGGTGTCCTCGGCCTTGAAGGCGTTGGTCTCGTCCAGACGGCGACGAAGCCAGAAGACCACCACGGCCAGGGCGGCGCCGACGAAGAAGGGTATGCGCCAGCCCCAACTGGCCAGGGCCTCCTTGTCCATCACCTGCTGCAGCACGATCAGCAGAATCAGCGCCAGAAGCTGGCCGGAGATCAGGGTCACATACTGGAAGCTGGACCAGAAGCCGCGGTTCCTGGCCGTGGCCATCTCCGACAGATAGGTGGCGGACGACCCATATTCGCCGCCGACACTGATGCCCTGAAGCAGGCGCGCAAACAGCAGCAGCGCAGGCGCGGCCAGTCCGATGTCCGCATAGCCCGGCGTGCAGCCGATGATCAGAGAACCGGCGCACATCAGGCTGACCGACAGGGTCAGACCCGCCTTGCGGCCCTTGCGATCGGCATAGACGCCCATGATCCACGCCCCGACGGGACGCATCAGGAAGCCCACGGCGAAAACGCCAGCCGCGCTCAGCAACTGGGCGGTCGGGTCTTCGCTGGGAAAGAAGATCGGTGCGAAATACAGGGCGAAGGCCGCATAGGCGTACCAGTCGAACCACTCGACCAGATTGCCCGCCGAACCGCCGACGATGTTGCGCAGCCGCCGCGCCGGGGTCATGGCGACAATCGATGACGCGCCACTCATGCGGGCGATCCGGACTGAACGATGGCGGACTGAGGAACAATGGTCATGCGAAGCTTCGGCGCCTTTGCGGATGGCGCGGCACGTTCGGGCCGCTGATCGACCATCACTGTGCGCGGAAACGCCTACGCCTCGAAATAAAACTCAGCATGCCGCCGATTTAGGCGCGATTTCTTTGTTTTAGCTCAGCTTTTCCCCCATAGACCCGCCACATTACGGTCATAGACTGTGTGGAACGACACGCATATGCTCCCGCACACTGTGCGTATTCCCATACACATCCTGCGGCGCGCCCTGGCTGCCCGCTATCGCCTCCTGACGCTGACCGGTCTCGGGCTGGCGGCGGCCGCAGCCCTGGCGATCTGGATGTCGGCGCAATGGGTTCACACCGCCGCACAGCAGCAGACCGACGCCGCCGCGCGGGACCAGGCGGAAAAACACGCCCAGATGCTGGCCAGCGAACTGCAGAAGTTCAGGCTGCTGCCGTTGGTGCTCAGCGAATACCCCGACGTCCACGCCGCCCTATCCAGCGGATCACCCAGGGCTGTGCAAAGCCTGAACACCAAGCTGGAGCTTCTGGCCCAACGCACGGACGCCGCCGCCATCTATGTCACCAACAGCCACGGCGACACCCTGGCCGCCAGCAACTGGAACGAGCCAGGCAGTTTCGTCGGTGAGAACTTCAGCTTCCGTCCCTATATTCAGGGCGCGATGGCGCATGGCGAGGCGGAGTTGTTCGCCGTCGGCGCCGTGACCGGACGTCCCGGCCTGTTCATCGCCCGCCGCATCGACGAGGACAGTCGGGCGCTGGGCGTCATTGTGGTCAAGATCGACTTCGCCAAGCTGGAATCGCTGTGGGCCAGAGAAAGCGGCCGCACCGCCATCATCGAATCCCACGGGGTCGTCATCATCACCGGTCATGACCCGTGGCGGTTCCGCGCCACCCGTCCGACCACGCCCGCCGAACAGGCCGAAATCCACCGCACCATGCAATTCGGCAGCCTGTCGCTGGATCAGGTGGACCTGGACCCGAATGCCGAGGGCTATCTGACCCTGCCGGACCATGACGGCCCCTATCGGATTGCAGAGACGCCTGCCGCCCTGCACGGCGCGCGTCTGATGCATTTCGAACCGCTGGAGCCCGCTCGCGCCCGCGCGGCCAGCAATGCGCGACTGACGCTGTTCAGCCTGATCGGCGCAGGCGCTCTTGCCTTCGCGGTCTTCTGGCGCATCCATATGCGCCGTCTGGCCCAGACCGACATGCAGCAGATGCTGGAGGATCAGGTGTCGGCCCGCACCGCCGAACTGCGCCAGGCCAACGATCGGCTGAAGTCGGAATCCCAGCGCCGCATGGCCGCCGACAGCCGCTGGCGGGCTGCGCGCGAGGAACTGGCCCAGGCCAACCGTCTCAGCACCATCGGCCAGGTCACCACCGGCGTCGCGCATGAGATCAACCAGCCCATCGCCGCCATCCGCGCCTTCGCCGAAAACACCGGCCGCTTCATCGACCGCAAGGACGTTGACCGGGCCAAAAGCAATCTGACCAGCATCGTCGAACTGGTGGACCGTGTGGGCAAGATCACCACCGAACTGCGCCGCTTCGCCCGACGCGGCACCCCCGCCATTCAGGCGGTCAGCCTGACCGAGGCCGTGGACGGCGCCCTGCTGCTGATCGCCGACAGTCTGCGGGCCAATGGCGTGACGCTGGAATGGGCGGGTCTGGCCCAGGATGTTCAGGTGACCGCCGACCGCATCCGGCTGGAGCAGATTCTGATCAACCTGATCCAGAACGCCCGCGACGCCTTGACCGACACGACTGAAGCGCGGGTTGCCATTGATGTCCGCACAGATGATCCAGAGCGGATCTACGTCACCGTCCATGACAATGGCCCCGGCCTGGGGCCGGACATCGCCCGCACCATCTTCACCCCCTTCGTCACCACCAAGCCGGACGGTCTGGGGCTGGGCCTTGGCATCGCGCGGGACATCGCCCGCGAGTTTGGCGGCGCCCTGAACATCGCTCCCTCGCGGCTGGGCGGCGCCGCCTTCTGCATCACCCTGAGACGCGCATGACCGACACCCTGCCCACGCCTGTTGCGCCCGTCCTGTTTGTCGAGGACGACGCCGAACTGCGGCGCGCCATCACCGAGGCGCTGGAGCTTGCAGACCTTGTCGTCCTGCCCTGCCCTGACGCCGAACGCGGTCTGGCGTCGCTGACTCCCGACTTCCCCGGCGTGGTGGTGTCCGACATCCGCATGGAGGGCATGGACGGGCTTGAGCTGTTCGCCCGCATCCGCGCCATCGACCCCGAGATCCCCGTCATCCTGATCAGCGGCCATGCCGATATCCCGATGGCGGTGCAGGCGTTGCAGGACGGCGCGTTCGACTTCCTGACCAAACCCTTCCCGCTGGAACGGCTGGTCGGCGCCGTAGGACAGGCGCTGGAGACGCGGCGCAGCGTGATGGAGAACCGCGCGCTTCGGGCCGCAACAGCCACCCTGATCAACACCGACAGCCCCCTGATCGGCGACAGCCCCGTCATGGTGCGGCTGCGCGAAACCATCTCCCACGTCGCCAAGGCCGACCTGGACGTGCTGATCGAGGGGGAGACAGGCACCGGCAAGGAACTGGTCGCCCTGCTGCTGCATCGGCTGGGACGGCGGCGCGGACGGCCCTTCGTGGCGGTCAACTGCGGCGCGGTGCCGGACGCCTTCGCCGAGGCTGAGTTGTTCGGCCATGCGCCCGACCGCTCCGGCTATCGCCAGCCCCAGCACACGGGCCGCATCGAAGCCTCGGACAAGGGCACCCTGTTCCTAGACGAGGTGGACAGCATGAGCCCCAATCTGCAGGTCAAACTGCTGCGGGTGCTGGAGGAGCGCGAGGTCACCTCGCTGGGCGGCGGCGAACCGCGCCCGGTGGACCTGCGCGTCGTCGCAGCGGCCAAGCGCGACCTGCATGAGGCGGTCAAGGAAGGCAGCTTCCGCGAGGACCTGTTCTATCGGCTGGACGTGGTGCGGCTGCGTGTGCCGGCGTTGCGGGAGCGACGTTCGGACGTCCTGCCCCTGTTCGCCTATTTCGCGGAACAGGCGGCCAGGCGGATCGGCGTCAAGGACTACGCCATGTCCGACAGCGTGCGGCGGCGGCTGGTCGAGCACGACTGGCCGGGCAATGTGCGCGAACTGAGAAACTTCGCCGTCAGCGCCGTGCTGGACCTGCCCTCAGCAGGCGGCGCCCAGCCGACCCAGCCTCAGGCGCCGTTGATGGAGCGGGTCGACGCCTTCGAGGCCATGGTGATCCGCGAGGCGCTACAGTCGACGCTGGGCAATATGACTGAGGCCATGACCCTGCTGGGGGTGGCGCGCAAGACGCTGTACGACAAGCTGAAGCGTCACGACATCGACCCGAACGACTATCGCCGCCCGACCAGGAGCAGCTAACGCGCCGTTGCGTGCCTGAGCGCGTCAGGCAGCAGGGCCAGGGGCGCCGAACCATGATCGGCGTTGGGCGCAATCAGCAGTCGGGCCGACGACCTCTGGGCGAAGGCCTGAGTCCGGCCGACCATGTCGCGGCGCTGCTCCCGTTCGCCGATGCCCAGCAGCAGGGCGCCGCCGCCCTCAAGGCGCAGGTCATCGCGCCACCACAACGACGGGCTGATGCTGACCCAGCGGGTGAACAGGTCAGGCTGTTGCGCCAGCGCCTCCAGCACGAATAGCCCGCCCAGCGAATGACCGAACAGGGCCCGGCGGCTGGGATCAAGCGGCAGGTAGTTGCTGACCAGCGGCAGCACCACGTCGCTCAGCGTACGTCGAAACGCCTCCGCCCCGCCAAACGCCTTGCCGACCAGTTCCCCCTGCGGCGGCGCGACCGAGGTGTAGTCACGCGACCGGGCGTCGGCGTCCAACGCCTGACCATCACCATGAAAGACGCCGATGACGACCATCGGCTCGACCCCGGTCTTCTGCGGGCGACGGCTCAGGGCCGATGCGCCGTCGCTCATGGCCGCGAAATGCTGCACCCCGTCCAGCACGAGGATCGACGGATAGCCCTGTGCGGGCGCAGACGCCTCGGGCGTCGAGACGACGATCCGATAGCGGCGTCCATCGGCCGTCACGACGTCCCGCGCCTGCTGGCGGGCGGGTTGATAGGGCGTCCAGTCACGATCGGCGGTCTGTGTCATGAGGTCGTTCTAGCCCAAGACGGTCCACTGCTGTAATGCGACGCACTATTAATCTCGTGCAGGACGGCGTCGCAGTCGATTGACCCCCATCACCGCTCATCTGACAACGCCCGCCGACGCCGTCGCCCATCATGGCCGATTACAGGCCAAACGCCGTCTGGTGCTGCTGGCGCTGGCGGTCGGCTGCGTTGCTGCGCTTGCGCTGGACGTGATGGTGGGGCCGTCGTCCATGTCGCCCTGGCGCATTCTTGAGGGCCTGGTGCGGCCCTCGGTCCTGTCGCCGTCAGAGACGGCGATCATCTGGCAGATCCGCCTGCCCTACGCCCTGATGGCCATCATGGTCGGCGCCGCCCTGTCGCTGGCGGGTGCGGAAATGCAGACGGTGCTGAACAATCCGCTGGCCAGCCCCTTCACCCTGGGCGTTTCGGCGGCGGCGGCGTTCGGCGCGTCCCTGTCCATCGTGCTGGGCCTGGGCCTGCCCTTCGTGTCGAACGACACCCTGACGACAATCAACGCCTTCGTCTTGGCCTTCGGATCGGTGCTGGCCCTGCAGGCCCTGGCCAGGGCGCAGCGCGGCGGGGTGCAGAGCATTGTCCTGTTCGGCATCGCCCTGGTCTTCGCCTTCAACGCCCTGACGGCGTTGGTCCAGTATGTGTCGTCGCAGGAGGCGCTGCAGCAGTTGGTGTTCTGGACCATGGGGTCGCTGTCGCGCTCCACCTGGCGGTCCGTGGCCTTCATGGCGGTGGTGATCCTCCTGACGACGCCCTTTTCGGTGCTGGCGGCGCGGGCGCTGACGGCGCTGAGGCTGGGTGAAGATCGCGCCATGAGCTTCGGCGTCAATGTCGGGCGGTTGCGGTTCCTGTCGCTGCTTCGCGTCAGCCTGTTGTCGGCGACGGCGGTGGCCTTCGTCGGCGTGGTCGGTTTCGTCGGTCTGGTGGCGCCGCACATCGCGCGCCTGCTGGTCGGCGAGGATCACCGCGTCTTCCTGCCCGCCAGCATCTTGAGCGGGGCGCTGTTGATGTCGCTGGCCTCGGCGGCGTCCAAGACGCTTGTGCCCGGCGCCCTGCTGCCGGTCGGCATCGTGACGGCGGTGATCGGGGTGCCGGTCTTCCTGCTGCTGATCTTCCGCAATGGAGCCAAGGGGTGAGCCTTTCGATGCAGAACCTGACGGTCGACTATCGCGACCGCACGGTGATCAGCGGCCTGTCGCTGGACCCCATCGCCGCCGGACAGGTGGTCTCGCTGGTCGGGCCGAACGGCGCAGGCAAGAGCACCCTGCTGCGCGCCATCGCTGGCCTGACGCCCGCCCGGGGCGATGTGCGGTTGGGCGACCTGAACCTTGGCGCCATGTCGATCAGCGAACGCGCGCGCCACGTCGCCTATATGCCCCAGACCCTGCCGCAGGATGTCGCCCTGACGGTGCTGGAGACGGTGATCGCGGCGCTGGAGGCGTCACCTGTCGCCGGATCGCACGCCCATTCGGCGGAACACGCCATGCAGACCCTGGTCAAGGTTGGCGCGGCGGAACTGGCGTCGCGGCGGCTGGATCGCCTGTCGGGCGGCCAGCGTCAGATCGCCGGCCTGGCCCAGGCCATGGTGCGGCGCCCCAAGGTCCTGCTGCTGGATGAGCCGACCAGCGCCCTGGACCTGCGTCACCAACTGGATGTGCTGACCCTGGCGGGGACCTATGCGCGCGAGAACGACGCCGTGGTCATCATGGTGCTGCACGACCTGCAATCCGCCGCCCGCGCCTCAGACCACATCGTCGTCCTGTCGGATGGCGCCGTGAAGATCGAGGGCGCCCCTCAGCAGGCGATCACGCCAGAAGTCCTCGCAGACGTGTGGCAGGTTCAGGCCCGGGTCGAGAACTGCGGACGCGGCCTGATCCAGGTCATGGTCGACGCGGTCCTCTGAAACGCAAAAGAGGCCGGGTCTCCCCGGCCTCCTGCCCCCCTCTTACGGGCGGATGATCGTCACCGTGTCGCCGTTCGGATCGACCGGCACAGGCGTGCCTTCCGGTGCGTTGCGCGGCAGACCGCGCGCCTTGTTCGTCACATAGACGGCGTTGGTGGCGCGATCGATGGCGATGGTCTGGGGGAAGGTGCCCGTCGCCAGGTTGGCAAGCACCGAATAGTCAGCGCCGTTCACCACGGTGACCGTGCCCGCCTGACGGTTGGACACATAAATCTGACCGTTGCCGGGGTTGTAGGCGACGCTGAGCGCGCCCTCGCCCGTCGGCACCTTGCGGATGATCTCGCCGGTGTTGGCGTTCATCACCGTCAGGTCGCCGCTGCCCTGGCTGGCGATGAACAGGCGGCTGCCCGCCTCGTCCACGGCGACATTGGTCGCGCGGTCGCTGCCGGTCGGATAGGTGGCGGTGGTCGCGCCGGTGGCCAGATCGATGACGCCGACCGTATTGGAGCCCATGCCCACGACATAGAGGCGGTTATGGGTGTTATCGATGGCCGCGCCGGTCAGGCTGCCGACGGTGACGTCCAGCTTGCGTTCCAGCTTGTTGGTCGCGCCGTCGATGACCCAGACCTGGTTCGGGCGGCTGGCGTCGCCCGCGTCGCCGCCGACGATGGTGACATAGACCTTGTTGTTGACCTCATCGACGATGGCCTCGCGCACGTGGGCGGCGTCCTCGTCGCCGTCCTCGATCGTGGCGATCACGCGGTTGGTGCGCACGTCGATGGCGGCCACCGTGCCGGTGCGGGTCGCCGTGCCGTACAGGGTCTGGGTGCGGCTGTTGAAGCCTAGGCCGTACAGGGCGTCCGACGACACGTCGATGGAGGCGCCGGGCGCCAGGGTCGTGGCGTCCAGGCGCGCGATGGCGGCGCGGTTCTCGCCGCGCGGGCCGACGGCGGCGACCAGAACGGTCTTGTCGGCGGGGTTGAAGACGATCTCATAGACGCCGCCCGGCGCGACCTTGACCGAGCGGTCAATGGTCGGGGCCGAGGTCGCGGTTGCAGCCGGCGCGCCCTGGACGGTGTAGGCGACGGCAGGCGCCGCTGCGGCCATCAGCACGACGGCGGCGGCCGCCGTCAGCAAGCTTCTGTGGAAGGTCATGGTCGATCTCCTTGGGAAAATAGCGGTCATGCGGGCTTCAGATCGGCCCAGTAGTCGCCGCGATAGGGAACGGCGAGGAAGCGGCTGTTGATCTCGTCCAGCGTCGCGCGCGGATCCAGATCGCCGAACAGTTCGGGGTGGATCCACTTGGCCAGCGCCTGAACGGCGACCACGTCGATGGGCGAGTTGATCAGTTGGTGCGACAGGCCGTGGACCCTGCCCTCGCGCACCGCCTTCAGGGTCGAGATGCCGGGGCGCGACACAACCCGGCGCAGACCCGCCTGCGACTGCTCAGGCGTGAAACCGGGTCCGACGACAAAGCCGCCCGCCTTGGCCAGGTGTGGGCCGCCGGTCGGGATATAGACGTCGGGGTCGCGCTGGATGACATATTCCAGGTTCAGCTTACCGAACGGCTGGTTCAGCACGTCCGCGCCGATGTTCCGTCCGCCGACGAAGGCGATGTAGTCGCCGACATTGCCCTTGCCCGGCGAACTGCAGCAGTCCGGCGTGATCATGGCGTGGGCTTCCAGGAAGACGGTCGGGCGCTTGTCTTCGGGGATGGTCGCGACCTTGGCGGCGATGGCGTCCAGACGCGTCTGGCGGAAGGCGTTGAAGGCCTCGGCTTCCGCCGTGCGGCCAATGATCCCGCCCAGCAGCTTCAGGCTGCGCGCCTGGTTCTCGAAGGGGTGGGAGAAGAAGTCGATGAAGGCGACAGAGACGCCTGCGGCCTCCAGCTGCGCGGCCTGGGCGTCGGTGGGGCCCGAATCCTGCGACACCACCGACACGGCGGGCGAGGCCGCCAGGATGGCCTCCAGATTGAATTCGCCGCCGGATTGTGCGGTCTTGGGCAGGGCGGCCAGTTGCGGCGACTTGGCCAGGAAGGCCTCGTACATGTCCGGGCTGATGCGGTTGATGTCGCCCGACCACGCCGCCAGCAGCGACACCGGGTCCGGGTGGATCAGCGACAGGGCGATCAGATAGCGGCCATCATCGATGGTCAGCTTGCCTCCCGGCGGAAGCGGCCGCACCGGACGATCCCGCAGATCCTTGAGCGCCGTCGCGCCCTGCCCCGCCTGCTCACGACCGCAGGCGGCCAGAAAGGCCAGACCGCCGAATGCGGCCAGCGTCGAACGTCGCGACAGGTTCATGAAAGCACATCTCCGGGTGCAGGCGCGACGCCTGCGAAGGACAGAAGGGTTGGGATCAGCGAGGCGGACAGCATTCCGCCGTGCCCCTGACCGGGAATCTCAGCGAAGCGGACATCGACGCCCGCGGCATGCAGTCGTTGCGCCAGATCGCGCGTCGCGCCCGAGGGGACAGAGGACCACATGGGATTGGTGCGCGTGCGGCCGCCCCGGCCTGCGACCTCCTCTTCGCCGACCAGCAAGGTCAGGAACAGGGCGGCGGGATGCGGGCGACTCAGGAACGGATCGACCTCGGCCAGAACCGATCCATAGTTCCACCACAGAGACGGACTGACGGAGACGAAACGACCATAGGCGTCCGGCCGGGTCAGGGCCGCGTGCAGCACGCACAACCCGCCATACGAGTGTCCCCACAGCAGACTGCGCGCGGGGTCAACCTGGACGCGCGCCGTCACCTCTGGCGCGATCTGGTCGTGCAACAGCGTCAGGAACGCGTCCGCCCCGCCGCCGGGCCTGCCCGCCGCATCGACCACATAGGCTCCATCCGGCGCAGGCGGCGTATAGTCATAGGCGCGGGCAAGAACATCGAACTGACGATCGCCCTGATAGCCGACGGCGACGATGACCGGCGGATCGCCCGCATTCAGCTGCCCCAGCAGCGTCTCGTCGAGCCGCGCCATCGCCGCATCGCCATCCAGCAGATAGACGACCGGATAGCCCCCCGGCCCCGGCGCCTTGCGCGGCACGCCGATCTGCACGCGATAGACGCGGGCGCCGTCGCTGGACGTCACCGACACCTGCTCGAACCGATAATAGGCGGAACCCACATCGGCGATGGTTGGTCCCACAGCGCGCGGCGCAGGCTGCGCCAGCGCCGCCCCCGCCATCAAGGCGAACAGGGCCGACGCAAGAATAAGACGGGCGCTTCGCATCAGAAGTTATAATTCACGCCGAACCAGTAACGACGACCATCGCCCTGATAATCGTAGTCCCGGACTTCCAGCACCTTGTCGCCGACGTTGTAGACGCCGAACTTCAGGGTCACGTCCTTACGCACAGCCCACGACGCCCCAATGTCGATCAGGGTGTAGTCGGGATAGCGCCGCCCCACCTGACGCGCGCCTTCCAGCACCGGCTGGCCATTCGTGCCGACACGCAGGCCCGCGTTGATCTCCTCGCCGCGATAGGTGACCGTGCCCCACAGGTTGAGGCGGTCCGTCGCCTTATAGTCCAGACGGGCGTTGGCCATGTGCTTTGGCGTCCGACCCAGGGGCTGGCCAGCGTAAAGCCCGCCCTTCTGTTCGGAATCGGTGAAGGTGTAGTTGGTCTTCACGGTCAGGGCGTCTGTCGCCTTCCAGACGCCGCCGAATTCGACACCCTGAATCCGCGCGTCGCTGACATTGTACCAGTAATAGAGCTGATACAGCGGGTCCTGGTCCCAGCGCGCGACCTCGCTGGGGACGTCGCATATGCCGTTGTTGTTCAGGTCCGGCCCGCAAACCCGGTCGTCGGCGATCTTGTCCTTGAAGTCGGTCAGGAACAGCGTGGCGTTCAGCGACAGGTTCGCGCTTGGCCGCCACAGGGCGTTCACCTCATAGCTGGTGCTGGTCTCTGGCTTCAGGTTGGGATCACCGATGATCACCCCGCACAGGCCCGCGCCATAGTTGCAGTTGGCGCCGCCGGTCTCATAGGCATAGCCGTCGGCTACGGCCCGTACTTCCGGCGCGCGGAAGCCGGTGGAGACGCCGCCCTTCAGCGTCAGGGTCTCGCTGGGCGTCCAGACCAGATAGGCGCGCGGGCTCCAGTGATCGCCGTAACGTTTATGATCATCCCAGCGCAGACCCAGGGTCAGGGCCAGATCGTCCGTCAGACCGATTTCGTCTTCGACAAACAGCGCCCGTTGCCAGACCTCGAATGTGGCCGCGACATTGTTTCGGGCGCCGGGGTTCACATCGACCAGCTTGTTCTGATTGACCTGACCACCGAAGACCAGATTGTGATCGCCCAACGGCGTACCGTTCAGCGGCACGTTGAACAGGGCGTCCCAGACCGTGTTGGTGATCTCGGGCGCACGCCCGCCGCGGATCAGACTGCCCGTGGCATCCGCCGTGTAGGTCACACGCTGGGCCTCTTCACGCATGACGGAAACCGCACTGGTTCCCCAGCTCCAGTCGCCGTTCCAGCTCAACGAGGCGCTGTCGCGGTTGTGGTCGTTGCGGACGCTGCGCCCTGTCGGAGCCACCGTCAGACCCGCCGTGCTGGTGCGTTCGATCTTGGCTGTATCCAGTTGCAGCAGGATTTCCTGGCTGGTCGTCGGCGTCCAGGCGATGCGGCCTGCCAGATTATATTCGTCCGACCCCATCGAACCCGTGCTGCTGGGCGCATTATAGATGTGGTCTTCGTTCCGGTTCAGCGACCGCCCCCAGAACTGAAGACCCAGCTTCTCGGACACGACGGGCCCTGCCAGATAGAATTGTCCTTGATGCCAGTCGCCGCTCCGGCCGTTTTCCTGCGAGACGTAGTCGGCGCCGACAGAGCCGCCCCAACGGGCAGGCACCTTCTTGGTGATGATGTTGACCACGCCGCCCAAGGCGTCCGATCCGTAGAGCGACGACATCGGACCGCGCACGACCTCAATCCGTTCGATCGCGCCCACGGGCGGGGTGAAGCTCTGCTCAAGCCCCCCATTGCCGTTGACCCGCGCCTCACGCGTCGACTGCCGCCGACCATCCACCAACGTCAGGGTGTAGGCCCCCGGCAAACCCCGTATCAGGATGTCCTGAAAGTTGGATCCGCCGCTGACGGAGACCCCCTCAACATCCCGCACGGCGTCGAACAGATCGACATAGGCCTTGTTCTCCAGCTGTTCGCTGGTCACCACCGAGATGGAGGCTGGCGCCTTGGCCACGGATTGCGCTCGGGTAGAGGCGGTCACGACCACATCATCCACCTGTGACGCCTGCTGGCTCTGCGCAAAAACCAAGGTCGGTGCGGCGGCGCAGGCGCTGGCGAGAAGCAGGGTGCGGAAGGCGGAGATCATGGCGTGTTCCCAACAGAGGCGCTTGCGGTACTGCAAATGGTTCGCATCTGCAACCTGGCAGATCGTCTCAGCCTCCTCATGCCCGCGACAGCCATCAGCAAGACGAGAAGAGTTGCGCTGGGATTCAGCACGGCCTATCTGCTTTTGATTATTACTCGCATTAGAAGTTGCGTATCCAGAGGCCCGCCATGTCCGCCTATGCCCTGTTTGACATCACGCTGAAGTCCCGGCGGGATGTCAGCCCTTCCCTCGCCTGCTTCACATTCGGCGGCGATATCGAGCCGTTGACCACCTTCGCGCCGGATCAGCGCGTCAAACTGTTCTTCGCCTCAGATCGCGCGGCGCCCCGTCTGGCTCAACGTCTGGTCGGCCAGGATGACTGGTACGCCGCCTATCGCGCCCTGTCGGACGATGAACGCCCTGCGATGCGGACCTATACGATCCGGGCCGTGCGCCGCGATCCGGTCGAGGTGGACATCGAGTTTGTCCTGCATGGCGACAGCGGTCCTGCGACACGCTGGGCCACCACCGCCCAACCGGGCGACAGCCTGTCGATCAGCGCCCCGGTCCTGGGCGGGGATCTGGTCGGATTCGAGTGGAAGCCGTCGCCCCACATCGACGATATCGTCCTGGTGGCCGACGAAACCGGCCTGCCCGCCGCTATCGGCATCATCGAGGAACTGGACGCCCGCCCGGTCAAACCCCGCGTCCGCGCCGTTTTCGAAACGCCTCTCGCCGCCGACCGCCAGACTTTGCCCGGCTGGGTCGAGGCCCTGTGGACCTCACGCGAAAACGGCCACGTCGCGCGTGTCGGCCAGACCCTGATCGACGGCGTCGAAGCCCTGAACCTGCAGACCGCCGCCCTGCCCGACGCCGCGCCCGCCGAAACCGATCCAGACGTGGACACGGAAATCTACTGGTTGCCTGCGACGCTGGCGGCTGAAGACCGTCTCTATGTCTGGATCGCCGCCGAGTCAGCCATCGTGCGTGACATCCGACGCCGTCTGGTCAACGAGCGCGGCCTGTCAAAGCGCAGCGTCGCGGCCATGGGCTACTGGCGCGAAGGCCGCGTGCTGGAGTGAGGTCCTAATAGACGCCTTGCCGCCGGATCACCGCCGGAATGGTCAGCAACAGAATGACGCAATAGGTGCGGACAGAGCGTCGCCGCACCAGGGTGACGTCCATCGCCACCCGCCGTCTGTACGGCACGTCATTACGCCCCTTCACCTGCCACAGGCCGGTCAAACCGGGGCGAACGGCGACGTAATGACGGATGCGTTTGCCGTAACGCCATATCTCGTCGGCCACGATCGGACGCGGCCCGACCAGTGACATGTCCCCGCGCAGCACGTTCAGAAGCTGGGGCAGTTCGTCCAGGCTGGACACCCGCAACAGCCGCCCCAGCGGCGTCACACGCGGGTCGTCCCTCAATTTGTGCGTCAGCGACCATTCCAGCTGCTGAACGCCGGTGCGGGTGATCAGTTGATCCAGCTTCCGCTCGGCCCCCACGCTCATGCTGCGGAACTTCAGACACTCGAACATCACTCCGCCGCGCCCAATCCGCGGCTGGTGATACAGGGCCGGACCGCCATCCTGCAGACGAACCAGAATGGCGATCAACACCATCGTCGGGGCCACAAGCACCAGCGCCAGCGTCGCAATGGCGATATCGAGCGCCCGCGTCAGCACATCGGACCACACGATCCGGTGCGGCGACGCACCTGCAGGCGCACAGATCCCCGTGCGTATCGCCCCCACCGATGGCATGTCACACTCCCGACCTACCCCACGTCAGGCCACTATCTCATTAAGGTTGACAGATTTGCAACTGTGGCGATGCGATTCGCCAAGACCCTTTGTAGTCCTGCCTGGAAGTGGTAAACAGAATCACACTCCAAGGTTGCATTTTGAAATCAGGCCGTGCCCCACGCCAGCGCGACCCGCGCCGGACCGCTCAATCACAACCGCCTCGGGGCAACCCCGCAGGCGCCAAATGGTCTGCGCGAACCACCCTTGCCGTCCTGATCGTCATCAGCCTGCTGCTATGGGGCCTTGTCGCAGGCGCGGCCTATCTGATCGCCCGCCTCGTCGCCTGACTTCAGTCGCCGCCCCACAGGCCCAGCCGCACAGGAATACCGGTTTTTCCGACGGTCAGCGTGCCCGTCAGCACTGCGGTCTGGTCACCCAGGTTGCGCCGCGCCGTGGCCAGGTCGCCCTGATCCAGCTTGCCGACAAAGGTGACAGTCTGCCCGCCTGCTGAGACGCCGCTGAACCGGAAGACGTCATCCGTGATCTGATAGGATTCCGGCCCGACGCGGACCGCGCCCTGAGCCGTCTTGAAGGTGACCGTAACCGGCGATGCGCCGCCCTTGCCCTCTTCCCACGCCTTCAGCGCCGACACCTGGCCGACGAAGATGGATTCCAGCTCCGCATCACCCAGTTGAATCGGCTGGAGAGGTCGGTACTCGCCTGACACATCGCCCGACAGCGCATGGCGATAGACCTGCTGGACCGCGGGCGCCGCTGCCTCATCCGGCTTAGGCCCGCCAAACCGGTCGCAAGAGGCCGCCAGCAACGCCAGGGCCAGTACGGGTAGAAGTCGACGCTTCATCGGTCCAGAGCCTTGTCGAGTGCGTGGAAGGCGGCGATGGCCAGTTCGCTGGCGCTGATGAAGACCGAGGGCGTGATCCGCTCGAAATCATCAGACGGGCGGTGATAATCGGGGTGATAGTCGACGCCCAGATACAGGAACGGCACCCCCTTCTCGTGGAAGGCGGCATGGTCGGAGGCGTCGACCCAGTTGTCCTCCTCCTTGTCCTGGGGCGTATCCTTGCCAAAGGCCAGCGACACCGCGCCATTGGCGGGCAAGGCCTCCAGGATCGGGCGCAGGTTCGGGTTCTGGTACGTCCCCGTCACCCACAGATGCCCGTCCGTTTCCGCCCGTGAGATCATGTCGAAGTTCAGGTTCAGGCTCATGGCCGCCAGCGGCACGGGCGGCGAGGCCACGAACTCACGCGCGCCCAGCAGGCCCCGCTCCTCTCCGTCCAGGGCCACGATCAGGACGCTATGCTCCGGCGGGCTCGCCTTCAGCCGCGCGGCCAGCTCCAGCATGGTCGCCACGCCCGAGGCGTTGTCGTCTGCGCCGTTGAATATCTGACCGCCGTTGATCCCGACATGGTCATAATGGGCCGTGATGACGATGTAGCGATCCGCCACCCGCGTGCCGGGAATAAAGCCGATGATGTTGACGCCATTGAAGGTCTTCACGCCCTCGCGCGTGCGTCCCGGCGCCTCGAAGCGCTGCAAGCGGCCGAAGGGCGCGGGCTGCACGCCCATCGCGTCCAGGCGGCTGACGATATAGTTGCGCGCCCTCTCGCCCCCCGCCGACCCGGTGTCGCGCCCCTCCATGTCGTCGGCCGACAGGATGCGGACATCGGCCAGCAACTGCTCATGCGACGCCTCGGCGATCACTGCGGGCTGTTCGACCACGGCCACCTTCGGCGATTCGGTGACACAGGCCGACAGCGCAAGAACAGCACAGCCCGTCAGGGCCAGTCGCAGGGCGGAATGTCTCATGCAGCCTCCAGAACCAGTTCCGCGAACCTAGCCGCCCGACACGGCGGCGTCAGCATACGGATCGGTCATGAAACGCAGAAATCGCGCTGGCGGATCGCCGGGCCTGCGCGTGCGTTCGTGCTGGTGTTAGACAGGGGAAATCATGGCCCGCGCGATTCCCGACTTCATTCCCCTCGATGACCTGACGCCTCAGACGGCGGCGGACGAACTGGCCTGGCTGGCTTCAGAGATGGCCCGGCACGACGCCCTGTACGCCGAGGCGGCGCCCGAGATCTCCGACGCAGACTATGACGCCCTGCGCGCCCGAAATCTGGAGATCGAGGCGCGGTTCCCCGATCTGGTGCGCCCGGACTCGCCGTCGAACAAGGTCGGCGCCGTCGCCTCCAGCCAGTTCACCGAGGTCCGCCACGGCGTGCCGATGCTGTCGCTGGACAACGCCTTCGACGAGGGCGAGGTGCGCGATTTCGTGGCCCGGATCGCGCGTTTCCTGAAACTGCCCGCCGACGAGCCTATCGCCTTCGTCGCCGAACCCAAGATCGACGGTCTGTCCGCCAACCTTCTGTATGAAAAGGGCAAGCTGACCATTGGCGCCACGCGCGGAGACGGTCGCACGGGAGAGGACGTCACCGCCAATCTGAAGACCATCGCCGACGTCAAACAGACGCTGGCGGGTGACGACTGGCCTGACAGGATCGAGGTGCGGGGCGAGGTCTATGCCCCCAACGACGCCTTTGCGGCCTTCAACGCCGACGCCGAGGCAGAAGGGCGTCGAACCTACGCCAACCCGCGCAACTTCGCCGCCGGCTCGCTGCGTCAGAAGAATGCGAAGATCACGGCGGGCCGCCCGCTGAACTTCTTCGCCTATGCCTGGGGCGAGCATTCCAGCGACTTCGCCGAGACCCAGTGGGAGGCGTTGCAAAGGCTGAAAGCCTGGGGCTTCCCCGTCAACGCCCGGTCGAAACGGGTCGAGGGCGCCGAGGGGCTGATCGCCGTCTATCGCGAACTGGAACGCGACCGCGCCGCGCTGGGCTATGACATCGACGGCGTGGTGTACAAGGTCGACCGCATCGACTGGCAGCGCCGCCTGGGCTTCGTCGCCCGCAGCCCCCGCTGGGCCATCGCTCACAAATTCCCGGCCCAGCAGGCCACGACCGTGCTGGAAGGCATCGACATTCAGGTCGGACGCACCGGCTCCCTGACCCCGGTCGCGCGTCTGCACCCGGTGACCGTCGGCGGCGTGGTCGTGCGCAACGCCACCCTGCACAATGAGGACGAGATCGAACGTCTGGACGTGCGGATCGGCGACACGGTGCGCCTGCAACGCGCAGGGGACGTGATCCCGCAGATTTTGGGCGTCGTGCAGGAGCAACGCCCCGCCGACGCGGTTCCCTACGTCTTCCCCGACAAATGCCCGGTCTGCGGATCAGAGGCCGTGCGTGAGGGCGACGAGGTCAAGCGCCGCTGCACAGGCGGTCTGATCTGTGACGCCCAGATCGTTGAGCGCCTGAAGCATTTCGTCGGCCGCCGCGCCTTCGACATCGAGGGACTGGGCGAGAAGCAGTTGATCGCCTTCCATGCCCGCGGCTGGATCAAGGAGCCCGCCGACATCTTCCGTCTGGCCCGCGACCCTGAGCGCCTGAAGCAGTTGGAGAAGGACGACGGCTATGGCGAGACCAGCATCCGCAACCTGATCGCGGGCATCGACGCGCGCCGCACCATTTCACTGGACCGGTTCCTGTTCGGGCTGGGCGTGCGCGATATCGGCGAACAGACCTCCATCGTCCTGGCCCGCGCCTTCGAAAGCTGGGCTGCGCTGAAGGCCGCCTGTCTGCAGGCCGCCAATGGCATACAGACCGATGCCTGGACGGAACTGGCCTCCGCCCACGCCATATCGCCCCGTGTCCTGACCCTGATGACCGAGGCGAGCCCCCCCGCCGATGATCCGTGGCCGGATGCCCCGATGGACCAGAAGATCGCCCTCGCCTTCCCCGGCATGGCCGCCCCCGCCCGCCGCTCTCTGGCGACCATGACGAACGATTGGGCCGGTCTGGTGCGGTTGGCCGGGATCGCCCGCAACGAAGGCCCGTCGGAGATGCTGAACCAGATCAGCGCCGTCACCGGCGTCGGGCCTGTGGCGGCCCTGGCCCTGGCCCACTTCTTCCATGAGCCGCACAATCTGGAAGTCGTCGCCGCGCTGGAAGCCGAGATGACCGAAATCGTCGACGCGGAACGCCCCAAGGCGGACACCCCGGTCGCGGGCAAGACCGTGGTCTTCACCGGCTCGCTGGAACGCTTCACCCGCGACGAAGCCAAGGCTCGGGCCGAAAGCCTGGGCGCCAAGGTGGCGGGCTCAGTGTCGAAAAAGACCGACTATGTCGTCGCCGGTCCCGGCGCAGGGTCAAAGCTGAAGGACGCTGAAAAGCACGGGGTCCAGGTGCTGACCGAAGACGAGTGGCTGGCCCTGATCGCCTAGATTAGATCGACAGTCAGCTCAGAGCCGTCATTCCGGGGCATCCGAAGGGCGAACCCGGAACCCAGGAGGCTCGCATCCGGCATGGAATGCGTTCAGCGGCACGGTCGCGGCTCTGGGTTCCGGGTTCTTCGCTCCGCGCAGCCCCGGAATGACGATCGGTGGGAGGTTGGCCACTGATCGACGATCAAACTCAGCCGCGCAACTGCTCCAGCGCCGCCGGGTACCGCCGCGACAGCGGGGCCTCAACGGCGCCCAGCTCCACCGTCCAGTCGCCTGAACCATCGGGGCGCAGGCCCGTGACGCGCTCAGTATTGACCAGCCATGAGCGGTGAACCCGCACAAAACCGAACCGCGACAGTTCCGCCTCCACCGCCGCCAGGGTCGCCCGCATCAGGGGCCGCCGTCCATCCGCCAGCCGGAACTCGACATAGTTCCCCGCTGAACTGACCGCCAGAATGTCGGCCAGAGGCACGCGGATGATCCGAGCGCCGTCGCGGATGTCGAAGCTGACCGGCCGCACCGCCTCATTGCGCCGTCGCCGCAGATAGGCGCTCAGCAAGAAGGCGCCCGCCAGCAGCCCATAGGTCACCAGATCCTTGCGCAGTTCATAGATGAAGGCGTCGCCGAATTCGTATTCACCCGCCCCCATTAGGGCGTACCCGGTCTTTCGCATCATGACGAAACCGATGACGTGCAGGGCGGAAAACGTCAGCACGCCCGCCAGATGGATCAGGGCGAACCGCACCTTCGGCCGCCAACCCTCGCCAGCCGCCTCATCCGGCGGGGCCAGACTGATCGCGCCCCAGGGAATCCACATGGTCGCCAGAATGGTGATGCTGCTGGACACCTCCCAGAGCATCGGCTTCCAACTCGCGATGTTCGGGTTGTCGGCCTGGGCGCTCAACACATTGACCGTCGTATCCACCAGCGAGAAGGCCAGCACCCCCAAGGCGCAGGCCCAAAAGACACGCGCATCCAGTCGCCCCTTGATCCGCCCCCAGCCGCTCGTCACGGCAGGCGCGCCGTTCGTCCCCGCACGGCCGACATCATCCCGGCCAGACGGCCGTGCGCCCCCTGGCGATTGCTGATCCGCCCGCTCATCCGCGAGTACGCGGCTCATATCATTGGCCAAGGAACTCTCGCATGTCTTCACCGCCCCTGCTCGCGTCGCCGCCCGGCATGTCGGACCGACGATACGATCTGGACTGGATTCGCGTCGGCGCCTTCATGCTGCTGATCCTCTATCACGTCGGCATGTTCTATGTGCCCTGGGACTGGCATGTGAACAGCCCGCGTCAGATCGAGGTGCTGGAGCCGATCATGATGCTGACCAGCCCGTGGCGGCTGACGCTTCTGTTCCTGGTGTCCGGCTGCGCGACACGGTTCCTGGCCGACGGATTTGAGGCGCGCGGCAAAAGCGGATGGGCGCTGGCCGGATCACGCACCCTGCGCCTGCTTCCGCCCCTGTTGTTCGGCATGTTCGTGATCGTGCCGCCCCAGAGCTATTACGAGGTTGTGGAGGCCGCCAAGGGTCTGGGCATGGCCGAGCCGGCGCACGGCGCCGTGCTGAAGGATTTCTGGATCCGCTACGCCACCTCGACGGGCCACTGGTGCGATGCGGACGGGTGCCTGACGACGCCGACCTGGAACCATCTGTGGTTCATCGCCTATCTGCTGCCCTACAGCCTGATCCTGGCGGCGCTGATCGCCATTCCCCGCGTGCGGCGGGGGCTTCTGGCGGGGGCGGAGCGGTTGTTCAGCGGCTGGGGCGTAATCGTCTGGCCGATTGCGTACCTGTTCGCGATCCGCTGGTTCCTGGCGCCCCGCTTCGACATCACCCACGCCCTGACGGATGACTGGTACAACCACGCCCTCAGCTTCGGCGCCTTCCTGTTCGGCTATCTGATCGCCCGCTCCGAAGAGGTGCGTCAGACGCTGATCCGCGTGCGGTGGCCCGCCCTCATCGTCGGCCTGTGCAGCTGGGCCGGCTGGGCGACCTACGCCTGGGTCTATCGGGGCGACGCCACGCCGCCCGAGCAGCTGCGTCAGGCGATGCGGCTCGTCTATGTGCTGGATCAGACGGGCTTCATGGCCGCCATACTGGGTTTCGGCGCACGCTGGCTAAACCATGGCGGTCCTGTCCTGCGCTATCTGTCGATCGGCGTCTTCCCCTTCTACATCGTGCACCAGACGGTGGCGGTGGTTGCGGCGCACAATCTGGCCCTGCTCAAGCTGCCATTGGGTCTGGAGGCTGTTCTGGTCATCCTGATCACCGCCCTGGGATGTTTGGCCGCCTATGAGGTCGCACGGCGGCTCGGCTGGCTGGGGCTGCTGCTGGGCGTGAAGCCGGGCGCGGCCACCAGATCCTCGCCTGCGGTCACGGCCTGACGCCTTGAATGGCGACTGGAAAGTTGACGTAACGTCCCGTCAATTCGTGATTTCCGGTCGCCATTTCCGTCTTGTTTTGGACCGAAACCGGGATCAGCGTGTTCTTCGACAGGCCCGGCGCAGACCGGTTCCAGGAAAGGGAATGACCATGAAGACCAAGATCATGCTGGCCGCCGCCGCACTGGCCGCCGCGCTCGCCTCGCCTGCCCTGGCTGGCGATCCGACCGGCCTGTGGCAGACGCCGACGAATGGCGGCCAGGTCCGCATCGCGCACTGCGGACAGGCCCTGTGCGGAACTCTGGTGACCTCCGACCACATCCGGGCCGATCCCAACACCCTGGATGTCCATAACCGTGATGCAGCCCAGCGCGGCCGCACCCTTCGCAATCTGCCCATGCTGACCGGATTCACGGGAGGCCCGACGGAATGGCGCGGCGGTTCGGTCTATAATCCGGCTGACGGCGGCACATACCGCGGCACCATCACCATGACCGGCGACAACAGCCTGCGCCTGCGCGGCTGCATCGTCGCCCCTCTGTGTAAGAACCAGACCTGGACCCGCATCCAGTAGGCCGCACACCGGACACACAAAGGCCCGGCCGGAGCGATCCGACCGGGCCTTTTTTTCATGCCTGTTGACCGATGATCAGCGGTTCAGGGCCGCCCGCGCCGCCTCGGCATAGCGATGGCCCACCGCCGCCCCCTTGGGGAACACCGCCTCGATGCGCGCCAGATCTTCAGGCGTCAGCACCAGATCGACCGCCGCCGCGTTCTGCTCCAGCGTCGCCACCCGCCGCGTGCCGGGGATCGGAACCAGATCCTCGCCCTGCGCCAGAACCCAGGCCAGGGCCAGTTGCGCGGCCGTCACGCCCTTGTCTTCGGCGATGGCCTTCACGGCGTCGACCAGATCGAGGTTCTTCTGGAAGTTCTCCCCGACGAAACGGGGGTTGGTGCGACGGAAATCATCCGCAGCCAGATCGTCGATCGACTTGATGTCGCCGGACAGGAAGCCACGGCCCAGCGGGCTGTAGGGTACGAAACCGATGCCCAGTTCGCGGACGGTGGCGAACAGTTCGTCCTCCGGTTCACGGCTCCACAGCGAGTATTCGGTCTGAAGCGCGGTGATCGGGTGAGCAGCGTGGGCCTTGCGCAGCGTATCCGGCGCGGCCTCCGACAGGCCCAGGAAGCGCACCTTGCCCTCCGTGACCAGTTCACCCATCGCCCCCACGGTTTCCTCAATCGGCGTGTCCGGGTCGACCCGGTGCAGATAATACAGGTCGATGTGATCGACGCCGAGGCGCTGCAGGCTGCCTTCGACCGCACGGCGCACATTGGCCGGGCTGCCGTCCACCAGCAGCCGCGAGCGATCTTCGTTGTAGTTGATGCCGAACTTGGTGGCGATGAAGGCCTGGTCGCGCCGATCCTTCAACGCCTTGCCGACCAGAACCTCGTTGGTGTGCGGCCCATACATTTCCGCTGTGTCGAACAGGGTGACGCCCAGATCCAGCGCCCGGTGAATGACTTCAATGGATTGGGCTTCGTCAGAGCCGCCGTAGAAGGCGCTCATGCCCATGCAGCCCAGGCCGATGGCTGAAACCTCTGGACCGTTGCGGCCCAGTTTGCGCGTCTTCATGAAGCGCTCTCCTGTCGATGTGGGGGATCGGCGATCATGCCGACGATCAGGAGATGGGCGTCCACCCTGTGCCTGACAAGGCCCGTGGACGCTTCGAGATGGTACCGCCTCTCAGGCTTGAACTGAGGACCTCCGGTTCCACAAACCGGCGCTCTAACCAACTGAGCTAAGGCGGCCCGCTCATCGCGAGGCGCGTTCTGTAGCGAGGCCTTACGGCCCGATCAAGCACAGAGTGCACCTTATACAAACAAAAACGCCCCGGTCGAAACCGAGGCGTTCTCGCGATCTTTCGATCAGTCTTATCCGAGGCGGAAGCGAACCGTGAAGCGCGCTTGTCCACCTTGAGCCACACCATCCACGGTGCCCGGCGCAAAACGAGCCGAACGCATGGACGAGAGAGCTTCGCGGCCGAAGCCTGCACCGGACGGCGTTTCCGACACGATGCTGCAGTTGGTCGCGGCGCCATTGGCTTCAACCGAGCACAGCAGAACCACGGTGCCTTCCTCGATCCCACGCTCTTGAGCGCGAGCCGGGAATTCCGGGCGAGGCTGACGCGACCACGAAACGTTCGTGATCGTGGCCGGCCGGGCCGGAGCCGGAGGAGCGGGCGGAGGCGGAGGTCCGGGGACGATAACGGGCGGGCCCGTATATTCGACGCGGTCTTCCTTCTTCGTCGGCTCGATCGGCAGCGTGACCGGAGGCGGCGGCGCTTGCGTGTTGACCACGGGCGGACGCACCTGAAGCTTCGGCGGCGGCGGCGTGTCGGGCGGAGGCGGCGGCGGCGGGGGTGGCGGCGGCGGCGGAACCGGCGCAACCAACTCAACCTTCACGGCCTCGTCGACGTAGTTGAACTCCTTCAGCTTGAACTTCGACTGTTGCAGGAAGAACAGAAGAAGCGCGAACAGAATGGTGACGATCAGGAGGCAGACGATCAGCACGGGGTAGGAAACCCCCATGAAGCCCTTCTGCTTCGGGATGTCGTAACGACTGCGATGATATTCGACGTCTGTCATACTATCTCCGCACCTCAACTCGTCGCTTGGTCTTCGCCGACCAGGGCGACGCTGTAGAAGCCGTTATCCTGCAGAGCGTTCATGACCTGCATGAAATCGCCGTAGCGGGTGTTCTGGTCGGCACGAATGAAGATCCGCTCATCAGCCGGGTTCCGCGCGCCGATCTGATCGCTCAGATCCGCACCCAGAGAACCGACGCTGGTCTGGAAGTCGCCCACATAGACGGAACCGTCTGTCTGGATCGAAATATAGACCGGCTTGGGCGGGTTCGGCGCCGCCTTGGCGACAGCGATAGGCAGTTCCACCGGCACCGACACGGAGGCGAGCGGTGCCGCAACCATGAAGATGATGAGGAGGACGAGCATGATATCAACGAAAGGCGTAACGTTGATATCGCTGTTTGCCTCAACCTGGTTGCCAGCGCCGCCCGTTTTGATCTTGGCGGCCATGCGTATTACGCCCCCTTGTCGAGCTGACGCGAGATGCCGTTCAACAGTTCAGCAGCAAAGCCGTCGGCGCGCGTGCCGTAACCAGCGATGCGGGTGTTGAAGTAGTTGTAGAACACAACGGCCGGGATAGCGGCGAACAGACCAATACCGGTGGCGAGCAGAGCTTCAGCGATACCCGGAGCAACGACGGCCAGGTTGGTCGTGTTGGATTCCGCGATGCCGATGAAGGAGTTCATGATGCCGTACACGGTGCCGAACAGACCGACGAACGGACCAATCGAACCAACCGAAGCCAGGAACTGCTGGCCGCCCGACAGGCGCTTGGCCAGGCCGGCTTGAACGGCGTTCACGGCGGCGGTGGCGCGGCCCAGGGCCGAGTCCAGGTGATCGCCGGTGACCGACAGGCCCGATTGACGCGACAGTTCGATTTCTTCGGTGGCGGCGGCGGCCATGTCAGCCAGCGGGTTGCCGTCGAACTCTTCTTGCGTCGCGATGGCGCGCATGTCCGAGATCGTGCGAGCGCCACGGAAGGTCTCGAGGAAGTTGTCCGTCTTGCGGTTCAGCGAGCCAAACTCGAAGAGTTTGATCAGCAGCAGGGTCCACGAGAAGATGGACGCCAGCAGCAGGCCGATCATGACGACCTTAACGATCACGGTCGCTTCCATGAACATCGAGATCGGCGTGATGCCGCCGCCGTGGTGCGAGGCAGCTGCTTCTTCAGCAGGAGCAGCGTCAGCGGCCGGAGCAGCTTCGGGGGTTGCTGCACCAGCGGCGGGTGCAGTTGCCGGGGTCGGCTCGGCCGGGGCCTGGGCCAGAACCGGCGAGCTCGCCATAAGGGCGGCGGCGCCGGCCATGGCGAGGAGGATATTCGTCTTCTTGCTGTTCAGCATAGTTCGCCAGTTCCTGCTTGGTCTGACTCGTGGAACCAAAGATGCGGCCATAGTCAGCGACCGCATCCCAACCTGAAATGTTTCCTTCAGCCCCCCTGTCCGCTCGGGAGCATGGGAGCTGAAATCTTTTAGAAGAGACGTGGGCGGTTGCCCGTCCAGCCTCCGATGTCGAACCGTCGGAGAGCACGCCTCCTGAAATCCGTGACGCCCTATTGATAAGGCGTCTCAACCCCTTTGACGAACCCTTACCGGAGCGTCAAGGGCGAAGCGCCCGATTTCACTTAACGGGATACATGGAGTGAAGTCGTGCGCGACAGCCCTATCTGAGCAGCATCACGCGACATTTTAATGATGTTTGGCCGAACTTCGGAGCAAGGATGTTCGAAAACGCCTGATAACGGAGAAATCGTTCCCCACGGCGTCCCATAGCGGCAATCGCCTTCCCCAAGCGTGGCGGGAGGGCGACCATTTCTGCTACGATTTTTAGGAAAAAACGCAACGACCTCAAAAGTCGTTGAGAGATGGTGCCTGGAGGCGGGTTCGAACCACCGACACGCGGATTTTCAATCCGCTGCTCTACCAGCTGAGCTATCCAGGCGCCGACGCGGCGTCGCGAGAGGCGGGTCTATAGGCGAGGCTTTTCGGCCTGTCCAGCGCCGTTTCAATCCTTTTCCACATCATCTTCAGCGCTCTCGTCCAGAGCGGCCGGAATAGCATAGGCGCCGGTGAACCAGCGCTGCAGGTCGACCTCGGAACAACGGCGCGAGCAGAAGGGCTTGTACTTGGGATCGGGCTCGGCCTTGCGGCAGATGGGGCAGGAAGCCATGGGTCAGTTCTCTTCTATATGTCCGCGGCCCGCGGCGACGGCGGCGTCGCCCAGAACGCCCGCACGCGGCCCCAGCCGCGCCGCCAACGGTCCAGCGATAGCCGCCTCTTCCGGGGCGCAACGTATCAACAAACGCGGCGAAGCCGTGTCCGCCAGCATTTGACGACGCAGACGGCGCACCAGGGCAATCGCGCGCGTCTGAACCGTGGGGCGTCCGTCCGCGCCAAGCAGCCGCTCTTCAATCGGCGTCCGCCGCCAGGGCAAGGCGATCTGCAACAGGCCGAAACGACTGACCGGCGCAAACACCGCCTGAGGTTCATGGGCGAAGACAGCCCGCGCGGCCTTCAACTGCGCCTCGCCGTCCTGCCCGTCGCCGACCAGGTCGATCACGACCAGCCCGGCCCAGTTCCTGAGTTCGATCAGCCGCGCGGCCTGGCGCAGGCCTTCGCGATTCGCGATCGCCCTTCCCTGCTTCGGGTCTCGTCCCGCCGTCGGCGCATAATCGATGTCGACCGCGACCAAAGCGCGCGTGCGCTCGATCGACAGGTCGATTCCGGCGCCGGCGAAGGCGTGCGCGCAGCTCAAGGCCTCGTCTTCAGCCTCGAGCACGGCGTCGATCGCTTCAATTCCCGTCACTGATTCCACGCCGGGCGCGAAGCTTTGCAACTGGAGCGCAATGGAGGGGGCGGGCTCCAGCAGACGCGGCGCCCCCTCCCCCGGCCCGAGGCGACGAACCGCCGCACCCTTTCCGCCGCGCGATTCGGCGGTGACGACAACCTCAAGACGCTGCCCCTGCGTCAGACGGTCGTTGCGAGGGAAAGGCAGGAAGACCGGCGAATCGGCGCCGATGTCGACGAAGGCGCCGCGCAGGGCCGGATTGACCTCGGTCATGCGCCCGACGGATCGGGCGCCGAGACGGGTCTGCGGGCAATCGCCCTCACGATGAATCAGAAGATGGGTGTAGCGGCCGTCCCGCATCACGGCGCCGCGCGTCTCACCCGGCGTTTCGTCGAGGAAGACCTCGAGATCGCCGCTCAGCGGGGTCATGCCCGCCAGCCGACGCCGTTCAGCAGTTGGACGGCCTCATAGACCGGCAGGCCCATCACGGAGGGATGGCTGCCGACGATGCGTTGGATAAAGGCGCCCGCAGGCCCCTGGATGCCGTACCCGCCGGCCTTGCCGCGCCAGTCGCCGCTAGCGACATAGGTGGCGATCTCATGGTCGGACAGGGGTTTAAAGGTCACGCGCGTTTCGTTGACCCGCGACGACAGCTTGCCGTCCCGAATGACCGCCACGCCGGTGAAGACGCGGTGATTGCGGCCCGACAGCAGTTTCAGGAAACGCGTCGCCTCCGCCTCATCGGCCGCCTTCTCCAGAAAGCGGCGGCCGACCGACACGACCGTATCGGCGGCGATGATCACGGCCTCAGGACGACGGGCCGCCACGACCTGCGCCTTGGACGTGGCCAGACGCTCCGCCAGACGCGGCGGCGTTTCGCCTTTCAGCGGCGTCTCGTCGATATCGGCAGGGTCGATATGGTCGGGCTTGATGCCGACCTGCGCCAGCAGTTCGATGCGGCGCGGGCTGGACGACGCCAGCACAAGTTCAGGACGGGCCAACTCGGCCTGTCCTTACTTGAAGCGATAGGTGATGCGACCCTTGGTCAGATCGTACGGCGTCATCTCAACCAGGACCTTGTCGCCGGCCAGCACGCGGATGCGGTTCTTGCGCATCTTGCCTGCGGTGTGAGCGATGATCTCGTGGTCGTTCTCGAGCGTCACGCGGAAAGTGGCGTTCGGCAGCAGTTCGCTGACGGTGCCGGGAAACTCGAGCAGTTCTTCCTTAGCCATGCGGCCTCTCACGCCCGTCTGAAATGCGTTCAACCCCACGCCGGGCGGGCGCGTGGGGCGGAATGGAGGGGCCTAATGCCCGAAAACGTGGAGATAGTCGAGGTCAGCCGCGACGGTAGAGGGCGCAGAGCAGCGTAAACAGCCGCCTGGAGGTCTCATGATCGACCACGATCTTGCCTTCCAGCCGCGTCTCCAGCTGTTCGGCCCCTTCGTTGTGCAGGCCGCGACGGCCCATATCGACCGATTCGATCTGGCTGGCGGACGAGCCGCGCAGGGCCTCGTAATAGCTGTCGCAGATCAGAAGATAGTCTTTCACCACCCGCTTCAGCGGCGTCAGGCTGATGGCGTAGGTGCGGGTGAACTCGGTCGCCGTGATGTCGAACACCAGCCGGTTGTCCTGCAGCGACAGCTTCAGCTGATACGGGCCGCCCTCGGCGCCGACCGGCTCGAAACTGTTCTTTTCGACCAGATCGAAGATGGCCACGCGGCGCTCATGCTCGATCTCTGCGGTCGCCGCCGGCAGCGTCGCGGCGTCCAGTTCGACCGAGGAAAGTCTGTGAGGACCGCTCATGCTGCATCTCCATTATCCAGATGGACCTCATCCAGATGGGTCGGGGCGATCCGCGCCGGCCAGCGTTCCGAAATATCCGTCACCACGGCGTCCAGGCATTCGACATCGACCCGCAGGTCGCCGCCGCCCGCGAACATCAGGATGACCTTGCCTCCGGGCGTCTCGGTCGGGATGAAGTCCAGGGCTAAAAGCTCCAGCGAGGCGTCCGGGCTGCGCGACAGGCGGCGGCTCTTGACCCCCTGCACGTCGCCGAACTGCATGGCGCACATGACGCGCGTGCCCCCGCACTCCCAGCAGAAGCGGCTGAAGGCGATGGTCAGGGTGCGGGCCTGCTTCTCCCAGACGATGTCGACAGGCCGCAGGATGGCGTCCTGAAGCGCGGCGGAAATGATCTGAAGATCGTCGGCGTCCTCCGCCAGCAGACGCAGCGGCTCGACCGGCGTGCTGGGAACAGGCGGGACGCCGTCGATATCAGTGCTCATCACCTGTTCCCTTTATCCGGCGAATCTCAGCCCCGCAGGCGCCGAGCTTTTCTTCCAAACGCTCGAAACCGCGATCCAGATGATAAACGCGTCCGACCGTGGTTTCGCCCTGGGCCACCAGCCCTGCGATCACCAGGCACATCGACGCCCGCAGGTCCGTCGCCATGACCTGCGCGCCGTGCAGAACCTCAACGCCTGTGACGTGAGCCTCGCCCGCATGGACCGAGATGTCGGCGCCCAGGCGCGCCAGCTCCGGCACGTGCATGAAGCGGTTTTCGAAGATGGTCTCGCGGACCGTGCTGACGCCCTCGGCGGTCGTCATCAGAGCCATGAACTGGGCCTGCAGATCGGTGGCGAAGCCGGGATAGATGGCGGTCTCCACATCAACGGCCTTCAGCCGCTGTTTCGGATCACGCTTGATCAGGACGCCGTCGGCAGTGGGCGACACCTCGACGCCCGCCTCGATCATCTTGTCGGTCAGAGAGCCGATCAACTCGGGACGCGCCTTGGTCAGACGCACTTCCCCACCCGCCATGGCGGCTGCGACGGCGTAGGAGCCCATTTCGATCCGATCGGGAATCACCGACCAGGTCGTCCCGTTCAGCGACGACACGCCGGTGATGGTCAGGACGTCGGTGTCGATGCCTTCGATCTTGGCGCCCATCGCCGTCAGGCAGTGGGCCAGATCGCCGATTTCCGGCTCACGCGCGGCGCGGCGCAGAACCGTCGTGCCTTGCGCCAGCACAGCCGCCAGCAGGGCGTGTTCGGTGGCGCCCACGGAAACGAACGGGAACTCGATCTCGGCGCCCTTCAGGCCCTTGGGCGCGCGGGCGGTGACATAGCCCTCTTCCAGTTCGATCTCTGCGCCCAGCGCCGTCAGCGCCTGCAGGTGCAGGTCCACCGGACGCGCGCCGATGGTGCAGCCGCCGGGCAACGACACCTTCGCCTCGCCCGTGCGGGCCAGCAGCGGCCCCAGCACGTTGAAAGAGGCCCGCATCTGGCGAACCAGATCATAGGGGGCGAAGGTCGAGGTCAGGTCCCTGGCGTGGAACAGGCTCTCCTGCCCGTCCGCGCCGTTACGCTCGGTCACCTCGATGCCGAACTGACGCAGCAACTGCCCCAGGAACCGGGTGTCCGCCAGACGCGGCATATTGGTCAGCAATAACGGCTGATCCGTCAGGATCGAGGCGGCCATCAGCTTGATGGCGGAGTTCTTGGCGCCGCTGACGGGGATGTCCCCGAAAAGCTGGGCGCCGCCCTGAATGGCGATGCTGTCCATGACGTCCTTGAAGCGCGCCCGAAGGAAACGCCTCGGGGGGATCGTTCTCTAGCAAGCCGTCAGCCGCTTGCCAAAGGGATGCGTGGGCCTGCGGCGATGACTTTGCGTTGCCGACTTCAGTTACGCGGCTTGGGCGCTGACGGCGTGCGCTGCGGCGCCTTGCGACGACGCAGGTTGTCGCGAAGGGCGGCGGCCAGACGCATGGCCTTCTCCGCCTTGGCGCGCGCCACTTCAGTCTGGGGTGTCGAATCGCCAGGCGCCCCGGAAACGGGATTCAGGGGCGTATCGGCGTCATGCGGAGGTTGAGTCATGGCCGGATGATGCCGCGATGACGGGCTATTTCCAAACTTTCTTTCGTAAGATCAAAAAGCCGCTTCCCTCCCCCGATCTGTTTGGCTATACGGCCGCTTCCTCAGTCGGGGCCGCCGTAGCTCAGTGGTAGAGCGCATCCTTGGTAAGGCTGAGGTCGTGGGTTCGATTCCCCCCGGCGGCACCATCTGAGAACTGAAAAGGCCCGGCATTCGCCGGGTCTTTTTGCGTTTCCGGGCCAAGGTTTCTGCACGGCGCATCAGGGCGCGCCCGTCACCTCAACGGCGATCTCAGCCGAGATCGCGTTTGGAACGGCTGCTGGCGTCGATTGTTTTGTTTGGGCAACGGAGAACACGATGACCCAGCCCGACACCCCCTCGCCCGCCGAAATCGAAGAGCTTCAGCACGAGGCGGACGATCTCGAAGACCGCGCCGAACACGACGGCATCCTGCCCGACGAAGAAGCCAAGGGCGACGGCGTAGGAAGCGTGACGGGACTGGTGCCCTGAAACCAGCAGCGCCCCAGAACTCAGGGGGCGTTTACTCGTTCAAGGCAAACGCGCGCCTGGCCTCTTCGATCTCAGGCAGATGGGTGCTCACCCAGCCGCAGATGCCCGTAACCAGCGCCAGCAGACTATGGCCAAGCGGCGTCAGTCGATACTCGACCTTGGGCGGCACCACTGGATAGACCTTTCGGCTTATCAGTCCGTCACGCTCCAGCTGACGCAGGGTCTTGGTCAGCATTTTCTGACTGACGCCCTCGATGGAATCGCGCAGTTCCGTGAACCGCATCTGCTCGCTCTGCCCCAGGGTGGCGATGATGAGCAGGGTCCATTTATCACCGATCCGGTCAATCATCTCGCGGGCTAGGGCGCGGTCTTCCTCGCCAATTTGCACGGGAATTTCGTTGATGGGGCGCATGGTTTCCACGCGGAAACAGTACCACTTCAAAGTGCCTTCTTCCTAGAAGAAACTCACTCTCCTACGGTTATAGACACCACCAATGGATACTCTATCTCCATTGGCGACTTTTTTGACCGATAAGGATGTAATGAGATGCGTGCCTTAGTTGCGACCGGAAACGCGGATCGATTGGTTGAACTGACCAATGCCGATGAGCCTGCGCTCGCCCACGACGAACTGCTGGTTTCCGTCGAAGCCTTCTCCCTCAACCGACCCGATTTCCTGTGGCTATCCGTCCCGAACCCACAATGGCGCGTCGGCATCGACTTCGCCGGCAAGGTGATCCAGGCGGCGGCCGACGGCCATGGGCCAGCCGTTGGCGAACGGGTCATGGTTCACGCGCCTGACGGCGGCGGCGGCGCAGAGCTTGCGACCGCAAAACCGCAGTTCACCACCACGATCCCCGCCAATGTCAGTTCGGAAACCGCCGCCGCCCTGCCCCTGGCGGGCCTGGTCGCCTTGCGCCTGGTGCGTGAGGCAGCCATCAAGAAAGGCCAGCGCGTCTTGATCACCGGCGCAACCGGGGGCGTGGGGCACTTCGCTGTCGAACTGGCGTTGAACGCGGGTGCGTCCGTCACCGCACTGGCCCGCCCCGGAGAACCAGTCGACACCCTGATCCAGCGCGGCGCCCAGGTGATCTATTCGCTCGATGAGGCGACAGAGCCATTCGAGACCATTCTCGAATCGATCGGGGGCGGCGTGCTGACGCAGGCCTTCGCCAAACTGGCGCGCAGGGGCACAATTCTATGGTTCGGCGCCGCCAGCGGCCAGCCTGCCCAGATCGACTTTTTCAGCTTCTTCCCTGATCGATCCAGCATGACGTTCAAACACTTCGTCTACAGCGAGGTCGAGGGCGACGACGCCGCAGACCTGCAAGAACTGATAAACTTGGTCGCGAAGCGCGTGTTGAACCCACACATCTCAAGGATCGAGGACTGGAGCCAGACCAGCGAAGTCCTGAAATCAATTCAAACCGGGTCCCTGACCGGCAAGGCGGTTCTGACAGTCAAGACGTGACATCAACCCGCAACGAACGTCACGGCCGCCATCCCTGGATGCTCAATAGGGCGGAAAGAACGGCCGGTCGCGGCGTTCGTCCTTGTCACCGTCCTTGCTCCAGCTCAGACCCACCGACACGGTGCGGCTGGTGGAGTCCTCGACGCGGTAACGGCCCATGCCATAGCCGGGATAGTAGCCTGGACGTCCATACCAGCCCGGCGAACCATACAGCCCCGGCATGCCCCAATAGTCGTTCTTGCCCTCACGATAGGCCAGATCCAGACGACCATTCTCGCCAAGGGGCAGAGAAACCGCCGCCCCATAGTTGCGATAGCCGCCGGTGCCGATTCCCGCTTCGACCATGCCGTGCATCTTGCGCTCAGGCGCGGGACCGGAATCGACCGGCTCGTCGAAGCTGGCGCCCGGCGTACGCGAGGCGATCCAGTTCTGGATCTGCTGCTCTGTCGTCAGGCCGTGCGGCGCCGCATCCTGGGCGGTCGGAACCGCCACGGCGACAGCGGAAGGCGCGGCCATCGCCGCCGCCACGTCCAGGGCGTTCGAAGGCGCGGTGGCCACCACCCCGTCGGGGTCGGTCAGGGCCACAACTGCAAGCAGGCCGGCGATCAACATGGGAACGTCTCCTTCAGGCGCATCCTAGCACAGCGATTAAGGCCAAGGTCAGGCCGTTCCGTCACCCCGATGCAGCGGATCAGGCAACGCCTCACCTTCTGCAACAAAAGTCAGCGCTACCGAGTTGATGCAGTAGCGATTTCCTGTCGGCGGGGGGCCGTCAGGAAAAACATGGCCCTGGTGGCTGCCGCAGCGGGCGCACTGGGTCTCGACACGGATCATGCCGTAGCTGGTGTCGCGGATCGCATGAACATGGCTCTCGTCCACCGGCTTGGTGAAGCTGGGCCAGCCTGTGCCGCTCTCGAACTTGGTGGCGCTGCGGAACAGCGGCAGACCGCATTCACGGCAGCAGAAGACGCCGACGCGCTTTTCGCCCAGCAAGGTGCCGCAGAAGGGGGCCTCGGTGCCATGGGATAGCAGCACGCGCTTCTCTTCGGCGTCCAGGTCCGCTTCCAGCCGCGCACGCTCTTCATCATTGGGCGGCGTCAGGTCGAAGCCCGAGGGCGAGCGCAGATCGTCGTGGGGTGTGGCGGTGTCGGTCATGGTTCTCAAATGGGAAGGGCCGGGCCGAGGTTCCACCCCTGCCCGGCCCCGGATTGGCTGAAGTTCAAGCCCGATCCGCTCAGGGCGGACCAGCGCCCCCTAGAACAGGGTTCCGACCCAGGTGCGGACAGCCGCTTCATCCGTGGTCACGCCGGTGTAGGCCAGGCCGGCGGCCGGGGTGAAGGGCGTGTTGTTGGCGCGTGCGCGTGTCGTCCAGGCCTTATGCCCATAGGACAGGTCGGCGTAGTTGGACGGTAGGCGCTGCACGGTCGGTTCGATGAAGATGGTGTCCTGCGCCGTGACGGAACCGGCCAGACGCACGTTGGGCAGCCGCGTCAGCAGGTCCAGCGTGTCCAGGCAGCCGCTGGTGCAGCCGCCGTCGACCAGAACGACCACTGGCCCCGCGACTGGATTGGCGACGCCTTCATCCGGCACGGACGGGCGGCCCGGCAGGGTGAAGGTCTGCTGACCCGCCGCCAGGGCCGAGTCGAAGGCGGCGACGATGGCCGCCGTCTGTTCGATGACCGGACCCGATTCCTGCACGAAGCGCGGGTCTGACTGCATCCGGCCCAGGGTGTCGGCGTACCACTGGCGGTTCGCCTGGGTGGCGCGATAGGTGATGGAGCCCGCCGGGGGTTGGCGGCTGACGGTGAACTCGGGCGTCCAGATGCGGTTGGCCAGGCCATAGCCGCGCGAGGTGGCGTTGATCGACTCGCCGCTGGCGCCGCGCAGGTCCAGCACAAAGCCCTGCGGACCGCGGATCGTGCTCAACTGCCCTTCGATGGCGGCGAAGAAGGCGTCCCAACCGGCGTTGTCCGCCAGGCTGTGCACGCTGATCCACGGGCGGCCGTTGACGGTCTCGATCGAGAGCGGAACCGAGCCCGGCGTATAGACGCTGGCGCGATAGGCGGCTTCCAGCGAGGCGGCGTCAGCCGGTTGCGAGGCCAGGGTGTAGTCGCGGTCGCGGCGGCCCTGCTTGAACTTGCACTGAACCGTCGGCACGCCGCCCGTGAACGGGTTGTTGCGGTTCCACAGCAGATAGGGCGCGGTGCGGACGCGGCCGGCCTCGGTGGTCAGGTCGCCTTCCCACTTGTCCAGACGGGTGCTGGCCATGTCGGCCGCGCTCTGATCGCCGCAGCTGACCAGAACCGCGCCCAGCGGCGGGGCGTTGCGCACGCCCTCCTTCACATAGGAGACGACATATTCTCCGTTGCGCCAGGCGGTCGCGAATCCGGGCCAGCCGGTGGCGAAGAACGGACCCAGACCCTCATAGGTCGGGCGGATCGCAATGTTCGAATCGCGGAACCCGTTGGCGTAGTAGCGCATCAGATAGGCGTGGCTGTCGCCGCTGTTGACGCGCGGCGCCTTGGACTGGGCGTCCTGCAGCCCCGCGTCGATCCAGCTACGGAAGGTTTCGCTGGCCGGGCCGGGAATGACGGCGGCAGGGTGGTTGGCGGCCAGGGCGTCGTGCGCAGCCTGAAGGTCCTGTTGCGCCAGAGCGCGGAAATCCTGCGCGACGGCGGCGCCAGCGGCGAGCGTCAGCGCTAGAACGGCAGCCGATGCGGCGGCGGTCATGCGGTTCATAGGTCGGTCTCCTGAGCCTGCTTGGGGGAAGCTTTGGTGGAGCCGTTAAACCTCATGCGTCGCCGCCTTGCCAAGTCCGCCGCCGCGTTTTCGCCGGAATGTCACCCGATCTGCGGCGATGAAACGCGCGTCAGAAGGGCGCGGCGGCCTCTTGCACATCGCCGAACAGGCGGCGGAAGCTGGTCTTCAGCGCCGCGTCCGCCTCATCCAGCGTCGCCAGCACGCCCAGGTCCACCAGACTGGTGACGCCATGCTCCTGGATCCCGCACGGCACGATGCCGCCGAAATGCTCCAGGTTCGGTTCGACGTTCAGGCTGATGCCGTGAAAGCTGACCCATTTGCGGACCTTCACGCCGATGGCGGCGATCTTGTCCTCACGCGCCCAGCCCGGCCCCTTGCGTTCGACCCAGACGCCGACGCGGCCCTCGCGCACATCGGCTTCGACGCCGAACTCGGACAGGCCGCCGATCAACCATTGCTCCAGCCCCCGCACGAAGGCGCGCACGTCCTTGCCGCGCCGGTTCAGGTCCAGCATCACATAGGCCACCCGCTGGCCCGGCCCATGATAGGTGAACTGCCCGCCCCTGCCCGTGCGATGAACCGGGAACCGCCCTGCATCCAGCAGGTCCTCGTCCCGTGCGGAAACCCCGGCAGTGTAGAGCGGCGGATGCTCCAGCAGCCAGACCAGTTCGGACGCCTCGCCCGCCGCAATCGCGGCCACGCGCGCCTCCATGAAGGCCTCGGCGGCGTCATAGGGGACATAGTCGCGCGACACGGCCCATTCGGCGGGTCGGTCGTCGTCGCGGTGCAGCTTTAAAAGCTCGGAATTTAACGGGTCGGCAAGCATGACGCTTCAATGTGCACCCCACGGCGATTGCGCAAGGGTGCGGCGTTCGCCTGAATGAGCAAGACCTTGAGCCAGATCGAAGCCGTAGACGTTGAAATCTCTGTCGTGCTGGGCCGATCGGTGCTGCCCATGTCCCAGCTTCTGCGCATGGGGCGCGGCGCGGTGATTCCACTCGACGCCTCGGAACATGACGAGGTCTGGATTCTGGCCAACAACCACCCGGTTGCGCGCGGCGAGATCGAAATTCGCGACGACCGCATCGCAATCACGGTCACCCGACCGGCCGATCTGTATGACTTCATGGCCGGTGCGGTCTAGTTCGGCGCGCCTTTCGACCAAACTAACAACGATAAGCGCAATAAAGCCGCTTTTCTTTTCCGGCGGCTTCGTCTATTCGCCGCCCTCCGATGCGAGCGGTCGTGGCGGAATTGGTAGACGCGCAGCGTTGAGGTCGCTGTGGGGCAACCCGTGGAAGTTCGAGTCTTCTCGACCGCACCATCTGGCTAAACAGGGCGATTCATCGGCTAACTACGGCTGGACATTCTACCAACGGAGGCGACAACGTGAGCACCACGGACAACGCCTTCAATCCAGCCGAAGCGCCTGAGACCGAAGACCACGCCGCCCTGGATGAGGACTACGTCCTCACACCTTCATTCGTCGAAAAAGTCGTGGACGCCGCTGACGACGGCGACGGCATGCGGCTGCGTTCGCTGCTGGAAGACCTGCACCCCGCCGACGTCGCCGACCTGATGGGCTTCCTGACGGCGGAGCACCGCACCGTCGTGGTGTTGTGGCTGCCGCCGGAGCTGCTGGCCGAGACCCTGCCCGAACTCGACGACGGCATTCGGGAAGAGGTGCTGGAGCGCGTGCCGCACGGCACCCTGGCCGAAGCGCTTCAGGAACTGGATTCCGACGACGCCGCCGCCGTGGTCGAGGACCTGGAGGACGACCAGCGCGAGCGGGTTCTGGCCGCCATGCCGGAAAACGACCGCGCCGCCATCGAGAGCAGCCTGGGCTACGAGGAAGAGTCCGCCGGCCGCCTGATGCAGCGCGAGGTCATGGCCGCGCCCCAGTTCTGGACTGTGGGCGACACCATCGACCACATCCGTCGTCAGGGCGACGACCTGCCCGAACTGTTCTTCGACATCTATGTGGTCGATCCCGTGAACCGCCCCGTCGGCGGCGTCTCGGTCAGCGGCCTGCTGCGCGCGCCGCGCACCGCAAAGCTGACCGACCTGATGGAGCCGGTCAATGTGATCGCCGTCGATCAGGATCAGGAAGAAGTCGCCTACATCTTCGAGAAATATCACCTGATCTCGGCGCCGGTCGTCGATGCTGGCGGGCGTCTGGTGGGCCAGATCACCGTCGATGACATCGTCAACATCATTCAGGAAGAAAACCGCGAGGACATCCTGCGTCTGGCCGGTGTTTCGGACGAGGACCGGGGTTCGTCGGTCACCGAGATCGTGCGCAGCCGCGTGCCCTGGCTGGCCATCAACCTGGCCACGGCGGCCCTGGGCGCCAGCGTCATCGGCCTGTTCGAGGGCACTATTCAGGCCATCGTCGCCCTGGCCGTGCTGATGCCCATCGTGTCCGCCATCGGCGGCAACGCAGGCACCCAGGCTCTGACCGTGACCGTGCGCGCCCTGGCGACGCGCGAGCTGAACTCGGCCAACGCCATGCGGACCTTCCTGCGCGAACTGGTCGTGGGCCTGGCCAATGGCCTGGTCCTGGCGCCCCTGATCGGCGTCGCCGCCGCCGTCTGGTTCCGTGACGAGGACTGGCGCATCGGCGTCGTCATCGCGGTGGCCATGGTGCTGAACCTGCTGGTCGCGGCCAGCGTGGGCGTGCTGACGCCGTTAACCCTGTCGAAACTAAAGTTCGACCCCGCCGTTTCCTCGGCTGTCTTTGTCACAGCAACGACGGACTTCTTCGGCTTCCTGATCTTCCTCGGTCTGGCGACGCTGGTCCTGCTCTGATCCGGGCGGGCGCGGAGCAGAGGCGCCCTCCTTGCTGTGTTCGCTACGGGGGCTGCGCGCCCGTCTCGAATTGGGTCAATTGTGTCCGACGTCGTCCAGAAACCAACCAAGGTGTCCCGCGAGGGCGTGATCCTGATCAAGAGCTTCGAGGGCTTCCGTCCTCGTGCGGTTCAGCGCAACGACGGCCGCTGGATGATCGGCTATGGCCACACCCAGTCCGCCCGCGAAGGCCTGACGATCTCCGAGAGCGACGCCGAACTGCTGTTGCAGCACGACCTGATCCCGGTCGTCCGCGCGGTCAAAGCCATCCAGACGCCGCTGAACCAGCACCAGTTCGATTCCATCGCCAGCTTCGCCTTCTCGGTCGGGGTCGACCGTTTCAAGACCTCTGACGTCCTGGCCCGGCTGAATGCAGGCGCGCCTGCCGAGGCCGCCGACGCCATGACTGGCTGGGCCGATGACGCCGCAGCAGAAGGCCCGCCGCGCCGTCGCGCCGCCGAACGCGCCCTGTTCTTCGCCCGCCCCGGCGCCCCCGTTGCCCTGGCCGACCTGCTGGCCGCCCCCGTCCCGCATTTGCCGCATGTGGTGCGTTTCGACGCGGCGCCCGCAACCCTGGTCTCCACGCCCCTGGCCCTGTCGTCCGACACGCCGCAGGCCGCCGCCTTCCCTCTGGACGAGGCCGCGTCCCACGCGCCCGACAGCACCATTTCGGCCGCCGCCGAGGACGTCGCCCCCTTCCCGCTCGATCCCGACGCCCCCGCGCCGACGCCTGTCGAGGAAGAGACCGCATCGAATCTGGCTGAACCCGCCCCCCTCGCGATTGATCCGGTCGAGGCGTCGGCGATTTCGACCAAGTCCGCCTTCCACAGCTATTCCCCCTTCGGTCAGAAGGTCGTTGGGCCGTTGCCGCATTTCGACCAGCCGTCAGGGATTCTGGCGGGTGATCCGTCCGGCGTGCCGCCGACCGTCAAGGATGAGGCTGCGGCCCCGCACCTGGTCGCCGCCAATGATGTTCAAAACGCCGTGACCGCCCAGGCGGCCTCGACGTCGGACGACACACTGAACAGCTTCCAGAACGCCGTCGAAGGCCAGTCGCCGATCGTCGCCTCGCCGCTCGCATCGCTGGACAGCCCCGCACTGGCCTTGACGGCGCCTGACGATGCAGAGACCTCCACCGGCGGACAGGCGGCCCGGTTCGATCCCGCCGCTCAGGCTGCAGCCCCCAAGAGCCCGGAGCGCCCCTATAATCCCCGCAAGGCCCTGCCTCGTCGGTCGGGCCTGGGCGAGACATGGACCTTCCTGGCCATGGGCGGGCTGGGCCTGATCGCCCTGGGGACCGCCATCGCCGCCTTTCGCCGTGCGTCGGTCACGGAAGCACGCGATTCCGCCACCATCGGCTGGGTTCTGGCCCTGATCGCCGTGGCCTGCGTTGGTGTGGCGGGCTGGAACCTGTATCAACGCTGGGGCCGAGCCGAGCGCCGATAAGCGCGCTTTACGAAAAGGAATGCTCAATGCTACGGCTTTGGGCATGAGCATTCCCTTCGCGCCCCAATCCATGGAATTCGGTCTCGGCGAGAACGCCGACGCCATTCGTGACGTCACGGCCCGCTGGGCTGCCGATCGCCTGGCCCCGCTGGCGGCCGAGATCGACGAAAAGAACGAGTTCAAGCGCGAACTCTGGCCCGAGATGGGCGGCCTGGGCCTGCATGGCATCACGGTCGAGGAAGAGTTCGGCGGCCTGGGCCTGGGCTACCTCGAACACGTCGTGGCGATGGAGGAGGTCTCGCGCGCCTCGGCCTCCATCGGCCTGTCCTACGGCGCCCACTCCAACCTGTGCGTCAACCAGATCCGCCGCTGGGGCACGCCCGAGCAGAAGCACAAATACCTGCCCAGGCTGATCAGCGGCGAACACGTCGGCTCCCTGGCGATGTCAGAGGCGGGATCGGGTTCGGACGTCATGTCGATGCGCACCCGCGCCGACAAGAAGGGCGACCGCTACGTCCTGAACGGGACCAAGTTCTGGATCACGAACGCCCCCTCCGCCGACACTCTGGTCGTTTACGCCAAGACTGATCCCGAAGCCGGATCAAAGGGTTGCACCGCCTTCCTGATTGAAAAAGGCATGAAGGGCTTCAGCGTTTCCAAGAAGCTGGACAAGATGGGCATGCGCGGCTCCGACACCGCCGAACTGGTGTTCGAGGACTGCGAAGTGCCGGAAGAGAACATCATGGGGCCGCTGGGCGGCGGCGCGGGCGTGCTGATGAGCGGCCTGGACTATGAGCGCGCAGTCCTGTCCGCCGGACCGCTGGGCATCATGCAGGCCGCGCTGGACGTGGTCCTGCCCTACGTCCGTGACCGCAAGCAGTTTGGCAAGCCCATCGGCTCGTTCCAGCTGATGCAGGCCAAGGTCGCCGACATGTATGTCGCCCTGAACAGCGCCCGGGCCTATGTCTACGCCGTCGCGCGCGCCTGTGATCAGGGCAAGACCACCCGCTATGACGCAGCGGGGGCGATCCTGCTGGCCTCCGAAAACGCCGTGAAGGTGTCGCTTGAAGCCGTTCAGGCCCTGGGCGGCGCGGGCTACACCAAGGAATGGCCGGTCGAGCGTCTTGTCCGTGACGCCAAGCTTTACGACATCGGCGCCGGCACCAACGAGATCCGTCGCTTCCTGATCGGTCGGGAACTGCTGGGCGGCTGAGGGCTTGTTCCGGGCGGAAGGAGAAATCCCATGCCCGCCAAATCCGCAGCACAACAGAAGGCCGCCGGCGCCGCCCTGTCGGCCAAGCGCGGCGATACGCCGAAGTCAGACCTGAAAGGCGCCTCTAAATCCATGGAGAAATCCATGACCGAGGCCGAGTTGGAAGAGCTCGCGTCGACCAAACGCAAGGGCAAGCCCGATCATGTGTCGAACTGACACACCGCGAATTATTTGACTTTGTTGCGGTTCTGTAAGTGGCGGCGCAGTCCACGACAGCCTAGATGGGCGCCACCCCTAGCAGAGCGCCTCGTCTGATGTCCGCCGTCCCGCCGCCCCCTACTGACGACCTGAGGCGGTTTTCCGACGTGCTGGAAGACCTTGGCTCCGCGCCCGGCGCCAAGCTGACCATGGCCGAACTGGTCGCGGCGTTCGGAGAGCGCGGCTTCGGGGCCATGATCCTGATCCTGTCGCTTCTGGCCCTGTTGCCCTGGCCGCCCGGCGGCAAGGCGGTCTTCGCCATTCCGATCATCCTGATGTCGCTGGAACTGGCGTTTCAGCGCAAGAGCGTCTGGCTGCCGCGCTGGATGCTCCAATCCTCAGTATCGCGCGCCGCCTTCGCCTCGTTGATCGTCAAACCTTTCGCCGCGCCCGAGTGGCTGCGTCGCTGGGTCTTGACCTTCAAGATCAGGATCGGCCGCCGTCGCTACGTCTTCACCAACCGCGTCCGCCGCATGGTGCGCCGTCGTCCGCACGGCCTCAGCGTGCTGAAGATGGTTCAGGGGATTGAGCGCCTGACCCGCCCGCGCCTGGCCCTGCTGACCGGCGATGTCGCCGACACCTTCACGGGGCTGGTTTGCGTGGTTCTGGCGCTGATCATGGCCTTGCCGATCCCGTTCGGCGACGCCCTGCCCGGCGTCGCCCTGGTGCTGTTCGCCCTGGGCATGATGCAGCGCGACGGCGTCGCCATCCTGCTGGGCGCCGCCATGACGGGCGCCTGCGCCCTCTATATGATCCTGATCTGGACCACGGTCATCGAGGGCGTCCACCACCTGGCCCATTGGGTCACCCGCCTGTTCGCCTGACCCCGTCCAGACAAGACACAGCTACAACAAAGGGCCGCCGCGTCGCCGCGACAGCCCTCCATTGTCTGACCGCGAACGGCCGGACCGCAACATTCAGCCTGAAAGGATCAGGCCCGGACCTCTCCGAGGACCAGAGTCGCGGCCACCGCACGCGATTGATGACAATGAGACACTGGATCACCTCCTTTCGACTGTTGAACAGGGAAGTCGAAGGTGGGACGGGATGGATCGCTCGTCAAGGACGAGACCGCCCCCACATCGACGCCTCAAGCCGCCTGCTGCGATCCTGACAGGCCCTGCATCATCATGCGGTTGATGTCGATCAGGTCCTGAAAGCTCTCTTCCCCGCGCATCACCGCCGAGGAATGGCGGTTCACGAACAGGCTGAGCGAGATGATCTGGGCGCGCATGGATTGGCCCAGCACATTGCCGGGGTCGCTGCAGTCGTTGGCCAGCACCGACCAGAGGCGGCGGTTCCAGTCCAGGGCGTCTATGCGCGTCGCGATATCGGTCGCATCCACGCTGGCGGCATGAACAAGCGCGCGCGTCACCTGGCCGAACAGCCGGTATTCCAGGTCGCGAGGGGTCTCAGCCCTGGTCGCCGCTGCGGTGTACGCTTGAAGCGACATCCAACACCTTTTCTTCGTAGTCGACGATCTTACGGGCGGCCATCAGGGCCTTGTAGTATTCGCGCGCCAGCACGTGACGCGACACCGAGACGCATTCGGCCAGGATGTCGGTGTTGCGCGTGGCGCCCATGAATTCGCTCAGGCGCAGAGCCAGTTCATCATGGAATTTGGCGGCGCCCGCCTCATCCAGATACATCATCATGATCGGGAAATAGATGCGGCGTCCGGGCGTGTTCACGTCCTCGACCTGCATGATGTCCTTCTCGCGCAGGACACTGGCCTTGTTCTGCAGCACCAGCACGCCGCGCCGGTCGCCGTTCTGGACGACAGCGCCGTTGAGCACGAACTTTTCGCCCGGCTTCAGAGATAGTTTCAAAGCCATGGATGGCGGCCCTCACGACCTGGCTTAAGTCGCCCCCGGTTTAGGGCCGCCAGAACGAATCCACCTTAAACAGACAGGGTTAACCATCTCTTGTCTAACAGCTACGCTGGAACGCCGCGGGCGGACGACACGTTTCCTCAACAGGAGAGGAACACGCCATGTCGGACAATGACTATCAGGACGATCAGGAACAGTCGGAGACCTTCGACGAGACCCATCTGGACGATGAAGGCGACGGCGATTTCCTGCTGGACGAGGCCGATCAGGTTCTGGACGTGACCCAGGCCGACGGCGACGCGGACGAAGAGCCGTTTGACGAAGACGATATCGAGCTGGACGAGCAGCTCGCTCTGGACGGCATCGAGGCGGAGGCCGACGCCCTGCTGGGCGTGGACGGCGAACGCCGCAACCAGTCGGACGCCGCCAGCAACGACCTGCGCGGGCCGGACGAGGTCGAACTGGTCTATTCCGGCCTGATGGAGAACGAGCGCGGCGCCCAGGCCAGCGCGGCCCACTGGGAATCAAAACGCCTGTCGGACGACGACATCGAGGACCTGGGCTACGGCCCCGACGAAACAGCCCCGCAATCCACCTAACAGGAGACGAACCATGGATCCCCACACCAAACGCGACTCCAACCAGGATACGCCCCACGCCTCACGCACCAAGGACGAAGGCGGCAAGCCGGACCAGTTGAACGAGGAAACCCGCAAGTGCGAAAGCCGCCAGGAGGCCCTTCTTGACGAAGGCATCGAAGAAACCTTCCCGGCCAGCGACCCCGTATCAGCCAAACGGATCACCTGATCGCTGTTCAGGATCGTTTTGATCCGCTACCCACTCCGCTGAAACAGACGGAGTGGGTTTTCATGAGCCGTTTCGAAGGCACCGATCGCTATATCGCCACCAATGACCTGAAGGTCGCGGTCAACGCCGCCGTGGCGCTGGAACGTCCCCTGCTCATCAAGGGCGAGCCGGGCACCGGCAAGACCGTCCTGGCCTATGAGATCGCCAAGGCCTTCGACGCCCCCCTGATCACCTGGCACGTCAAATCCACGACCAAGGCCCACAACGGCCTCTATGAATATGACGCCGTCAGCCGCCTGCGCGACAGCCAACTGGGCGACGAGCGGGTCCACGACGTCCGCAACTATCTGAAAAAGGGCAAGCTGTGGGAGGCCTTCACCGCCCCCGTTCGCCCCGTGCTGCTGATCGACGAGATCGACAAGGCCGACATCGAGTTCCCCAACGACCTGCTGCAGGAACTCGACCGGATGGAGTTCTATGTTCAGGAGACCGACGAGACCATCCGCGCCGAGGTGCGCCCCATCGTCATCATCACCTCGAACAACGAAAAGGAGCTGCCCGACGCCTTCCTGCGCCGCTGCTTCTTCCACTACATCCGCTTCCCCGACGCCGAGACCCTGTCGTCCATCGTCGACGTCCACTTCCCCGGCATCAAGCCGCGCCTGGTGTCGGAGGCGCTGAAGACCTTCTACGAAATCCGCGACACGCCGGGCCTGAAGAAAAAGCCGTCCACATCCGAACTGCTGGACTGGCTCAAGCTGCTGCTGGTCGAGGACATCGACCCCGAGACCCTGCGCGAAAAGACCCCGAACAAGCTGATCCCGCCCCTGCACGGCGCCCTGTTGAAGAACGAACAGGACATCCATCTGTTCGAGCGCCTGGCCTTCCTGGGCCGTCGCGAAGGCGGCCGTCCCGGCGCCTGAAACACGCAAATCCGCCCCCGGCATTACCGCGATTTCACTGGATCGAACGTCGTTCAAGCGCGAAATAGCAACCATGGACGTCACCAAACCGACTCGTCTTCTGATCCCCGCCCTGATGACCCTGGGGCTGGCGGCCGGTCTGACCGCCTGCGACGGTGAAAACTCGATCCGCATCACCGCGACCACCACCAATTCGGACGCCAAGGGCGTGCTGAAGGTGGTCGATACGCTGAAATGCCCGGACACGGTCGGCGTGCTGACCCGCAAGGGCTCGGCCGATCCCGGCGGCGGCTCCTGCACCTATGGCGGGCCGCGCGGCGCAGAAGTGGTCCTGTATCTGGCGCGTCTGGACGGCAAAACCGCGCCCGAGGTGCTGCGCGACTACGAAACCCGCCTGTCGGCCGACATCCCCAACGCCAACGCCCGCGCCAACGTCCGGGTCGCCGACAATGGCTCGAACGACGCTTCGGTCCAGGCGCCGGGCGTGAACATTCAGGCCAAGGGCGAGGACGCAACCGTCAGCCTGCCGGGACTGCACATCGAGACCAAGGGCGACAACGCCACGGTCCGCATCGGCGGCATCAACATCGCGGCCAAGGATGGTCAGGGCAAACGCGTCGAAGCCCCCATCGTGGACATCGACGCCCACGGCGACCGGACCCTGGTCCGCACCCAGGCGCCGGGCGAGGCCACCCGCATGACCTTCGTTCTGGCCGACGACTCGGCGGACACCGGCCCCTGGCGCCGGGTCGGCTTTGAGGCGCGCGGCCCTGCCGGCGGCCCTCTGGTCATCGCCACCGTCCGCACCAAGGCCCGTGACGAGGGCGTGTTCGAGGCCGCCAAGGATCTGGTGACCCAGAACGTCGGCGAATAGAGGGTTTTCCACTCCAAAAGGGCGTCTTGCCTTGATCCTGTCCCCTGTTTGCGTCACCTGACCGACCCGAAAGCGAACAGGATCGAACCATTGGCCGAGCGCCCCAGGAAGAAAAACGAACCCCGCGCCTGGCAGCGGATGCTGTCCGGCCGTCGCCTGGACCTGCTCGACCCCTCGCCCTTCGACATCGAGATCGAGGACATCGCCCACGGCCTGGCGCGCGTCGCCCGCTGGAACGGTCAGACCATCGGCGAACACGCCTTCTCGGTCGCCCAGCACAGCGTCGTGGTCGAAGAGATCGCCGCCCACATCAAGCCGGGCCTGGATCCGAAATGGCGTCTCGCCGCCCTGCTGCACGACGCCTCTGAATATGTGATCGGCGACATGATCTCGCCGTTCAAGGCGGCGCTGGGTTCGGGCTACAAGGACTTCGAGGCGCGGCTTGAGGCGGCCATCCACGTTCGCTACGGCCTGCCGCCCAAGACGCCGCAGACGATCAAGACCCTGATCAAGAAGGCCGACAAGGCCTGCGCCTTCTTCGAGGCCACCCAGTTGGCGGGCTTCACCGAAAAGGAATCGCTCGGCTTTTTCGGCACCCCGCCCGAAGGCTACAACCTGACCATCAAGCCCCTGCCCGCCTCACAGGCCCAGGCGCTTTATCTGGAACGCTATAATGTGTTGGCCAAGGCGGTCGGACTGATCCCCGCCGACGACGCCTGGCACACGGAATAGATCATGGCGGGCTCGGCGGAACAGGGCGTGCGGATCGGCCTGTCGGTCGTCGTCATGACGCTCAGGGACCGCCGTGCCGTCGTCCTGACCACGGCGGGCGAAGACGGCGCCCGCGCCCTGCCCTTCGGCCCGTTCGACCCGGCGCGCGACCGCACGTTCGAGCGCGCCCTGCGTGACTTTGTGACCGACCAGACGGGTTTCCCGCTGGGGTTCGTCGAACAGCTCTACACCTTCGGCGACGCAGGCCGCGCCTCGCCCCGCGCCACCCCCGGCCCGGACCAGAAGCGCGAGGTCTCGGTCGGCTATCTGGCCCTGACGCCCGACGCCGCAGAGGGCCAGACCCACGACTCGCGTTGGGACGCGCTGTTCGACTTCTTCCCGTGGGAGGACCGTCGCGCCGTCGATCCCGCCCTGAACGCTTACATCAGCGAGGGCCTGACCGCCTGGGCCGCCGGCGACGCCCAGCGCCTGGCCCGCGCCCGCGCCCTGTTCGCCCTGACGCCCGAACACCGCTGGAACGAGGAGCGGGTGCTGGAGCGCTATGAGTTGCTTTACGAGGCGCGTCTGGTCGCCGAGGCTTTCCGCGACCGCGACGCGGCGGCGCCCGCAGACACCGCAGGCCGCCCGATGACCTCCGATCACCGCCGAATCCTGGCCACCGGCCTGGGACGGCTGCGCAGCAAGCTGAAATACCGCCCGGTCCTGTTCGAACTGACGCCCGGCGCCTTCACCCTGTCCGAGCTTCAGGCCGCCGCAGAGGCCGTGTCCGGCCTGACCCTGCACAAACAGAACTTCCGACGCGGGGTCGAGCGCACGGGCCTTGTCGAACCGACCGGACACGTCACTTCGGCCACCGGCGGCCGCCCCGCCGAACTGTTTCGATTCAAGGGCGTGGACCCTCAAACCGGCGCGGCGCCGGGCCTGTCATTGCCCGCACAAAGATAGTTCGGATTTCTTTCAAGAACGGGTTGCGATACGCCACGGCTCCGATTAGAGAAGCCCCTCGCTCGACCAAGCGACTTGAACACCGCGGAGAGGTGGCAGAGTGGTCGAATGTACCGCACTCGAAATGCGGCGTGCCTGGAAGGGTACCGTGGGTTCGAATCCCACCCTCTCCGCCATTCAACCAATCCTGTAAAACTGATCGCGCCCCACCGTCCGCGCGGCTGCTCGCCCTGCGTCGCAGGCAAGGTTGAGCGTGCGCTGTTTCATATGAAAACGGGCCGCGCAGTCGTCTGCGCGGCCCGTCTCATTTCAGGGTCTGCTGCGGCTTAGGTCGGGCAGCGGGTCTCGGTCTGGCTGGCGTCCAGCTTGATCTCGGAGACCGAGATGGTCAGCGAGCCGGGCGTGGCCAGATGGAACGGCACCTCGACGCGGGACAGGTCCCCGCCGTCGGTGCGGAAGCAGGTCAGCGGGATGCGCGCCACCTGCCAGCGGGCGGCCGGGGCCGATTTCAGCAGGTTGGTCACATCGACCGCCCCGCCGCCCAGCGACAGACGCACCGTATCACTGGGCGCTGCATCGATGCGGTAGCGGAAGCTGAGCGCCACCGCGCCATTGGCCTGACGGATCAGGTCGACGGGCGTGCCCCAGATCTCGACGCTGGCAGGGCCTGTTCCGGCATAGGCGAACTGCTGGCCGCTTTCCTGCGCCAGATCGTCGATGGGGCGCGAGGTGACGCCGCTGCGCGGGCTGGAGGCGGACTTGGCCGTGCCGGGGCGCGTCTGGCCGCCTGCATCGTTCAGCAGCAGCCCCCACGGCGACACGAACCGGCCATCGACGAAATAGCGGTCCAGATTGGCCGCTGCGACCGCGACGCCGCTGTCCTCGGACAGACGTCCGACCCGCGCCGGATGAGCGTAGCTGAGGCCGTAGCCATAGGCGAACTGCGGGTCATAGCCGGGCTGGCCGACATTCAACGGCTCGCCCTTGGCGTCCTTGGGCCAACTGAACGACAGCTTGCCGGTGAAGTCGTTGCGCGGCTTGCCCGCACGGTCGCCGATCAGCAGGTCGGCGACCCCCGCCCCTTCCGTGCCCGGCAGCCAGGCGGCGACGAAGGCGTCGGACTGGTTGATCTCAGGATTGGTCCACATCGGACGGCCTGACAGGAAGACCGAGACGGTGGGAATGCCCGCCGCCTTCAGGCGCTTCAGCGTCTCCAGCGGCGCGGTCGGCACATAGGCCAGATTGTCGACGTCGCCCTGGAACTCGGCATAGGGGCTCTCGCCGAAGACGACGATGGCCACATCCGGCTTGGCCGTGAACGATCCGTCGGCGCTCAGACTTGCCGTGCCGCCCGACTGGCTGACGGCCTCATTGATACCCGCCCAGATCGACTGGCCCTGCGGGAAGTCGGCGTTGGTGTTGCCCGTGCCCTGCCAGCTCAGGGTCCAGCCGCCCGAGGCCTGGCCGATGTCATCGGCGGCGGTTCCGGCGACCAGAACCCGTGCATTGGCGCGGATCGGCAGGACGCCTTCATTCTTCAGCAGAACCAGCGACTTGCGCACCGCTTCACGCGCCAGGGCGCGGTGGGCGGGCGAGGCCAGCTCTTCGAACCGGCCTTCGACGGGGCGTTCGGCATTGAACAGGCCGGCCTTGACCTTGGCCGTCAGGATGCGGCGCACGGCGTCTTCGATGCGGGCGGCGGGGATTTCGCCCGAGCGCGCCTGCGCCAGAGTGCTGGCGTACAGCGGCTTCCAGCTGTCGGGCGCCATCAGCATGTCGATGCCCGCATTGACCGCCAGCGCACAGCTTTCGTTGGTGCAGCCCGGCAGTTGGCCGTGGGCGTTCCAGTCCGAGACGACGAAACCCTTGAACCCCAGCGGTCCGTGCAGCACGTCGCGCAACAGGGTGTCGTTGCCCGAATGCTTGTATCCGTTCCAGCTGGAGAAGCTGGCCATGATCGACAGCACGCCCGCATCGATCGCCTGGACATAGCCGCCCAGGTGGATGTCGATCAGCTCCTGCTCCGTGCCGGTGAAATCGCCCTGATCCTTGCCGCCGTTGGTCCCGCCGTCAGCCAGGAAGTGTTTGGCCGAACCTGCGATATGGCCGGGCGCCAGCGGCTGACCGGCGACCAGCGGCCCTTGCAGGCCCAGGGTCATCGGTCCGGCATAGGCGCGCTGCACCTCCGGGTTCTCGGCATAGCCCTCATAGGTGCGGCCCCAGCGGTCGTCGCGCGGCACGGCCAGCGTCGGACCGAACGTCCAGTCGGCGCCGGTCACGGCGACTTCCAGCGCGGTGGCCACGCCGATGCGGTGGATCAGGTCAGGATCGCGCGCGGCGCCCAGGCCGATGTTGTGCGGGAAGATGGTCGCGCCCGGCACGTTGTTGTGCCCGTGGACGGCATCGATGCCGTAGATCAGCGGGATCACCGTGCCGCCGCGCGCGGCGTTGGCGGCGCGGAACGCCTGGGCCAGCTCCAGCCATTTCGGCGGCGCGGCCTTGTCGTCGCCCCACGGGCCGGAGCTGCCGCCCGCCAGGATCGAGCCCAGCGGATAGGTCTTCAGGTCTTCCGGCGTAATCGAGGAAATGTCCGCCTGGATCAGCTGCCCCACCTTCTCCTCCAGCGTCATGCGCCGGATCAGGTCGGTGACGAAGGCGTCGGTCTGGGCGTCGCTGATGGCGTCCGGCGTAGCGGCGCGCGGCCAGATGGCGGGATTGGCGCGGGCGGCCTCGGGCACCGGAATGGTCTGGGCCAGCACCGAAGAGGCGCCGCCCAGGGCGATCGTCAGGGCAATCAGGGAAGCGGCTGTGCGACGCATGAATCTTCCTCGTGTTTCAGAACGAGGACGTGCGGACTGTGTCGGAAGGCACAGGCCCGCAGCGGCGGAATGCGCCCATCCCTGCCCGACCACGCGGCGCGTCTGCTCCCGAGCGATCGATCCGCCGCCCTTACCTTTACGATAAGGGCGGCGAACGGGGGTATCGTCAAGCGATTTTTGAGAACGTTCTCAAACATTCACCGCGCCATTTGACGCACGGTGACGGATCATCAGATTTTTGAGCGACTTAGGCCGGCAGGTCCTCAGCCAGGATCGCCATTTCGAACATGAACGAACCTTCTTCGTCCTCGTCCTCGAAGACGATGCCGATGAACTCGTCGCCGACATAGACTTCCGCCGAGTCGTTCTGCTTGGGACGGGCCTTCACGATGATGCCGCCGGTGTTGAAGGTGCGCTTGAGGTGGGCCTCGATGCGCTTCAGGTCGGTGTCTTTCACGGGTGGCCTCATAGTCCTTGGATTGGCGGCGGACCCTAGAGAAGTCGGGCCTTCAGGGGAACCGGCGTCGCACATTTTCCCACAACCCGACATCCCCGTCACAAGGGCGAGGATGACGAAGATAGGACAGCCGCCCCGTCAGATCACGAAGTCGTACACGACCTCGGCCAGGGTGTGGTCCATCGTCCGGGCGGGTTCGGCGCCCGTGGGGCAGTTGACCAGACGGGCCGGAACGCCTGCGACGGTGCAACCCGTCGGCACGTCCTTCAGCACCACCGAACCGGACGCCACCTTGGCGAAGTCGCCCACGTGGATATTTCCCAGCACCTTGGCCCCCGCGCCCAGCAGGACGCCATTGCCGATCTTGGGGTGACGGTCGCCGCGTTCGGCGCCGGTGCCGCCCAGGGTCACATTGTGCAGCATGGAGACGTCGTCGCCGACCACCGCCGTCTCGCCGATGACGATGCCGGTGCCGTGGTCCAGGAACAGCCCCTTGCCCAGACGCGCCGCCGGATGAATGTCCAGCTGGAACAGTTCGGAGATGCGGCTCTGGAAGTGGAAGGCCAGCGTCTCGCGCCCCTGCCCCCAAAGCCAGTGCGCCACGCGCCAGGCCTGCAACGCCTGAAAGCCTTTGAAATACAGGAAGGGCTGCAACAGGTTGCGGATCGCCGGGTCGCGCTCGGCGACGGCCTGCAGATCGGCCTCGGCGGCCTCGACAATGCTGGGATCAGCCTTGAAGGCGGACAGGCAGACTTCGCGCACCGACATGGCGCTCATTTCGCCATCGGCCAGCTTGCGCGCGATCTGGAAGCTCAGCGCGCCGGACAGGTCATCGTGCGACAGGACGACAGCGTTCATCTGGGAGCCCAACTGCGGTTCTTCGCGCGACGCAGCCTCGGCCGAGGCGCGCAACTGGCGCCACACGCTGTCGTTTTCCGCGACGATTTCCAGCTTGGCCATGATCGGCTCCTTCGGGGGCATCATACGCGCCCAAGCAGGGCGCGCGCCAGCGCTTCGGGCAGTTCCCCGTTCTGGGCCATATGGTAGGCGCGGTAAGCCGTCGCCACCGTCAGGCCGTCGCGCACCGTCCCCCGCCCGATTTCCTCCAGCAGCGCGGCAAATGGAACACGCACGATGGTGATGACCTCGGTGGGATCAGGCGCGACCGGCACGGGGCCAAGCCCCCAGGCCAGCCAGGTGTAGGCCATCTCGGTCGTGACCGAGTTCGACACCTCCATCGTCAGGGCGGGCGCCCAGTGGGCGGCCTCCAGCCCGGCCTCTTCGGCCAGTTCCCGCCGCACCCCGTCGAACGGGTCCTCGCCCACCGGCGCGCCGCCCTCGGGTATTTCCCAGGAGTATGTGCCTAGGGCGAACCTCTGCTGGCCGACCAGAACCACCGTGCCGTCGTCGTGGATCGGCAGCACCCCGGTCGCGACATTCTTGGGCTGCATGATCGTATAGTCGCTGGCCAGCCCCGTCGGTGCCACGACCTGATGCTGGGTCAGGCGCATCCAGGGGTTCTCGAACACCGTCCGCTCGCTCTCGCGACGCCATGCAGGAGGCTTGACCAGCCCCTCGGCCCAGCGTGGTTCATCGACGGTTTTCGGCGTATTGTTCATCACGCGGGTATGGCGGATCGGGGGTCAAAAGCCTAGCTAGACGGCATGACCCAGTTGCCCGTGTACGCCCTGAACGACGCCGTTCCCCTGCCCGTCCCGTCGCCTGAGTTCCGTCAGCGTCTGGCCCAGCGCCGTTCGGCCCCGGCGCAGTCCTTGACCGCCCCCGGCCCGACCGACGCCGAACTGGACGAGATCCTGCTGCTGGGCGCCCGCACGCCGGATCATGGCAAGCTGTTCCCGTGGCGGTTCGTGGTTCTGGGCCCGCAGTCGCGCGCTGAAATCGCCGAACGTCTGGCGGTCCTGGCCGAGGTCCGCAACAAGCCCGCCAAGGATCAGGCCGTGCTGGCCAAGCTGACGGCGGCGCCGGTCACCATCCTGGTCATCTCCACCCCCATCCCCGACGCCAAGCCGATCTGGGAGCAGGAGCTGTCGGCGGGCGCCGTCTGCATGAACCTGGAACACGCCGCCAGCGGCTTCGGCTATTCGGCCAGCTGGATCACGGACTGGTACGCCTATGACGCCCAAGGCTCCGCCCTGTTCGGCGTCAAGGCTGGCGAAAAGGTCGCCGGCTTCATCCACATCGGAACCCTGACCGAGCCGCCTCTGGAGCGTCCCCGCCCAGAAATCGCCACGAAGGTCACACGCTTGCCGTAACTCGGCGGCATAAAGTCGCTTCACGTCGGTTTAGTCTCGACCGCCGCCGCCTCCTCCCCCAAGGCCTCAGTATGGATTCCCTGTTGCAAGCCGTGGGCGACTTCATCGCCCGCAATCATATGTGGGCCGGCGTACTCTTGGGCCTGATCACCTTTCTAGAGTCCCTAGCGGTCATCGGCGCCTTCGTGCCGGCGACCGGTCTGCTGGTCGCGGCGGGCGGTCTGATTGCGGCGGGGGTTCTGGACCCGGCCAATGTCATCATCGGCTGCGTCGTCGGCGCCGTGCTGGGCGACGCCGTCAGCTATTGGGCGGGCCGCCACCTGGGCATCCGCTTCCTGCAGCGCCCGATGTTCAAGCCGCACCGCCGCCGCATCGCCTGGACGCGTCTGTACTGCCGCCGCTACGGGGTTCTGTCGATCTTCGTGGGCCGTTTCTTCGGCCCCTTGCGCGCCTTCGTGCCGCTGACGCTGGGGATGCTGCGTATGCGCCAGCGGTCGTTCCAGTTCGGGAATGTGACCTCGGGCATCGTCTGGGTTCTGGCCATGCTGGCGCCGGGCTATCTGGCGGCCCAGGGCCTGGCGAAGATGGAGCTGCTCAGCGAAGCCCACGGCCCCACCCTGCTGATCGGCGCCATCGCCGTGGCCATTCTGGTGGTCGCCATCGTCTATCGCGCGGTGAAATCCCGCATGAGCCGCAAGTCGGCCGTCATGCGCGGGGCGCTGGAGAGCCGCTGACCGCCTCCTCTTCCGGTCGGTGCACGATCGACACCAGCACCACCGAAATAATCATCAGCAGGAACCAGGCCCCCAGCTTGGTCAGGGACACCATCTCCCACCCGTCCGACTGGCCCGGATAAGTCCAGGCCCGGCCCAGGGTGCCCAGGTTCTCGGCGAACCAGATGAACAGGGCCACCAACCCAAAGCCCAGCAGCAGCGGCATTGACCGGCGCCTGCGGTCTGCCGTGAAATAGAACCAGCCCCGCCCGAACAGCAGCGCCGTCGCCACAAACAGCCCCAGCCGCACGTCCGGCAGCCAGTGGTGCGCAAAGAAGTTCACATAGATGGCCGCCGCCAGCACCCAGGTCGTCCACAGCGGCGGATACCGCCTGACCCGGATATGGAAGATGCGCTGCACCCGCGCGATGTAGCTGCCGACCGACGCATACATGAAGCCCGAGAACAGCGGCACGGCCCCGATCCTTAGCAGGCTGTCCTCGGGATAGACCCACGACCCATGCGCCGTCTTGAACAGCTCCATGATCGTGCCGGCGATGTGGAACAGGAAGATGACCCGCGCCTCCTCCCAGCTCTCCAGCCGGAAGGCCAGCATCGCCGCCTGAATGATCAGCGCCCCGACCACCAGAAAGTCATAGCGCGACACCGCCGCCCCCTCCGGCCACAGCAGCCAGGTGCCCATGATCAGCACCAGCATCAGCCCGCCAAACAGACAGGCCCACCCCTGCTTCAGCCCGAACCAGAGGAATTCGTAGGCGTAGCGACGCGGCCGCGATTGGTCGGCCCAGGTCTCGGCTCGGGCCATCAAGCGACGGCCCCAAGCCTCCAGGGGAAGGCGGGAAGAGGTGGGCATCAATCAGACCTGCCCGGAGAGTTCACAAACACTGGACACAAATTGCTCATGCCATCCCTCTCCAGTAACGGCCACGCTCATGCGGCAACCTGTCGCAGCCCACCTACTATGGGAAAGCTTAACCGTACTTCCCATGTGGTCATCGCGCCAACGAACGGCGTTACACATGGATCACTCTCGAATGCTCATTGTCCAAAGCCGCGTTCTGAACCTATCCCGTTATTTCGGCGGCCTCATTCCCCGAACAGACTTCCGCCTTGTCGTGAAGGTTAGTGATGTGGTTGCCACGATGCTCAATGCATCCGGATTTGCAGGACTGGTTGACGGCGACGTTTTGCTGCCCACTGCAGTCGGCACAGTGAGCCGTCGTAATGCGGAAGGCCACTACATCATTCACAAGGACCAACCCAAAGAGACCCGGACCATCGGTGTCCGCACCTGGACCCGGAAGCAATGGGCGGGCCGTGGGCAAGTGACGGAAGTCACGGAATCCGTCAACGTCGAGCGGGAATGCTATCCGCGCACCTTCGTCCCGCCTCCCGGCGTAGAACTCACGACGGTGGATCACAACGGCGATCTGTTCATTGTATCGGACACGATGACGACCGCTGTGACACCCGGTGAAGACATACTCCATGTGACAAATCTGTTGTTGGAATTGTTTGGCAGGGCAGAAATTCGTCACGCCAATCTTGATGAGTTTACGCCCCCTCAAACGCGCCGCCTCAACTGGTCGCTGCTGCCGACCGGGACGACCACGACAGCGGGCGTACTAGCCCATTTACGTCCCTACATCGCGCGACGCGCGCGCACCTACCAAGCCCCGATTCTGGAGCGTTTGAACTTTATGGCGAGCCGGAATCCCGATGAAGTCTATCTTGGGCATGGCGGCTTCGGAGCGTACGTGGCCTACGTCTTCAAAACGCCGGGCAAGGCAGTGCTTGAAAGCGTGCTGCCTGACAATGCCACCTACGTGTTCGGTGCGAACTGGGCGACCGTGTCGCGAATGACAAAGACCGACGTGCTCAACGGGCACCATCACATAGATCGAATCTTTCACCGGCTCGACTGGCAGCAGCAAGTGACGCCCTACACGATCTGATCGTTCGGTCCTGCATTATCTGGCAGTGATGAGGGGCTTATCTACCATTCAGATCTAATGAGCTTACCTCACCCCCGCCCGCGATACGTCGGCACGCCCTGATCGGGCAGCCACAGCCCCTCCGGCGCCACGCCCGTCTGCCAGAAGACGTCGATGGGGATGCCGCCGCGCGGGTACCAGTAGCCGCCGATGCGCAGCCATTTCGGCTGCAGCAGGTCGGCCAGTTTGCGGCCGATGGCGACGGTGCAGTCCTCGTGGAAGGCGCCGTGGTTGCGGAAGCTGGTCAGGTACAGCTTCAGGCTCTTTGACTCGACCAGCCACTCGCCCGGCGCATAGTCGATGACGATGTGGGCGAAGTCGGGCTGGCCGGTCACCGGGCACAGGCTGGTGAACTCCGGCGCAGTGAACCGGGCCAGATACAGGGTGTCCGCGTGCGGGTTCGGCACCCGCTCCAGCACGGCGGTTTCGGGGCTGGTCGGGGCGGCGGTCTGGGCGCCCAGTTGGCTCAGGTTGTCGGTGTAATGCGTCATGCCCGCCATTTAGGCGTTCGCGTCATCCATGAAAATCCTCCTTTGCGCGACGGATGGGCCAGGGCTGCGCCGAAACCCCGCCTCAAGACGCGGAAATGCGAAGATTTAGTCTTTCCATTTCAGCCCCTTGATTTCACGACACCCCAATCAACGCACGGCGGCGCGAACCTGGGTTAAGCTGGCCGCGCCAGTCTCCAAGGCCGCGCATTTCAGACGATTCAGACTATTCAGACTGTGTTTTTTCTTGGCGCACGCAATCCATTGCCTTACCCGGCGACAGCCGGTTATCCGTAGCGAAAGAAAACCAAGGAGACGCTCGTGGCTATTCCCGCATCGCTGCAAAAGGGCCTGACCCTGCCGATCATTTCGGCGCCCATGTTCCTGGTCTCCGGCCCGGACCTGGTGGTCGAGGCCTGCAATGCGGGCGTCATCGGCACCTTCCCGTCCCTGAACCAGCGCACGACCGAGGGCTATCGGGAGTGGATCCACGAGATTAAGGCGCGGCTGACGCCGGACGCCGCCGCCTTTGGCGTCAATCACATCGTCCACCCGACCAACCCCCGTCTGATGGCGGACATGATGGTGTCGGTCGAGGAGAAGGTGCCGCTGATCATCACCTCGCTGGGCGCGGTGCGCGACGTGGTCGATGCGGTGCATGGCTATGGCGGTCAGGTCTTCCACGACATCGCCAACATCCGCCACGCGAGGAAGGCCGCAGAGGCGGGCGTCGACGGCCTGATCCTGGTCGCCAACGGCGCGGGCGGCCATGCGGGGATCATCAACCCCTTCGCCCTGGTCAACGAGGTCCGCAGCTTCTTTGACGGAACCATCATCCTGTCGGGCGCCATCTCGACAGGCCAGGACGTGGCGGCGGCGCTGATGCTGGGCGCCGACTTCGCCTATATGGGCACCCGCTTCATCAACACGACCGAGGCCCTGGCGGCGCCGGCCTACAAGCAGATGATCATCGACAGCGGCTCGACCGACATCGTCCACACACCCGCCGTTTCCGGCATCCCGGCCAACTTCATGAGCAAGTCTCTGGTCGAGAACGGCATCGACCCCAAACACCTGCCCGAGCACAAGCTGGACATGGGCGACGAGGCCAAGGCATGGAAGACCGTCTGGTCCGCGGGCCAGGGCGCAGGCGCCATCCACGACGTCCTGCCGACCGCCGAACTGGTCGGCCGTCTGCGGCAAGAGTTCGCTCAGGCGACGGAAGAATTCGCGAAAAAGGCGCCCGCTCGCTAAGAGGGAGCCTGACACGCCCGCCGCGCGTTGGAGCCCTCATGATCCGCATCGCCTCGCCCGCCCCGCTCGGTTTCGCTCTTGTGCTGGCCGCCTTCGCCACGCCTGCCCTGGCGCAGGCGGGCGGCGACTGGGACTTCCAGGTCGGCGCGGGCTCGGACAACCGGTCCAAGAACGTCTCCAAGTCGCAGACAGACCCCTACGCCTTCGGTTCGGCGACATGGGAAAGCGCCAACGGCCTGTTCTACGCCGGGCCGGGCTTTGAAACGATCAAGGCCGGCGGCTCCAAGGTCGAACTGAACATGGTCGCAGGCTATCAGCCCGAGGCCTTCGGCTATCAGTTCGATCTGAACGTCGCCTACAAGAACCGCGCGGGCGCCGACGACGGCTATGACGACGACACCTGGGAGTTCACGGGCAACATCAGCCGCTCCATAGGCCCTGCCCGCGCCCGGCTGCAGGTCCAGTATTCGCCCGACGCCGCCGGATCGAACGAGGGCTTCGTCTGGGTCGAGGGCCGCGTGGGCTGGACCTTCACGCCGAAACTGGACGGCACCCTGGCCGTGGGCCGCCGCGAACAGGACAACGGCCCCGACTACACCGGCTGGAACGCGGGCGTGACCTACGCCCTGACCGAAAAGCTGGATCTGGACCTGCGCTACTACGACACCTCGACCCATTCGGCGGGGGAACAGTACGGCGACGCCCTGGTCGCCAAGATTTCATACGCGTTCTGAGCGGCGCCCCCTTGCGCATGGGTTGTCGGCTTCCCATCTAGGGCTGGTCGATCTCACTGCGTAACGCCGCTGCTCCCTTTGCATCTACGCACCGAGGTCCAAAAGCCGATCCCATTCAGACCCGACAGGCCGACCAGGGATCCCTCCCTGCGGTCAACGCCAGACGGAGGTCTCCAAATGGCTACCGGCACTGTTAAATGGTACAACCCCACCAAAGGCTACGGCTTCATCGCACCCGATGACGGCGGCAAGGACGTCTTCGTCCACGCCTCGGCTGTCGAAACCTCCGACGTGGGTTCGCTGAACGAAGGCCAGAAAATCGCCTACGAAATCGAGCGTGACTCACGCTCGGGCAAGGAATCCGCCGGCCGTCTCAAGGCGGCGGAGTAGGACAAGCTCCAGGCGTCCAACACGAACGAACCGCCCACGACCCGGATGGGCGCCATCGCCTTTGACGGCGAGATCACGCGCCTGCTGCCGCTTGGCGGTCGCCGTGTCCGCCTGGACAACGGCCATCTGATCACGGTCTTGCCCTCGCTGGGCGCCCAAACGGGCGTCTCGCTGCTGGGCGACCGTGTGACGGTGGAAATCGCCTTCAATCAGCTGAAGGGCTGGCGCCTGTCGCGCCGGCCCTGACGCCGTTTTCAAAACGGATGCCGCCATGACCCCGCTCGCTGACATGATCCCCGCAATGACCGATGCAGACCTTGTGACCCTGCGCGCCAATGCTGCACGTCTGGTCGAGCATGGCGCCTCGACGCAGGTGATCGCCGCCTCGGACATCATCCCGGTCATCGATACCGAAATCGCGCGCCGCGCCGCCCTGCCCAAGGCCGCAAAGGCCCCGGTGAAGCGCGCCGCTCCCAAGAAGAAGCTGCCGCCCGTCACCGGCCACCAGACCGCGCTTCCGGGCTGAGGCTGCACTCCGTCGTCATCCTCGCCACGCGGCCAGGATGACGACTTGAAGCACTGTCAGCCCAGCGCCTGATCCAGATCCGCGATCAGGTCTTCGACATTCTCCACCCCGACCGACAGACGGATCAGGTTATCGGTCACCCCGCCCGCCTCGCGGACTTCCTTGGGCACGCTGGCATGGGTCATGATCGCCGGGTGGTTCACCAGGCTTTCCACGCCGCCCAGCGATTCTGCCAGGGTGAAGACCTGAACCCGTTCCAGCACACGCTTGGTGCGCTCCAGATCCCCATCCAGTATCACCGTCACCATCCCGCCGTAGCCGCCGCTCATCTGGCGCGCCGCCAGCTCGTGCTGCGGGTGCGCGATCAGGCCGGGATAGATGACCTTGGCGATCCCCGCCCGTGTCTCCAGCCAGCGGGCGATGGTCAGGGCATTCTCGCAGTGCGCCTTCATCCGCAGCGCCAGGGTCTTCAGGCCCCGGTTGGCCAGGAAGGCGTCGAACGGCCCCATGATCCCGCCGACCGAGTTCTGCAGGAACTTGATCCGCGTCGCCAGATCGGCGTCGCCGGTGACCAGCACCCCGCCGATGATGTCCGAATGGCCGTTCAGGTATTTGGTCGCCGAGTGCATGACCACGTCCGCGCCCAGGCTCAGCGGCTGCTGGCAGAAGGGGGTGGCGAAGGTGTTGTCCACGACCAGCAGCAGCCCATGCGCCTTGGCCACCTTGGACAGGGCGGCGATGTCAGCCAGCTTCATCAGCGGGTTGGTGGGCGTCTCGACCCACAACATCTTCGTTTTGGGCGTGATCGCCGCCTCGACCGCCGCGATGTCGCTCAGGTCCACATAGGCGAAGTCCAGCCCCATGGTGCGACGGCGCACCCGTTCGAACAGGCGCCACGAGCCGCCGTAAAGGTCGTCGCCTGTGACAATGTGATCGCCCGCATCCAGCAGCTCCAGCGCCGTCGATGTCGCCGCCATGCCGGAACCGAAGCCGAACCCGTGCGTGCCGCCTTCCAGATCGGCGATACAGGCCTCAAACGCCTCGCGCGTCGGGTTCTTGCCCCGCGCATACTCATACCCCTTGTTCACGCCCGGACTTTCCTGGGCGTAGGTCGAGGTGGCGTAGATCGGCGTCATCACCGCGCCCGTCGTCGGGTCGGGATGCTGTCCGGCATGGATGGCGCGGGTCGAAAACCCTTGGCTGTTCTTCTTGTCAGTCATCGGCTTAGCGATTCAGGCTGAGGTGGTTGATCAGGTCGGTGCGGGTGATCAGGCCGACGAATTTCTCGCCGTCCAGCACGATGGCCACGCGGTCACGGTCGAAGACGGGGATCAGGGCATCCAGCGGCTCCTTGACCTGAACCGTGTCCAGATCGCGTGTCATGGCCGAGGACACCGGCTTGGCGAACCGTTCCTTGCGCGTGATTTCGTCGGTGTTCATCACCTGGATCAGGTCGCTTTCGTCCAGAATGCCGACCAGGCGGCCGTCGTCGATGATGGGCAACTGGGACACGTCCGCACCCTTCATCCGCTTGAAGGCGGTGTCCAGGGTGTCGTCCGGCCCAGCGACCACGACGTCGCCCTTTTCGTATTTGCGGTTGATCAGGTCCGACAGGTCGCCGTGGATTTCACGCTCGCCCAGGCCCTGATCGGCCAGCCAGGCGTCGTTGTAGACCTTGGACAGATATTTGGCGCCGGTGTCGCAGACGAAGGTGACGCAGGTCTTGGCCTCGGTCTGCTCGCGGCACCAGCGCAGGGCGGCGGCGATCAGGGTGCCCGACGACGAGCCCGCCAGAATTCCTTCCTTCAGCAGCAGTTCGCGCGCGGTGCTGATCGCCTCGGCGTCAGAGATCGAATAGGCCTTGTCGATCAGGCTCATGTCCGCCGTGTCCGGCACGAAATTCTGACCGATGCCCTCGACGGTGTAACCGCCCTCCGGCCCCGGCACGCCGTCGTTGACGATGCCCGCCAGGGTCGAACCGACCGGATCGGCCAGAATGATCTCGGCCTTGGAGCCGACGCTTTTCAGATAGCGCGCCGTGCCTGTGATCGTGCCGCCCGAACCGATGCCCGCGACCAGGGCGTCGATGTCGCCGCCCGTCTGGCTCCAGATTTCCGGCCCCGTGGTCTTCACATGGGCCTCGGCGTTGGCGTCGTTGGCGAACTGGTTGACGTAGAAGCCGCCGGGAATGCCCTGGGCCAGACGCTCGGCCATGTCGGTGTAATATTCGGGATGCCCGTGCGGAACGTCCGAGCGCGTCAGGCGTACATCGGCGCCCATGGCCCGCAGATGCTGGATCTTTTCCTTCGACATCTTGTCAGGAATGACCAGAAGCACCTTATATCCCCGCGCCCGGCCGACCAGTGTCAGCGCCAGGCCCGTATTGCCGGCCGTCGCCTCAACGATGGTGCCGCCCTCTTTCAGGAAGCCTTCCTTCTCCGCCGCATCCAACATCTCGACCGCAATCCGGTCCTTGATCGATCCGCCGGGGTTCTGGGATTCCAGCTTGAGCAGCAGCCGGCATTTCCCGGTGTCGATCTTCGTCACCTCCACCATCGGCGTCTTGCCGATCAGATCCAGCGGCGACTTCACAGGCGCGCTCAGGGCGGGGGCGGATAGGGACATCAACGACTCCATTCGGGGTTCAGCGGAAGCTGAAGCTCCGCAATCACTCGGTCAACTCATGCAAGATTTGACCCAAGGGCGCGGTTCCGCGCTACGAAAGACATAATGAGCAAATCACCCAAGAGGCCGCCCGCCGGTCTCCCCGACAAAGACACCCTCGTCGCCTTCCTGCGCGAGGCCGGATCGGCCGAGAAGACCGATATCGCACGCCACTTCGGGCTAAAGGGCGGCGACCGCCGGGCCCTGCGCGAAATGATCCGCGAGTTGGAGGCCGAAGGCAGGCTGGGCAAACGCGGCCGCAAGGGCTTTTCCGAAGCCGGCGCCCTGCCCCCCGTCGGCGTCGCCGATGTGATCGAACGCGATGTGGACGGCGAACTGTACGTCCGCCTGGTCGAAGCCAGCCCCGATGCGCCCCAGGCCCTGCTGATCCCCGACAAGACCAAAGCCGCCCCCGGCATGGGTGACCGCCTGCTGGTCAAGTTCCAGCGCGGCGCCGAAGGCTGGGAAGCCCGGCTGATCAAGAAACTCGATATCGGCACGAACCGTGTTCTGGGCGTGATCCGCAAATCGGCGCGCGAGACGCGGGTCGAGCCGGTCGACCGCCGCTCCAAGGACGTGTTGCTGGTGCCCCAGGCCCAGTCCGGCGACCTGCGCGACGGCGATCTAGTCCTGGCCGCCATCGAAAAGGGCGAGCATCGCTATGGCCCCAAGCGCGGCAAGATTCTTGAGAACATCGGCAAGGAGGACGACCCCCGCGCCGCCTCCCTGATCGCCATCTACGCCCACAGCATCCCGACCGGCTTCTCCGAGGCCGTCGAGCGTGAGGCCGAGGATCAGGAACTGCCGACGCTGAAGGGCCGCGAGGACCTGCGCGAGGTTCCCTTCATCACCATCGACCCCGCCGACGCGCGCGACCACGATGACGCCGTCTATGCCGCCCGCGACGAAGATCCCAAGAACCCCGGCGGATGGATCGTCTGGGTCGCCATCGCCGACGTCGCCGCCTACGTGCGCCCCGGCTCCCAACTGGACCGCGAGGCCCGCGAAAAGGGCAACTCGACCTATTTCCCCGACCGCGTCGAACCGATGCTGCCGGAGGTGCTGTCAAACGGCCTGTGCAGCCTGAAGGAGGGCGAGAACCGCGCCTGCATGGCCGTGCGCATGGTCTTCGACAAGGACGGACGAAAGACGGGCCACAAGTTCGTGCGCGGCCTGATGCGGTCGCATGCCAAACTGTCTTACGAACAGGCCCAGGCCGCAATCGACGGCCAGACAGACGACGCCACCGGCCCGATCATGGAGGCCATCCTCTATCCGTTGTGGAACGCCTATCACGCCATGCTGAAGGGCCGCCTGAAGCGCAGCCCGCTGCAGATCGAATCCGCCGAGCGCCGCATCCGCATGGCTCCTGACGGCGGCATCGCCTCCATCGAGAAGCGCACCTCGCTTGAGGCGCACCGGCTGATCGAAGAAATGATGATCCAGGCCAACGTCTGCGCGGCCGAGACGCTGGAGCAGAAAAAGACGCCGCTGATCTACCGCATCCACGATGCGCCCAGTCAGGAGAAGATCTTCAATCTGGCCGACTTCCTGCACACCATCGGCAAGCCGTGGAACAAGGGCGAGCCGGGCACGACCAAGCGGTTCAACAAGCTGTTGGACGAGACGCGCGACACCGAACACGCCGACGTGGTCAACGAGGTCGTCCTGCGCACCCAGATGCAGGCCATCTATTCGCCCGAGAACGTGGGCCACTTTGGTCTGAACCTGGACCGCTATGCCCACTTCACCTCGCCCATCCGGCGCTATTCCGACCTGATTGTGCATCGCGGCCTGATCCGGGCCCTGAATCTGGGCAAGGATGGGCTGACGGACCGCGAGATCGCCGAACTGCCCGCCATCGCCGAACAGGTCACCTCGACCGAGCGGCGCTCTATGGCCGCTGAACGCGATGCGATGGACCGCTATATCGCCGCCTTCCTTGAAGAGCATATCGGCGCGACCTTCGCAGGGCGCATCACCGGCGTGACCCGTTTCGGCCTGTTCATCCGTCTGGAGGACACGGGCGCCGATGGTCTTGTCCCCGTCTCGACCCTGGGCAGCGAATATTTCACCCACGACGACCGCGCCCACGCCCTTGTCGGGGAACGCACCGGCAAGCGTTTCACCCTGGGCCGGATGGTCGAGGTCAAGCTGCGTGAGGCAACGCCCGTCACCGGCGGGCTGGTCTTTGAAATGCTCAGCGAACCGGAACCCCGCGATCCCAACGCCCCGGCCCCGCGCTACGGCATCCGTGGAAGGGGCGGCGACGGCCCGCCCATGCGCGGCAAGAACCGTCCCGGCCCCAAGCCCCGCAACGGCTCCAAACCCTCTGGCGGCCTGAAGGGCGTCAGGAAGGGCAAGCGGAAATGAACCAGCCCTTCGACGCTGCACAGGATCTGGCCGACGCCCCGCGCGTCGGCGGCGCCCAGCGACCGAAGGATGCCGCCACCCTGATCCTGACGCGCGGCGGATCGAAGCCTGAGGTTCTGATGGGGCGGCGTGCGCCCGGCCATGTCTTCATGGCGTCGAAATGGGTCTTTCCCGGCGGGCGGATCGACCGGTCGGACTTCACCGCCGCATCCGCTGGCGACCTGTCGTCCGATGCAGCGCGCCGCCTAACGGCCGAGACCCCTGCCCGACGCGCCCGCGCCCTGGCCCTGACGGCGGTGCGCGAGACGTTCGAGGAGACGGGCCTGATCCTGGGCCGCCCCGCCCCGCCCGCCGCCGTCGCCGGACCCTGGCGGGAATACCGCCAGGCGGGCGCCCTGCCCGATCTGTCGGTCCTGTCCTACATCGCCCGCGCCATCACCCCGCCGGGACGTACGCGCCGCTTTGACGCCCGTTTCTTCATGGCCCCCGCCGAAGCCCTGCTGACGCCCGAACCGACGTCAGGCTCTGGCGAACTGGACGAGATCGCCTGGCTGCCTCTGGACGAGGCCCGCACGCTGGACCTGCCCGCCATCACCCGTTTCGTGCTGGGGGAGTTGGCCGAACGGCTTGAGCATCCCGACCGCCCCCTGCCTTTCGTTCGCATGGTGCGCGGCCAGCATGTGGTCGAGCACAGGGACTGAGCGCATGGCGGGCCAGACCATCACGCTGCGGCTGACGATCCAGGACCCGGTCCCCGGCGTCGCCTACAGCCTGCAGGACAAGGCCAACGCCCCTGTCGAGGTCCGCATCGCTCAGACGCGCCCGCTCAGCTTCGACGCGCGGATCACCTTGACGGACGACAACCGTTTCACCGGCCCGTTCGTGCGGCGTGAAGGCCCCACGCGCCGCTTCGTCTATATCTGCATCGGCGCCTCGGCGGGCCAGCACGGCAGCGAATGGAGCCGCCGCGCCAAGATCGACATTCACGACATCCCCGCCGCGCTGCTGGCTCAGGCGCGTGACGGCGTCGTGTTGGAGATCGTTCTGCCGGGACGCGGCAAGGATGGGACGCCCGCCTGTGCGACGGTGCGCCCACTCCAGCCCTGGCGCGCTGCCTGACCTAGCTTGCGACCGGCTTGGTCAGATCGAACTCGACCCGGAAATGCCGCTTCGGACGGCGCAGTTCATAGGCGAAGGTCTCATGCGGATGGACCTCGATCGCCCAGGTGTTGGTCGTCGAAACCGTCGCGTTATTGGCGTTGAACAGGGCGATGGATTCCGCGTCCACCGGGAACTCCTGCCGTTCCGCCGTGCCCTCGTTCACCGTATCGCCGCCGTACCAGTGCAGCACGTCCGTCGTGCCGTCCTCATGCCGGTGATCGTGCTTCAGGCGCAGGCCGACATCTCCCCTGGTCACAACCCAGGTCCGCGAGCGATCGTCACCCACGGCGAAGGGAATGCGAATCTCTCCGTCCGAGCAGTCGCGGACATGCATCAACAGCCGTTTGTTGGCGAAATCCGCGTCGGCGGGATCGGTCGTGACGACCCGCCCCTCGAATCGCTGGCCGCACAGGGCGGTCAGGTTTGAGAAGAAGGCGTCTTGCGGATTCGGGGATTCAGCCCCGCCAGCGCAGGATGAAAGGGCGAAACCCAGGGCCGTCGCGGCCAGCGCATATGCTAATTTCATGCTCCAAGCCTATATGTGCGAAATCCCCCATCAACGTGGCATCACGCCCGTTGACTTTAGGCCGTGTCTGAGTATGTTCCGCGCCTCTTATTTTAAGCGGCTGTCGCCGTCGTAGAGGTATTCCGATGGCCAAACCGGCTTCCATCAAAATCCGTCTGAACTCCACCGCCGACACTGGCTTCTTCTATGTCACCAAGAAGAACGCCCGCACCATGACCGAGAAAATGGTCGTCAAGAAGTACGACCCGGTCGTGCGCAAGCACGTCGACTTCAAGGAAGGCAAGATCAAGTAAGCACTTGATCTGCTAGAAAATATAACGCCCGGCTGATCACTCAGCCGGGCGTTTTTCTTTGTCCGAAATGGGCTGTGGTGGTGGCCGCCGAAGGGACTTCAGGCGGCCTTGGCGATGACGATGTTGCGGCCCTTGGCCTTGGCCTCATACACGCCCTCGTCGGCGCGTTTCAGCAGCAGCTCCGGCGTGTCATGAGGCCCGCAGGTGGCCGCCACGCCGATTGAAATGGTGATGGTCAGCATTTCCTTGCCGCCCATGATGCGGAAGGGTTGGGAGGCCACGTCCCGGCGAATCCGCTCGGCGACGCGCCCTGCGTCCTCCAGATCTGCGCCCGGCATGACAACCACGAACTCCTCGCCGCCCAGACGGCACGGCAGGTCCACGGCCCGCACATTGGTGGCCAGACGCACGGCGAACTCGATCAGAACCTCATCGCCCGCATCATGACCGAAGCCGTCGTTCACCAGTTTGAAGTGGTCGATGTCCAGCACCAGCAGGGCGACAGAACTGCCGCCATGCACGGCCCGGTTCACCAGGGCGTCCAACTGGCCGGTCATGTAGCGGCGGTTATGCAGCCCGGTAAGAGCGTCCGTGACGGCCAGCTCCAGGCTGGAATCCAGCTTGTCGCGCAGGAAGTCGGTGTAACGCTTGCGGCGGATCTGCGTGCGCGCGCGCGCCGACAGTTCGTCCGGGTCGATGGGCCGGTTGACCACGTCCGCGGCTCCCAGCTCCAGCGCCTTGACCATGCGCGCCCGATCCATCGGATCGACAACGGCCAGCACCGGCGCCCGGCGCGCATCGCCTGACTTGGACAGGGCCAGCACTCGCAGGCCGTCGAAGGTGTCAGCCGCCACATTGACGATGACCAGGTCCAGCGGTCCGCGCACGGCCTTTATCGCCGCGTCAGCGTTCGCCTCAATCGTCACGCGATGCTCGACGCCCAACTGGTCGGCGATCTTCTTGGCCTGGGCTTCATTGTCATCGACGACCAGAACCCGACCGCCCTCGGCGCGCAGACGCCTGTCGCCGTCGGTGCTGACGCCCATGCGGCGGCTGTTTTCCTCACGCTCGCGCAGCTCGTCCATCACCTGTTTCAGGCGACTTAGCGAGCGCACCCGCGCAAACAGGATCACATCATCCAGCGGCTTGGTGATGAAGTCGTCGGCGCCCGCCTCCAGTCCGCGAATCTTGTCCTCCCGCCCATCCAGCGCGGTGACCAGCACCACCGGAATATGGCGCGTCTCGGCCTGGGCCTTCAGGCGGCGGCAGGTTTCGAATCCATCCATGCCCGGCATCATCACGTCCAGCAGGATCAGGTCCGGCTGGGTCTCCGCCGCCAGCGTCAGCGCGGTCAGACCGTCGTGACAGGACACCACGTCGAAATATTCGATCGTCAGCTTGGCTTCCAGCAGACGGACGTTGGCCTCAACGTCGTCCACGACCATGACCCGCGCGCTCATCCCAGGTGCTGCCGGACTGTTTCGAGGAAATGCATCACGGAAATCGGCTTGGAGATATAGGCCTCGCACCCGCCCTGGCGGATGCGTTCCTCATCGCCCTTCATGGCGAAGGCGGTCACGGCGATGACGGGGATGTGGTGCAGCTCCTCGTCATCCTTCAGCCACTTGGTGACCTCCAGACCAGAGATTTCGGGCAACTGGATATCCATCAGGATCAGATCGGGCAGATGCGCGCGCGCCAGCGCCAAGGCCTGCAGTCCCTCGCGGGTCTGCAGGGTTTCATACCCCTGAGAATCGAGCAGATCATGAAAAAGCTTCATGTTCAGCTCGTTATCCTCGACGATGAGGACTTTCTTGGACATCATCACCTGACCTGCGCTCCCCCATACGCGGAACGCTTCGTTGGATGCGATAGTGGACAAGCAGTCTTAAGTTGGGATGAAGCCAACCTTACGGAGACCTTAAGCGTGGCCATAAAGGCCATCTGTCGCGACTGCCTGTGGACCGGCGAAGACCCTGCTGGCCCGCCTGATCGCCGCTGCCCGTCTTGCGGATCGCGCCGGATCGTCGCCGACCCCGAACTGGACCAGCTGTCCATCGCCCACATGGACTGCGACGCCTTCTACGCCTCGGTGGAGAAGCGCGATCGCCCCGAACTGCGCGACAAGCCGGTCATCATCGGCGGCGGCAAGCGCGGCGTCGTCTCCACCGCCTGCTATGTCGCGCGCCAGTACGGCGTCGGCTCGGCCATGCCCATGTTCAAGGCGCTGCAGGCCTGCCCCGAGGCTGTGGTCATCAAGCCGAATTTCACCAAATACGTCTTTGAATCAGAACGCATCCTGGGGGCGCTGGGCCAGCTGACACCCTTGATCCAACCCCTGTCGCTGGACGAGGCCTGGGTCGATCTGTCCGGCACCGAGCGGCTGAACGGCGGCCCGCCCGCCTTCCAGCTGATCCGCTTCCAGAAGCAGATAGAGGATGAGACCGGCCTGACCGTCTCCATCGGACTGGCCCCCAACCGCTTCCTGGCGAAAATGGCGTCAGAGATGGACAAGCCGCGCGGCTTCTCGGTCGTGGGCCGGGCCAACGCCCAGTCCCTGCTGGCCCCAAAGCCCGTCACCGCCCTGCCCGGCGTCGGCCCGGTGTTCGGCAAGGCCCTGCGCAGCGACGGCTACGCCACCATCGGCGATCTGGCGCGGGCCGACGTGCGCGACCTGGTCAAACGGTACGGCGAATCCGGCCTGCGCCTTCACGACCTGTCCCACGCCCGCGACGCCCGCGCCGTGAACCCGACCCACGACCGCAAGGGCATGAGCGCGGAAACCACCTTCAACGAAGACCTGATCGCGGCCGAGGCGCTGGAGGCCGAGTTGTGGCCCCTGTGCGAGAAGCTGGCATCCAAAGCGCGGCGCGACGGGGTGGCCAGCCGCGTGGTGGTGCTGAAACTGCGCCGCACCGACTTCAAGATCCTGACCCGCCGCATCAGCCTGCCTGAGCCGATCCAGACCGCCCGCGCCCTGTTCGCCGCCGGGCGTGACCTGCTGAAACCCGAACTGGGCCTGCCCTACCGCCTGATCGGCATCGGCATGGCCGACATTCAGGACGCTGACGACGCCCCCCCCGGCCTGTTCCAGACCACCGAAACCCGCGCCCTGAAGACCGAACGCGCCATCGACAAGCTGCGCGAGAAGTTCGGCGACAAGGCCGTGGTGGCGGGACGCGCGCTGAAGTCATAGGAAGCATCATGGACCTCGCCAAACGCGCCTATGACCACGGCTTCCGCCTGGACCCGATTGTCCGCAGCCTGCTGGACACGGACTTCTACAAGCTGCTGATGCTGCAGATGATCTGGCGCGAGCATCGCGACGTGCCGGTCACATTCCAGGTCATCAACCGCACAAAGCGCGTGAGGCTGGCCGAAGAGATCGACATCGGCGTGCTGCGCGACCATCTGGATCACGCCCGCACCCTGCGGTTCACCAACAAGGAGCTGGTCTGGCTGGCAGGCAACAGCTTCTATGGCGTGAAACAGATCTTCTCACCCGACTTCATCGCCTGGCTGACCGATTACCAACTGCCCGAGTACGATCTGTCGGTCGAGGATGGGCAGTATGTTCTGACCTTCTCCGGCGCTTGGGCCGACGTGACCCTGTGGGAGATTCCCGCACTGGCGATCCTGAACGAACTGCGCTGCCGAGTCGGCATGCGGCGTCTGGGCCGGTTCGAACTGGACATCCTCTATTCGCGCGCCAAGACCCGGCTGTGGTCCAAGGTGGAGCGACTGCGGCTCTTGCCCGATCTGGCCCTGTCGGATTTCGGCACGCGGCGGCGTCACGGCTTCCTGTGGCAACGCTGGTGCATTCAGGCGCTGAAAGAAGGGTTGGGATCGTCCTTCATCGGCACCTCGAACGTGCTCCATGCGATGGAGAATGATCTGGAGGCCATCGGCACCAATGGCCACGAACTGCCGATGGTGCTGGCAGCCCTGGCGCCTGACGATGCGGCCCTGGCCCAGACCCCCTACGCCGTGCTGGACGAGTGGCGCAGGCATTATGCGGGCAATCTGCTGATCGTCCTGCCCGACGCCTTCGGCACCGAGGCGTTTTTGGAGCAGGCGCCGGAATGGGTCGCCGACTGGACCGGCTTCCGTCCCGATTCCGCCCCGCCCATCCCGGCGGGCGAGCGCCTGATCGACTGGTGGAAATCGCATGGCCGTGATCCCCGGGAGAAGCTGCTGATCTTCTCGGACGGCATGGATATCGACGGCATCGAGGCGACCCACGCCCATTTCCACGGCCGCGCGCGTCTCAGCTTCGGCTGGGGCACCAATCTGACGAATGACTTCCGCGACTGCTCGCCAGCCTTCGCGCCCGAATTGGAGCCGATTTCCCTGGTCTGCAAGGTGGTCGCGGCGGGCGGCCGCCCTGCCGTCAAACTGTCGGACAATCCTGAAAAGGCCGTCGGTGATCCGGCCGAGATCGAACGCTATCGCCGCGTCTTCGGCGTGCGGGGGCTGACGGTGCAGCCCGTCACCGTCTGAAACCCGGCCTTAAGCTCAACCGTGCATAAGGGCGGCATGAACGCTTTTATCGACAAGATGCGTCGTCGCGCAGGCCGTTATCTCGACGTTCGGCCCATGACCGTCCGCCCTGCGCGCGGCGTGCTCAGCCTGTCGTTCGACGATATTCCCGCGTCCGCCTGGACCGAGGCCGGGCCGATCCTGGCCGAGCACGGGGTGCTGGCCACCTACTATGTCTGCGGCGGTCTGGCAGGCGGACGCAACATGGACCTGCCGCAGTTCGAGGTCGAACACCTGCAGGAACTGCATGAGGCGGGGCACGAGGTCGGCTGCCACACCTATGAGCATGTCTCGACCCTGACCCTGTCGCCCGCCGAACTGGAGGCCAGTCTGGCCCGCAACGCCGCCTGGGTGGCCGAGCGTCTGGACGGATATGAAATGCAGACCTTCGCCTATCCGTTTGGCGATTGTGCGCGAACGGCCAAGCCAGTCATAGACAACCGTTTCCTGTGCGGACGCGGCGTTCGTGACGGCGTCAACGCAAGGACTGCGGACCGCAATCTGCTGCAGGCCATCGGACTGGAGAGCCGCCGCCTGCCCGGCTACGATCTGGAGAAGCTGGTCGATAAGACGGCGGCGTCAAAGGGCTGGCTGATCGCCTATGGCCACGACGTCAGCGACGCGCCGACGCCGTATGGCTGCCGTCCCGAGGACATCGACCGTCTGATCCGGCTAGCCAAGACTGCAAATCTGGATATCCAGCCGGTTGCGGCGGCGTGGCGGTTGGCGACGGCGGGTTGACCACACCAAAACATCGTCACCCTCGGGCTTGACCCGAGGGCCGGGTCGTCCGCCGCATTATGCATGAGGCCCACAGAATTCGGGCTACGCCTGATCCTCGGGTCAAGCCCGAGGATGACGATGCAGCGCAGTTTGGATCAAGGAGTTAGACCGCCTTTCGTCGATCCGCCCAGGCGATCAGTTCCTTCCTCGGCCAGACCATCAGCCACGACCGCGCGGTATATTCGCCGCTGTCGATCAGCGCCTTCCGCGACGCCGAGGCCGTGCCAGCCCGTTCCGTGTGGATCGGCGCAGGCCCCTGATGCACCATGAAGGCGCCGCCGTTCAGAGGGTTCAGGCGCAGGTGCGCCAGACGCGGACTGATCTCGGTCAGGGGCGGATCATAGAACCAGCTGGAGCCGATCATTCCCGCCAGTTCAGGCCGTCCGCGGCACAGCTCCGCCGCCGTGGCCCATGCCTCGTTCCAGCCGTCTTCGTTGAAGCCCCGCAGCCACCGGCTCTCGGTATGCACCTCCAGCCACGGCTCGCGTTTCGCGCCCGCCGCCAGATAACGGAACAGGGGCTTCAGGCCCCAGCCCTCACGGACATGGGTGATGATCTGGCCCGGGCCGACCGGCGAGCTCAGGTCGATCACCTGGCTCTTGGCCGCAGGCACGCTGAGGGCCAACGAGAAGCGCACATCCTTTGACCAGTGGTCGAAGTCATAGTCCCCTTGGGCCTTGGTCAGGAAGGCGGCCAGTTGCTCGATCCAGTAAGGATACTGGGCCATCACCTCGGCAGGCAGGGCCATGGCCCGCACGCGGTCAGGCAGTTGCAGCGTCCACGCCGCCACCAGTCCTCGTCGCACGTCATTGGACGCATCCGCCCCCAGCACCTGATCGACGGCCTTGGCGGGCAGTTCGAAGTCCCAGTGCGGCGCGGCCTCCACGGCCTTTACGGCGGCGGGGACCAGAGCGGCGTCCACGCGGGCGCGATCTTCAGGAGAGAGCCTGTCCAGCACGGCCTGGAAGGCAGCAACGTCGGGGGTCAGGTGCATATCCATGTTCGCCAACATCGCACATGACGGTTGGCGAAGCTTTAACCCGTCAAACGGGTGACGCCGCCCTTGCCCCGCGCTAAACCGCGACCAGATAAAAGGAGCCCCCATGACCGTAGAAGCCCGCATCGCCGAACTCGGCATCACCCTTCCCGAACCGGCCAAGCCGGTCGCCAGCTATGTTTCCTTCGTCCGTTCGGGCAACCAGATCACCATCTCGGGCCAGCTGTCGAACGACGCCAATGGCGGCGTCAAGGGCACGGTCGGCGTCGATGTGACCCCGGAGCAAGCCGCCGAGGCCGCCCGCCTGTGCGGCATCAACCTGATCGCCCAGATCAAGGCCGCCGTGGACGGCGATCTGGAACGTGTGGTCCGCATCGTCAAACTGGGCGCCTTCGTCCAGGCCGGTCCTGATTTCGAAGCCATCCCCGCCGTCATCAACGGCTGCTCGGACCTGATGGTCCAGGTCTTCGGCGACGCGGGCAAGCACGCCCGTTCGGCCGTCGGCGTCTACAAGCTGCCGCTCGGCTTCGCCGTCGAGATCGACGCGATCGTGGAGATCCGCTGATCTTTCAGATCTCGGTTCACGACCAGATCGCCGACATAGGCCGCGAGGCCTGGGACGCGTGCGCGCGTCCCACCGGCGATCCCTTCGTCTCCTACGACTTCCTGCACGCCTGCGAGGCGTCGGGCAGCGCCGCCCCGCGTCAGGGCTGGGCCCCGCGCCATCTGGCCCTGCGGGACGAAGACAACGCCGTCCTCGGCGTCATGCCCCTCTATCTGAAGGGCAACAGCCAGGGCGAATATGTCTTCGATCACAGCTGGGCCGATGCCTACGAGCGGGCGGGCGGGCGTTATTATCCCAAGCTGTTGGGCGCTGTGCCGTTCACGCCTGCGACCGGCCCGCGTTTCCTGAACCACCCCGACACCGACGCCGCGACCGTGCGGCAGGCCCTGCTGCAAGGCGCACTGACCCTGGTCGAACGGCTGGGCGTCTCGTCCCTGCACGTCAACTTCCCGGTAGGTACGGAATGGTCGGCCATGGCCGAGGCCGGGCTGCTGCCGCGCCAGGACATCCAGTTCATCTGGCGCAACGACGGCTATCAGACCTTCGACGACTTCCTGGCCGCCCTCTCGGCCAACCGGCGCAAGACCATCAAGCGCGAGCGTCGCGATGCCCAGGCCGATCTGGATATCCGTGTCCTGACCGGCGACGCCCTGACCGAGGCGCACTGGGACGCCTTCTTCGCCTTCTACATGGACACCGGTTCGCGCAAATGGGGCCAGCCCTATCTGACGCGCGACTTCTTCACCCGCGTGGGCCAGACGATGGCCGACCGGATCGCCCTGGTCATGGCCTCTCGCGACGGGACGCCCATCGCCGGCGCACTGAACTTCATCGGCCGCGACGCCCTCTACGGCCGCCAGTGGGGGACGCTAGAGGACGTGCCCTTCCTGCATTTCGAGCTGTGCTATTATCAGGCCATCGAGTTCGCCATTTCACGCGGTCTGTCCCGCGTCGAGGCGGGCGCGCAGGGCGAGCACAAGATCGCACGCGGCTATCTGCCCTCCCCTGTCTATTCCGCCCACTTCATCGCCGATCCGGCGCTGCGTGAACCCGTCGCCCGCTATCTGGACGGCGAACGCCCGGCGATGCAGGCGGAAATGGCGGCCATGACCGACGACCTGTCGCCCTATAAGCGCGCTTAAACGGGCTTCTGCGCCCACAGGTGATACATGCCGGCGAACAGGGTCGGATGCTGCGCCTCCAGCCGGTCCCACAGATTCAGATCCAGCGAATCCGCCGCCCCGAACATTTCGCGGAACCGCCCAATGGCCTCGGGCGGCGCCTCGAACCCCACCAGACGCAGCCCTGCGCCTTCGACCAGTTCAGCCAACTGCGGCGGGGTGTAGCGATGCTCCTGCACATGGAAGACCAGATCGCGACAGCCGCTCAGGCTGTAGAAGTCCGCGCTCTGTTTCAGCGCCGCCAGCGGTTCACTATCCGGCAGGGCCAGCACATATGCGCGGAACGCGCGAATGTCCTCATCCGTCGCCCGCCAGCCCCTCTCCACGATCACATCATGGGCCAGCCGCACCAGCGCCCTCGCCCTCTCGCTGTAGAGGCCCAGACGGATAACCCCGCCCGGCCGCGTAACGCCCGCCAGCTTCGCCAGACCATCCTGTGGCCGCGCCATGTGATGGATCACCCCGGTTGAGGTGACGATGTCGAACCGTTCCTCGACCAGGTCCAGGGCCAGAATGTCCCCCTGCACGAAGCGGACATTCGTCAGACCCAGCTCATCAGCCACCCGCGCGCCGTGGGCCAGACTGGCGCGGCTCAGGTCCATCGCCGTGATGTTCAGGGATCGGTCCATGCGGGCCAGGTCGATCGGCTCGAACCCCGTGCCGCAGCCCGCGACCAGCAGGCGCTGCGCCTGTTCGCCGAACGCCCGCCGGTCCAGCCCCGGCAAGGCGACGACCGCATCACGCAGGGCGCGCGGCGATGGCGCGGGCGGCGCGCTCCATCGCGGATAGGGATTGGCCTCATACTGTTCGCGCACGGCGACGGAGACGGCGTCTTCCCCCTCCGGCGTCAAGGTCGGCAGGGTTTCGCGCAGCGTTCGCTCCCTCTCCGGTTCGGTGACGGTGCGCAGCACCAACTGAGCCTGCATCGGCCCATCCTGCCCCAGCGCCGTGGCCTCAATCACTGTCAGAGGGCGGAACATTGAGGCGATCAGGCCAACCGCATCACTCGCCTCGGACGGCGCCCCAGACGGCACCTGGGCGGCATATTCCGACGCAAACCCGCTCAGCCCCAGCGCGCAGACCAGGGCACGCAGCGTCTCGCCTTCCATATCCTCCACCGCCAGCAGGGCTGCGCGCACGGCATTCAGCCCCGCCTCCATTTCCGCGCTGACGTTCACGCATCGCGACAGGAAGGCCAGCCAAAGCGGATCGCCGCCCATCGCCTCCAGCGCCGCCGTCGATCCGTCAAATCCGCCCTGTTTCAGCAACAGGGTCTCTGCCGTCACCCGCGCCAATCCCTGCGGCTCCACCGTCGTCGCGGCGAAACAGGCGTTCAGGTCGGCGTCCAATTGCCGATGCCAGGCGCGCGGCGACAACTCCGCCAACAAGCCCGCCAACGCAGGCGCGACCCGCGCCCGCAAATCCGCATCCGCCAGCTCCATCGCCCGGCTCAATAACTGCGTCGCCGTCGCCGCCTCGCCATGCCGTGCCAGGAACAGCCCCATGCCCGCCACCGCCCCCGGATGGTCCCGGTGCTGCGCCAGACAGGCCTTGTAGGCCGCAAAGGCCCCGTTCAGGTCCCCCGCCGCCAGCGCCCGCTCCGCCGTCGCGACCAACGCATCAGCGGCCTGATTTCTTTGGATCGTCTCCCCCATCCCCTCACTATGCCGCCCGCCGCCGCGTCGCGCATGAAAAAAGGCCCGGACGTTTCCGCCCGGGCCTGATTTCTTTGCGTGAAGGTTGGATCAGGCCGAACTCAGGCCGTCTCTTCTTCCTCTTCCGACTTGGCCGGAACGCCGTTGGCGCTGGAGATGTCGAAGTCGATCTTTCCGTCCTTCAACTGCACCTTGACGTGCCCGCCGCGCGTCAGGCGCCCGAACAGGATGTCGTCGGCCAGCGGCTTCTTGATCGAGTCCTGGATGACCCGCGCCAGAGGACGCGCGCCATACAGTTCGTCGAAACCGTTCTTGGCCAGCCAGTCGGCGGCTTCGTCGGTCAGTTCGATGGTGATGTTGCGGTCCGCCAGCTGGGCTTCCAGCTGCAGCACGAACTTGGTCACCACCGAGCGGATCGTCTCGGCGCCCAGCGGCTTGAAGGCCACGATGGCGTCCAGACGGTTGCGGAACTCGGGCGCGAACAGGCGCTGGATGGCCTTGTCGTCCTCGCCCTCGACCTTGCCCCGGCCGAAGCCGATGGAGGCGCGGGCGTTGTCGGCGGCCCCGGCGTTGGTGGTCATGATCAGGATGACGTTCCTGAAATCGACCTTCTTGCCGACCGCGTCGGTCAGCATGCCGTTGTCCATCACCTGCAGCAGGATGTTGTACACATCCGGGTGCGCCTTCTCGATCTCGTCCAGCAGCACCACCGAATGCGGGTGCTGGTCGACGGCGTCGGTCAGAAGCCCGCCCTGATCATGGCCGACATAGCCCGGAGGCGCCCCGATCAGGCGGCTGACGGTGTGGCGCTCCATGTATTCCGACATGTCGAACCGCTGCATCTCGATGCCCAGGGTGGCCGCAAGCTGCTTGGCCACCTCGGTCTTGCCCACGCCGGTCGGACCGCTGAACAGGAAGCTGCCGATCGGCTTGTTCGGATCACGCAGACCCGCCCGCGCCAGCTTCATGGCCGCCGACACCTGTTCGATGGCCTGTTCTTGACCAAAGACCGCGCGCTTCAGGTCGGTTTCCAGTTCGCGCAGGCTCTCGGTGTCGGACTTGGACACCGACTTGGCCGGGATGCGGGCCATCTTGGCGATGACGGCCTCGACCTCCTTCTGGCCGATGACCTTTTTCCGCTTGGATTCGGTCAGCAGCATCTGTGACGCCCCAGCCTCGTCGATCACGTCGATCGCCTTGTCCGGCAGCTTGCGGTCCGTCATGTAGCGGGCCGAAAGCTCGACCGCCGTGCGGATGGCGCTGTCGGTGTAGCGGACCTTGTGGTGCTGCTCATAATAGGTCTTCAGACCCTTCAGGATTTTCACCGTATCCTCGACCGTCGGCTCGTTGACGTCGATCTTCTGGAAGCGACGCACCAGGGCGCGATCCTTCTCGAAGTGCTGGCGATATTCCTTGTAGGTCGTCGAACCCATGCAGCGCAGGGTGCCGGAAGCCAGGGCGGGCTTCAGCAGATTGGACGCATCCATCGCCCCGCCGCTGGTCGCGCCCGCGCCGATCACCGTATGGATCTCGTCGATGAACAGCACCGCGTTCTCGTGGTTCTCCAACTCCTTGACCACCTGTTTCAGGCGTTCTTCGAAGTCGCCGCGATAGCGGGTGCCGGCCAGCAGCGCGCCCATGTCCAGGCTGTAGATGGTGGCGTCCTTCAGGACGTCGGGCACCTCGCCATTGACGATCTTGCGGGCCAGGCCTTCGGCGATGGCGGTCTTGCCGACGCCGGGATCGCCGACCAGCAGCGGGTTGTTCTTGGTCCGGCGGCACAGGATCTGGATCGAACGATCCACCTCGGCCTGACGACCGATCAGCGGATCGACCTTGCCCTGGCGCGACTTCTCATTGAGGTCGACGCAATAGGCTTCCAGGGCTTCGCCGCCGGATTTGACGGCGGACGCATCCTCTGCCTCTTCAGGCGAAGAGCCCTTGGCGGGACGGGCCTCTGTGGCGCCCGCCTTCTTGGCGATGCCGTGGGCGATGAAGTTGACCGCGTCGTAGCGCGTCATGTCCTGCTCTTGCAGGAAATAGGCGGCGTGGCTCTCGCGCTCGGAGAAGATGGCGACCAGCACGTTGGCGCCGGAAACTTCTTCACGGCCTGACGACTGGACGTGGATCACGGCGCGCTGGATCACGCGCTGGAAGCCCGCGGTCGGCTTGGCGTCTTCGCCGTCAGCCGTGGCCAGGGCGGCCAGATCATTGTCGACATACAGGGTCAGCGCAGCCTTGAGCGCGTTCAGATCGACGTTGCAGGCGCGCATGACGCCGGACGCATCCGGGTCGTCGATCAGCGAGAGCAGCAGGTGCTCCAGCGTCGCATACTCATGCCTGCGCTCGTTGGCGTAGCCCACCGCGCGGTGCAGGGTTTCTTCGAGAGGACGGGAAAATGAAGGCATTGGGAGGCTCCTCTCAGTCCTTTTCCATCGTGCATTGCAGAGGGTGCTGGTGGCGGCGCGCAGTTTCGATGACCTGCGCGACCTTGGTCTCGGCGACCTCGTAGGTGAAGACGCCGCACACCCCCACGCCATGCTGATGCACATGCAGCATGATGCGGGTGGCCTCTTCTCGGCTCTTCTGAAAGAACCGCTCCAGCACATAGACGACGAATTCCATCGGCGAATAATCGTCGTTCAGGATCAGCACTCGATACAGCGAGGGCTTCTGAAGCTTCGGCTTTGTTTCGGTGACGGTGGCGGTTCCTTGACCGCCCCCGGTTTCACCGGGCCTTTGTATGGGCATTCGTATTCCGTAATGGGGAGTCGTCTTGGCTATCAGATAGGGAATGATGAACTGAATTGAAGCGGCGTCCAGTCACGGCTTTCGTGACGGGCGGAAGTGACCAAAGATTCACGGGACTTTCGCACATTCCAGACGCACCAGAAGGTTCTGATCCCTTCTGCATGAGACGCCGCCGATGCTTATCGCCGCACTGTTCGCAACCGCCCTGTCTTTGAACGGGACGCAGGCGCCGTCTCCGGCTGAGTCGATCCAGATCCCCGATCAGCCTGAACTGACCACGATCATCGCCGCGCGCGACACGGTCCTGTTCACCACCATGTTCGACCGATGCGAGCCCGCCGTCCTCGCCGATCTGGTCACAGACGACCTCGAATTCTATCACGACAGGGGCGGGCTGACCGCAACGCGAACCGCCTTCGTCGACGGCTATGCCAAGAGTTGCGAAGCGGCCAAGGCGCCCGACGCCTATCGTTCGAGACGCGAACTCGTACCCGGCACGATTCGTGTCTACGCCATCCCCCGCGTCGGCGCGGTCGAGGAAGGCAGTCACCTCTTCTATGAGCGTCAGGGCGTGGGTCCAGAGCAACTTGTGGGCCGCGCCCGCTTCTCCGTGCTGTGGCGCCTGGAAGGCGATCAGTGGCGATTGGCCCGCGCCTTCAGCATCGACCACGCGCCCGCCAGCGAATAGCGGCCAGACAAAAGCCCCCCGGATTGCTCCGAGGGGCTTCTGGTACGCTACTAAGACAGTCGATCAACTGGAGCGGATCGAAACCGATCCAGGCCCAAAAGATCAGAACTTAGCGGGCAGCCTGGAAGGTTTCGACCGAGGCGGTGACGCGCTCGTTGATCGGCTTGATGCTGTCCTTGACCGTGGCGGTCACGATCTCGTTGGTCTTGGCCAGTTCAGCGACATAACGCTCGACCGACTTCTTGGCCCAGGCGGATTGCAGTTCAAAGAACTCCTGCACCGAACGGGCGGTCGACAGTTCCTTGCCGGCGGCCAGGTTTTCTTCCCAGGCGGTCTTGGCGAAGCCGAGCGCCTGTTGCGACAGGGCTTCAGCGCCCTTCTGGGCGACAGTCGCGGACTCAACCAGGGCGTCCAGGTTCTTCTTGCCGTGGGCGTTCAGTTCGGTCAGTGAGGCGACCGACTTGTCGATGCCTTCACGGAAGGCCTGTGCGCCAGCGGCCTGAGCGCTTTCAGCCTGAGCCTTGACCTTGGCGCCGACAGATGCGGCAGCGGCAGCGGCTTGATCGGCGGTCTTCTTCACGGTGTCAGCGGCGGTGTCAGCCATGGAAGTCTCTCCGGTATGAATGCCTGCGGGGGCAGGCTGTTGCGGAAGGGATCGTGACGAAATTCTTGCGAGGCGACGCCCCGCGCAGCGGCCTTATGCTGCAAGTGCGAAGAAAGGTCAACCGTCGTTTGTGCAATGCACAATATGATCATTGATAACCCTGCTCGCTGGTTCAAATTCCCGTTGACGGACCGTTAACCACCGCGAAACCCGCACAGCCTATGCTAGCGTTCGCTTCGCGTAGGGCTGGGGGCCTTTTCGCAAACCCTGCTCATTGAGGGTCGTACACGCTCATGGTTGCTTATCTCCGTCGTGGTTTCTTCGCCGTTCTGGCGTTCAGCCTGGTTGCATTCGGCACGAACGTTCGACCGATCGAGGCTCAATCTGGAGAGAGCGCGCGCTACGCCGCCATCGTTCTTGACGCCACAACAGGCGAGGTCCTGTTCGCCCGCCACGCCGACAGCCGCCGCTATCCGGCGTCCCTGACCAAGATGATGACCCTGTATCTGACGTTCGAGGCCCTGTCGCAGGGCCGGGTCAAGGCGGACGACGTCCTGACCGTTTCGTCGCGCGCCGCCTCGCAGCCGCCGTCGAAACTGGGCCTGCCTGCCGGCCAGACGATCACCCTGGACAACGCCATGCGGGCCACCGCCGTGCGCAGCGCCAACGACATGGCCGTGGCCATCGCCGAACACATCGGCGGCTCCGAAGCCCGTTTCACCAACATGATGACGCTGAAGGCCGAGCAGCTGGGCATGACCCAGACCCGCTACGCCACGGCCAACGGCCTGCCCGATGCGCGCCAACTGACCTCGGCCCGCGACCAGGCGATCCTGGCCCGCGCCCTGATGCGCGACTATCCGCAGTATTATCATTATTTCGGCCTGCATGACTGGGCCTACAACGGTCGCGAATACCGCAACACCAACGGCCTGTTGGCGACGGGCCGGGGCTATGACGGGCTGAAGACGGGCTACACCAACGCCTCGGGCTATAATCTGGCCGCCACCGCCGTGCGCGACGGCCGCCGCATCATCACCGTGGTCATGGGCGGCCGTTCGACCGCCAGCCGCAACGCCCACGTCGCCGAACTGATGGACACCGGCTTTGAGGTTGAGCGCCGTCGCGCCCAGGGGGAGACCATTCAGGTCGCCCAGACCTTCTTCGAACAACGCGGCTTCGGCATCAGCAACGATACGACCGGCGATGCCCCCATCGCCTACGCCTCGCTGAACAGCAACGATGAAGACGGCATCGGCTCCAACAGCTCCAGCAACGCCATTCCCTACAACGCCGTGGCCTATACGGCGGCGCCCGCGCCCGCCAATCTGCCGACGCGCGTCAGCCCCTCGCCGTCCGAACTGGCCGCCGCCCGCCAGCGCGACGCCGCCACCGCCCAGGCTCAGGGACAGGCCCAGGCCAACCGTTCCCCCGCCAATGTCACCGCCGCCCTGAACGGCGCCCCTGCCCGCGCGGCCCCGCCGCCTGCGCGCGAGCCAGCCCGTGCGGCCGCAACCCGCGCCGCGCCCGCCGGTCGCTGGTCCGTGCAGGTCGGCGCCTTCCGCGAAGAACGTCTGGCTCAGGACTGGCTGACCGAAATCAACCGCCGCTTCCGCCCGCAGTTCACCGGCGCCGAGCGCAAGGTTCAGACGGCGGGCGACTGGTATCGTTCGCGCTTCACCGGCCTGACCGAGGCCTCGGCCAAATCGGCTTGCGAGGCCCTGGCTGAACGCCGCGTCACCTGCATGGTCGTGCGGCCCGATTAGTTGGCGCAGGTCGTGGCGAGGCGGCGGAATCGGCCCTAGATAGGCGCATGGCCACGCTTCGTCCCGACACCCTGGAAGCCGCCCTCTCGCGCATATTCGAGGGCAAGATGATGGGGCGCGCCAGCTGGTTCGCCCTGACTGGCGGCGAGCAGTTGTTCGCCGAGGGCGACGAGTCCGACACCCTGTATCTGGTCCGCAGCGGACGCCTTGGCGTCTTCCGCATGGAGCAGGGCCAACCGGGGCAGTTCCTGGGCGTGGTCCGATCCGGCGAGCCGGTCGGCGAAATGGCCATGCTGGCGGGAACGCCCCACACGGCCAGCGTCGTGGCATTGCGCGACACCGAAATCCTTTCCCTGCCGCGCGAAGCCTTCTTCGAGGCGGCCCGCAGCGAACCTGACCTGATGGTCGAACTGTCACGCCTGATGATCCATCGCGCGCGCGAGCGTGCAGGCGGCGCGACCGAACCCAGCGTCTTCGGTTTCGTTTCCGCCCGGCCCCAGCCGATCCGCGCCTTCGTCGAACGGATCGCCGCCGCCATCCAGGCGCTGGGCTTCACCTGCAAGGTCATCGACCAGTCGGCCCTGTCCTCGGCCTCCGAATGGTTCAGCCGGGTCGAGGACGACCACGACTATGTCCTCTATGTCGCCGAACAGGATCAGCCCGCCTGGGCCAATCTGTGCACCCGCCAGGTGGACCGGCTGTTCATTGTCGGCAGCGCCCTCATGGCCCCGCCCGCCAATCTGCCGCGCCGCGTCGGGTTTGGCGACAACCGCCGCCTGACCGACCTGATCCTGCTGCGCGACCCGCGCATGACCAAGCCGGCCAACACCCGTGTCTGGCTGAATGCGCTGGAGCCGGATCGCTGGTTCCACTGTGTCGAAGGGCTGGCGTCCGACGCCGAACGCATGGCCCGCGTCGTCACCGGCACGGCGGTCGGTCTGGTCCTGTCGGGCGGCGGCGCGCGCGCCTATTGCCACATCGGCGCGGTCAAGGCGCTGGAAGAGGCCAAGGTGCCGCTCGACTTTCTGGGCGGCTCGTCCATGGGCGCCGTGGTGGCGGCGGGCCCGGCGCTGGGCTGGTCGTTCGAGCGGCTGGACTACGAAATCCGCCGGGCCTTTGTTGAGTCTGACCCCCTGGCCGACATCACCCTGCCGCTGATCGCCATGTCGCGGGCGCGCAAGGTCGCGGGCCTGCTGGAGCGGGCCTATGGCGACGTGGACATCGCCGACCTGCCCCTGCCCTTCTTCGCCGTATCGTCCAACCTGACCTCAGGCCGGATCGTAGTTCACCGCAGCGGCCTGATGCGCAAGGCCATGCGCGCCTCTATCGCCATTCCAGGCGTCCTGCCGCCGGTCGTCATCGACGAACAGGTGCTGGTGGACGGTGCGGTGCTGAAGAACTTCCCCACCAGCGTGATGCGCCAGTTGAACAGCGGCCCCATCATCGGCGTGGACATGTCCCAGACGCGCGGGGTCGATCCCCAATCGCTGGAGAACCCGCCATCCTGGTGGAAATGGATCGCGTCCGGCGCCTGGAAGCGAGGGCCGCCCATCGTCTCGATCCTGATGCGGTCAGCCACCATCACCACAGACACCGAAATGGAGCAGTCTCGCGCCGACGCCGATGTGCTGATCCTGCCCAAGACCGGCACGACCGACATCCGCGACTGGAAGGCCTATGATGCGCCCGTGGCGTCGGGCTATGAGGCGACCAAGGCGGCGCTGGCCGACCTGCCCTGCCCGGTCATCCAGTTAAGGCACCACGACCACCCGAAAGCCTTCAGGACAGAAGCGCCAGAAACGACAGAAGCGTAGCGGTCGCCACCGCATTCAGCGCCATGCCCAGACTGGCGAAGGCGCCCGCTGTCGCATCCACCTGAAACGCCCGCGCCGCGCCAATGCCATGCGCGGAAACGCCGGTGGCGAACCCGCGCGCGCGGAAATCGTCGATCTTCAGGGCGTTGAGCAGGGGCGTGGCGACCATCGCACCAAACACGCCTGCGAACAGCACGATCACCGCCGCCAACGCAGGCACGCCGCCCAACTGAGACGCCATCTCCATCGCCACCGGGGTCGTGGTGGCGCGCGGGGCGATGGAGGCCAGGATTTCACGCGGCGCGCCGAACAGGGCCAGTATGCCCACCGCGCTGACCACAGCCGTCACCGCCCCGGCCGCCAGCGCCAGAGCAATCGGCACAGCCAGACGCCGGATCACCGCCCGCTGCGCCCAGATCGGAACCGCCAGCCCGACCACCGCCGGTCCCAGCAGGAAGACCAGCATCTGGGTCGCGCTGTAATAGGTCGAATAGGGCGTGCGCGTCAGCAACAGCACCCCGATCAGTACCGGCGTCGCCAGCAGGACCGGATGGCACAGCGGATGCCGCCCGCTGCGCCGCGACAGCCTGTCCGCCCCCTCGAACACGATCAGGGTCGCCGTCAGCCACAGGATCGGCGAGGACATCAGGCCGCTCATGCCTGTTCCTGCTCGTCAGGGCCAAACCGCCGCACGGCCCAGCGGAACACCAGCGCCGTCACGCACAGGGTCAGCAGAACCGAAATCACCGTCGCCACGACAATGCCGACGCCATAACGCGACAGGGCCGCGCCTTCGTCGATCAGGCCCACAGCCGCCGGCACGAACATGATCGACAGATGCGCCGTCAGCCAGCCGGTGACCGCCTCCAGCGTCGGGCGTTCCTTACGCACCAACGCCAGCCACCCGACCAGCAGCACCATGCCGATCACCGCCCCCGGCAGGGGCAGACCCGTCAGCCGATGGATCGCCTCACCCGCCAACTGGCAGACCAGCAGCAGGGCGATGGCGCCGATCATGGTCATGCGGTCAGGCCGGTCACAGCGGCGCGCAGGCCTGCGTCAGCCAGGCCAGGACTTCGCCATCCAGCAGCGGCCCGACCTTGGCCAGGGTCTCGGCGTGATAGGCGTCGACATAGGCCCGTTCGTCCGCCGTCAGCATATCCGCGTCGATCAGGCGGCGGTCATGCGGTGCAAAGGTCAGTTGCTCGAAGCCGTGCATGGGCCGCTCGCCGCCTTCGGGAACCGTCGCAGGCGTCACCACCTGCAGGGTCTCGATGCGGATGCCCCAGTGGCCTTCGCGGTAATAACCCGGCTCGTTCGACAGGATCATGCCTGCCAGCAACGGCTGTGCCGTGCCCCATTTCGCGATCCGCTGTGGACCTTCATGGACGCCCAGATAGGAGCCGACACCGTGGCCGGTGCCGTGGTCGTAATCCAGCCCGGCGTTCCACATCGGCGCGCGAGCGATGGCGTCCAGGGCCATGCCGCTGGTCCCTGCAGGGAAGCGGATGGTGGCCATGGCGATGTGCGCTTTCAGCACCAGGGTGAACATGCGCTTCTGATCCGCCGTCGGCTCTCCCACCGCCATGGTGCGGGTCACATCCGTCGTGCCGTCCAGATACTGGCCGCCGCCGTCGACCAGCAGCAGCGAGCCCTTTTCGACATGGCGGATCGTGCCGCCGACGGGCTTGTAGTGCGGCAGGGCGCCGTTCGGCCCTGCGCCCGCGATGGTGTCGAAGCTGAGATCCTTCAGCGCGCCGGTCTCTTCGCGGAACCGCTCCAGCGCCTCAACCACCGTGCGCTCGTCCGGCAGGGTGTCCTGCACCACCGTATCGACCCAGTGCAGGAAGCGCGTCAGGGCTGCGCCGTCGCGGATATGGGCCTTGCGGCTGCCTTCGATCTCAACGGCGTTCTTGGACGCGCGCGGAATGGCGCAGGGGTCGGCCCCGCGCACCACCGTCGCCCCCGCCTGCTCCAGACGGTCGAAATACCAGGCGGACGACAGGGCCGGATCAACCAGCACCTTCTGGCCGCTCAGACCTTCCAGCGCCTTGGCCAGACGTTCGGTCGCCACGATCTGCACCGCGTCGCCCAGCCACTCCGGCAGTTCATTGGTCACCTTGGCCGGGTCGAGGAACAGCCGCGCCGTGCCATCCGTCGCCAGCAGGGCCTGACCGATCGGCAGCGGCGAACGGATCACGTCGCCCCCGCGAACATTGAACAGCCACGCAATCGAGGACGGCGCCGTCAGCAGAACCGCGTCCGCTCCCGCATCCGCCACCGCCTCGCTGATCCGCGCCCGTTTCGAGGCGTGGTTCTCGCCGGAATAGACATCCTCATGCGGCACGACAGGGGCCGTCGGCTGGGCCGGGCGCGCGTCGCCCCAGGCCAGATCCAGCGGATTGACCGCGACGGCCTTTAGTTCCGCACCTGCCTTCTGCGCCGCGCGCTTCAAAGGGATCAGGGCGTCGGGGCTGTGCAGGCGCGGGTCATAACCGATCACAGCCCCCTTGGCCGCCGTCTCCAGATAGGCGGCGACATCGTTCAGGTCGCGGCGTTCAAACAGGGCCGGATCGGTCTGGGCCTTCACCTGCACGGTGTAGCGCCCATCGGTGAACATGCTGGCCCGATCCTGGAACACCACCGCCGCCCCGGCCGAGCCGGTGAAGCCCGTCGCCCAGGCCAGACGCTCGTTGGCGTCGGGCAGATATTCGTTCTGATGCTCGTCCTCGTGCGGGATCAAAAAGCCGTCCAGGCCCTGCTTGGCCATTTCGGCCCGCAGCAGAGGCAGGTGCTTGGCTCCAAAGGACGGATCGGTGGTTTCGTCAAAGGTCTGGCGCATGGCCATCCCCTAGGCCCCTGCCGCCTTCCGCTCAAGACATGGGACAACTTGTCTTGGAACGGCCTGCCGCCCGTCCTGTTGTCCTTGGGCATCCCAAAACACGAAAGGACAAAGCGATGGCTCGCTTCACCGGAAAAACTGTAATTGTCACTGGCGCTGGCTCAGGCATCGGCCAGGCCGCCGTTCAGCGGTTTGCGTCAGAAGGCGCCAATGTGCTGGCCGCTGATCTGAACACCGACTCCACAAAGGATTTCGACGGCGACAACGTCGTCGCCCATCAGGTCGACGTGTCCAAACTGGATCAGGTCGAGGCCATGGTGAAGGCCGCTGTGGATCGGTTCGGACAGTTGGACGTGATCGTGAACAACGCGGGCGTCCTGTGCGAGGGGACGGTGACCGAGGTGTCTCTGGATGACTACCGCAAGGTCATGAACATCAATGTCGACGGCGTCTTCTATGGCTGTCGCGCCGCCTATCCCGAACTGAAGAAGACCAAGGGCTGCATCGTCAACACCAGCTCCATCTCCGGTCTGGGCGGCGATGGCTCGATGGTCGGCTACAACATGTCCAAGGGCGCGGTGACCCAGCTGACCCGCGCCCTGGCGCGCGACAGCGGGCGTGACGGCGTGCGCGTCAACGCTGTGGCGCCGACCCTGGTCCACACCAACCTGACCGCCGAGATGAACGAGGATAAGCCGCTGATGGACGCCTTCGCCAAGGCGATCCCTCTCGGGCGCGGCGCACAGCCTGAAGAGATCGCTGCCGTGATCGCCTTCCTGGCGTCAGACGACGCCAGCTTCGTCCACGGACACGTCATGCCCGTGGACGGCGGCCTGAACGGCTCGAACGGCCAACCCGACTCGAGCGAGTTCTGATCAGCCCTTGCGCAGTTGCAGAGCGCTCCAGGCGTCATGGTGGATGGTCTGTTCGACCACGAAGCCCAGCGGCAGGTAGGCGTCCAGCACCCGCTCCTCCTGCGTGCGCAGCAGGCCCGACAGGATGGCGACCCCGCCCGACTTCAGCGCGGCGCCGATCTCAGGGGCCAGTTCGACCAGGGGGGCGGCCAGGATGTTGGCGAACACCAGATCATACGGCAGGTGCTGGGCGATCCGCGGATCGCTCAGGCCGTCGGCGAAATAGAAGTCACACCTGGCGTCGTTGATCTCGGCGTTCTCATTGGCGATGCGGGCCGAGGGTTCGTCGATGTCGGTGCCGACGGCGATCGGCGTGCCCGTCTTGGCCGCAGCGATGGCCAGAACGCCCGTGCCGCAGCCGACGTCCAGAACCTTCTGGAAGCTCTCGGTCTTCAACAGATTGTCGAAGGCCTCCAGGCAGCCGACGGTCGTGCCGTGATGGCCCGTGCCGAAGGCGGCGCCCGCATCGATCTTCAGGTTCACGCGCCCTTCCGGCACCTTGCCCTGATCGTGAGCGCCATAGACGAAGAAGCGTCCGGCCTCGACCGGCGGCAGCCCGGACAGCGACATGGCCAGCCAGTCGGCGTCGGCCAGCTTCTCGACCACAACCTCAAGCCCCCCGTGCTCCCGCAGGATGGCGGCCATACGTTCGGCCTCGTCATTCGTGGTCGGGAAGCCGTCGATGCGCCAGATTCCCTTGTCCTCGTCTTCCTCGAGGATGGAATAGGTTGCCCCTTCCAGCAGCACGTCGGCGTCAACCGCCTCGGCGGCGCTTTCAGCCGCGGCTCGCGCACCGCGTGCGATTATCTGAACTGCAGACTCGGACATTTCTCAAACACCGCTAATATGACGAATCGTTGCGAACTGGCGCATGGTCCTACCGTCGCCGCCGCGTTTTTGATCAAACCGAGGGGTCGGGGAATACATGGCTAAGTCACCAACTACGTCTAAACCTGCGTCGCCTAAGGCGGCGCCTGCCGCTTCCAAGCCTAAAGCCGCGCCGAAGTCGAGCGCTGTGAAGGCTGCTGTTGAGAAAACTGCGGCGCCCAAGGCGGCGAAACCGGCTGCTGTGAAGGCTGCGCCCAAGGCTGCTGCGGCCAAACCCGCTGCTGCAAAGACCACCGCCGCCAAGGCCGCGCCTGCAAAGGCCGCCGCTGCGAAGGCGCCGGCCAAGCCCAAGGCTGAGGCCAAGACCGCCGCACCGAAGGCTGCTGCGAAACCGGCCGCTGCGAAAACCGCCGCCAAGCCTGCTGCAAAACCAGCCGCGCCGAAAACTGCCGCGCCCAAGTCCGTAAAGGCCGCTGCACCCAAGGCGGATAAGCCCAAGGCAGCCGTCAAGGCTGCTCCCGCCGCCCCGGCTGCGCCCACATCCGTCGTTGAGGCGCCCAAGCCTGTCGTCACGCCCGCCGTCGCCGCAGCCGCGCCTGTTGCACCGACGCCGGCCCCGGTCGTCGAAACACCCAAGCCAGCCCCTGCCGCTGCGACGCCTGCGCCCCAAACCGAAAGCAAGGGCTTGTTCGCCAAGCTGGGCGACTGGATCTTCGGCAAGCGCTGATTTCAGATTACCGACGAAACGGATCGCCGGGCGGAGCACTCCGTCCGGCGATTTGCGTTTAAGGTCCACGCAGGCGGCTGCAATGGGCCGCAAGACAGATTGAGACGGAGACGACATATGGCGGGACTGAAAGACAAACGCGGCTTCATCGACAAAGACCGCCTGGACCTGTCCGAGCGTCAGGCCGTCGAATACTGGATGAAGCGTTGGGGCGTGACCCGCGACCAGATCACCGCCGCCCACCGCAAGGTCGGCCGCATGACCAAGGACATCGCCGCCGAACTGGGCAAGAAGCGCTGATCAGCGCAGATGTTCGGCCAGGAAGTCGACAAACACCCGCACCCGCGCCGGCATGTTGGCGCCGCCGACGAAGACAGCGTGGATCGGCTCGCGGTCGCCGGGATTGAAATCTTCCAGCAAAGGCACCAGCCGCCCGCTCTCGACCGCATCCCCCACGCTGAAAGCGCCGACGCGCGTCACCCCAACGCCATCCATCGCCAACTGGGTCAGGGTCTCGCCATTGTTGGCCTCGACCGATCCTCTGACCGTCAGAGCATAGTCACGCCCGTCCCTGCGGAACGGCCAGACGGGTTCGGTGCGGCGAAAGTTGAAGTTCAGGCAGTCGTGGTCCAGCAGGTCTTCCGGAACCTGCGGCACGCCGCGCCGGGCCAGATATTCGGGCGAGGCGACGATGATCCGCCCCGTCTCCCCCAGTCGCCGCGCGGTCAGGGGACTGTCAGCCAGCGGTCCGAACCGGATCGCCACATCCGCTTGCCCCGCCGCCACATCGACCACCGCATCCGTCAGGTTGATGTCGACCAGAATGTGCGGATAGCGCCGCACGAACTCGCCCAGCAGCGGCACCACCACCAGACGCCCGTGCGCCAGAGCCGCGCTGACCCGGATGCGGCCGCGCGGCGCCCCCTGATCAGCGATGCTCTGCTCCGCGTCGTCCAGATCCGCCAGAATTCGACGCGCCGCGCTCTGATAGGCCTGGCCTTCCGCCGTCAGGGTGAGCACCCGCGTGGTGCGCAACATCAGCCGCACGCCCAGCCGAGCCTCGATCCGGTCGATCGTCCGGCTGACCGCTGACGGCGTCAGCCCCAGGGCGCGCCCGGCGGCCGAGAAGCTGCCACTTTGCGCCACGGCCGCAAAAACCTCCAGTTCCCGCGCCCGATCCGCTCCATTCGTCTGCATCTTTGCGTCCAGATCAAAAATCCTTGGCCTGATGATGACCTACCGCCGATGCGGCCCTGCGTCCATCTGTCCGGCCTAGATGAACCCCTCCCCGGCCTCTCCGCCAAGGTTTCCACATATGAAGCTGAACCCTCCCCTTCTCGCCCTCGCCGCCGGGGCCTTCGGCATCGGCGTGACCGAGTTCGCACCCATGGGCCTGTTGCCCGTCATCGCCACCGATCTGGGCGTATCCATTCCGACGGCAGGCCTGCTGATCAGCGCCTATGCCCTGGGCGTCATGCTGGGCGCGCCGCTGATGACCCTGACGACGGGCCGCGTGCCGCGCCGCGCTCTGCTGATCGGGCTGGTCGCCATCTTCACCCTGGGCAATCTGCTGTCCGCAATATCCACCGACTACAACACCCTGCTGATCGCGCGGGTCATCACCTCGCTGAACCACGGCGCCTTTTTCGGCGTGGGCTCCATCGTCGCGGCCAGTCTCGTGCCGCCGAACCGTCAGGCAGCCGCCGTCGCCGCCATGTTCATGGGTCTGACCATCGCCACCGTCCTGGGGGTGCCGCTATCGACCTGGGCCGGTGACGTGCTGGGCTGGCGCGCCTCCTTCTGGGCCATCGCCGCCATCGGCCTGATCGTCATGATCGCGCTTCGCCTGACCCTGCCGAAACTGCCGGCGCCGACGGACAGCAATCCGCTGGCGGAACTGAAGGTGCTGGGGCGCGGCCCCGTGCTGTCGGCGCTTGTCCTGACCGTAATCGGCTCCAGCGCCATGTTCACCGTCTTCACCTATATCGCCCCCATCCTGCGGGACGTGACCCACGCCTCCATCGGCTTCATCACCGCCATGCTGGTGATTTATGGCCTGGGCCTGACGGTCGGGAACTGGCTGGGCGGCAAGTTCGCGGACAAGTCGGTGGACCGCACCCTGATCATCACCCTGAGTTCGCTGGCCGCCATTCTGGTCGTCTTCGCCTTCATCATGCCGTTCGCGGCCCCCAGCGCGGTGGTCATCTTCATCTGGGGCGTGGCCAGCTTCGCCCTGGTGCCGCCGCTGCAGGTGCGGGTCATGGCCGCTGCCGCAGACGCCCCCAATCTGGCCTCATCGGTCAACATCGGCGCCTTCAACCTCGGCAACGCCATCGGCGCAGCGGTCGGCGGTGCCGTGATCGCAGGCGGGCTGGGCTATCCGGCGGTCGCCATCGCCGGAGCCGTCTCGGCGGGACTAGGTCTGGCGCTGGTCCTGATCCTCAGCCGAAAACGCGCGCCTGTTGCGGCCTCCGCCGCCTGCTGATCCAGGTTCCGCACGGTCTGTTGCGCAGATCGTGCGGTTCTCCATGTGGCCCAACAGGCTGCAAAGCGCATGAATACTTGACTTTGGCGAAGGGACTTCTATATCGCACCCAGCCTCGGGACAGGTCTGCGATACGCGCCGCCCGCTTGCCCACAGAGGGGCGGTTCCGTTGCTTGATGCACGCAGACGCTTTTCTCTCCCTAAGGATTCATGACCGAATTTACCCAACTGGGCCTTTCGCCCACGACGCTGCAGGCCGTCGCCGATACCGGCTATACGACCGCCACCCCCATTCAAGAACAGGCGATTCCGGTCGCCCTGGCAGGCCGCGACGTCCTGGGCATCGCCCAGACCGGCACCGGCAAGACCGCCGCCTTCACCCTGCCGCTGGTTGACCGCCTGTCGACGGGCCGCGCTCGCGCCCGGATGCCGCGCGCCATCGTGCTGGCCCCGACCCGCGAACTGGCCGACCAGGTGGCCGACAGCTTCGCCAAATACGCCAAGGGCACCAAGCTGACCTGGGTGCTGCTGATCGGCGGCGTCTCCATGGGCGACCAGGTAGCGGCGCTGAACAAGGGCGTGGACGTCCTGATCGCCACGCCGGGCCGTCTGCTCGACCTGTTCGAACGCGGCAAGATGCTGCTGACGGGCGTGGAGATCATGGTCGTGGACGAAGCCGACCGCATGCTGGACATGGGCTTCATCCCTGACATCGAGCGCATCTTCAAACTGACGCCGCCGCGTCGCCAGACCCTGTTCTTCTCGGCCACCATGCCGCCGGAGATCACCCGCCTGACGACCGCCTTCCTCAAGGATCCGACCCGGATCGAGGCCTCGCGTCCGGCGATGACCGCCGACACCATCACCCAGTATCTGGTCCGCATTCCGACCAGCGATCCCAAGGCCAAGCGCACCGCCCTGCGCGCCCTGATCGAACGCTCTGACGTCAAGTACGGCATCGTCTTCTGCAACCGCAAATCCGAAGTCGATATTGTCGCCAAGTCCCTTCAGACGCACGGTTTTGACGCCGCTGCAATCCACGGCGACCTGGATCAGGCACACCGGATGAAGACCCTGGCCGACTTCCGCGCCGGCAATCTGAAAATTCTGGTCGCCTCTGACGTCGCCGCACGCGGTCTGGACATCCCCGACGTCAGCCACGTCTTCAACTACGACGTCTCGCACCACGCCGACGACTACGTCCACCGCATCGGCCGCACCGGCCGCGCAGGACGTCTGGGTCAGGCCTTCATGATCGTGACCCCGTCCGACGACAAGTCGCTGGATAAGGTGCTGAAGCTGATCAAGAAGGACCCGGAAGAACTGGTTCTGGACGGCATCGACTTCGCCGCGATCAAGGACAACTACCGTCGCGACGACAAACGCTCCGGCGGGCGCGAACGCTCCGGCGAACGCAGCGGTCGTGGCCGTTCGCGCGCTGCGGAACCGGCTCAGGCCGAAGCCGCACCCGTCGCCGTCGCCCAGGCTGAAACCCCCGCCGCCGAAGCGCCCCGCAGCCGCAGCCGCCGCAAGGCCAAGCCGGATGTGGCTGCCGTAGCCGTGGTCGAGACCCCCGCCGTCGTGGAAGCGGTCGTCGCGGAGGCTGTCGCACCGGTGGAGGCGCGCGCGCCCCGCCCCGACCGCGAACCGCAACTGCTGCAATCGGACCGCCGCGGCGACCGCAAGCCCGCCAAGGAAGAGGCTCAACGCCAGGGTGTCCGCGGTTTCGGCGATGACATCCCAGCCTTCCTGCGCCGCCCGGTCGTCATTCCCGCTTAACCCGGCGTTACGTTTCGCGGATTAGAACTTTCCCCAGGGGCCTCAGAATGGGTCCCGTGGGGAAGAGACGAATGTCTAATCAGGTCGAGACTGTTGTGCGCGGGCCCGAGGCCTATGCTCTGGCGCGCAACGTCATCGTCGAGATGGAAAAGTCGGGCGTCTGGCCGACGCCGCTGAATTTCGAACTCTGGCTGCACTATCTGGGCGATCCCGAAGGGCCGTTGGGCCTGGCGATCCAGAAACTGCTGGCCGAAGCGACGCCTATTTCCGACGAGACATCCGAAATGCTGGCGGCGCAGTTCCTGCCGCGCGGGCGCCTGTCGGAAGAAATCCGCGACGCCGGCGCCGTGCTGGATCGCGAACTGTCCAGCGTCGCCGAGGCCATCACCAAGGCTCACAAGACCCAACTCGACTATGGTCAGACCCTGGCTGGCGCATCTGAAACGCTAGAGGCGGCTGATCAGGCCACGGTGCTGAAAGATATTGTCGGCGACCTGAGCACGGCGACCCGCCGCGTGCGCCGCGAAACGGCCATTCTCGAAAAACGTCTGGCCAACTCCAATCAGGAAGTCGCCCGTCTGCGCGAACATCTGGACCAGGTGCGGCGCGACGCCATGACCGACGCCCTGACCAATCTGGCCAATCGCAAGGCCTTCGACGAGCAACTGGCCGCCGTCTGCGCAGTGGAATCCAAGACACCGCTGTGCCTAGCCGTTCTCGACATCGACCATTTCAAACGTTTCAACGACACCTGGGGCCACCAGACCGGCGATCAGGTGCTGCGTTATGTCTCCACCGTCCTGTCGCGCATCTGCGTCGGCCGTCGCTTCGCCGCCCGTTTCGGCGGTGAAGAGTTCGCCATCATCTTCCCGGGCGAAAGCAGCGGTGCGGTCATGTCCGCACTGGAAAGCATCCGCCAGGAGGTCTCATCACGTGGCCTGCGCCGTCGCTCGACCAATGATGATCTGGGCGCGGTGACCATTTCCGCAGGGTTTGCAGAGCGTCAGGCGGGCGAAAGCGCCGCCTCCCTGCTGGAACGGGCCGACGCCGCCCTGTACGCCTCCAAGCGCGGTGGACGAAACAGGGTCAGCAGCGCTCCGCCGCTGAAAGATGCCGCCTGACAAAAGCGAATTTTTCTGAGCATAGTTCAATTATGCGCAGCCTTGCCTTCAACATCGTCTATTGGATCCTGTCGCTCAGCTACGGGCTGACCGCCGCCTTCGCGGCCCTTGCGCCAGGGCGCGGCCCCGCCAGCTGGGTCATCCGCCGCTATGTGAAGCGGATGGTGCAGGCGATGTCGGTCTTTGCCGGCATCAAGCTGGACGTGCGGGGCAAGGAGCGTCTGCCGCAGGGCGCCTTCATCGTCGCGTCAAAACACCAGAGCTGGGGCGACGGCTTCGCCACCTATGATCAGTTCGACGACCTGGCCTTCGTCACCGGCGACCACCTGGAGAAGTTTCCCCTGCTGGGCGGCGTACTGAAGAAGCTGGGTGCCATCGTCGTCAACTCCTGCGGTGGTCACGAAGCCCGCAAGGCCCTGGCCATGCGCGCCGCAGAGGCCAAGGCCGACAATCGCAAGATCCTGATCTATCCCGAGGGCCACCTGGCCCCCATCGGCCAGAGGTACAAATACCGCTCCGGCGTCTGGCACATGTACCGCGACTTCGACATGCCCGTCGTGCCGCTGGCCACCAACCTGGGCCTGTTCTGGCCCGAGGAGAAGTATGAGAAACACCCCGGCGTGGCGACGCTGGAATTCCTCGACCCGATCCCGGTCGGTCTGAAAAAGCAGGAGTTCCTGGAACGTCTGGAAGCCGTCGTCGAGGCCCGCACCGCCGAACTGGTCGCCCAGGCCACCGGCAATCCCGTCACGCCCGCCGTCCTGATGGATGCGCCCAAGAAATAGCTACGCCGATCAGTCAGCAGGCAGGGTCACCTCTTCCGCTTCTTGCCCGCCGCCTTGCGCAGCGCCACGTCCAGCGAACGCCGCGCCCAACTCACCGCCTCATCAGGATCGTCCAGCGCCGTCTCCGGCAGGCTCCAGTAGCCCAGCGACAGCGTGCGTCCATCCTTGGCCGGATAGGTGAACGGACGTGATCCCGTCGCTTCGAACATCTCGGCTAGATCGTCATCCGCCTTGAGCCAGACGACACCATCATCCAGCAGGGCGAACATCAGGCCGCCGGCGTAAACGCCTGCCCCGCCGAACAATCGCTTGATCTCAAGCTGCCCCAACGCATCGAAATGCTCGCGCACCCATTCGTTGAAGTCGGGATCGAACGCCACCTCAGGCGCTGGCGACCGGCACGATCGTCACGCTCTCGCCGCAGCCGCAGGCGTCGGTCTGATTCGGATTGTTGAACACGAACTTGGAGGCCAGGCGCGTCGTCTCATAATCGATCTCCGTGCCGATCAGGAACAGCACCGCCTTGGGCTCGATCAGGATAGTGACGCCCTTGTCCTCGACCACCTCATCCAGCGGCCCGATCTCGTCAGCATAGGCGAAGGTGTATTCCTGCCCCGCGCAGCCGCCATTCTTGACGCCGATCCGCAGACCGATGTGGTCGTTCTCGGCATTGTCCAGGATTTCGCGCACGCGGTCGGCGGCGGCGTCGGTCAGGGTGACGGCCTTGGGGCGCGGACGGCGCGGGCGGGACGTGGCTTGAAGATCGGTCATCGGGCCTTCCCTTCTCCGTCATCCTCGGGCTTGACCCGAGGATCGGATGCGCCGTCGCACGGCGTTTGCGTATGAGCGGCGGACAACCCGGCCCTCGGGTCAAGCCCGAGGGTGACGGCGTTATTGGTGGCAAACATCAGAACATATTGAGCGCGAGTTTCGCCTCGTCGCTCATCTTGGAGGAATCCCACGGCGGGTCGAACACCAGATTGGCCTTGGCGCTGCGCACGCCCTCGACCTTCTCCACCGCCGCTTCGACCCAGCCCGGCATCTCGCCCGCCACCGGACAGCCCGGCGCCGTCAGGGTCATGTCGACCACCACGTCACGGTCATCCGACACGTCCACGCGATAGATCAGACCCAACTCATAGATATCGACCGGGATTTCCGGATCATAGACGGACTTCAGCGCCTCGATCAGGTTCTCGGTCAGGGTGTCGAGTTCGGCCTGCGACAGGGCGCTCTTCTGGGGTTCATCCCAGGCGGCCTGAAAGGCGTCGCTGTCCTGAATGGTGTTATCGGTCATGGCGTTACACAAAGAAGTTCCGCGCCTTGATCAGCGCGTCCACGAAGGCATCCGTATCCTCCATGGTGTTATATAGGGCGAAGGAGGCGCGCGTGCTCGACGTCACGCCCAATCTTTTCGCCAGCGGCTCGGCGCAGTGGGTCCCTGCCCGCACGGCGACGCCGTAACGGTCCATGATCTGGGCCACGTCATGGGCGTGCGCGCCCTCGACGGCGAAGGTCAGAAGCGCGCCCTTGCCCTCGGCCTGCCCCAGAACCCGCAGCCAGTTCTGACCCTGCAACCGATTCAGCGCATGCTGATACAGCGCATGTTCGTGCGCCTGCACCGCCACGCGATCGTATTGCGACAGCCAGTCCAGCGCCGCGCCCAGGCCTATGGCCTCCAGGATCGGCGGCGTCCCCGCCTCGAATCGGTGCGGCGGCTTGGCGTAGGTGATCCGATCCTGCTCGACCCGCTCGATCATCTCCCCGCCCCCCTGATAGGGCGGCAGGGCCTCCAGCGCCTCGGCCTTGCCATACAGGGCGCCGATGCCGGTGGGGCCGAACAGCTTGTGACCCGTGATCACATAGAAGTCGCAGCCGATGGCCTGCACGTCCGGCGTCGCATGGACCGCACCCTGACAGCCGTCAATCAGCACCTGCGCGCCCGCCGCATGGGCCAGGCGCGTGATCTCGGCGACCGGATTGATGGTGCCCAGGACGTTGGACATGTGGGTGGCCGCGACCATGCGCGTCCTTGGCCCCAGCAGGTCGGCATAGGCCGCCATGTCCAGTGAACCGTCGTCCTTGATCGGGGCCCATTTCAGCACCGCCCCATACCGCTCGCGCAGGAAATGCCACGGCACGATGTTGGAGTGGTGCTCCATCTCGGTGACGATGATCTCGTCGCCCGGCTGGATCGACAGGCCCAGACCATTGGCCACCAGATTGATAGCCTCGGTGCCGCCTTTGGTCCAGACGACCTGTTCGGATGTCTCCGCGTTCAGGAACCGCGATACAATCTCGCGCGCCTTCTCGAAGGCCTCGGTCGCTTCGTTCGACAGGGTGTGCAGGCCGCGATGAACGTTGGCGTAGCCGCCCTCCATCGTCGCGACCAGGGCGTCGATCACCGCGCGCGGCTTCTGGGCCGAGGCCGCGTTGTCCAGATAGACCAGCGGCTTGCCGTTCACCTGTCGCGACAGGATCGGGAACTGCGCCCGGACGGCGTGGGGATCAAAGGCCTTCACAGACACGCCCTTCAGAGTCTGGCCGTCAGCCATGCGCTCACCACCTCCCTGGCCGCCTCGTCCTCGATGCGGTCTATGACCTCGATCAGGAAGGCTTGCGTCAGCAGGGCACGCGCCTCGTCGGCCGGAATGCCGCGCTGCTGCATGTAGAAGAGCGCGCTCTCGTCCAGGGTCCCGACCGTATTGCCGTGGGCGCACTGCACGTCGTCGGCATAGATGATCAGCTCGGGCTTGGCGTCGATCTCGCCGCGCTCGCTCGCGATCAGGGCGTTGTGGGCCATGCGGGCGTCAGTGCCGTCGGCCCCGCGCTCGACGATGATCTTGCCCTGGAACACGCCGCGCGCCGTGTCGTGGACGACGCCCTTGATCAGCTGAGACGTCTGGCCGTCCGGTCCCAAATGATCAACGACGCTGGTCAGATCAGCGTGCCGGTCGCCTTTCAGGACGTATAGACCATCCATGCGAACGGTCGCGCCTTCTCCAGCATGAGCAATACGGGTTTCCAGTCGCTGCAACCGCGCGCCGGTCGCTGCGATAGTTTGACGATAGGCGGCGTTTTTCGATAGACGCACCTCGGCAGACGTCACCGAAACGGCATCATGCGGCTCTTCGATCAGGATGATGCGTTCAAGCGTCGCGCCTTCATCAACGATGAATTCGATCAGCGTGTTCGACAGATAGGCCTCGCCCCAACCTTCATGGCTTTCCAGAAGCGTGGCGTGGGCACCAGCTTCGACCACCACGCCGATACGGACATGGTGGCCGGTCTTAACCGCGTCGCTCAGCAGGCGCAGGGCAAGAGCGCGTGGCGCGCCAGCCTTGAAGGAAATGATATAGACGCCTTCCAGCGCTTTGGCGGCGGCCAGGGCGCCCATCGGCATCTCGTCAGCCATCCGAGGCGCGTCGGGGCCAGCGTGATGCGCGACCTCAATACCCTCTTCCAGATCGTCTTCCGACCACCAATTCAGGCGGCCGTTGGCGATCAGCACCTCATTGGTGGTCAGCGCCTTGAACGGCCCGTGGTTCGGCTCGCCTTCAGGCAAGGCCGGGGACAGCGGCGGTTCATCACGAACCCATCGACGCAGGTCGGAATACTTCCAGGCTTCCGTGCGCCGCGACGGAATGGTCTCGACAGCCTTCAGATCAATACGAACCGGGGCGCTCATGCCGCGTTCGGCAGGAACTTGTCGTACCCTTCCGCCTCCAGCTCCAACGCCAGTTCGGGTCCGCCCGAGGCGACGATGCGGCCGGCGGCCAGGACGTGCACCTTGTCCGGTTTGATATAGTCCAGCAGGCGCTGATAGTGGGTGATGACCAGCATGGCGCGGTCGGGCGACCGCAGGGCGTTCACGCCTTCCGACACGATGCGCAGGGCGTCGATGTCGAGGCCGGAATCCGTCTCGTCCAGGATCAGCAGCGACGGCTCCAGCAGGGCCATCTGCAGAATCTCCATCCGCTTCTTCTCGCCGCCCGAGAAGCCGACGTTCAGCGGCCGCTTCAGCATGTCGAAGTCCATCTTCAGCGCCTTGGACGCTTCGCGGACCAGCTTCAGGAAGGCGGGGGCCGCCACCTCGTCCTCGCCCCGCGCGCGTCGCTGGGCGTTCAACGCCGTGCGCACGAAGGTCAGGGCCGGGACGCCGGGGATTTCGATCGGATACTGGAAGGACAGGAAGACGCCCTTGGCCGCGCGTTCAGCCGGGTCCAGCTCAAGCAGGTCTTCACCCGCCCATTCGACGGACCCTTCCGTCGCCTCATAGCCGGGCCGTCCCGACAGGACGTAGCCCAGCGTCGACTTGCCCGCGCCGTTCGGCCCCATGATGGCGTGCACCTCGCCCGCCGGAACATCGAGCGTCAGGCCCTTGAGGATCGGCTTTTCACCGACGGAGACGTGGAGGTTGTTGATCTTAAGCATGGTTCTTCTTTACCCGACCGAGCCTTCAAGGCTGATCGCCACTAGTTTTTGCGCCTCGACGGCGAACTCCATCGGCAGCTTCTGCATCACGTCGCGGACGAATCCGTTGACCAGCAGGGCCACCGCCTCCTCCTCCGACAGACCGCGCTGCTGGGCGTAGAACAGTTGGTCGTCGCTCAGACGTGTCGTCGTCGCCTCGTGCTCCAGCTGGGCCGAGCCGTTGCGGGCCTCGATATAGGGGATGGTGTGCGAGCCGCACTCCTTGCCGATGAGCAAGGAATCGCACTGGGTGAAGTTGCGCACCCCCGTGGCCTTGGGATGCACCGAAACCAGGCCGCGATAGGTCGAGTCCGACTTGCCCGCCGACACGGCCTTGGCGATGATCCGCGACTTCGAGTTCTTGCCCAGGTGGATCATCTTGGTGCCGGTGTCGGCCTGCTGATGCCCGTTGGTGATGGCGATGGAATAGAATTCGCCCGAGCTTTCCTCGCCCTTCAGGATGCAGGACGGGTATTTCCAGGTGACGGCCGACCCCGTCTCCACCTGCGTCCACGAAACCTTGGAGCGGTCGCCGCGGCAGTCGGCGCGCTTGGTGACGAAGTTGTAGATGCCGCCCTTGCCTTCGGCGTCGCCGGGATACCAGTTCTGGACCGTCGAATATTTCACCTCGGCGTCGTCCAGAGCCACGATCTCGACCACCGCCGCATGCAGCTGGTTCTCGTCGCGCATCGGCGCCGTGCAGCCCTCAAGGTAGGAGACGTAAGCGCCCTTGTCGGCGATGATCAGGGTGCGTTCGAACTGACCCGTCTGGCTGGCGTTGATGCGGAAATAAGTCGACAGCTCCATCGGGCATTTCACGCCCGGCGGGATGTAGACGAACGACCCATCCGAGAAGACCGCGCTGTTCAGGGCCGCGAAATAGTTGTCCGAGACCGGCACCACCGACCCCAGATATTGACGCACCAGGTCAGGATATTCGCGCAAGGCTTCGGAAATCGGCATGAAAATCACGCCGACCTTGGCCAGTTCTTCCTTGAAGGTGGTCACCACCGACACGCTGTCGAACACGGCGTCCACGGCGACGCGCGGTGCGCCCTGCACCCCCGCCAGCACCTCCTGCTCCTTCAGCGGGATGCCCAGCTTCTTGTAGACTTCCAGGATCTCGGGATCGACCTCGTCCAGAGACTTCGGCCCTTCCTTCTGCTTGGGCGCCGCATAGTAGAACAGGTCCTGATAATCGACCGGCTCATACTTCACCGCCGCCCAGGTCGGCTCTTCCATCGCCAGCCAGCGCTCATAGGCGGCCAGACGCCATTCCAGCATCCACTCCGGCTCGCCCTTCTTCTCTGAGATGAAGCGCACGATGTCGGCGTTCAGGCCCTTGGGCGCGTATTCCGTCTCGATGTCCGACGTGAAGCCGTGCTCGTACTTTTCCAGTGCGGCGACGGCGTCGATGGTTTCCTTGACGGCGGCCATCAGGCGACCTCTCTCACGCGCTCGGCGGCACGTGTCTTATGCTTGTTGTACGCAGCGACCCAGGCGTCGGCGAACCGCACCCAGTCGTTTTCACTTGTTCCCCAGCCGCCAGAGACGCGCACGCCCCCGGTCGCCAGGGTGTTCAGGCCCATGGCGCTGATGGTCTTGGACGGTTTCACCTTGCCCGACGAACAGGCCGAACCCGCCGACACCATGACGCCCGTCAGGTCTAGCGTGATCAACTGTTGAGGGCTGTCCCAGCCTTCGACCGCCATGAACAAGGTGTTGGGCAGACGCGGCGCCCCGCCGCCGATGATGACGGCGCCCGCCGCCGCCACCTTGGCCTGGGCGTCATCACGCCAAACGACGTGCGATCCCATCGCCTCCAGATCACGCGCGGCGCAGTCGGCGGCGACGCCAAAGCCTGCGATGCCCGGCACATTCTCGGTCCCGGCGCGCAGGCCACGCTCCTGCCCGGCGCCGTGCAGGATGCGAACGCCCGACACGCCTTCCTTCAGGATCAGCGCGCCGACGCCCTGCGGCCCGCCCAGCTTGTGCGCCGAAAGCGTCAGGCTGTCGGCGTCCAGCACACGGATGTCGACCGCGATCTTGCCCGCGGACTGGATGGCGTCGACGTGCAGCCAGCCGCCCGCCGCCCGCACCAGGGCCGCCGCTTCGGCGATCGGCTGGATCACGCCGCTTTCATTGTTCGCATGATGGATGGCGACCACGGCCCGGCCCGGACGCGACAGCGCCTCGGCCAGCCAGACCAGATCGACCACGCCGTTTTCATCAACCGGCAGCACCTCGACCGGCGCCCCGGCATTGGCCGCCGTCTCGGCCACGCACGGATGTTCGGTCGCACTGACGATCAGACGCTCGCAACCCGCCGCCAGAGCGCTGGCGATGCCCTGGGCGTTGGCCTCGGTGCCGCCAGAGTTGAAGACAACCGCCGTCGGGTCCGCCCCGACCAGTTCGCCAACCTGCGCCCGCGCCGTCTCGACCCGCGCACGGGCGCGTCGCCCCGCCGCATGGACCGCCGACGGATTGCCATTGTCAGCCAGAGCCTTGGTCATGGCGTCCAGCACCTCGGGCCGCACCAGACCCGACGCATTATAATCCAGATAGACGCCGGTCATGCCGCCACGCTCACAGCATCCGGTGTCGGGGCTTCGACGTTGCGGCGGCGCTGGCCCGTGCGGTTCATCACCACATCTTCCAGCGACACCCCCGCCAGATAGCGATGGATCTCGTCGCCCAGGTCTTCCCACAGATTATGGGTGATGCAGCGTTCGCCGGCCAACATGCAGCCCTTGGGCGAGCCATGCGCCACGCAGCGGGTCGCCCGGATCGGCTCATCGACCGCCAGAACGATTTCCGCCACCACCGTCTCATGCGCGCCCTTGGCCAGACGATAGCCGCCGCCGGGTCCGCGCACGCTCTTGACCAGATCGCTCTTTCGCAGCCGTGCGAACAACTGCTCCAGATAACTCAGGGAAATCTCCTGGCGCGCGGCGATTTCGGCCAGCGAAACAGCCCGGGTTTCGCCGCTTTCGCCGCGCCCGTTTTTCGCCAGATCGGCCATCGCCATTACGGCGTATCGTCCCTTGGTCGACAGACGCATATCGCACCCTTAAAAATTACGCGCTTTTCGGGGCTCTTGTGCTAGAACCCGCGCCTTCGCGAAGGCGGCGCGCGCCGGATGGACCTAGAAAGTCCTACCCCAGTAGTCAAGTATTGCGCAGCCGCGAAATGACAGTTGAACGGATTCCAGAGCCAAAATGCCTGAAGTCATCCTGCCCGGCGCCTCCGGTCGCATCGAAGGCCGCTATTCCCCCGGCAAGCGCGCCAACGCGCCTATCGCCCTGATTCTGCACCCGCACCCCAAGGCGGGCGGCCATATGAACAACCCGGTCGCGGTGACGCTGCACCAGTTGTTCCTGCAACGCGGCTTTGCGACCCTGCGCTACAACTCGCGCGGCGTGGGCAAGTCGCAGGGCGAGTTCGACAGCGGCATCGGCGAACTGGCGGACGCCGCCACCGCCCTTGACTGGCTGCAGGCCAACAATCCGGCCGCCAGCCAAACCTGGGTCGCGGGCTATCAGTTCGGCGCCTATATCGGCATGCAGCTTCTGATGCGCCGCCCGGAGACGGACGGTTTCATCTCGGTTTCGCCGCCGTCGAACATGTACGATTTCAGCTTCCTGGCCCCCTGCCCGGCGTCCGGCCTGTTCCTGCACGGCACCGCCGACACCATCGTCCCCCCGGTCGAGGTCGAGCGCGTGGTCAACAAGCTGCGCACCCAGAAGGGCATCGTCATCGACTACGAACTGGAAGAAGGCGCGAGCCACTTCTGGCAGGACCACATGGGCGCGGTCGAACGTCGCGTCGGCGCCTATCTGGACAAGCGGCTGGAAGAAAACCCGGCCTGACCCCACATCCGGGTCATCCCTTCAGGAGGCCCGGATGCAACATGACATCGTCATCATCGGCGGCGGCGCTGGCGGGCTTGAGCTCGCCGCCCGCCTGGGCCGCAGGTTCGGCCCGCGCGAGGGACGCCGCCGCGTCCTTTTGATCGACCGTTCGATCTTCCATCTGTGGAAGCCCAGCCTGCACGAAGTCGCCGCAGGTTCGCTGGATTCGCACCAGGAAGGCCTGTCCTATCCGGTGCTGGCGCGCCGCAATCATTTCAGCTTTGCATTCGGCGAACTTACGGGCCTCGATCCTGTGGCAAAGAGCCTGACCCTGGGCGAAATCCGTGACGAGGACGGCGCCGTGCTGGTCGCGCCGCGCACCCTGACCTTTCAGACGCTGGTGCTGGCCATCGGCAGCGGCTCCAACCTGTTCAATACGCCGGGCGCCGCCGAGCACGCCCATCTGCTGGAAAACGTCGCGGACGCCGAGGCCTTCAACAAGCGCCTGACCTCGGCCTTCCTGTCCACCGCCTATTCGGACGAGCGGACCCTGAACATCGCCATCGTCGGCGCAGGCGCGACGGGGGTGGAGCTGTCCACCGAATTGATCGAGGGCCACGACGAACTGTCCGCCGGTCTGACGCCGGACCAGAGGTTCGATCTCGCCGTCACCATCATCGAGGCCGCGCCCCGCATCCTGGGCGGTCTGCCCGAACGCGTCTCGGCCAAGGCGGCTAAGGCGCTGGAGGCCAAGGGCGTGCATCTGCTGACCGACGCCAAGGTCAACGCCGTCCGCGCCGATCGTCTGGACACTTCAAAGGGCGAAGTCCCGGCCGACCTGATCGTCTGGGCCGCCGGCGTGAAGGCGTCGGATCATAACCGCGACCTGGGCCTGACCATCGGCCGCCTGAACCAGTTCATCGTCGACGACCGTCTGCGCACATCCGCGCCCGACATCTATGCGATGGGTGACTGCGCGGAGGCGCCCGGCCCCGGCGGCAAGCCCGTCCCCGCCCGCGCCCAGGCGGCGGCGCAGCAGGCGGCCTATCTGGCCAAGGCCCTGGCCAATCCGTCGCGCGATCCCGGTCCCTATGTCTATCAGGATCGCGGCTCGCTGGTGTCACTGGGCGGGGACAAGGGCGTCGGCTCATTGATGGGCGGGCTTGGCGGCCCCAACTTCCTGATCGAGGGCCTGATCGCCAAATGGGCCTATATGGCGCTGCATCTGGACCACCACCGGGCGATCCTAGGCGTCAGCCGCACCGCCATTCTGGCTCTGTCGCGCCTGCTTCATCGCCGCGTTTCGGGGCGGCTCAAGCTTCACTGATACGCATGGTTAAGGCGCGGGCCGCATGATCCGGCCATATCCGTCCTGAGGTCGTCATGCGCACCCTGCTCTCCGCCGCCGTCATCGCCTCCGCGCTCAGCGTGTCGGCCCCCGCCCTGGCTCAGACGGAACGCGACTTCTGCGCCGACCGTCCCGGCAAGGGCACGCCGAGTTGCGTCCTCGATCAGGGTCGCTGGCAGGTCGAACTGGGCCTGTTCGACGGCGCGCGCCAAAGCGATTCGACGACTAAGACCGAAACCTGGGACGCCGGCGACCTGTTCATCCGCTATGGCCTGACCAGCCTGACCGAGCTGCAACTGGGCGTCACGACATGGAACCGCGAGCGCACCACCGACCGGGCGACCGGCGCGCGCGATACGGCGGAAGGCATCGGCGATCTCAGCATGGGTTTGCGTCATTCACTGAAGAACCCTGACGGTTCCGGCCTGTCGGTCGCCCTCTCCGGCTTCGTCACCGCCCCGACCGGGGCCCGCGCCATCCGTGAAGACGGCTTCGAGGGCGGCGCCCTCCTGCCCGTCTCCATCCCCTTGAATGACGACTGGAGCCTCAGCCTGACGCCTGAGGTCGACTGGGTCTCAAACAGCGATGGCGACGGCCGCCATGCCGCCTATACGATGGTCGCAGGCGTCGGGCGCGGTTTCGGCCAATGGAATCTGGGCGCAGAGATCTGGATCAGCCACGACGACGACCCCATCGACGCCGTCACCCAGTCCACCTTCGACCTGACCGCCGTCTGGACGCCGCCGTCCCTGCCCGACGCCCAGATCGACTTCGGCCTCAACTTCGGCCTGAACAACGACAGCCCGGATGTGGAGTTCGGCGTCGGGGTCGCCCGGCGCTTCTGAGACGTTGCGGACAGACGCTTCCAAAGCGCATCATCATCGGATGCGAGCGCCAGACGAAATCCAGACGGAGCGGTTGCGTCTTCGTCCCATTGTCCGATCTGACGCCGATGCGATCTTCCACACCTATGCGGGCAGTGCGCGGGCAACCCATTTCATGCCCTTCTGGACGCATCAACACGTCGCGGACAGCCTCGCGTTCGCCGTGCGCTGTCAGGACTGCTGGCGGTCCGGCGCCGCATTTCCGTGGGCCGTCATAGAGACCGCGTCGGGGCGGATGCTGGGCAATGTGGAACTGAAGCTGTCGCCGCCCCAGGCGAGCATCGGCTATATCTTCGGCGACGCCTTCTGGGGCCAGGGTTTCGCCTCAGAGGCGGTGTCTGCTGTCGTCGCATGGGCTATCGCCCAGCCCGATATCTATCGCGTCTGGGCGACCTGCCATCCGGGCAACCTCGGGTCTGCTGCCGTTCTGCGCAAAGCCGGACTGCACCTTGAGTCCACCCTCGCCAACTGGGAGGCCCGCCCTCAACTGGGCGAAGTCGCGGGCCCCAGCCATATGTATGCTCTCATCAAGCCGACGGCCTGACCGCGCGATGACCGAAACCACACCCAACCGGCCATGGGGCTGGCTGCGGCGCAAGATCACCGTCTTCAACTATCTGCTGCTGACCCTGCCGATGTTCGTGATCGCGGTGATACTGGCCGCCGTCACCCACTCCGACCTGCCCTACAACATCTGGGCTGTGCTGTGGGCGGCGCCGCTGTTGATCGTACTGACGCTGCGCTGGGTCTATTTCGTCGTCACCCTGGCCTGGGCCATCGGGGTCGAAATCTTTCGGGCCGTGCGAAACCGGTTCGCACGGCCCGACTAGGCCTTACGCCGCCTCCACCGCCTCAACGGCCGGTTCGGTGCGGATCATGTAGTCGAAGGCCGACAGCCCCGCCTTGGAGCCCTCGCCCATGGCGATGACGATCTGCTTGTAAGGGACAGTCGTCACGTCGCCCGCCGCGAAGACGCCCGGCTGGCTGGTTTCGCCGCGATGATCGACCTCGATCTCGCCGCGCGTGGTCAGGGCGACCGCGCCGTGCAGCCATTCCGTGTTCGGCACCAGGCCGATCTGGACGAAGACGCCTTCCAGGTCGACGTCATGCTGGGCGTCCGAGTTGCGGTCCTTGTAGGACAGGCCCGTCACCTTCTCGCCGTCCCCGTGCACTTCGGTCGTCAGGGCCGAGGTGACGATGCGCACGTTCGGCAGGGTCGCCAGCTTGCGCTGCAGCACCGCATCAGCCCGCAGTTCGCTGTCGTACTCGATCAGGGTCACATGGGCGACGATGCCCGCCAGGTCGATGGCCGCCTCGACGCCGGAGTTGCCGCCGCCGATCACCGCCACGCGCTTGCCCTTGAACAGCGGCCCGTCGCAGTGCGGGCAATAGGCCACGCCCTGGTTCTTGTACTGGTCCTCGCCCGGCACGTTCATCTGGCGCCAACGCGCGCCGGTCGACAGGATCACCGTGCGCGACTTCAGCGACGCGCCGTTCTCAAGCACCACCTCATGCAGGCCGCCCGGTACCTTGGACGGCACCAGCTTGGCCGCCTTCTGCAGGTTCATGATGTCCACCTCGTACTCGCGGACATGCTGTTCCAGATGGGCCGCCAGCTTCGGCCCCTCGGTGTGGGGCACAGAGATGAAGTTCTCGATCGCCATGGTGTCCAGCACCTGGCCGCCGAAACGCTCGGCGGCGATGCCGGTGCGGATGCCCTTGCGCGCGGTGTAGATGGCCGCGGCGGCGCCAGCGGGTCCGCCGCCGATGATCAGAACGTCGAAGGGGTCCTTGGCCTTGATCTTCTCGGCCGCGCGCTTCTCAGCGCCGCTGTCGATCTTGGCGACGATCTGCTCCAGCTCCATCCGCCCCTGACCGAACAACTCTCCGTTCAGGAAGACGGTCGGCACGGCCATGACCTTGCGCGCGTCCACCTCGTCCTTGAACAGGCCGCCTTCGATGGCGACGTGCTTGATGCGCGGGTTCAGCACGCTCATCAGGTTCAGCGCCTGCACCACGTCAGGGCAGTTCTGGCAGGACAGCGAGAAATAGGTCTCGAAGACATAGTCGCCTTCCAGGTCCTTGACCTGCTGGATCACATCCTGCGCGGCCTTGGACGGGTGGCCGCCGACATGCAGCAGGGCCAGCACCAGAGAGGTGAACTCGTGGCCCAGCGGTATGCCCGCGAACCGCACGCCGATGTCGGTGCCCTTGCGGCGGATCAGGAAGCTGGGCTGGCGCTCGTCGTCATAGTCGCGGCCCATCTCGACCTTGCCATGCGAGACCGAGACGATGTCCTCCAGCAGAGCCTTCAGCTCCTGCGACTTCGGCCCGGCGCCCAGCGAGGCGACCAGTTCGACCGTGTGGACGATGTTCTTGAGATAGCCCTCGAGCTGAGTTTTCAGATTGGCGTCCAGCATGGCGGGCTCCTCGAAATCGGTTGGGAAGGATGCGACGCCTGCAAGCCGTCACGGCGAGGCAGTCGCGGGGTCGTACGGCCCAGATCACGGGCCGGTTGGGTCCGGCGCGAGGCCGGACCCAGATAGGCGTAGTGCTTAGATCTTGCCGACGAGGTCGAGCGACGGGGCCAGGGTGGCTTCGCCTTCTTCCCACTTGGCCGGGCAGACTTCGCCGGGGTGAGCGGCGACGTACTGAGCAGCCTTGACCTTACGCAGCAGTTCAGCGGCGTTACGGCCCACGCCTTCCGATGTGATCTCCATGAACTGGATCACGCCTTCCGGATCGACCAGGAAGGTCGCGCGGTCGGCCAGGCCGACGCCCGGACGCATGACGTCGAAGTTGTTGGTGATCGTGCCCGACTGGTCGCCGACCATGTAGTAGTTGATCTTGCCGATGGCGGGCGAGGTGTCGTGCCAGGCCTTGTGGCTGAAGTGGGTATCGGTCGAGACCGAGAAGACTTCCACGCCCAGGCCCTGCAGGGTCGAATAGGAGTCAGCCAGGTCTTCCAGCTCGGTCGGGCAGACGAAGGTGAAGTCGGCCGGATAGAAGAAGAAAATGGCCCATTTGCCCTTTACGTCGGCGTCGGTGATGTCGACGAACTTGCCTTCCTTGTAAGCGGTCGCCGCGAAGGGTTTGATCGTCGTGTTGATGAGGGCCATGTGAAATCCATCGGCTGGGTGGTTAGGAGACTCGCTACCTACCGCACCGCATTAAATAAGCCCAATCACTTATTTTCTAATGATCAATAGATTTTAGTTATAGCGAAAACCGCGCCCCGTCATCCTCGGGCTCGACCCGAGGATGACGGAACATCTTGTTCAGTAAATCAGGAACGGCCTGCGCGTCTCTTTCCACGCCGCCTCATCCGGCCGCGCCGCAGCATCCAGATCGGCAGGCGTCGCCGTCGCTGAGTCCACCCATTCCCGCAGGCCAGGCCCGCCGTTGATGACGTCGATAGGCAGCTTGCCGAACGCATATTCGTAGGGGAAGTCCCGCCACAGATCATAGTCGGGATACAGCCGCCGGATCGCCTTGAAGCCCAGCGCCTGCACCCGCCACGGCTTGAAAGCGGCATGGTCATAGGACGGCTGATCGACGTGGATCTGCACCCCGCTGCACAGCTTGCCGACGTGCTTATGGAAGGTCGGCTCGAACCACATGTCGCGGAGTATGCAGCCCTCCAGCCATTCGGGCGCAAGCGAGTGCATCTCCGCGATCACCGCCCGCGCGTCGATGTCCGGCGCCCCGAACAGCTCCAGAGGGCGCGTCGTGCCGCGCCCTTCCGACAGGGTCGCCCCCTCCAGCATCACCGTCCCGGCATAGGCCCGCGCCATCGACAGGTTCGGCGCATTGGGGCTGGGGTTGACCCACGACCGTTCGCCCAGCGGCCAGCCGAAGCCCGGCCCCTGCTCCGGCGTCCAGCCCTCCATTTCGACCACGCGATAGTCGACATCCAGTTTGAAGTGATCGACGAACCACAGGCCCAGTTCGCCCATGGTCATGCCGTGCCGCATCGGCATCGGCCCCGCGCCGACGAAGCTTTCGTATCCGGGCAGCAGCGTCAGCCCCTCGACCGGACGCCCTGCCGGATTGGGCCGATCCAGAACCCACACCGTCTTGCCGTGCTTCTCGGCCGCCTCCAGCACGTAAAGCAGGGTCGTGATGAAGGTGTAGATGCGACAGCCCAGGTCCTGCAGGTCGATCAGGATGACGTCGAACGTCTCCATCCACTCGTCGCGGGGCTTGCGCACCTCGCCATACAGGCTGAACACGGGGATGTTGTGGACCGGATCGCGATAATCCGGGCTCTCCATCATATTGTCCTGCAGGTCGCCCTTCATGCCGTGCTGAGGCCCGAAGGCGGCGCTCAGCCTGATCTGGGGACAGGCGGCCAGGGCGTCGATGGCGTGGGTCAGGTTCTTTGTCACGGACGCCGGATGCGCCAGCAGCGCCACGCGCCGCCCCTTCAGCTCAGCGCGCAGGGCGTCATCGGACAGCAGCCGGTCGAGACCGAAATTCATGCCGATGCTCCGGCTTCTGGCAGGGTCAGGACAAACGACCGGCGATTGTGGAAATCCGGCTCAAGCGACGGATGCGTCAGCGCCCACCAGGCCACGTTCCCGTCCAGGTCCTCGACCACCACCGACAGCGAGACCAGCCAAGACGCATCGCCGGGCAGATGGGGCAGTTGGTCCATGTCCAGATCGGCGCTCAACACGAACCGCCAGTCCTCGACCTCGGTCGAAATCACCGGTGTCGCCACCTCGACATCGGCCATCTCGTTGCGATAGCCGTTGAAGCGATAGGCCGCCCAGCGCGTCGAGGGCGCCAGATTGTATTCGTAATACCGCTCGCCCGTTTCGGCCCGCACAAAGACCTCGCAGCAGGTGCGTCTCCACAGCTCGTCCGTGCGGATCGGCTCATCGTCCCGCGGCACGAACAGGCGAGCGATATCGCCCTCCAGCAGATACCGCAGATGCAGGCGCTTGGAATCTGTGCGGTTCAGTTCGACTGTGATCTTTCGGATCACGTTCGCCTGGGATGCGGCGTGGGGCGTCAGGGTGGCGGCGACTGTGCTCATGCCGCCTGACTGCCACGCGGCCCGCCCGCTATCCAGCCCCGATGTGCGCCGACTGCGACATCATGACCGGGGCAAGAACCTCAGCTGACGCCGAAGGCGAACAGGGCCACGAACAGAATCACGATCACCAGCATCGCCAGCGGCGGGGCCAGAAGGATGATCCAGCCAAGTCTGGCCCTCCCGCGTTTGGCCGCCATCAGGGCCACGACGCCCTGCAGCAGAACCGCTGCGGCCGCCGGCATGAACACCTGCGCGAACCCGGGGTGAGGCGGCAAAAACCCAGCCGCCGCCAGCCCGCCGAAGATCACCACCGCGACCACCGCCCAGCCGATCAACAGGCGCAGGGCTGCGGGATTTCTGATTTGGCCGGCCATCTTCATTCGCTCCGCTCGTCGAGCGTGCTACACGACCGCTCCCTCTCCTACATGTAATCGACCATGACCGAGCCTGCCTTCAAGTCCGAATTCCTCCGCACCCTCCAGGCGCGCGGGTATATCCACCAGGTGACGCACCCCGTCGAACTCGACGAAGCGGCGGCGAACGGCGTGGTGGCGGGCTATATCGGCTTTGATGCGACGGCGCCGTCGCTGCACGTCGGCAGCCTGATCCAGATCATGATGCTGCGTCGGCTTCAGCAGGCGGGCGGCAAGCCGATCGTCCTGATGGGCGGCGGCACGACCAAGGTCGGCGACCCGACCGGCAAGGACGCCTCGCGCCCGCAACTGACCGAGGAAACGATCCAGTCGAACATCGACACGATCAAGACCGTCTTCTCCAAGTTCCTGACCTTCGGCGACGGCCCGACCGATGCCGTCATGGTCAACAATGACGACTGGCTGTCGGGCTACGGCTATGTCCAGTTCCTGCGCGACTTCGGCACGCACTTCACCGTCAACCGGATGCTGAGCTTCGACTCGGTCAAGCTGCGCCTTGAGCGCGAGCAGCCGATGACCTTCCTCGAGTTCAACTACATGCTGATGCAGTCGGTGGACTTCCTGGAGCTGAACCGCAGCCTGAAGGTCACGCTGCAGATGGGCGGATCGGACCAGTGGGGCAACATCACCTCAGGCGTCGACCTGGTGCGCCGCGTGGACCAGAAGGCCGCCTTCGGCCTGACCACGCCGCTGCTGACCACCGCCTCGGGCGGCAAGATGGGCAAGACGGCGCAGGGTGCGATCTGGCTGAACGCCGAACAGCTCAGCCCCTATGACTACTGGCAGTTCTGGCGCAACGCCGAAGACGCCGACGTCGGCCGCTTCATGCGCCTGTTCACCGACCTGACGCTGGAGGAGATCGCCGTCTTCGAAGCGCTGGAAGGCGCCCAGATCAACGACGCCAAAAAGGCCCTGGCCGACGCCGCCACCACCCTGCTGCACGGCGCAGAAGCCGCCGCCACCGCCCGCGCCGCCGCTGAAACCGCCTTCGAACAGGGCAAGCTGTCCGCCGACCTGCCGACGGTCGAACTGCCCGCGTCCGAAGTCTTCGGCGCCATGATCGCCGCCGTCGTCACCAAGGCCGGCCTGACCGCCTCCAACGGCGAAGCCCGCCGTCTGGCCCAGGGCGGCGGGCTTCGCCTGAACGACGTCGCCATTGCTGACGGCGCTCAGTTGCTGACCGAAGCCGATGTCACGGACGGCGTCATCAAGCTGGCCGCGGGCAAGAAGAAGATCGTTCTGGTGAAGCCCGTCTGATGGCTGCAACCGAAGGACAGACCGCCCCTGCCCTGGACCTGCCCGCCGACAACGGTGGGCAGGTTTCGCTTGCTGCGCTGAAGGGGAAGCCTGCCGTCGTCTATTTCTACCCCAAGGACGACACGACAGGCTGCACGCGTGAGGCCTTGGACTTCACCGCCCTGGCCGCTGATTTCGCCGCCCTGGGCGTGCCCGTCATTGGCGTGTCCAAGGACACGGTGAAGAAGCACGACAGGTTCAAGGCCAAGCACGACCTGAACCTGATCCTGGCCTCTGACGAGGACGGCGCGGCCTGCGAGGCCTGGGGCGTGTGGGTGCAGAAGAAGCTGTACGGCCGCGAATACATGGGCATCGAGCGCGCCAGCTTCCTGATCGACGCCGAGGGCAAGGTCGCCCGCGTATGGCGCAATGTGAAGGTCGCCGGCCACGCCCAGGCTGTTCTGGACGCCGCCCGCACCCTGGCCTGACATCTGCGCCGACACACAGGTCAGGCGACAGTTTCTCTGGCTTTCGACCAGAAGAATTACGCCCTGGAACGGCCCGCCGACGCCGGTTTCCGCCTGTGCGGCGCGCAAACCATATTGCAGCTGTCACGTTTGCCTGAATAACTGCGCCCCTCAACGTGGGGGCGTTGCACATGCAAGAGACGGAACAGCCGCAGCAGGGGTCGTTTATCGAGCGACGGCTGCCTATTCGCTATCTCTATCTGCGCACCCATGACGACATCCGCGCCTGGGCGCTGACCACCCGGCGCCAGATTCTCATCGGCGTTGCGGCTCTGGCGGGCCTGATCTGGCTGGCGATCGCTTCCGGCGGCTTCATCTTCAATCTGATCAGCGCCCAGCGCGCCGACGCCCAGGTGATGCAGGCGCGTGCGGCGTCGGAGCGGCTGAACGCCGACCTTCAGGCCCGTCTGGAAAGCGCTGTGGCGCGAATGTCCGCCTCCAGCGGCGGCATGGAGCAGTCGCTGGACCTGATCGAGCGGCGTCACGCGGCCCTGACGCTGGTGTTGCAGAACCTCAACGGCGTCGATGGCGCGGCTGAGGCCCTGGCCCCGGCGCCGCCCTCGATCAGCGCCAATCCGATCCAACGCCTCATCGCCGTCCGCATGGATCAGGAACGGTTGCTGGACCGCGCCGAAACCTTCGCCCAGACGCGCGGCGAGCGCCTGCGCCTGGCCTTTCGCCTGGCCGGCCTGAACCCCGCCGCCTATACGCCCGACGCCAACCAGGCTCTGGGCGGCCCCCTGATCGAGGCGCGCGATCCCCGCGCCCTGGCCGCCATTCTGGATGTGGACGAACCGTTCGCCGTGCGAATCCGTTACGCCGCCCGGTCCCTGCACAGCCTGCGCAACCTGACCCAGGCCGCGGACACCCTGCCCTTCAGCCGCCCCACGGCCTCGCGCACCACATCCGGCTTCGGCGTGCGCATCGACCCGTTCGACGGCCGCCCCGCCATCCATGAGGGCCAGGATTTCGCCGACGGGCTGAACACGCTGGTCTATTCGACTGCGCCGGGCGTCGTGGCCTTCGCCGGTGTGCGCTCAGGCTATGGCAATACGGTCGAGATCGATCACGGCAACGGCTTCAAGACCCGCTACGCCCATCTGAACACCCTGGGCGTCGAAACCGGCCAGCCCGTCGCCCTGGCCCAGCGGCTGGGCGCCATGGGCACCACCGGGCGCTCCACCGGCGTCCATCTTCACTACGAAGTCTGGCTGAACGGCCGCCCCCAGAATCCCGCACGCTTCCTCAGAGCAGGAGATCAACTTGTTCACCAAGACTAACAAACCCGCCAGCGACCGCGCCTTTCGTCCCGGCCCGACGGTGATCCCGCCCCTGCCCGACATGCCGCCGCCCCCCAGCACGGAGGTCGTTGAAGCGCCGCTTCGCAGCCTGTCCACCCTGTCAGCCGACCTGGTGTTCGAGGGTCAGATCACCGGCGCCGGCGATCTCCAGATCGACGGCCAGGTGAAGGGCGATGTCCGCGTCGCCCATCTGATCGTTGGTGAGACCGGCCAGGTCGAGGGAAGCATCGCCGCCGACGCCATCGAGGTGCGGGGTCGTGTTCTGGGCGGCGTCAAGGGCAAGCAGGTCAAGCTGGTGTCCACCGCCCATCTGGAAGGCGACATCACGGCGGAACAGCTGTCGATCGACGTCGGCGCCTACTTTCAAGGCCGGGTCACCCAGGCTCAGCGACCGGCTGCAGTCGCTGCCCCAACCCCAGCCTCCCAATCTGGCCTCGCCTCTGGCCCCGTGGTCACGCCCGTCCTGACCACGCCCGCCGCCCAGAACACGCCAGAACCCGTTCCGGCCGAATAGGCCGCCATCCAGCGTCGGAATTGAAAGAGGCGGCCCGTTTGGACCGCCTCTTTTTCGTTGGTTCTCTGCGTCGATCAGTCGGCGCTGGAGCCGCGCGTCTCGCCAACACGCGCCGCCAGGGCCGCCCCCATGAACTGGTCCAGATCGCCGTCCAGAACCCCTTGGGTGTCCGAGGTTTCGACCTCGGTGCGCAGGTCCTTCACCATCTGATACGGCTGCAGGACATAGGACCGGATCTGGTGGCCCCAGCCGATGTCGGTCTTGGCGTCGGCCAATGCCTGGGCCGCCGCCTCGCGCTTCTGCAGCTCCAGTTCGTACAGGCGCGCCCGCAGCATCTTCCAGGCCATTTCCCGGTTCTGGTGCTGCGACCGGCCCGCCTGGCAGGCCACGACCGTATTGGTCGGGGTGTGGGTCAGGCGCACCGCCGAGTCCGTCTTGTTGATGTGCTGACCGCCTGCGCCCGAGGCGCGATAGGTGTCGGTGCGCACGTCCGACGGATTGATGTCGATCTCGATCGTGTCGTCCACGACCGGCGACACCCCGATGGAGGCGAAGCTGGTGTGCCGCTTGGCCGCCGCATCATAGGGGCTGATGCGGACCAGACGGTGCACGCCCGATTCCGACTTCAGCCAGCCGTAGGCGTTGGGGCCTTCGATCAGGATGGTGGCCGACTTCACGCCCGCCTGTTCACCCTCTTCGTGGGCCTCGATGGTGACCTCATAACCGTGCGCCTTGGCCCAGCGCGAATACATCCGCAACAGCATTCCGGCCCAGTCGTTGGACTCGGTGCCGCCTGCGCCGGAGTTCACTTCCAGATAGGCGTCGTTGGAATCAGCCTCGCCGGACAGCAGGGCCTCCAGCTCGGCGCGGGCCGCGCGCTCCTTGATGCCGCGCAGAGATTCGCGGGCGTCCTCCAGCGCGCTTTCGTCGCCTTCCTCGTCCGCCATCTCCGCCAGCATCACCCCGTCTTCGAGGTCCTGCTCCATCGCCTTGACGGTGTTGATCTTGCCTTCCAGCTGCGAGCGTTCGCGGCTGACGGCCTGGGCCTCGTCCGGTTTGTCCCACAGCGTCGGGTCTTCGACCCGCGCGTTCAGCTCATCGAGCTTTCTTAGAGCGACATCCCAGTCAAAGACGCCTCCTGAGCAGAGCGACGCTCTGCTCGATGTCGGCCTTCATGGCCTCGACATCCGGTCTCATCGCAATCTCCAGCGACAGAAAAAGCCCTGACGTCTGTGCGACAGGGCGACAAAGAACGAAAACGGCGCGCCCGAAGACGCGCCGTTCGAAGGCCCTACCTAAGGCCTCAATACAATCCGCTCAAGTCCTCGGCCGGTTCGCGGCGTTGAGGAATGGGCGGCGGGGCGGCCTGGGTCGGCGGCGGGGCCGAGGCGCCCGCGTTGGTGCGCGCCTCCTGTTCGCGGCGGATGACGTCGTTGTAGTTCTGCGGACCCACCGGCGTGGTCGGCGCCTCGACCGCCGGGGCCTGACGCTCTGTGCCCGGACGGAAGGCTTCCTCGATGCCGTTCACCACGCGGAAGATCGCATTCTTTGGCCGGACGAACGGACGGGCCGGACGCTCCTTCAGCGCCGTCTGCATGAACTGGGTGAACACCGGCACAGCCGCCGAGGCGCCCGCTTCCCCGGACCCCAGCGAACGGTTGTCGTCAAAGCCGATGAAGACACCGACCACGATGTCAGTCGTGAAGCCGACGAACCAGGCCGAACGGTACTCGTTGGTCGTGCCCGTCTTGCCCGCGACCCAGCGGCCCAGGCCGCGCGCGCTGGCGGCGGTGCCGCGCTGGACCACGCCTTCCAGCATCGAACTCATCTGATAGGCGGTGATGGGGTCGATGACCTGGGTTCCACGCGGTTGCAGGCGCGGCGATTCCTGGCCCGAGAAGCCGCGCCCGCATTCGCGGCAGGTGCGGTCGTCGGCGCGGAAGATCGTCTCGCCGTGACGGTCCTGAACGTAGTCGATCAGATAGGGGTTCACCCGGCGCCCGCCGTTGGCGAAGGCGGCGTAGGCCGTGGTGATCTCCAGCGGCGTCACCTCGCCCGCGCCCAGCGACACCGACAGGTTCGGCGTCAGGCCGGGAATGCCCATCTTGTCCGACAGGGCCACGATCTTGTTCATGCCGACCGTCGAGGCCAGACGCACGGTCATGACGTTGCGCGACAGCTCCAGCCCGCGCCGCAGGGTCTGCGGGCCATAGTACTGGCGGCTGTAGTTTTCAGGCGTCCAGCGCTGGCCGTTCGGACCGCCCGCAAAACTGATCGGCGCATCCAGCACGATCGACGCCGGACTGAAGTCGCCCTCCAGCGCGGTTGCATAGACGAAGGGCTTGAACGCCGAACCCGGCTGGCGCTTGGCCTGGGTCGCGCGGTTGAAGCTGGACAGCGCATAGGAATAGCCGCCGACCATCGCCAGCACCCGGCCCGACTGCGGCTCGACCGCCACCAGGGCGCCGTTGACGCGCGGCACCTGTTTCAGGGCGAACTGGCCGCCCTTCTTTTCGACGAAGATCAGTTCGCCGCGACGAAGCTGGCGATTGGCGTTGGCCCAGGCGGCGTCGCCGGGGATCAGATTGCCCGTCTCATTGCCCTTGGCCGTGATGATGCGGACACTGTTGCCGCTGACGCTCTCGATGGCGGCGGCTTCCCAGGTGCGGCGTTCGGGCGGCGCCTGCTCCTTCAGCGCGGCGGCCTGCCAGCCGTCGGCGAAGTCGGTCGTGCCCCAGCCCCCGCGCCAGCCGTGGCGACGGTCATAGTTCTCCAGCCCTTGCATCAGAGCCTCACGCGCCGCCGTCTGCAGCGTCGGGTCCAGCGTCGTGCGCATATAGAAGCCGCCCGCGCGCAGTTGCTCGCCGAACTTGGGATTGGCGGCGGCCTGACGTCGGGCCTCTTCAACAAAGAAGTCGGCGTCCTGATATTCGGCCCGCTTGGGCGCATCCTGAGTGGTCAGGGGCCGAGCGCGCGCCTCGGCGACCTGCGCCGGGGTCAGCCAGCCGCTCTGGCCCATTTCACCCAGCACCCAGTTGCGACGGCCCAGGGCCGCTTCGGGGTGACGCTTGGGATGATAGTTGTTCGGCCCCTTGGGCAGCGACGCCAGGAAGGCCGCCTCGTCCGGCGTCAGCTGGTTCAGCGACTTGCCGAAGTAGTTATAGGCCGCCGAGGCGATGCCATAGGATCGATAGCCCAGGAAGATTTCGTTCAGATACAGCTCAAGGATCCGCTCCTTGGACAGGCTGGCCTCCAGGCGGCTGGCCAGGATGGCTTCCTTCAGCTTGCGGTTCAGGCTGGATTCGTTGGTCAGCAGGACGTTCTTGGCCACCTGCTGGGTGATGGTCGATCCGCCTTCCAGACGACGACCGGACGCCAGGTTGAAGACGTTCTTGATCGAGGCCCGGCCGATGCCGCCCACGTCGATGCCGCCGTGCTGGAAGAAGTTGCTGTCTTCCGCCGCCAGGAAGGCGTGAACCACCGTCGCCGGGATCTGGTCGTAGGAGACGAAAATCCGCCGCTCGTCCGAAAACTCGCCGATCAGGGTGCCGTCGCCGGCATAGACCCGCGTCGCGGTCGGCGGCGTATAGTCCGCCAGCTCTGACGCATCCGGCAGGTCATGGAACAACCACGCGGCATAGACGGCCACAACCAGCCCCGCCAGGGCGATGCCGCCCAACAAGACCATGCCCGCCCATACGAACCAGCGTTCCGCAATCTTCACTTCGTACTCCGACGACGCGTCTCGAAAGCCTGCTTTAGCCCGCGTCGGGGCCATTCCGCTAGAGCCCGCGCCGCGCCTTGTTTGCAACGCCCCTTCCGCTGGGTCGTTAGACGCCCATCTCAGTCATTCCCATTGATAGGAGCCAGACCATGGAAGTTCTGTACCGCGCCCACGCCACTGCATCCGGCGGCGGCCGCGAAGACGGCCGTTCGGCGACCGACGACGGCAAGATCGACGTGAAACTGTCCACGCCTAAGGAAATGGGCGGCAAGGGCGGCGACGGGACCAATCCGGAACAGCTTTTCGCCACGGGATACGCCGCCTGCTACCTGGGCGCCCTGCGTCTGGTCAGCGGCAAGGCGGGCACGCCCGTCGGCCCCGACACCAAGATCACCGCAGGCATCGGCTTCGGCAAGAACACCAGAGGCGAAGGCTTCAACCTGGATGTCGAACTGGAGATCTCCGATCACGGTCTGGAGCAGGCGGTGATCGACGACCTGATCCAGAAGGCGCACCAGGTCTGCCCCTACTCCAACGCCACACGCGGCAATGTCGATGTGAAGCTGACGGCGGTCTGACACGCCCCTCAGGAAGAGCGGAGGCCCGCCATGCCGCCAGTGCTGATCATAGGGGCCGGTCCCGTGGGACTGGCCGCCGCCCTCTTCCTGACCCGTCGCGGCGTCTCCGTGCGCATTCTGGACGCAGACGCTGCGCCGCACGCCACCTCGCGCGCACTGGCGGTCAGCCCGCGCACCCTTGAACTTCTGACAGACAGCGGCGTCGCCGCCGCCATCGTCGCCGAGGGCAACAGGGTCGACGGCATCCGTCTGTTCTACGACGGCCAGCCGCTGGCGACCGTCACGCCGGACTGGAGCCGGATGGGATCGCCCTATCCCATGACCATCCTGCCCCAGGCCCGGTCCGAGGCGCATCTGATCGCGGCTCTGTCCGCTCTGGGTGTCGCCGTCGAACGCGGGCGCGTTCTGACCTGCCTCAACCAAACCGACGACGCCGTCACCGCCGTCTTTGCGGATGGGGAGACCCTGACCACGCCGCTATTGTTCGCCGCAGACGGCGCCCATTCCGTCGCCCGCCACGCCCTGAACATAAGCTTCCCCGGCGACAGCGCGTCCCAGGCCTGGCATCTGATGGATGCAGAGATCGAGGGGCCGCCCACGGATCAGGTCTGGGTCAATTTCGGCGTCGGCCGCGCCTTCATCTGCCTGCCCTATGCGGGCAAGACCGTGCGGCTGTTCACCTTCGGCCAGCCGCTGATCGACAGCATCCCCAGGGATTGGCGGCTGGGTGAAATCCGCTGGCGCAGCGATTTCACGGTGTCGCACCGCATCGCGGACCGGCTGTCCGTCGGTCGGATCGCTCTGGGCGGAGACGCCGCACATATCCACTCACCCATCGGCGGACGCGGCATGAACCTGGGCATAGAGGACGCCTGGGTCTTCTCGGCCTGCGCGGCGGACTTCCTGAATGGCGAAACCAGTTGCATTGACGACTATGACCGCCTGCGCCGTCCCGCCGACGCCGCCGTCGTAAAGACCATCCGCGCCATCACCCGGTTCGTCACGGACGACGGTTTCATCGCCAATACGGCCAAGCGAACCCTGCCGCCCATCGCCACACGTTTCCCCGGTTTGATCAACCGTGCGCTTCGTGTCGGCATGGGCCTCGACCACCCGATCCCACTGCGCTAATCGGGGGCCATGACCTCGCCGCTCGACGCCTCCCCCGATCCGCTGCTGACGCTTGAACCCCACCGCCGCGTGACGCTTCGCGAAGCGTTCGGCGTGGACAGCGACATGACCGTGCCGTGCTTCAACGAGCGCGACAGCCATGTGCCCGAGATCGACGAGGCCTATCGCTTCGATCCCCAGACGACCATCGCCATCGCCGCAGGCTTCGCCTTTGACCGCCGCGTCATGGTCCAGGGCTATCACGGCACCGGCAAGTCGACCCATATCGAACAGGTCGCCGCCCGCCTGAACTGGCCGCTGGTGCGCGTGAACCTGGACAGCCACGTCAGCCGCATCGACCTGATCGGCAAGGACGCCATCGTCCTGAAGGACGGCAAGCAGATCACAGAGTTCCGCGAAGGCATCCTGCCCTGGTCGCTGCAACGCCCCGTCGCCCTGGTGTTCGACGAATACGACGCGGGCCGTCCCGACGTCATGTTCGTGATCCAGCGCGTGCTGGAGGCGCAGGGTCGCCTGACCCTGCTGGACCAGAACCGCGTCATCCGCCCCAACAAGCATTTCCGCCTCTTCGCCACGACCAACACCATCGGTCTGGGCGACACCACGGGCCTGTATCACGGCGCGCAACAGATCAATCAGGCCCAGCTGGACCGCTGGAACATCGTCACGACGCTGAACTACCTCGACCACGACGTCGAGGCCGAGATCGTCGCCGCCAAGGTGCCCGAGTGGTCGGACACCGAGGGCAAGCGCCGCATCGCCGCCATGGTCCGCGTCGCCGACATGACCCGCAACGCCTTCATGAACGGCGACATCTCCACCGTCATGTCGCCCCGCACGGTCATCACCTGGGCCCAGAACGCCATCATCTTCGGCGGCGACGTGGCCCTGTCCTTCCGCCTGACCTTCCTAAACAAGTGCGACGAACTGGAACGCCCCACCATCGCGGAATTCTACCAGCGCGCATTCGGCGAAGACCTGCCCGAAGCGGCGACGCGGGTGAAGGTAGGGTAGGCCTAACTGCCACCCTTCTTTTTTTGCCGCTGTAGGTCTGCAAATTCGGTGACGTCTACCAGCGATATATAGCGAGTGGCCTGTTGAGATATCGCTTGTAAGTGCTTCTCCATCTTATCGAGCGTTTCGGCCGATTTGGCTGACGGCGATTTCGCCAAAATACCCTTAAGGCCTGAGAACTGCTTTATGTCGACTATTCTCTTGCCCTTATGAGTGCGGCCAAGCGCATCCTTGTAGCTGACTGATACAGTGAACGGTTTTAGCGGGCCAATATCTCGATCGGACAATTTCCCGTACAATTCAAAGCTAATACCGAAAAGCGACTTAACTTTCTCCCCTTGCGGGATGACTGACAACGGCATTCTATCTTTGTCATTTTCAAGCAGTACATTGTGCGCTGAAAAATCGTCTTCATCGCATTCGAACTGAAATACCACATCAAACGCCGCTCCCCTCCCAACATTAGCTAGGCTCAGGACCCATTGATGTGATGTGCTCGATCTGATTCAGGCTCTGTAA